>Ga0326727_10015259_pt1 | contig 16545 bp, 11 predicted proteins | sample MB2enrmetagenome_FD_207643 | JGI IMG/M metagenome (GOLD analysis project Ga0326727, IMG submission 207643) | Lab enriched peat soil microbial communities from McLean, Ithaca, NY, United States - MB29MY | ecosystem: Environmental > Terrestrial > Soil > Wetlands > Peat | place: USA: New York...
TCGGTCACCTCGACGACCACTACGACGGTCCCCGCGACCACCACGACCACTACGACGGTCCCCGCGACCACCACGACCACTACGACGGTCCCCGCGACCACCACGACCACTACGACGGTCCCCGCGACCACCACGACCACTACGACGGTCCCCGCGACCACCACTACGACGGTCCCCGCGACCACCACTACGACGGACCCGTCGACAACGACCACCGTTACGACTGATCCCCCGCCCACCACCACTACGACGGTTCCGCCCGCCACTAAGCCGAAGACGGGACCGCCCAGGATCAACCCTCACCCGATCAAGCTCCGTCACTCCCTGTTCTCGAGGTTGATTCAGGATTTGAGGAAGCAGCCCTTAGCACTGAGATGGGGATTCGTAAGGTAGCCGACCATCGCTTACCGGCGTGAGGATCAGGCGTCGTTGCTTGATCGCCTTGACGTCGCCAAGCGCGAGGGCAAGGCGTCAATTGACGCCGCCCTTTGATGCGCTTAACACGTCATCGATCGTGAGTCAGGCGCTTCGTATAGTTTCGATCTCCTGAGGAAACTGATCGGCGCGCACGTCCCATGTGTGCTGACTGGTGAAAGCCTGGAACCTCTTTCGTCCCGCAGGTTGGGGCGGTGAGTCGAGAGTCTTTACAACGGCCTTGGCAAATCGACAGGCGTATCAGGGACACGGATGAATGGCTAGTGACGCCAGTTCGACTCCCATTTCTCGCAGCGAGACCGGTGTGTTAACGGCGGTGGTCGCGTGAACTCACCAGCACGGCAGCAGATGCTGAGCTCTGCTGGGTTTGACGGCGGGTGAGGCACTGTGCCGGCGGACGGTACTGGCGGTGGCTCGGCTCACCTGTCTGCCTTGGAGCACGTCAGTCCTTAAGTCGAGTCGTCGGGGCTGCGAGTTCGGTCAACGGTCCGGAAGTGGGCTGGGGGGGACAGGCAGTTTTCGAGTCTTCAAACACGACCGCGCGCAGTCTGCGGCCAAACTGCTCTTCACTGAAGCGGTGCGCGTGGGCGGTCAGCGTGTCGGCGGAGAAACTGGTTGTCGACAGTTCGTCCATGGTGTCGCCAACAGCTTGCGCGTTTGGGCTCACGATGAACGCGCCTGTGACGCCTTCTACGATTGTGTCGAGGAAGCCCCCGAATCGAAGGGCTCCACTCGGTTTGCCGAACGAGGCTGCCTCGAGCGGAGTAAGACCGAAGTCTTCGAAGGAGGCGGTTACGAGCGCTCGACAGTTGGCGTAGCACCATCGAAGCTGCGCGTCGGTCGCGCCACCCACGAAAGTGACACGACCCGCGCCAAGCGACTCGAGGTAGTCCCTATCAGGGCCGGATCCGACTATGACCAGGCGGTCCGAGGGTCGACTCCGCATCGCTTTGACGATGGCGTCGACGTGCTTGTAGCGCAGCAGTCGTGAGACGCAGAGCCAGAAGCCAGGCTCCACCCCCTCGATCGGCTGAATCGGTCCATCGGGGCCGAGCGCCGGAGGAGGGGGAAGGACCTCTGGCTTGATACCGTACAGCTCCTCCACGGAAGCAGCGACCGCCGTGGAGTTGACCAGATACCGGTCGGCAGAGAGTGCCGCTTTCTTGTCCCACTTCTCGAGTTGGCCACGCGCCAGGGAAAGGGCGCCCCGTTTCAGGCCAAGTCGCAGCCTGTCCCCCATGTTGAGACCTTCAGTCTCCATCCGCGTTCCCAGATATCGGTCCGTCTGGTAGAGCCACCGTGCGGGAGCGTGGCAGTAGACGATCTTGCGGCCCGAAGTCCTGACGCCGTGCGCCCAGCCGCTGGAACTGCAGACCGTTATTTCGCTGTTGACCTCGAGCCGGGAGAACACCAGTGCGAGAAGGGGAAAGGCCGCTCTGTGATGCTTTCTCAAGCTTGGCACGCGGTCGAGCCAAGATGACCGCACCTCAAGATCCGCAAACTCGGGGAATGTGCCCTGTGGGTCGAAAAGTGACGTGTAGACGCATCGGGTGTCGAGGGCTCGCGCCATCGAGAGCACCACGCGCTCGGCACCGCCGCGCTGCGTCAGGTAGTCGTGAACCAGCGCTACCGAGCTAGTAGACACAGATCTTCCTCAACACACTCTTCAGCGTATGGGGCATGTTCTCGCTCCGCCTCGGACTGGTGACGAAGAGGACAGAAACATGACGTGCGAACGGAGGCACAGACTCATTAGCTCCTCGGGCAAACGTGTTCGAGCGCTATTGGTCGGTGCACACCAGTTCCCAACAAGCAACCACCGGATGACCGGCTAGCTTGTTCAGCCGGCTTACCCAAGAGTTCCCCCAAGGTGGTGATCGCCTCCTGCAGTGTCGTCTCAACTGCGCCTGGCCTTGCAGCCAGCGAAGCGAACGAGACCAGCGACGACAGACAAGTAGAGCAACGAATTTTACACGCCAGCTCCGGCCTGCCCGACAAGCGCACGGGTTCCCCACCGTGGGGCTGCCAGTCCATCTCCCGTGCAGGAGGGCGTCGCACTTCAGGGTTACGACGGTATCTCGCTTCAATCATCAAGAGCGCTTGTCACTCTTTGACCGATTTGCCCTGTCCAAGATGGCTCTGCCAAGAAGAGACGGCATGACCTGCGCCGCCCTCAGCACGTGCCCCACCAAGGCGGGATCCTGCGCCAGCCGCCATGCCCACTCCAGTCCGAGGCGTTCGACCGATCGCGGTGGCGGCAGTTTCGTACCCACGACCGTATCGACCGCGCCACCGACGCAGAAGTAGACCGCTGGGTGGTGTCGAGCTAAGGCGTCCGCCCACAACTCCTGCTTCGGACAACCGAGGGCCACGATGACCACATCGATGGACTGGCCGTCGAGCCGGCCCGCCGTCTGGGCAACGGTGATGGGGTCTGGAGCGCTTGAGTACGTCCCACCAAGAACAAGCCACTCAGGTCGTCGCTCACCGAGGACCTGCTGGCTTGCCGGGGAGCTTCCGACCACTGCGATCCTTGCACCTCGTAACATCTCGCCATCGAAGATCCGCTGCACCACCTCGCGTCCCGTAAGGCGCCCGGCGCTGGGTGCTCCGGCGGCCGCCAGCGCAAGTCTGACCCCGTTTCCATCGACGAGAACGACAGATGCCCGCGAGAGCGCGGCCGCGTACCGCGAGTCTTTTCGCCACAAGTAGGCCTGGTAGGGAGCCAGCGTGCAGACGGTGACCCCCTCTTTGCCGGCGACGGCGGCGCTCGCCCACTTGTCGAGATCGGACCATGTCATGAGCGACACGGGCAGGCCCAAGTACTGCGCCACTGTCGTGTGCTGATTCTGGCCCGCGACTCGTGGGGGTGCGGCCGAGCGGGATGTCTCCCATTTGCGCCGTCCGACGCGAGCCTGGAGTCGGGAAACAAGGCGCGACATTCCCACGACAAAGAGGAACGTCATCAGGTCGAGCCAGCGGGACGGCTGTAGATGCGCCCGGATCAGTTCTGATCGTGAGCCCCGTTGTCCACTGTCGGGGTAGAGCTCGAGGTGCTCGCGATTGCCCGTGGCCACACGTGACTGGACTCGGACGAGTTCGCGGACTGTCGCTGGTGGCCTCACGACGACGGAAAAGGTTTCGACCGTGACGCATTCCTCCTTCGCGAAGAGGCTCTGCACGAAGAGGTCGTCGCCGATGACTGTAGGAAAGTCCGAGAAGCGGGACCTTCCCTGCTCGGAAAGGCAGAAGACGCCGCGCCCGACCAGGTGGTTCGGATAAGGCGCGCGAGAGCGGGCGCGATAGTGCCGGGCGACGCCCTTAGATACCGAAGACATGTCAAGGCGGAAGTTGACTGTCGCGGCTGGGAGTCCCGTCCTTTCAAGTTGTGCGACGAGTTCGTCCACAGCACCTCGCGAAAGCTCGATGTCCGCGTCCAGGTAGACGCGTGGATAGCTGCGGGCCGCACCATCGCCGAGGTTCAGGGCCACCGTCTTGCTGGCTACAGAGGTCTCGAGGACCTCCACGTGCTCGAATGACTTAGCCACGGAGGAGGTCCCGTCCGTACAGCCATTGCATACGACGATGACCTGAAGTTCCGCAGGCCGGTCACCAGGGCGCAAGGCGTCGAGGCAGCGCGCGATCTCAGACTCTTCGTTGTGGGCGGGGATGATTACGGTCGTCATGGCGCACAATGGTCGCCCGGAGCAGCCCGGCTGAGAACCTGGGCGTCTGGGAGGAGAGCAACCCTAGTCGACGGTTTGCCTGGATCTCGCGCCTGCCCTGTGACTCGCGCACATTGCCAGAGCCTCTTACCACTCTGATCCGTACGGCTCGTAAGGAAGCAACTCGTAAATCTTCACGCTGTAGTTCCCTGGCAGGGAGTCCTCGAAGGATCCCTTCGAGTTGAGCTCGAACAGCTCGTTTTGCTCTGAGACCGGTGGGTTATAGCGAGTGTTGGAGTCGTAGAGCAGCACGGCGGTGCCGTGCGCGAAGCGGCTCAGGGTATATCTCCCCGTCGTTGTTCCGTTTCGGTCGCTCTCGACCAACAGGTAGGTCGTGCCGTTGACTTCCTTCTGCACCGAGATGATCGGGACGGCCGGATTGGAGCTGCGAACGCTGAGTCCACCCGAGACGGCTGGAGCATTGATTTCCGGAGCGAAGCGATCGATGGCGTGATCGATGTAGGACAGATTGGATCGGATTGTGCCGTTGGAGGCGCAGTAGTCCCAGATCGGTGTGCCGTCAGGCAGTAGCTCGTCGCAGAACCATTCGATCCCGTTGGCGCCTCCGAGCAACGCCTCCCAGGCAGCAGAGTTGACCTGGGTCGGTGAAGCACTCGGGTCTTCGGCTTTGCCGTCGTTCTCAGAGCTCAACCCGAGGTCGTCCGTCCCGGTCTCTACGAACTCCCAAACCGGATCATCTGGTTCGACGAGCGCCCGCATGTTCTGGGCCTCCCGTCCGTAGACCCAGAGGCAGTCGTAGGTGCCGTGGCTTTTGCAAAGGTAGCTGTGCCACGGATCTGTCACCGCATAATCGTCGGCCGACGCGATGCTGGTCGCCCTCAAGTTAGCCACGGACTGGGCGAGACACCCAGCGGAGCCGACGACGTTGTGGTGGGGCAGCCAGGCAATCCAGGCACCCTCGTTCTCGAACTCCAGCCGCGTCGTGTCCTCACGCTCGATGGTCGCGACCTGGGAAGCCACATCGGTCGTGCACGATGGCTCGTCGCCCCATTGGTAGCCGATGAAGTACTTCGAAGCCCCGGGGATCTTGGTGATCAACTTGGCGATGCTCGCCACGGATTGTGCCGACGTGTCCGAGGAAGGATCGCCGCCACCGATCACGTACATGTGCTCGGCGACGGCCGCTTCCAACTCACCGTCGTCGCTACCGAAGCGTTCGGGCCAAGAGTTCATGCCAACGAAGATGTTGACGCCCATCGCACGGAAGGCGGCTGCTTGGTCCGGGTACGCACGCGGTACGTTCCCACCGTTCGGAGCCTGATCCCAGACGGCGATCGGGATGAAGGTGTCGGCTGTCGGTAGCAGCTGCCGATACAGTTTGATGTTGTCGACTGGCCCGACGGTCGAAGCCCCTGCGTGCGTGGACGGGCCTACGCTTGTGCGGCCCGGAGCGAGGATACTCGTGATCACGTCTACGACGGCGACGGCCGCCGCGACCAGCATTACGATTTTGGCCACGGAGCGTACTCTGCCCTTCGCTGTAGGTGGTAACAGGTAGGTTCCTGCCTTACGCAAGCTTGTCATGTGTCCGATTCGATTGGGGGGGATTATTTCTGGTGCGCGTGGCTGCCGACGAATTAAGTGGTCCGTTGCCGCATGCCCCCGGCATGGGAGCACCGGCGTCCCATAATCTTCCGGACCCGAAGGAATCATGACCGACGGAGCGATCATTGGCGATGAGGGCCGCTCTCGGGACCGCACGCTTGGCGCGGTCGTGCGCAACAGCCTCGGCTGGACATTCGCCAACAACGTGGTCGGGAAGTCGCTGACTTTCATCAGCAGCCTTGTGTTGGCCCGCCTGTTGGTCCCACGGGAGTTCGGTGTGTTCGCCATAGCCCTCGTCGTGTACTCACTACTCATCAGCCTGAACGACGTCGGCATCTCTGCCACCATCATCCGTTGGCCAGGCGACGTCGACGAGGTGGCACCAACCGCTACGACGCTTATCTTCCTAACGAGCCTCATCTTCTACGGCGCGTTCTTCGTCATCGCCCCCTACTGCTGCAGGCTCGTCGGCGCCCCCGATGCCACAGGCGTGACCAGGCTGCTCGCCCTCGCCATCATTGTCGACGGCATCTTTGCAGTTCCGGCAGCGATGCTCACGAGGTACTTCCGACAATATCGCCGCACCATCGCCGACCTCGTGAACGCTGTGGTCGCCACGGTCGTCTCGATCGTGCTTGCCCTGCACGGCTATGGCGTCTGGAGTTTGGCATGGGGCAGGCTTCTCGGGAACCTGGTGGGCTCGATCCTGTGCGCGTGCTTCTCCGAGCGTCGATATCGCCCCGGGTTCAAGCTCGAAGCAGCAAAGAAGCTACTGCAGAGCGGAATCCCTCTGCTCGGCACGTCGATCGTGACCATCGGAGTGTTCAACGTCGACTATCTCACGATCGGTCGCATCCTCGGCCCGACGGCGCTGGGCTACTACGTGCTCGCCTTCAACGTCTCGAGCTGGGCGATCAGCATTTTCTCCTTCGGCATCGATCGTGTCTCGTTGCCAGTCTTCGCCAGGCTCCGTGGCAATCCTGAAGCGCTCCGTCTGACCTTCATCCGTGGGATGACGTTCCTTTGTCTCGTCACGTTCCCTATCTGTGCGTTGATGGCCGCGATGAACCATCCGCTTATCCTGTTCATGTACGGGTCGCGATGGGCGCCGAGTACTGCCGCTCTTGGGTTTCTTGCCATTTTCGCAATTGTGCGGATCAGCCTGGACCTTGCGATGGACACGCTCATTGCCGTCGGCCACTCCTCGAGCACGCTCTTGCTCCAGTCGATCTGGCTGATTGTTCTGATTCCGTCGCTTATTCTCGGTGCCCGCCTCGATGGCATTGCCGGCGTAGCCATCGGTCATGTGATCGTTGGCTTCGTGGTGGTCGTGCCGCTCTACGGTGCTGTGATCCGTCGACTCGGCGTTTCCATCCGATCGCTGCTGGAACACTTGATTTGGCCGCTTGTCGGGGGTGGCTTGAGCGCAGTTGTGTCGAGGACGGTTGCCGAGCACTTCCACTCGCCGTTCGTCGCTCTCGTCGTGGGTGGCAGTTGCGGGCTCGTTGTCTACTCGCTCGTGGTGCTTCCGACCCGCCGGATCCTGAGGTCGAGCTCGGGCGTGCTCGAGATTGAGCATGCATTCCCAGGCGAGGCAAGACCGCTAGCACCGCCTGTCGTAGGGCCTGGTGAGGCCAGCAGAGAAGATCCAGGTTCCGTGCTAGCGTCCTCCGTCGCGCCCTTGCCTTCTGCCCGAGACCTCCTCAGTGACGTCGATGGGTCACCTGTGTGGTTCGGCCCCCCAGATCGCCCCTTGTTCGGCTGGCTGCACGTTCCGGAGTGCAAGAGGGCGAGAGCCGGTGTGGTGCTGTGCGCTTCCCTCGGCATCGAGGGTAGGCGGGCACACGTGGCCTATCGCATACTTGCTGCTGCCTTGGCCAGGAAAGGCTTCCTCGTGCTCCGGTTCGACTACGACGGGACAGGGGACTCCGTGGGAAGCGAGCAAGACCCAGCCCGAGTGAACGCCTGGACCGCCAGCGTCCGTCAGGCGGTGGGTTTCCTCGAGCAAGCGGGGGTTACGAGGCAGGTCGTAGCGGGTATGCGAGTCGGAGCCACGATCGCTGTCAACGCCGGAATCGAAACCGGACTTGACGCTCTCGTCCTGTGGGACCCGTGCGTAAGTGGGCGCGACTTCGTCCGGGAGAATCGGGTGCTGCTCAAGGTGATCGACCGCTCCGGCCGAACGTCGCAAGAAGGTGTCGAGCTGCCGGGTTACGTCTTGACGGATGCGACCGCTGCAGATCTCCGCTCGCTCCGGTTGGAAGTCCTGCCGAGAGGCCTCGCTCGTCGGCTCCTCGTCCTAGAGCGGCCAGGTCGTCCCCTCACACGCGATCAGCGAGACCAGCTCTCCAAGAAGGGGGCCGAATGGGCAGAGGCCACAGGCCAAAGCGAACTCCTCGAAGCGATCTCTCCCCATGACAAGCCGCCTCTCGAAGCTATCGGCATCATCTGCACATGGCTAGACAGAGTCGTGGACGACTCACGAGAACCGGTCGCAGTCCCAACACAGCAACAGGCGGTCGTCGGTCACAGCGCAGATGGAGTACCCATCACCGAGCGCGTGCTGAAGCTGGGTCCGCTCGGCCTCGTCGGTGTCATGACCGAGAGCGACCGGGCAGCAGATGGTCCCGTCGTCATCATGTTGAATGACAGCCACGAACACCATGTCGGCCCGGCCCGTCTCTGGGTGGAGCTCGCACGCCGGTGGGCCTGTTTCGGCATCAGGTCAGTACGGGTCGACGTGAGCGGCATCGGCGACAGCCCGCTCCGCGCCGGTCAGAGGGAGCGCGTCCCCTATCCGCCGGAGATATTCGAGGACGTAGCCGATATCGCCAGTGACCTGCGACCCGACGATCCTCACGACGTCGTGTTGGTGGGCCTCTGCTCGGGCGGCTACCACGCCATTGAGTGCGGCATCGACTTAGGAGTTCGGGGAATCTGCGCGATCAATCCCACCCTTGCCCCCTTCTCATGGCAGCACGGCCGATTAGGTAAGCGGGCTGTGCCACGAGCGGTCTCTCTTCTGTCGTCGATACACCCCCGCCTCGCCAGAGCACTCTTACTCGCAGTTGCTCAAGTCTCACCGAGGCGATCGGCCGCTGGTTCGCTGTTCCTCCTCGAGTCCAGAGGGACGAACTCGCTCATCGTCTGCGGTGACGACGAGGCGCGGCAGTTCGAGCGACTTGTTCACTGGAACCGGACCCTCCGACAGCTCACCTCCAGAGGCCGCTTCCGTTTCGAGCACGTCCCGGCGCTGGAACACTCATTGCTCATTTCCGGCCCACGCGAAGTCACAGTGTCTCTCCTTACGAGTTTTGTAGTCTCACTCAAACATTCTGCTGCTGGCGCAACGGAGGACGCGGACCCGCCGTCGACGACAATCCCGAGGCGGCTTGCCGATGACGGTAAGGGACACCAAGCATCCGCTTAGGCAGGTCCGCCTAGGGAGCTAACAGTCGGGCGCGCATGCCCGCGATCCTGCGAAGGCTCCCTCAGTGCGATCTCCCAGCGAGCCACACGAGTCACGATCGCGTGTTGGAAGATCCGATGAGTGGTCACCGTCCCAGATGGCCCTGGTCTAGCGACTTCGCGCGTGAGAATGCTTGCCCTGTACCCGAACACCTCCCGGGCCGTTTCAGCGCCTCCTAGACGCGTCCCGCCGCGCCCTGCCGGCCTTTTCGACAGGAGACACACCGACGCCCTTCGACCGGAGCCTGCCAGGGCCGGTTCGGCCTGGGGCGATAACCATGACATTCAGGGAAACCGAGCCAAGGCTGACGAGCGACCGGTACGCTGCTTCGAACGCTATCAACCTGAGGTCAGGATGTCGGCGAAGTAGTCCAGCATCGCTGACGCGCTCTGTTCGACGGAAAAGTGCGCTCGGACGTGTTCCCGGCACGCGCGCCCAAGAGACGGCTCGGTGTCGCGCCAAGTGCCAACACGCTTAATCAGGCTCGCCAATTCAGGCACGTTTCCTGGCTCGAAGAGGAAGTGGTCTAGGTCGCCCGTGAGGATCTCGGGGATACCGCCGGTCCGAGAGGCAACGACTGGACAACCGGTCGCCATCGCCTCTATCACCACTCGGCCGAACGGTTCCCCATAGAGCGATGGAACCACTACGACGTCAGCGGCGTGGAGCAGCCCGATGACATCAAGACGTCGCGGTAGGAAGATGACACCAGAGTCTGAGACGCTCGCCCTCAGCCGAGCCACGTACGCCTCTGGATCGATAGCGTGGAACGGGGAACCCACGACCAGAAGAGTGGCCGACTCGGTATCCAAGCGGAGCCCGGACCATGCGTCAAGGAGTACTTCGATGCCTTTGCCCGGGTCGACCCGACCCAGGTATAGGACGACCAAGCCATCATAAGAGAGTCCGAGCGACTCGCGAGCGCGCGACCGGAGCTCCGGCGTCTGAGCCGGGTAGGCGTTCATCGCCACACCGAGCGGAATCACTTTGACCCATTCGGGTTGCAGCCCCTGCTCGATCGCTCGGTCTCGAAGAAACTCAGATGCGGCGACAAAGTGGCGAGTTGCCCGGCCGAGCGCGCCGAGAAGGACGTGCTGGGGGATCGAATGGCGCTCGTGGTAGGGCTCGTTATGTATGTGGCAGACGACCTTGGCCCGAGTTGTAAAGGCCGCGGCCAGCGCCCACGGAAGGCCGAAGGTCTGGTTCACAAGGATCAAATCAGGAGAGATCCTGCGGGCGGCTCGCAAGGCGGGGCCGAGCTTCACAAGGTCCAGGGGTCCCCATCTCGAGAATCTGATCTCGGTTGCCGGTACCTTTACGACTGAATTGCAAAAGCCGCGAAATGTTTCAGTCAGCTCGCCATCTTTCACGTAGACAACGTCTACGTTGTGACCCAGCGAAACAATCTCATGGCTCAGCTGGCAGGCGTTCACCTCAAGGCCGCCAACCGGCGCAAGCACGTTCACATTGGTGAGGATTCGCACAAGCCGCTCTCCAGCCGATCCGGTTGAAACGCACGGTACCATCGCCGACGTGCGAGGCATCGAGCACGGTGCTGCATGTCTTGGTCTTCAAGAGATCAGCACGACGAGTCGAGTCCCCATCATATTGCCAGTGGCATAAGACCCGGCGGTGTTCAGGCGGGGAACGGCCCGGCTCGGCTATCGCCTGCCATCTTGAATCGCCATGAGTCTCCGTTTCGAGCACGGAACGGGCTTCAAGCCACTTCTCAATACCTGCCCGCGCGAGGTCACGACTCTCTCGTCACCGGTCTTGTGGTCCAGCTCAAACATCATGGTGCAGTGGAAGATGCCGACGCCGCTGGCGACGATGGTCCCGAGGCGGTTCGCCCATGGCCGCATCGGGTTTCTACGTGCTCGCCTAGACGGACCGAGCTCGGCCATGTACACCCGCGACTCCCTGACGGCTCCGTCAGCACGACCTGCGCCGAGCTACGCGAGTCACGATCGCCCGGCAGAAGCGATCAGCTCCACGAGTTGTTCCGCACGATGTTGCCAGCTGTGAGTCTGGGCGAAGCTCCGACGTCGTGCGACGACATCAGGCGTTGCATGTTGTCCGAGGAGCCTTCCGACTTCGTTTGCGAAGGATTTCGCACCCGCAGCGCAGGTCACGAGGTCCGTGTCGAGGAGGTCGATGGCCGGAAGCGGCGTACTCACAACGGCCCGCCCTCCGGCCAGGTACTCGAGCGTCTTCAGAGGGAAGCTGGCGCGGTTGAACGATGTGTCGGTGTACGGCACGAGCCCGACGTCGATGAGACCAAGGTAGGCGGGCATTTCGGCCATCGGCCGCTCCCGCACCCATTGCACGTTCGGAAGTCGGAGCAAGGCGTCGAGGCGGCTCATGTCGAACGTCGCTTGGCACGGTCCGACGAGCAGCAGCGAGTGTCCACTGGCTGCTACCGACTCGAGAAGATGGAGGTCGATTCGCTCAGAGAGATGGCCAAAATAACCGGCGATCGGGGGCGACAAGACGACGTCCTCGGGTGCCTTCGTCTCGTCGCATGCGGAGAAGAGGTCGTATTCGACTCCATTGAGAAACAGCCTGGACTCGACACCTGCCGCGCGCCACCGATCACCGAGGGCGATCGAGACCGTGAGTGCCAGATCAGCCTCTCTTAAGCGCCGGCGCTCCTCGGTTCGCAGACGGCGGGCCGAGACGCCCATAAGTTTTGCACCGGCGACGAAGTCGTCCGTCCCCCAGAGCACCCGCAGCGCCTCACCAGACACGCCGAACAAGGGCGAAGTTGTCGCAAGTAGGACTGCTGCAACGTCGTAGTTGATCTCTTTCACCGCTTGTCGCAGGGCTCGTCGCATCGCGCGGCCCGCTATTCCCGCGAGCAGCCGTCGCTGTGGTCCTGGTGGTGTCGGGACGATGAGACGCCAGAGCTGATGGGAGACCTGCTGCAGCTTCGGACTCAACGACCGGTGCTGGCTGTGCAACACGGACAGAGGTGGATCGACGTACAGCACCGGTATGAGGCTGGACAAGGGATCGGCAAGCTGGCGCTCCGAGAAGCGGTGTCCGTCGAAGGGCGTACCGGCACAAATAACGATCATGGTTCACCTCCGGTCGCCGCGTCGATCGACGTTCGCCGACAGCGCTTTGTGACTCTGGATCCCCCCAGGGTCATTGTGCGGAAGCTCGCCGGACACCGAAACCCTAGTCGAATGTTCACCAAGGATCTCAAGTTTCGAAGGAGGCCTATCCGTGCCGTTTCGGCTTTACGGTGACGGCACGGGGGAACCGACCCGAGACGTAGGACCCTTCTTGAGGCCGGCTGCCGGGTCTCGAAGCAGCTGTTCCGCACGATAGAGGCATGATCTTTTGCAACCTCGGGCGGAATCCCCTGTGGTGACGCCGAGGCGCGCCAGTTCGAGCGACTCGTTCACGGGGACCGGACGCGCGAACGACTGAGCTCCAATGGACGGTTCCGCTTCGAGCACGTCAAGGGACTCGAGCATTCGCTGCGCACTACCGGGCCACGCGAGGTCACGACGTCGCTCCTCACCAGCTTCGTGATGTCGCTCGCCGGGAATGATTCCGCGGCCGTCGGCGTTACGCTTGCGGGCGGAAGCAATGGTTCGTGGGATCATTCGTCAATGTCAGAAGCTGCACGCCCCTTATCCCCACGTGGCGTCTACCAGGGGAGACGTCACCGCAGCGTTAGTCAGTGAGTCCGTCTGGGCCGGGCGGATCAGGACAAGCATCCGGCCCGAATGAGTGACAAACGAGGGTGTAACACTCAATCGATGAACACAATGCCACTCCGGCCCGACCCCTGAGTCGCAGGTGGTATGTTCTTTACTTGTCGTGGCGAGGGCAAGACCGTGCGCCTAAACAAAGCACGAGCATATGGAGTCTAAACTAAACCATGGATTTTTGGCAGTCCTTCGCATTGCTCGGTAGGCGTTGGGTTTTCTTCGGCACAGCCCTGTTGATGGCGGCCGCGATAACTGCGGGAGTCTTCTATACCGTAAAAGCCCAGTACCAGGCCACTTCGGAGCTCCTCTTGGTGCCGCCAGCCATTTCCTCGACGGCGACCGCGGGAAACTTCGTCACCGACTACGGCAACCTCAACACGGTGGCGTCCATCGTGAGTTACAGAGAGGACAGCCAGCAGGTCGCCACGCAGCTCAAGGCGATCGGCATACTCGACTACAGTGTTTCAACTGACCCGACAGGTGCCGTGCCTGAGCTGATCGTCACGGTGACCACGAGTTCCCCGTCTGTGGCGCTCTCCGAAAACGCGATATTGTCCCGAGACGTCGTCAGCTATTTGTCTCAGATACAGTCTCGCGCGAGCCCGAGCACTCGCATTTCGACGCGGTCCTTGGAAGCGGCGACCGAGGCGACCCGAGACGACAAGAGCCGGATTCGGGTTGTCGTCGCTGTCGGTGTCGTCTGCGTTTTTCTTGCCGTAGCTCTCACCTCCCTGTACGACTCGGTGAGGCGACGTCGAATCACGCCGCGCGGACACGAGCGCGCGACAAGTGCCACCAGGCCGGGCCAAGCGACGTTGGAACTGGATGTGCCGCTCTTGGCCGACGGTCGAGTATCGACCAGGACAGCGGTTCAGTACGGCCGCCGCGCGGGCAGGGACCTGGGATCGAGGAGTGTGGCTGCACCCGGAGCGAGCTCGGCTCCAGCACCTTTCCAACAGGACAGCTAGCGACTCATTGCCGGGGGATGCAAGTTGAATCGGATAAGGAGTTCGATCGGGCTCCAGCTCCTCGGGCCGATCGCTCTCGTCGGGCTGCTCGTGCTGGCAGGTCACAAGGGCGTCTACCTTGCGATCGGGCTGCTCAGCTGTGCTCTCGTCGCGGTCCTTTTCGCGCTGAGTCGCCGCGACGTCACGACGGTCGTCTCGATCTACATCGTCGTCATGATCTTGCTGCCGTCATACCTGACCATCGGCGATCTGGGAGCAGCTGGTAGCCCGACGACCATCGTCGGGATGGCTGCCCTGGCATGGTGGCTGGTCAGCAAGGTCGTGCCCGGCCAGCCGATCGCTACCGGACGCCAGCCGATCCGAATAGGCCTTTACATCTTCGGCGCGTCGATAGTGCTCAGCTTCGCTTCAGCCTTTAGCCGAGAGATTCCCGCCGTCGAGATCTCCGGGGCCAACCGCGGAATGCTGGAGGTGCTCGGTCTTGTCGGCATCGCCCTCTTGATGGCGGACGGCATCGACACCCGCGAGCGGCTCGACGTGCTTGGCCGTCGGCTCGTCTACTGGGTGGGCGTCCTCTCGACACTGGGCATTGTCCAGTTCCTGACCGGATCAACACCCTTCCAGAGCCTCTACAGTCACCTTCCCGGCTTCACGTCGGCATTCATCCCGCCCCCGATAACCAGTCGCGACGGATTGCGACGGGTTCAGGCAACAACAGGCAGCCCGATCGAATTCGGGCTCGTTCTCGCCTGTGTTCTGCCGATCGCAGTGCATTACGCCAAACAGGCGCCGGCAGGAAAGCAGGGTCGCCGCTGGCTGTGCGTGCTGCTCATCTCTGTGGCCCTGCCCATGTCGCTCGCGCGCACTGGATTCGTCGGCGCCGCCATCGCCTTCGTTGTCATGTTCGTCGGCTGGAACGCACGTGAGCGCATCGCGGGTATTGGCGCCGTGACGATGTTCGCCCTGGCCCTTCGTGCGGCCAAGCCCGGCCTCGTTGGGACGATCCTTGGGCTCTTCACAAACGCCGGAACCGACCCAAGCGTCTTGCACCGCGAGCAAGATCTTGCACGCGTCGGTTTCCTCGTGCGTCAGTCGGCATTCTTCGGAAGGGGATTCGGAACCTTCATCCCCTCCGAGTTCACGCCCCCCGGCCAGCCTGTGGCCTCCCTCGACAACCAGTATCTCGGTTCGCTCATCGAGACAGGAATCTTCGGCCTCGTTTGCCTCATCGTTCTCCTGGTCATCTGGCTGTTCACGGCGCTCGACGCTCGACGCCGCAGCCGTGATCCGGCCACGCGCGAACTCGCCCTCGCCCTCGCTGCCTCATCACTTGTCATGGCCTTCGGCATGTACGTGTTCGATGCGTTCAGCTTCAGCGAGGTGTCGGGCACGATGTTCATCCTCCTTGGTATGACCGGCGCCCTATGGCGACTGACCCAACAGGAGGGTGGTCGCCAGCAGACCGAGACTGTCTCGCTCACGTCGGTCCCGCATGTCGCCTGAGCGCGTCACCGTCGTCACGGTCACGTGGAACAGCCAGCCAGTCATCAGAGGCTTCCTGGGAAGCCTTCTCTCTGCGATGGGCAAAGTGAGCTGGAAGCTCGTGCTTGCGGACAACGACTCGCATGATTCGACGGTGGAAGTCGCCCGCACGGTGATGCCCGAAGCGCGAATTGTGCGTTTGAGTCGCAACGCTGGCTACGCGGCCGGCATCAATGCGGCTCTCGAAGCTGCGGACCCCGGCACACACCTTCTCGTCTCCAACCCTGACGTCAGGCTTGACGCCGGCTCTGGGGAGCGGCTGGTGGAGGCGTTGCGCGATCCGGGAGTTGGGATCGCCGTCCCCCAACTCCGGGACGCCGCCGGTCGGCTTGTCTTCAGCATCCGCCGGGACGCGACGGTTCTGCGTGCCCTCGGCGAGGCGCTACTGGGTGGCGATCGAGCCGGTCGTTGGGCACCTTTCGGAGAGACGGTGACGAGAACCGAGCCTTATGCCGGTGCAGCCGATGTCGACTGGGCCTCAGGCGCTGTCATGGTCGTCTCGCGCGAGTGCGCCGAACGGGTAGGTAAGTGGGACGAGACGATGTGGCTCTACTCAGAGGAGACGGACTACTGCCTACGCGCCCGCGAAGCCGGCTTCCGGATCCGTTACGTACCGGACGCCCGAGCTCTGCATCTTGGGGGGGAGTCTGGTGGCAACCCCATGTTGTGGACTGCACTCACGGTGAACCGGATCCGTCTGTTCGAACGTCGGCACTCACGACTGCACACCGCTGCGTTCCGATCCGCGGTGACACTGAACGAAGCGCTCCGCGCTCTCGCCGGCCGCTCGACCAGCAAGGCTGCTTTGAGAGCACTGACCCACTCGAGACGGCTCGCACCGCCACGCCCGCAAACAGCCGATTGAGAAGCGGGGGCTGTTGTTGCGCCACTGACGCCACTCGGCTGGTGACGGCAAGCCTTCAGCGTGTACCGGGTGCGAGCCGCCGTCCTACTTGCGATCCAGCCGCACTGACCAGGATTGCGATCGCGCCGCCGAAGCACCAGAGCCTCACGACGGAGCCCGGGAGATCTTCGTGTACGAACCAGTGCCTACGCGCGAAGGCACCGAGGAGAAGCACTGCAACGGCAACCACTGCAGCGACTGTCGCGTGCGTGGC
>Ga0326727_10015260_pt1 | contig 16545 bp, 13 predicted proteins | sample MB2enrmetagenome_FD_207643 | JGI IMG/M metagenome (GOLD analysis project Ga0326727, IMG submission 207643) | Lab enriched peat soil microbial communities from McLean, Ithaca, NY, United States - MB29MY | ecosystem: Environmental > Terrestrial > Soil > Wetlands > Peat | place: USA: New York...
CGCCTGGTCGTCTGGGACCGATAGGCTCTCGGGACGGCGTACGTCGCATGGTGGTGTTTTGCTCATCACGCCGGACGTGGATCGGTAGGGCGCTTAGCTCAGTTGGTTAGAGCGCAGCCTTCACACGTCGTTGACCAGGGACGATGTGCCCACCAGCGTTTTTGCGCGTCCGCCTCGAGCGGAATCGGCAAGGTTATGCGCTGTTGGTGAAGTCCCTCCCCAGCGGGCCGAAGAGCACCGACTCCGTGTGCCGTGGGCACGCGGTGTGAAACAGCCCGGCTCATTCTGGCGTCGGCCCTCATCCCAGGTTCCACACGGCCGGGGCGGTTGTTGAAGGAGTCGCCAAACGCCGGGACCCTCCTCCTTGGCTCCGTCTCTTGCAGTGCTCCCACGCACAACCACCGTAGGTGGCTGTAATCTGATGCTTGCTTGGCCTGCGTGCCCACACGCATTTCACCAAGAGCCGCAATTCCTCGTGAGGCGCGGAGGCAGACATGAACGAGGAAACAGGCGTCAACGGGGGTGACAGCGTGCAAGGTGCTGAGCTGGCCTCCCTGCCCGAGCTGTGGCCATTGCCTATAGGGCATTTGAATCTTTCGCGATGGCAGGAAGCGTCTGGTTCGGCTGGGATTTGGGTAACTTCCAGATTAGGAAAGACGGCATCGCGTGGGCGCGGACACTGCACGAGTTCCCTCTCAGCGAAGAGGGATGGGCTTCAGCGTGGCAAACGATCGCATCGCAGTATCCGCAGTTGGCAGCAACTGTCTCCCTTAAGGCGGCGAAAGAGCGGCAGATCGCTCGCGAGCAGGACCCCCTAGTCCAGCCGACGCAGAAGACAAGCGAGAATTGGACCGACTGGGTACCTACGCCGAACTTCCTGGCGTCACTCTGCCCGGGGGCTATGGATGGGACGAACCAACATTTGTCCCAGGAACCGAGGGCGCACTGAAGTTCACCAATGAGGGAATCTGGGTGCGCCCTATTAGTGGATGGGCGGCACTGATACGTAGCCCATACAAGGATGCACTGGCGTTGGAGTTCTCGGGACCTGGGGCAGTGACGAGCGGCCCGACCCTGTTCGGCGGGGGCTTCGGTCTGAAGGGAGCAGCCGAGGGCATGATCGTCGCCTCGGTTCTCAGCGCGCTTACGACTCGCACGACCATCCACACCGTGATCCGTTACCAGGCTGTCAACTTGGAGGCGTTCTTCTTCTACTCAAAGGCAACCCCGGACCAGCTGAGGGTTCAGCTATCGCAGGCGCTCAGTTTGATCAGGCCGACTCTGAGCAGTCCTCACTGGCGGTCAGCCGCACTGCTGGGCCGAGGCGAGCTAGGAGCCAAGCACGCTGTCTTGGGCCAAGGGCTTCGGAGGCTAGAAGACCAGGTCAGCTCTTGACGGGCCTGAACGCGACCCGCGTCAGGAAATCACGGAGCAGGGTTCGCCAGACATCCCAATCATGTCCTCCGTTGATGAAGTCCGTGAACGGAGGATCTCCGGCTTGCCGCAAGCTCGCCAGGTCGGTGGCGGCTACTGAGTGGATCGGGTCCTGCGCTCCCCCTCCGACCATGACCCCGACGTGCTTGATAGCGGCGGTTTGAGCTGCACTGAGCGCGGGCAGGGGGAGGGGGCCTGGGCTCATCAGGCCGAAGTAACCAAACTCGCTGGTGCGTTGGGCCAGCAGAGTGCCGGCGAAGCCCCCACCGCAGGACAGGCCGGCGAACGCGCGCTGGGAGGGCTCCCTCGATACATCAAAGTGCGACTGGACGTAGGGGATGACGGCGGCGGTCAGGTCCTGCTCGTAGAGGCTGGTGGGGCAAGTACCGCTGATGCCGAGGCTAAAGCTGAAATTGGTCATCACCACGACCATGGGCTCGACCTCGGCCTTGTCAATCAAATTGTCGAGGATGTTCGCAGCGTCAGCCCGGGTGCTCCACTCGACCTCGTTGCCGCGAGCACCGGCGCTCAGGTACAGGCTGGGATACGGCGTCGAGCGGTGCTGGTCGTAACCGGGTGGCGTGTAGACCGCGAGGTAGTGCATCCCCGGGAACTCGCGCGTTGGCTTGGCGGACATGGGGTAGGTAACGTCAACGAGCGCGCCACGGGGAGACGTCGGCGCTTGCCACCAGTAGTCCACGGTGTGGAAGGCAGGGTCTGACGGCACGTAGACCTGGCTGGTCGGCTCGACCGAGCCAGTACTGAGCCCATGGCGGTCGTTCCACGGGGGGTTACTGGGGTCGGAGACCCCAGTACAGCCCGTCCCGCCCGGGTTCGGGCAGTTGACGAAGAACCAGTAGTTGAACTCGCCCGAGGGCAAAGGGGTGGTGTAGGACCAGACCCCGGTGCGCGGATCGCTCTTCATTTCGACAACTGGCCAGCCCGCCGTCACCCCGGTGTTCGGCCAACCGATAGGGAAATCACCTGGTCGCCACTGCGAGGGGAGCAGCCCCTGGCTCGAGGTGGTCGTCGTGGCAGCGGGGCTGGAGAAGTACCATTCGCCTTGGACCTGCACGCTGGTGGCTTTTGGATCCTCGTAACGGAAGGTCACCGTATACCCGGTGGGCGCTCGGCCCGTGTGCCGGACAAAGGGTGGGAAGAGCTGTGACTCGACCACGCCGACCGCAGAGGCGCTCGAGCTTCCTACTATGTGCCAGTCGCAGCCGGTCAACAGAGTCGTGACCACGGCTGCAGCTAGGGACGCCAGTACGCCGACGCGTCTTGACGAAACATGCATGAATAGCCCTTTCTGGACCGGACGCTACTGTCTGGTCAGGGGCGCGGCGAATCGATGCGACTCCGTCGTCTCCGCCCCAACTGCTTCTTCGTCGTCTCCGCCGCCCCTCGGCGGTTTGGCGGGGTCGCTTGGTGCGCCCCGCCGCCCGCCTGGTTCCGGTCCGTCCCTTCCTTTTTTTCCATCCCTGGTGGGGGCCCCTTTGTCCGCGGTTTCCGCGCTGTTCCGGGCGCGTCTCCCTCCCTCCCGACATGTGGTGGTGGGCGCTGAGAGACTCGAACCACAGACCTCAACCTGTGAAGGCAATCCGACAACTACACGGCGCCCCCGAGGTGGTGAGTTGAAGCAACGGTGAGATGGGGTGGGGCACGGCACCTGATGCCCTAGGAGACACTGAAACCTTGGGGGTAGTTTTCAAGTACTGGCCAGTCGTTTCCTGACCTCTACGGGGCGCTAGGGGCGGAGTGCGCCTATGCGAGCGCGACGACTAGGGCTTGTCGGCGTTCCTGGCAGCGGCCCTGCGTAGCTTCGCCAGGTTCGGCATGAAGATCCCGAAGAGAACCAGGAACCCGAACGCGGTCATGAAGTGGGCCTGGAAGAGGCCCACGAAGAACCCGATGGCGAAGAGAACCAGGAAGGTCGCGCGAAAGAGACCGATAGCCGGTCTCTGGCTGACCACGTGGAAGCTCCCGTCAGGTTGCGGGGTGACGGTGTAGTCCGGATACCGCATCTCACTACTCCTTCAGCTCACGACCTTTTTGCACGCCCTAGCCTTTCGGTGGAGCTGACCCTAAGGCTGCGTCACTGTGTCGTGAGACAACTGTGCCAGTCGGGGTGTGTCATTACGGTCCACGGTCTCGGGAGAAGGCAAAACCGCCAGCTCTCGAACGAACCCACCGTCACGATCCTCCGTCGAATGGTTCTAAACGTCAATGCTTGGGGCCAGGCAACAACTGCAGCGTGAATGGGCTGGCGGACCACTGTGGCCGGAGGGGAACGGCTGCCCCAAGGCAACCCGACCAGCCCCAGCGTTGGCTACGCAGCTACCGCAATAGTCCCCCGCTCCGAGCCGGAGCCACTTTACGTACGCCACCCCGTTCTTGCGACACTCCGCGATCGCTCGCAGTCCTTGCAGGATGGTTCGGCTGGACAGGCGATTCCACTGACCAGTAGCTGCTTTCGGCAAGTGCCGACCTAAGTTTTATCGCGCTCTTTGCAGAGGTCGCACCGGGAGCGGCCCGTCGTTGCCACTCCGACGATGTGCACTTACACGACGGCGCGTAAATGGAGGAGGAGGCATTTCACGTCCCAGGCCGAGCTCTTGGCAGCCGGGTTCCTTGCCGCCACTGTTACCTTGGGCAACCTTGTCTCACGCCTGCCCACCTGTTCGGTCGAGATCAGCCGTGGTTGGCTATCAAGATCCGGCCGTCGTCGCCAACTGCCATGCCGGCGCCGCGGCGTCAAGGCGCTGGCCCACGACACCATCACGCCTGCGGTGAACACGCTACAGGCTGTGGTCGAGCTGTCCCGAATGGCCAGCGAACTCGCGCAACTGATAGCCAGCTACATGTTCTGACGGCTGGCCAACCAGAGCGGTCCCAGCCCCTTAGGGCTGGACGGCCGACCGCATCCCCTTGGCGCCCGCCTATGGCTAGGAGAGCCGGGAGTCGGTCGAGCCCCTGACCACGAGGGTCCCTTGGTGGTGACGGGTGCCGCCACCGACCTGGCTCCCACCGATCATGGCGAAGAGGTCGCTTACCGCCGCCGCGCCCAAATGCTCGAGGTCCATGTCGAGCGTCGTCAGGGAGGGGTCGGTCTCCTGGGCAAAGACGGTCCAGTTGTCATACCCCGTGATGGCGACATCGTCTGGAACTTTTCGCCCCGAAGCGACGACAGCCTCGAGCGCGGCCGCTGCGATCTGGTCAGAGCCACACGCAATGGCATCGACTTGGGGCACTTTCGCCAGGACCTCGCGCGTTGCTTGCCGTGCCCACCGTTGCGACCACAAGCCGTACGTGACAGCGCCCGCAAGGCGGAGTCCATGCTCGTCTAGGGCGTGGGTCACGCCGAGGACCCGCTGCTGGACAGCCGGGGAGTGCTCGGGACCAGTGACATGGGCTATCCGGGTCCGGCCGACGCCCACCAAGTGGTTGACGAGTGTGACAGCGCCGGTGAAGTCGTCCACGACGTGGACGACATCTCGAGAGTTGCTGCTGGGGCCGTAGACGTAGACGCACGGGATCTTCGCCAAGGCCGCTATTGAAGGAGTCTTGCCCTGGTTGTCGCCAACGATGAGCAGCCCGTCGACGCTGCGTTGGCGAAACATGACTGCGAGTTCTTCAAGGCGACCTTCCACCCCTCTGGCGTCCGCGACGATGGCAGAGAACTCTCGTTGCTCGAGCACCGACTGCGCCCCGATGACCAGGGGCATGGCGAAACGGTGGACCATAGGGTTCCTCAGGAGGACCCCTATGATGCTGCTCCGCCCGCTTGCCAGGCTCTTGGCAACGAGGTTCGGGGCGTAGGAGAGCTCCCTGGCGGCCCGGAGGACCCGTCTCCTGGTGGCTTCAGACACCCTCGCCCGTCCGTTGATTGCCTTTGATGCCGTGGTGAGAGAAACACCCGCCAACCGGGCCACTTCTGTGAGCGTTGACGGCCTGCCCGCGAGCACAGGTCAAGCATATTTATTGGGGAAGCGCTTTGCCAACTCATAAACCAAGACCATTGCTTCATGTGTCACAAGTCTATGTGTTAGCGCTTGACGCTGGATTACGGCACGGGGTAGCGTTTCCTCGAAGAGGGGAGAATCTGAAGAGCGGCTGTCGCGGAAGGGAGCTTTGGTCCTGCTCGGCTAGCGAGAGAGAAAATTCATGGACGGAGGTAGAACGTGGGGTCTCCTGCGTTTCCTGAGGCCGCGGGTCGAGCTGTCGGGAATGGTCCGGTCCAGCCGACAGGCACGGCTACAGGGTGCTTGTACCCGTTGGGCCTGGCTGATGTCGCCCTCGCGGAGGGACACGAACTAGGCGATTGGCAGCGGCGCAACAGCACTAAGACACTCCCTCACTGCATAGACCGAATTGTCGCGTCGGGCGCTGTCCGCAACCTGGAGCGTGTGGCTCAGGGTCGTGGGGGCGAAGCCCCGCATGAAGGTTGGCATTTTTCGGACTCAGACGTTTACAAGGTCCTGGAAGCCGCCGCCTGGGACAGGCTGCGGGGGCCCTCGGCAGGGGTGGAGGGCTTCGTCGAGGAGGCCGAGGCCGTCATAGTGCAGGCCCAGCGCCCAGACGGTTACCTCAACTCGTGGTTCCAGGGCCAGCACCCAGAGCTCGTGTGGAAAGACTTGCGCTGGGGGCACGAGCTTTATTGCGTCGGGCACCTGCTCCAGGCCGCCACGGCGGAGCAGAGGACAGGTAGCCACCCAGGCTTGGCCGGCGTGGCCGAAAGGCTCGTCGGCCACCTGCTCGCAACGTTTTCCTCAGAGGACGGGGACGGCCGTCTGGTAGGTGTCTGCGGGCACCCAGAGATCGAGACCGCATTGGTGGAGTATTACCGGCTGACCGGCGACGTACGGCTGCTGGAGCTTGCCAAGCGCCAGGTAGATCTGCGGGGGAGAGCCGACGTCGCATTGCCGGCCTCCGGCCTGTTCGGCGACGCTCGTTTCCCGCTGTCCTACTTCTTGCACCACCTTCCCGTGCGCGATCGGACGTCTGCGACCGGTCATGCCGTGCGCGAGCTCTACTTGCAGGCGGGCGTAGTCGATGTGGCAGTTGAAACTGCTGACAAGGAGCTGCTGGCCGCGTCGGAGGCGATTTGGGATGACCTATTCGGTACGAAGACGTATCTCACCGGAGGGCACGGTTCCCGCCATCGCGACGAATCGATCGGGGATGCCTATGAGCTGCCGAGTGACCGCGCCTACGCCGAGACGTGCGCCGCGATTGCCAGTTTTCAATGGAACTGGCGCCTGCTGCTCGCCACAGGCCGGGCGCGTTATGCCGAAGAGATGGAGCGGGTCTTCTGGAACACCATTGCCGGGGCTATATCGCGGGAGGGTACAGAGTTCTTCTACTCGAATACCCTGCACCTGCGGACCGGTCACGACGATGCAGACGAGGACTCGCCCCGTCGTCGCCTTCCCTGGTACAGGTGTGCTTGCTGCCCGCCCAACCTCGCGCGTCTGATGGCGAGCCTCCAGACGTACTTGTTGACCCGAGACGCCTCGGGACTGCAGGTGCACATGCCCTTCTGTGGGAGCGTCTCCACAGAGGTACCAGGTGGCACCGTGGAGCTCACCGTGCGCAGCGGCCACCCATGGGAGGGGACAACCGACATCGAGGTGTCGCGGTGCAGTTCGGGTCAGCGCTGGGACCTATCGCTGCGATCTCCCGACTGGGCACCCAAGGAAGTCACAACAGTGAAAGTGAACGGGAGACCGGCCGAAGCGTCGTGGGAAGGGTCTTACATCAAGGTTGGCAGGCATTGGGAACCCGGCGACCACCTCCAGGTGTCGGGCTCGGTGCCGGTCCGGGTACTGAGGCCGCACTGGAGGGTCGATGCTGTCCGCGACTGCGTCGCTGTCCAACGCGGCCCGTTGGTTTACTGTGTCGAGGCGGATGACCTAGGAGCTGTAGCCGTAGAGGACGTTGCCTTGGACGTGTCCTGCCCGCCCGAACCGGCCGTCGTCGTACCCAATGATCTCCAGGGCTATGTGAAGGTGGCCATCCTGGCTTCAGGGGAAAGCACCGAGGGCTCGGCCGGCCAGTTGTACAACGAGGAGGGCACAGGTCCGGCCACGACCGAGCCGTTGGGCCTGACGCTCGTGCCGTACTTCGCTCGTAGCAACCGGCCCAGCGCCGCGATGCGCGTCTGGATCCCGGCTCGTCGCGGCCAGAGCGAAGCACAACAGACAGAGCTTGTTTGAAGGCGAGGCAAACGAAATGGCAACCTTTGTCGGCGACAAGTCCGGCTTCACAGTTCACGAGGGCCAAGAGGTCCTCAAGGTCGAGGCGTGGGGAGACAACAGCGCACGCGTGCGCTCGAGGCTAGGGCCGGTCATAACCGGGACACCCGGCAGCGCCTTGGACGAGGCAGCGCCCACCGATGTGAGGGTCGAGATCCTGAGCGACCGGGCGCGCATGCACAATGGCGACCTCGTTGTCGAGGTACTGGACCGTAGCTCCGGGGAGTTCCCGTGCCCGCCCATCGTGCGGTTCTTCGGTTCGGGTGGTGCTAAGGAGCTCTTCAGCGAGCGCGCCTCTCACTTCTCCTCGCCTCCACACCGGCGTTACACCAATGGCGGCGGCGACCTTCACCGCTGCGAGGTCACCTTCAACGCTTTCCCCGGGGAACGTATCTACGGGCTCGGCCAGCACCAGCACGGGCTGCTGGATCAGAAGGGAGCCGTGATCGACCTGGTCCAGCGCAACACCGAGGTATGCGTGCCTTTCGCCCTCTCCAACCGCGGCTACGGGTTCTTGTGGAACATGCCGGGAGTAGGCCGTGTCGAGCTCGGAACCAACCGCACTAGATGGGTGGCAGACGCAGCGCGGCAAATCGACTATTGGGTGACGACGGGCCCCACACCCGGCGAGGTCGTCAGCCGCTATTCGACCGTGACCGGCTTGCCCCCCATGATGCCTGCCTGGGCTAGTGGGTTCTGGCAATCCAAACTGCGCTACCGGACCCAGCACGAGCTCCTCGAGGTGGCCCGTGAGTACAAACGCCGGGGCCTCCCGCTCTCGGTCATCGTGGTCGACTACTTCCACTGGACCCGCCAAGGCGAGTGGAAGTTCGACACCGCCGAGTGGCCAGACCCCCAAGCGATGGTCGATGAGCTGAGGGGATTGGGAATCGAGGTCATGGTCACGATCTGGCCGACGGTCAACCCCGCCAGCGAGAACTACTCCGAGATGGACAAGCGCGGATTGCTCGTGGGCAATGTACGGGGCTTGCCACTCCACCTCCCGTTCTGGGACAAGGGCTTCGACGGCCAGACCTTCGTGCGCTACTACGACTCCACCAACCCCGAGGCACGTCGCTACATCTGGCAAAAGGTGACCGGGGGTTACCGCCGTTACGGGATCCGGGTGTTCTGGCTGGACGCCTGCGAACCGGAGATGCGACCTGAGGATCCCGGGAGTGCCTTGTACTACCTGGGCTCGGGTGCCGAGGTGCAAAACATCTACCCCCGGGAGCATGCTCGCGGTTTTTACGAGGGGCTCCTGGCCGACGGTGAGAAGGACCCGCTGCTGTTTTGCCGGTCCGCCTGGGCGGGCAGCCAGCGCTATGGGGCGGCCGTGTGGTCAGGGGACATCGATTCCACTTTCGAAGCACTAGCCGCCCAGATCCCTGCAGGCTTGAACATCGGCGTCTCGGGTATCCCGTGGTGGACGACCGACATCGGTGGGTTCAAGGGGGGTGACCCGAGTTCGGCCTATTTCAGGGAGCTGGTCGTGCGCTGGTTCCAGTTCGGCGTGTTTTGTCCGCTGTTCAGGCTGCACGGGGTGCGCGAACCCGGTCCCCTCGTTGGTTCGGGCCAGACTGGCGGACCAAACGAGGTCTGGTCCTTTGGCGATGAGGCGTACGGGATAATCCGGGAGCAACTCGCGATACGCGAGCGATTGCGCCCATACGTCATGGACCAAATGGCCACGGCGACCACCACCGGTTTGCCGCCGATGCGTGCCCTTTTCTTAGAGTTCCCCGGCGAAGCGCCGGCGTGGGAGGTACGCGACGAGTTCATGTTCGGTCCGGACGTGCTGGTGGCTCCGGTCACCGTGTACGGCGAACGGGCACGGGATGTTTACCTTCCAGAGGGGGCTTCATGGCTGGACGCCTGGACCGGGGCCCCTGTCAAAGGCAACGGCTGGACCACGGCGGAAGCGCCTCTGGAACGCATTCCCGTGTACCTGCGGCAGGGCGGAGCCTTGAGCATTCTGTCCGGCGGCGGAGGGAGCCAAGGATGAGGGGCTCGGATATCGACGCCCTGGCAACAAAGGGGCCGACTTGGCTCGGGCCAACATGAACGCGGTGACAAACGCTCCATCCCAGATCCTAGGAGCGGGACAGGGAGGTGGGGGCGCTCATGCCCGAGGGGTTAGAAAGGCCCGGTGGTTCACGCTCGGGCGTCGCCAGCAGGTCGCGGCCTGGCTGTTCCTCACGCCGGCCGTCTTGTACGTGCTCTTCGCATTCGCCCTGCCCATCATTTACAACGTAATGCTGAGCTTCGAGCAAACCTCTCCGGCGACGATCGCCGATATCACCGCCCCGTTCGCCGGGCTCGGAAACTACCGCTTCATCCTTGATGACCCCACAAGCCGGACCGCCATTGTCCACACGTTCGAGTTCACCTTCGGGTCGCTCTTCGGCCAGTTCATAATCGGCTTTTCCCTCGCCTTGCTGTTTACCCTCCGGTTCCCGGGGAGGACACTGGGGCGCTCGCTCATCATCGTCCCTTGGCTGCTGCCACTGATCGTGACCGGGCTCATCTTCAGGTTCCTATTCCAGCTGGAAGGTGGAGCGGTCAACCAGCTGCTTATGGACGTTGGATTGGTCCACCAGCCAATTGACTGGCTAGACAACCCGCACCTGGCACTACTGACGGTACTTATCGCAAACATCTGGCTCGGGGTGCCCTTCTTCACCGTCCTGCTCTACAGCGCTCTTCAAGACGTGCCAGTGCAGGTAAAAGAAGCAGCCCTCATCGACGGTGCCAGTGCTTGGCAGAGGCTCCGCCTCATCATAGTGCCGATAATACTGCCCGTTATCGAGGTCACTCTGCTCCTCGGCTTCGTGTTCACCGTGAAGGTGTTCGACCTAGTGATCGCACTTACCGGCGGAGGTCCGGCCAACACGACGCAACTCATCACGACCTGGTCTTACAACTTGTCGTTCGAGCTGTTCTCCTTTGGCGAAGGTGCCGCGCTCAACAACGTGCTGCTCGTGCTGGCGATGATCTGCGCACCGTTGTACCTGTACATGAGTCGGGGTTCCTTGAGGCGCAGCTCGGGAGCGGAGAGATGACCCGCCTGCAGCGCTCGAGGGCCCTACGGTGGCTGTGCACGCTCGCGACGGTCGCTGCCCTCATAATAGTGCTGTTCCCGGTGTACGCCGTCATCGTGGCCTCGTTCGAATCTACTGAAACCCTGTTCAGCGGCACCTACTATTGGCTGCCGCACGCCGCCACCCTGGACAACTACCGGACGGTGATCCAGGCGCAATCAGGCAATGTGGTGACGAGCCTCATCGTCGGCGTGGGAACAGCTGTGCTGGCCCTGGTCGTGGCAGTGCCAGCGGCCTATGCGCTTTCGAAGTACCGCCTGCGGGTGACCGTTGTCATAGTGAGTGCCCTGCTCGTGGCGCAGATAGTCCCCTCCATCGTCCTCGCCACTTCGCTCTTCGTCATCTTCCACTGGATCCACCTGGTAAACACGTACCCGGGCCTGATTATCGCCGACGGCACTTACGCTATTCCCTTTTCCATCCTCGTATTACGGGCGTTCTTCTTCAGCCTGCCGAACGACCTGACGCAGGCAGCGAGAGTTGACGGTGCGTCTGAATGGCAGACGTTCCGACGCATCGTGATACCACTCGCGCGCTCGGCTTTGATAACCGTTGCGTTGTTCGCGTTCTTGAATGGTTGGGGAGACTTCATCTTCGCATTGACCATCCTCAACGGCGCCACCATAGTGCCGGTCACGCTGGGGATCTACACCTATCTGGGGAACTACTCGACGCAATGGGGGGCAGTGATGGCCGCGGGAGCGTTCGCCATGGTGCCGGCCGCGGTGATGCTGGTGGTGGCACAGCGCTATATCGCAAGTGGCCTCACGGCGGGTTCGGTGGTGGGGTAGTAGCGATGAAGACCTTTCCACATATGAGAGAGGTGCGGGTGAGGGCGGGCGAGCCCGCCTCCGCGAAGTACCCGAAGGGGGGTGAGAGATAAAACAAAGGTAGCAAACTAGGCAGTTTCACCTTGTAAACCTCGGTTGAATTGGTTGTCCACTGCCAGAAGAAAAGGAGAAACCGATAATGGAAGTATTAGAGAGAAGGCGGCACCTAGGGCTCGCAGTCGTGGCTGCCGCGATGTTTGTCGTGGTGGGATTGTTGCAGGTGGGCGCGTCAGCCGCGACCTCCGCCCCACGCGCGACCTCAATAACGCTCACTGAGGAGGACTACTTCAACACCCCCGGCCAGATCGCCGCGTTGGCCGCGTACAGCAAGCAGTTCGAAGCTGCGCACCCCGGTGTGACGGTAACAAGAGAGTATGTACCCTTTGCAAGTCTGGACACGAAGCTTCTGACACAAGCCGCGGGCCACGACTTGCCCAACCTGTTGGCCGTGGACAACCCGTTCGTGTCGACGATGATATCGACAGGCCAGGTAGTCCCCTTGAGCGGTATCAAAGGATTCAGCACCGCGGGGTATTTCCCGGCCGTGATCGACGAGGGCCTGTACAACGGCAAGTACTACAGCCTCCCGGTGGCGGGCTTCAACTCGATCGCGTTGATCTACAACATCGCCATGTTCAAGGCGGCCAACCTCACCCCTCCGAAGACGTGGGCACAGCTGGTGACCGACGCCAAGGCCCTGACGACCCCGCAGCATTACGGAATTGCCTTGACCTGTGAGGCTGCAGAAGACACCACCTGGCAGTGGGAGCCGTTCTTCTGGAGCAACGGGGGCGATTTCACCTTCGCCAACATCGCGTCTGCGCCGGGAGTACAGGCCCTGAGCCTTTGGACTCAGCTCGTAACGGCCGGTTCGGCATCAAAGGCTTGCCTCAACTGGAGCCAAACTCCGGCGGCGTCGAGCCAGTTCGAGGCGGGCAAGGCCGCGATGATGGTCAATGGCCCCTGGAACTTCTCAGGCCTCAACCTGGCGCACATGTACTACGGCAAGCAATTTGGGATCGTCCCCGTTCCAGTCCGTGTGCCTGGCCAACACGTGATCGTGCCGTTGGGCGGTGAGGACTGGATGGTAGGCGCCGGTGGCGGCACTGCTGCTCAGCAAATGGCTTTCGACTACATCGAAGGAATGCAGTCGCCTTCGGAGGAGTTGTCGCTGTCGAAGCTGTTCGGGTACCTGCCGCCTAAGGAAGCCGTTGCCAAGACCTTCGTGCAACAGGAAGGCCCTGCGTGGAGCGTGTACGCTAACCAAACCATTTACGCGCATCCGCGTACTCTTGGCCTGGGTGTGAAATACCCGAAGGTTTCTGAGGCAGCGTGGACTGCCATACAGGCTGCCATATCGGGTTCTGCCTCCGTGCAGTCCGCATTGAACACAGCGCAGTCGCAGATCAAGTCAATATTGGCCGGCTAGAAGTCAGGGGAGCAGCAGTCGATGCCCAGGCGTGGGCGGCTGCTACCCACCGGGCTAGTGAAGAAGTTGTTGACAGCAGCTCGGTACCGCTTGTCACGAGACTCTGGCGACGGTACCGGGCAGCTGGGACCACGATGCCGTCGCCCTCGGTGTCTCGGTCCAAAAGCTGGCGCTACTGAGCCGGAGCCACCCCTGCTGCCGGACGCTTGTCGACGAGAGCGCGGAGTGGATGCTCTCCCACGTACTGGACGAGCACCCGGAACCTCCAACGTGGTTGGCGTTGCCCGCGACTACCGAGCCGCGGATGGGCACACCGGCCAAGGTGCGCTCGCTTGGCACCAGCGGCTTGTCATATCAATGGAAGCCTCAAAGGCCCAGCCGCCCGTTGTTGGGGCTCACGAAGGCGCCCATAGACATCGGCGGTGATCCTGATCGAAGCACTGCCGAGAACGTCGGAAACAAGTTCTATCGGAACGCCGACCGCAAGCATGGGCGAGGGTGCACCGTGGCACAGTTTACGGAGGCGCCGGTGTCCAAGCCCGGCTTTGCGAGCGATCCGCACGAAGTCACGAAGCACGTAGCGCGGATCGAGCAGGCCGCCGGTGTGCGAAGCGAAGACAAGCGGACCGCTCCGGTGGTCCTGCCACCCGGAGCCGCCGCTTGGGTAAGGAATTGCTGATCGCTTGTGGACCCGAGTGCAGGCCCACGCCACCTCCCGCACTGATACTTCCAGCCTGGGGGGCGAGCTTTAGCGCTCAAAACGTCCTTCCCGGTACACGAAGTACTTCCCCGCCGTTTCAAGAGAGAAGAGAACCTCCTTCTTTGACGAACTCGACCCTGACGGGTGAGCCCGAGCGCGACCTGAGCGCGCGATCGCGCTCTTGTAGCTGAGGCCAGCGAAATAGGCGCGACGCGCCAGCACGGCCCGGCGATTTCGTTCGGACTCTGAGAGTACGCGGTCAGGGTCGACCTGGTCGATGAATCGCTGGTTGAACTTCTCGTGAGCCGGCGCGGTTAATTAGCGAGAGTCGTGCGTCGCATGGAGCGAGAGAGCTGCAACACGAGAACGCAGCGAGCGCTGCGCTGGCGTAAGAGACTTCGAGGACGCCAAAACACACACCCTTTCGGGTCTGTGGGGCGTCCTTCCCCCCTCGTCGCCTACAGCGGCCGGACTGAAACTACAGCCGTGAGATTACTCCTCGCGTGGCTGTTCGTCCACTAGCTCAGCGTTTAAATCGACGTGACAGAGCTGCGAGGTCTATACCGAGTTCCCCGCTACCACCGTTCGCGACGCGCACTGAACGTCCGGCTTCCGCTGGCACGACGACGACCGACCGGCGACCAGTACCAACGATATCTAGGACATCTCGTCCGATCGGATTGGATTTCGTGGCTAGCAGGAAGGGCCCGTGTCGTCCGCAACAGGCATAGGGCGTCGAAGGCGAAAGCATTCGTGTCGGCCCGTCCACGGCGGCGGTACGAATCGTAAGCAGTCCGCTCCCGTAGACGAACATGACGTGATGTGGCGCGTTGGCGTTGGTGCTCGCGTCGGTGAACACAGGGCCGTCTGGAGTTTCGAAGATAAATCCGGCACGACGATTGCACGGCTTGCCTTGCTCGTCTGGGATCCCGCACCGGAGCGTCACGAGAGGCTGCCCCCGTTCTAATAGGCGTTTCGCGCGAGCTCATTCAGTCGTTCCACGACGACCTCGTACGGCTCGCCAGCACGGATGAGTGCTTCCAGCTCAGCGATGATGCCTTCCTGGCTCACAACTGGTCGCTGAGGCTCAGGCGACGGTGTGCCTCCCGAGCGCGTTCGTCCGCTGCGCTCGCTGCATATCGCTGGAGCATCTGGCGCGAGCGCCACCCTGCCAGCCTCATGAGGTCGCCTTCGTTGCCACCTTGCGAGAGCCAGGTGTGAGCGAATGTGTGCCTGAGCTGGTGAGGATGGATCGGTCCGAGCCCGGCGAGTTCGCCGGTGCGCCGCACCATTTGCAGGATGCCCGAATCCGACAGCCGGCCTTTCTTGCCTAGCCAGAGCCAGGGGAGCGCGGCGTCAGGTCGCTTGCTGCGCTCGCGGAGGTAGCGGTCGATAGCCTGCCCGGTCTTCGCACCGAACGGGCACGCCCGGGGCCTCGAGCCTTTGCCGACGACGTAGGCGACGTCTTGCTCAAAGTCGATGTCCTCTGCCTTGAGGCCGGCCATCTCGCCGCGGCGCATCCCTGAGTCCATGAACAAGCGGAGGATCGCGGTATCGCGACGCGCCACGAAGTCACGGCCCTCGACAACCTTGAGCAAAGCTTCGAGCTGGTCGACGCTGAAGACCGGGACCGGCGTCTCGGGGATTGACGGAGGTTTTATGTTCTGCATCGGGTGCCGGGTGATCTCGTTCTCTTCCAGTAGGAACGAGAAGAAGAGGCGCAGGCACTTGTAGCGTGTCTGCACCGTCGCGGGCTTGTGTCCCTCGGCGAAGTCGGCGAGGAACATCTCGACGTGCTCGCGGGTGATCTTGCTCGGATCGGCCGGCATGCCGTGCTCGACGAAGTAGTCGACCATCTGGCCTACGCTCATTAGGTATTGGTCCCTGGTGAGTTTGGAGCGATTGAGTGCCCGAAGCGACCGGTCGAATGAGCGCATAAGCTGCCCGAGCGGGGCGTCGCGCGGTGCCAGTCGCGGAGGTGTCTGCATTGCAGACCCAGGGGCCGAGTGCAAGACTTCGGAGGTAGTCACAACATAAAGTTTAGCGCTGTGCTAGCGCTGTTTTCGTGACGGTAGCGCGATGATCGTCGCGAGAGCGCAGGTCAGTGGTACAAACGTAGGGCGCTTGGCTCAGTCTGGTTAGAGCGCAGCCTTCACACGGCTGAGGTCGGCGGTTCGAGTCCGCCAGCGCCCACTGAATGGCTGAGCACTAGGTGGATGAGATGGGATTGGACGCCCGAAACGGCACGCCCGGATTCCCGGGTGGGTCAGGCCCCTGGTCCGGGTCGGGTGTGAGTGGAGCTGGGCGATTTCCGCGCCCGGCCCTGGTGCCTCGTGGTTGGCGCGAGAGCGCCCACGTTCGCCCACGTGGCGGCGTAGGGGGGTAGGTCAGGGGCCCGACGAGCCCGGCTGCGCCTCGTCCTTGAGGGTGTCTGCTCGTCGACCAGGTGCTAACTAACCTGCATGAGCTATTCGCGTGACGAGTTGGCGTGAGAGTCCCCACATGCGGAACGGCTGTAATTATGAACCCGTAACGCCGGTGCCCGTGAAACTGGCCGAGCCGGTGGTGCCGGCTGCTCCGGCGGCGCCGCCCGCACCACCGCCACCGTTGCTTGCCGACAAGACGCTCACGCTATAGGTGGAGGTTCCACCCGTGTATGCCGAGCCTCCGCCGCCGCCCGCTCCCGCTGCGCCGCCAGTGCCGCCGGCACCACCACCACCGGAGGCCAAGCCGCCGCCGCCACCACCACCGGCTCCGTCGCCCGAAGCGTTGCCGGTGACCGCGCCAGAACCGCCTG
>Ga0326727_10015262_pt1 | contig 16542 bp, 15 predicted proteins | sample MB2enrmetagenome_FD_207643 | JGI IMG/M metagenome (GOLD analysis project Ga0326727, IMG submission 207643) | Lab enriched peat soil microbial communities from McLean, Ithaca, NY, United States - MB29MY | ecosystem: Environmental > Terrestrial > Soil > Wetlands > Peat | place: USA: New York...
GCTGTTGCATTACGGGACAGACCGTAAGGACCTGGAAGAACGCTCGTCAGCCGTCTTTGGAATGGTTGCCCAGGGCAAGCTGAAGCTGCGTATCACAACGTATCCGCTGGCCTCGGCCCAGCAGGCCCTGCGCGACGTGGAGGGACGAAAAACTATGGGCAAGATACTGCTGCTGCCGTAAAAGGCGCTCTTGGCTGTCGGCGAAACCCTGCATGGCGGAATAAAGAACTTACACGACTCCGGGGTGGTAACTGAACTTGGCTCGCCGGAAGCATGCGCGCCTCCGGCGCGTTTTCAATTGGCGAGGATAACCCTCGGCATTGGAGAGCGTGCTACTTATGAATTGAGCCCGATAGCCCGACTTCCGGATTGCTTCTTGAGTGCGCGCAGTCACGGAGGACTTGCGCTAGTGCCCCCTGCACCAACTCAGACTCGATCTTTCTCTACTATCGCCGCAAAGAACCCATCGCAAGGATGCACTCCTGGAATAGTACGCAGAAACGGCCCCTGAAGAAGCGAGTCGAGATCTGGCCAGACGAGTTCCCCTTCACTGCGAAGACGCATTAACTCCGAACGGCAGTCCACCAATCGGACCGTACCATCTTCCACCCGTGCCAGCACGTCAACGCTCATCCCAGACTTTCCCATCACTTCTTCGATCACCTGTTCGTTTTCTTCCGGCTCCAGCGAACAGCTCGCATAGATCAGCCGGCCGCCGGGAGCGAGCTGCTGGAGCGCGGCGCGGAGAATCGCCACTTGGCGTGCGTGCAAGTCGGCCAGATCCTGCGGCTTGAGCCGCCACTTGATCTCGGGGTGGCGCGCCAGGGTGCCGGTGCCGGAGCAGGGCACATCGGCCAGGATGCGATCGAAAAACCCGCTTAGCGGCAGGGCCCGGGCGTCTGCGGCAATGACGCGCACCTGGGAAGCGCATAGCAGGCGCCGCATCAAGCGGGCACGGTGTTCGTGCAGATCGATGGCGGTAATCTCCGCTCCGGGATTTCGCCCGGCGATAGCGGCGGTTTTCCCCCCGGGCGCGGCGCAGCAATCCAGGATGCGCCTTCCTTTGCCCACCAGTGCGGCCACCAGTTGCGAAGCCTCGTCTTGAATAAAGACCCGGCCCGCGCCCGTGGTCGGCGTGAGATCGCCGGAAAGCACACGCCGCGCCGAGGTCAACAATGCGCCTGGCGCAAGCTCAACTCCAGCCTGAGCCAACTCGTCCCGGGCAGCCTCGTCGGAAAAGCGCAAGGCAACCGGGGGAACATGCTGGTTGTGCAAACAAATTTCTATCGTTGCGGCAATGCCGTACCGGGCAATCCAACGTTCTACCAGCCAAAGCGGATGGGCCGTCATCGAACTCACATCTGCTGCCGTTTTTGCCGAGTCCTGTTCAGCACTAGCGGCTGCCCGGTCGCGGAGCGTGGCCACCGGAGGAGGCGCGTAAGGAGGTGCGGAGGTTGCGGTGGCCAGTTGCCGCAGCACGGCATTGACCATCCCGGCCGCGGAGGACTTCTTGGCCCGGCGGGTCAGCGACACGCTATCGTTGACCACCGCATGCCCCGGCACTCGCTTCAGAAATGCCAGTTGATAAGCGCCCATGCGCAACGCGATCGCGACTGGAACGTCAAGCCGATGCACGGAGCGGGAGATCAGATGGAGATACAAATTGTCGAGCCAGGATCGCCAGCGCAGAACACCCATAACGATCTCCATGCACAGACGGCGGTCCACCGCGGAAAGCGCCGCCACCCGCTCGGAATTCAGTAACTCCGAGGCGTAGGCCGCTTGCGTCTCGATCCGCAGCAGAAGATCAAACGCCGCCAGCCGGGCAGGAGAAACAGCCATTAGTGATCACCGAGTTTTTCGTTCGCCTTTGGCCGGTAGCCGTGCAGGAAATCGCGCGCGCTCATCCGCTTCTTCCCTTCCAGTTGGAGAGTTACGACCTCCAGCGCCGTGTTCTGGCCGCAGCCGGCGTACAAGCACGCGCCCTGCACCAGCAATTGACCGGGCAGTAAGGGGCCGGGAAGTCGTGGCGCGGGACGGGCCTCCCAGAAATGCAGCGTCTTGCCGCGAAAGCTGGTGTACGCGCCGGGCCAGGGAGTGAAGCCACGCAGGCGGTTCACGATTTCTTCGGCGCTGCGGCCAAAGTCGATAAGACCATCTTCCTTCTTCAGCAAGGGAGCCAGCGTAGCGGCGGCCGGATCCTGCGGCCGGGACTGGATCGTACTGCGCTTCAGCCCGCGCAGGGTCTCAAGCAACAACGGCGCCCCCAATTCGGCCAGCCGGGGCGCGAGGGTTTCTGCGGTGTCCTCCGGCGCAATGGGCAGTTCCTGCTGGAGCAGCGTGTCGCCCGTGTCCAGACCCTCGTCAATGCGCATGGTGGTAACCCCGGTGATCGTCTCGCCCCGGGCAATGGCCCACTGAATCGGCGCAGCGCCACGATACTTGGGCAGCAGGGAGGCGTGCACATTGATGTTACCCAGCGGCGGCAGCGCAATCATCCACGGAGGAATAATGCGTCCATAGGCGACCACCACGATCGCCTCGGGCTGGATGGCCTCCAGTTGCGACCGCAATTCCTGGTTGTTCCTGATCTTCTCCGGTTGCGCCACCGGCAAGGCGTGGGCGAGAGCGATCTGCTTGACCGGGGACGGGGTCAACGCCATCCCCCGCCCAGCGGGACGGTCCGGTTGGCAGACCACCAGCCGCACGCGGAATTCCCCGGCGGCTGCCAGCAAGGCCGATAAGGTTGGCGCCGCAAATCGCGGCGTGCCGCAAAAGACAACGTCCATTTGTAATTTGTGATTTGTAATTTCCAAAGTAAAACCCGTTCGTCCGTACTTTACAAATTACAAATTGCAAATTACAAATCGCAAACCGCTACCACTCGCCTTCCTTCACCAGCTTGCGGATCTTGCGGCGGATCAGGTCGCGCTTGAGCGCGCTGATATGGTTGATATACAGCTTCCCATCCAGGTGATCGGTCTCATGGAGGAAGGCGCGGGCCAGCAGGTCCTCGCCGGTTTTCTCGAACCACTCACCCTGGGCGTTTTGCGCGCGGATCGTGACGCGCCGCGGCCGGGTGACCTTCTCGCGAAAGTCGGGTATGGACAAGCATCCTTCTTCCTGCGTGTGCCGGCCTTCTACGCGGATGATGGTGGGATTGGCGAGTACCAGCTTCTGACTGGGATCTTCTTTGAAGCTGGTATCGATCACCGCCAGGCGTTTGGGAATGCCGATCTGGTTGGCGGCCAACCCTACGCCGCGGGCTTCGTACATGGACTCGAACATATCGTCGATGAGCTTGCGCAGGTCATCGTCGAACACGGACACCGGCTCTGTAGCCTTTTCCAGGACGGGATCGCCGAATTTGACGATGGGGTAGATCATCCTAGTAGTTTCGCAACTGCTCCCGATAGCCGGCAAAGTTGCGCTGCAACTCGTCCAGGCTATCGCCGCCGAATTTTTCCAGGGCACATCCGGCCAGCACTAGCGCCACCATCGCCTCGCCGGCCACGCCCGCTGCGGGCACGACGCAAACATCGGAGCGCTCATAGGACGCCTTCACTGGCTGCCTGGTGGCAAAGTCCACCGATTCCAGGGGCCGCCGCAGCGTGGAAATAGGCTTCAGGTAGCCCCGCACGACCACGTCCTGCCCATTCGACATGCCCCCTTCAATCCCGCCGGCCCGATTGCTGGGACGGACGAATCCCGTGTAGCGGGATTCGGTGTCAATCGCCCCTACCTTGGCCGGATTCCAGCCGATCTGATCGTGGACCTGCGATCCGGGGACGTAGGCGGCCGCCACTCCGTCGCCGATCTCCACTGCCTTGACCGCCTGCAACGACATCACCGCTCCGGCCAGTTTCGCGTCCAGGCGTTCGTCCCAGTTGGCCACCGTGCCGAGCCCGGGAGGTACGTCGTGAGCCACCACCTCGAATACCCCGCCGACGGAATCGCCGCTGCGCAAGGCGGCGTCGACTTCCGCTTGCATGCATTGTTCGGTTTCCGGATCCACGCAATTCAGCAGAACCTCGGTTCGCTCAGGCAACTGCCGAATCTGCTCCCAACTGGCCGGTCCCCGCAGACGGGCGCCGCCCACGGCAATCACATGGCTTAGAACTTCGATCCCCATTTGCCGCAGCAGCAACTTGGCCACCGCGCCGGCGGCAACCCGAGCTGCGGATTCCCTTGCCGAAGCGCGTTCCAGAACGTAACGCGCTTCCGGAAAATTGAACTTCAATGCGCCCGCCAGGTCGGCATGGCCGGGGCGCGGCGCTGCCACTCTCTTGTGCTTGGCAGGATCGCCGGTTTCCACCGGCAGCGCCTCCTGCCAGTTCTTCCAGTCCCGATTTGCCAGCAGGATGGAAATCGGCGAGCCGATCGTGTGGCCGTGACGCACACCGGAAAGAAAGTGCACCTGATCGCGCTCGATTTTTTGCCGCCCGCCCCGGCCATAGCCCTGCTGGCGTCGCCAGAGTTCGCGATCCACAAAGCTCTGTTCCACTTCCAGCCCGGCAGGCAATCCGGAGAGCAGCGCAATCAGCGCTTCACCGTGACTTTCTCCGGCTGTAGAGAAGCGCAACATGGTGAAAACGTTTTGATTGTACCTGATCAGTGGTCAGTGGTCAGTGGTCAGTGGCCAGAACCAGAGTAACAAGTTTCAAGTTGCAAGTAAGGGCCCGCGTACGCTGCGGTTGACTTGCAACTTGTTGCTTGAGACTTGTTACTGGGTTCAGACCACTGGCCACTGACCACTGCTTAGCGGGCGCCTTAACCCGCTGCCGCCGCGAAGCGGGGCCTTAGCCGGCGCAGAATCGTTCCCCGTCCAGCTAAGCTCTTCGTTTTATTACCTTAATGTCTATTAAGAAAATAATGAACATTTTTCCTCTAACTGAGTAGCTTCCCTAAGTAAAAACGGTTAAAATTCTGGCACTCAGCATTATTAAGTGTTACCAATTAGTTAACCAAGCATGCGCCAGCATGCCGGCCCAAGGGAAGGTTGTAAGCGCGATGTTGCCTATCAAGACACGGTCCCGGGATTTGATCGCCGAAGTATCGCGCTTGTTGCAACCCCATTTTTCCGAGATTACAGATGCTTGGCGCCGGCGTATGGGCGAAGAGTTCGCCTTTGATGACCGGGTCCTCACCGTATTGGAACGGTTGAATATCGCCCATGGGTGCAGGTTTTTTCTGGAAGGTAATTTTTCCGCGTTTTTCGAAAACCTCCACTACTACGGTTCGCGTTTAGCCAAGCTCAACGTGGACACGCGCGCGGTCGCCCGGTCGTTGGAATTTGGGCATGACATCTGCGAGGTCTATCTGCCCCCCCTGGAAGCCGAGCGAAAAGCGGAAGCCCACGCCGCCCTGGATACGCTTTCGTCGCAGACTTTTGTGGCGGTCTCCGGAGCATATTTCGATACCCAAAAGACGGAGTCGGCGGCGCTGTTAGCCGTATTGGACGCGGAGCTGTTGGCCGAGAATCTGGAAGCGCTGTTAGAGCGGATTCTGGTGATCACCACCGCCACCTTCAATGCCACCCTGGGGATGGTGTTACTGCGCGAAATTGACGGAGACGTGCTGCGGGCCAAGGCGAGTGTCGGCTTTGATGCCCCCATGGACGAGGAGTTGTGTGTCAATCTCGGCCAGGGATTCTCCGGCTCCATCGCCCAGACCGGCGAGCCCGCCATGTTGCCCGACCTGGAAAACTCCGAAGGGGTGTTGAATCCTATCCTCCGCACCAAGGCGCGGGCCTTGTGGGGGGTGCCGCTGAAGCACGGCGATCGGGTGATTGGGGTATTGCTGGTCGGTTTTGCCCGCCCCTACGAATGGTTGCCCACCGAGCGCGAACTGTTGCGCGCCATCGCCGACCGCTCGGCGCTGGCCATCGACCGCGCCCGCATGACCGATGCGCTGCGGGAGCGCGAGATGCGGATTGCGGAACTTTCGGGGCATCTGTTGGCGGTGCAGGAACAGGAGCGCAAGCGCATCAGCCGCGAGCTGCATGACGAGACGGGACAGGCGCTGATGGTGATCCGCTTGTATCTCGGCATGCTCGAAAGCAACCTCACCGGACGTACCGCCCGCAATCGGGTACGCGAAACGGTCACCGTGGTGGATCGCACCATTGAAGGTCTGCGGCGGATCATCGCCCGTCTGTCCCCCCTGGTTCTGCAGGAACTGGGGCTGGTGGCGGCCATCCGCAAAGAAGCTAAGGACCTGGCCAAGAGCACCGGGATCAAGGCCCGGGTGCTGATTGATGAAAGCGTCGGCCGGCTGGCGGGCGATATCGAAGCCGCCATTTACCGGGTGGTGCAGGAAGCGCTGCACAATGTCGCCAGGCACTCGCAGGCCAAGACGGTAACCGTCCAGATGTCGCGGGAACGCGATCAGGTATTTCTGCTGGTGGAAGACGACGGCGTTGGCTTCAGCAAGCTCGCGCTCAAGAATGAGCGGCCGCGTTTCGGGCTGGAGGGAATCCGGGAACGGATCGGCATGCTGGGCGGGAAGGTAAGAATCACTTCCGCCAAGGGCAAAGGCGCTCGCCTGGAAATCCGGGTTCCCGCCGCGCGGAGCGGGCTGGAAACGCTGTTCCCGACGGCCGAGGTGGCGCTCAGCCGCGGCACCAGCGCCGGCGATACCCGGCTGAACTGAAATATGCGATTTTGGGGGCTTCAGGCCCCATAGGTAGTCATAATCCGGGCCCCGAGCCCCCTTTGAGGAAGCGTATGCCGAAAATCAAGTGCCTGCTAGTTGACGACCACACCTTGTTCCGTCAGGGAGTCCGCCGTTTGCTGGAAAGCGAAAGCGACTTCGAAGTCATCGGCGAGTCTCCCGATGCGGGAGATGCCGTTGAGAAAGCGCGTGAGCTGCGTCCCGACATCGTGCTGATGGACATCGGCATGCCGGGCCTCTCTTCTTTTGAAGCCGCGCGGCACATCCGCAAAAACCGGACGGAGACCAAAGTATTGTTCCTCACCATGTACGAAGATGAGGATTACCTGGTGCAGTGTCTCGAGGTCGGCGCCGCCGGGTATGTATTGAAAGATACCCCCGCGCCGCAGTTGGTAACCGCGGTGCGCGACGTTTACAAGGGCGGCAAGTACCTGAGCTCGCAAGTGCTCAGCAAACTGGTGGAAGATTTCCGCGCGCGCGTGCGCGACGCCAAGATGCGGCCGCGCATCTCCACCCTCACCCCGCGCGAGCGTGAGATCCTCAAACTGCTCGCCGAGGGCAACTCGGTCAAGGAAATCGCGGTGATGCTGGCCTTGAGCGTCAAAACCGTCGAGGCGCACAAGTTCAACCTGATGCGCAAGCTCGACATCCACAACAAGGCGCAGCTGGTCACCTACGCGATCCAGAAGAAGATCATCAAGATTCCGGTGAACCAGTAAGGCCCTTACTCGCGCACGCGCTGCAGCACGCACAGCAGATGGTGGGCTTCGTGCAGCAGGAAGAATTCCAGCCATTGCACCAGGCTGAGGGCGCCAAAGCGGGGATGCAGGCCGATGCGCGACCACTCTGCCTCGCTCAGTTGCGCGGCCTGCTGTACCAGTTCGGCACGCAGCGCCCGGAGCCGGCTGAGTACTTCGGGCACCGGCAAGGCATCCCAGCGCGGCCATTCGGGATCATCCTCGGCTCGATAGCGCGGCAGCAAAGGCCGGTCCTCGTTCCGTACGCGCCGTATCCGGTCGAGGAAGACTTCGTGATAGCGCGCCAGGTGGGCCAGATTTTGCCGCGCCGACCACTGGCTGGACGCGGTCTTGTGGTCCAGGGCACCATCCCGGATGCCGGCCAGCAGAACCGGCAGACATTCCAGCTGGGTTTCCAGTCGCGCGGCGGAGCTTGCGGGCAAGGTCATGCCGCCATTCTAGAGCATCGCGTGTCCCTCTCCTGCGCCTATCGAACGGATGGAGGTGGTCGGCGGGCGCGGTTTGCCCGCCGACCACCGGAATCTTGGGTAGGGTAATAAGAACAGCCCAGCCCCGCAGCCTGAATTATTCACCACTCTTCCCACCCCACGCCTGTCATTCTGAGCACCCGACCCGCGTTGCGGGTTAAGACTGAAATGACACGGCGGCTAAACTCAATCGAATCACCAACACTCTCCGCCGTGTCATTAGGAGACCCGCGCCCGCGACCGCATAGACAGTTGCCATCCCGCTAAGGCGCGGGGCGAAGAACCTATGTATTTCGGCCCCATCTGCCGCTGCCATTTGTACGTAACCAAAAACGCAAAGGCACGCGCGACTCGCCCCGTGCCCATTTCCGTTTGTCTACAGACGGCATGAACCAATACCTGCATAAATTCCTCACTCCGCATCCGCCTCGGCCTGCATGGAAACACCAGTAGACTCGGTGCTGCGTTTGATGACAGCCCAAGGCGATGAATGATCCAGGCGGAGGGGCGGCATAAATCGCGCCGGATGTCAGTCCCGCGTTTATCACTGGCGCACAGATTTGTGGATAATTGAAGGCTCCTGCGCGGTGAAGGGCGCAGTAAAGCAGTAAAATGGAATTCACCTGGAGGCAATTTGGGATTTGGGAATTCGGATTTGGGATTTAAGCGATTCGATGTACTGGCTGCAAGCAGTTCTTCGAAATTCCAAATTCGAACTCCGGAATCCCAAATTCTCTCCTAAGCAAATCTATAGCAAATCTATGGACCAACCTGACGATCCCCTTGAATTCCCCGATAACCAAGCTTCGGAAGACATTTCGCCTTCCGCAGCCGAGCACCGCTTGGCCGAGATCCTGCGCCGCGTTGCCGCAGGCGACACTTCGGTTGTAAGCGAGGTCTACTGGCTGCAGAACCTCAACCGGAAAAAACCTCCCGAGCGCTAGAGCGTATCTCTGCAGCCAATCGGGACTCTTCTCCGGGCTTGTAGCTTGTGGCTTGTTGCTTCTCAGGTTAGAAATCATCCCCTGGAAGGCCTTAAGCTCTGGTACGCTGAACCGACACATGTCCTGCTACCTGTCCACTGTCGTCATCGTGGCAGCCGCGGCGCTGGCCTTGTGCGGGATCGGGTACTACCTGTTGTGCTTATGGAGCGCCCGAACCTTCCGGCGCGATTGGCGCCGGGCGCACACGCAGGCGGCCCATTACACGCCCGCTGTATCCATCCTTAAGCCCCTGCGCGGCGCGGATCCGGGAATGTATGAGGCCTTCCGCAGTCATTGTCTGCAAGACTACCCGGATTACGAACTGGTGTTCGGAGTTGCCGACGGCAACGATCCGGCGATTGCTCTGGTCGAACAGCTCCGGGGCGAATTTCCCGAGCGCCGCATTCAATGGGTGCTGTGCCCCGCCGCCCTGGGTACCAACCTGAAAGTCAGCAATCTGGTCCAGATGCTGCCCTATGCGCGCCACGACTACCTGCTGGTCAACGACAGCGACATCCGCGTGCCCCCCGATTACCTGCGCCGGATCATGACGCCATTTGCCGGCCCCCACGTCGGTATGGTGACCTCACCCTATCGCGCCAACACCAGTCGCCGCCTGGTTCCCAGGCTGGAAGCGCTGGACATCAGCACCGATTTCTTCGCCGGCGTGCTGGCGGCGCGGCAACTGGAAGGAATCCATTTCGCTCTCGGCTCCACCCTGGCCTTTCCCCGCTGGGCGCTGAGCGCCATCGGGGGTTTTGAACCGCTGCTGGATTACCTGGCGGACGATTTCGAACTGGGAGCTCGGATCGCCGCTGGCGGCTACCGGGTTGTGTTGTCCGACGTGGTGGTCGAGACGCATGTGCCCGACTACCCGTTGCGCGCCTATTGGGAACATCAATTGCGCTGGGCGCGCTGCAAGCGCGATTCGCGAAGGTGGGGATACCTGGGCGTAGCGTTGACCTTCGGTCTGCCCTGGGCCTTGCTGGTGCTTGCCCTGGCGCCGCACGCCAAAGCGGCATGGACGTTGCTCGCCATCACCGCCGCGCTGCGCCTGGTTATGGCCCTTGTGGTCGGGAGATGGATTCTCCATGACCGCAAAATCCCCGCTGACCTGTGGATGCTTCCCTTACGGGATGTGCTGGGACTGGCGATCTGGGCGGCCAGCTACACCGGCCACACCATCGTATGGCGTGGTGATCAGTTCGTCCTGGAAAGCGGAAAACTACGGCTGGCCACAAGCCACAAGGCACAAGCCACAAGCCGCAAGCCACAAGCTACGAGCGGCGAGTAGGAATAGGCGCCTATCGTCATCCCAACTCTTTTTGTCATCCCGATCCCGCGAAGGCGGGAGAGGGATCTGCAGTTCCCGGCTTTGCAAGGGAACCGAATTGCACACCGGCGAGCGAAAAAATAAAAAATCCCTAACGGTTTCGCTTGCGGCTTGTCGCTTGTTGCTTGTGGCTAGCGAAAAGGTTTCGATCCTTTCCCACGGGTTAAAACAAATCCGTCCAAACCGTCCAACCCGTTACCGGCGCGGTGGGAAAGCGGCTACTCTGCTGCTATATGAGGTTCTCGATGCTGGTCCCGCCTTGCGGGATGGCAACGAAACAGACGAGGAAATCCGGCCTGACGGTAGGGGCCCACCCCACATCGGCCCGGTTTTGGCGGACGTGGGAACTTGAGCCGATTTGCGGGCGTGAGCGGAGCGAGAGCCCGCAGGCGAAATCCCGATCCCGCCAAGCGGGAGAGGGACCTTCAGCAGGGAACTATTGGCGGAGAGCGAGGGATTCGCACCCGCGAACCCAGCCTATCCCGCGATATCCCGCCACTGAGACATTTTTTCGCTCGCCGGTCACCGGAAAAAAGGGCGAGGCCACGGCCAACGGGTGCACGGCCGAGCACAAATCGTGGACGAAACCGGGCAAAGTAACTTCCGCCGACCGCGTGCCGCCCCCGATGTCCGGCGCCCCTTCCAGCATGGTAACGGCGTGGCCAGCTTGGGCCAGCGTAATGGCCACCGCCAAGCCATTCGGGCCGGAGCCGATGACGAGTACGTCCGAACAGGCGGAAAGCAATTCGCTACCGGCAACCATCAGCGGAATTGTAACTTCCGAAATGGTAAAGTGTTCTGGTATGTCTGCGCCAAACTCCACTTTCGTTAAGGCCTGCCGAGGGCGGCCGACTGAATGCACCCCCGTGTGGTTCATGCGCCAGGCCGGGCGCTACATGGCCGAATATCGTGAACTACGCAAACATCATTCCCTGGTGGAAATCTGCAAGACTCCCCAACTGGCGGCTGAGGTGACGGTGACCGCGGCGGAAGCGCTGGGCGTCGATGCGGCGATTGTCTTTGCCGATCTGCTGCTGCCGCTGGAGGTGATGGGGATGAACTTCCGGTTCGAATCCGACGAAGGGCCGGTTGTCGATAAGCCCTTGCGCGAGGCCGCGGAAGTGGCGGCTCTGCGCACTGACGGCGGCGGCGAACTCGGTTACGTCGCGGAGTCCATCCGGCTGGTGGTGAAACACTTCGGTCCGAAGCTGCCCGTCATCGGCTTCTGCGGTGCGCCGTTCACCCTCGCCAGCTATATGGTGGAGGGCGGCGGTTCCCGCAACTACGCCGAAACCAAGAAAATGATGTACCGGCAGCCGGCGGTCTGGGACCAGCTCATGACCAAGCTAATCACCGTGCTGGCTGAGTTTGCCGTCGAACAGGTGCGCGCCGGCGCCGATGTGATCCAGATCTTCGATAGTTGGGTCGGGTGCCTTAGCGTCGAAGACTACCGGACCTTCGTGCTGCCCAGAACGAAGGAACTGGTGCGCGCCGTGCGCGCAGCCAAAGTTCCGGTCATTTATTTCGGCACCGATACCGCCGCGCTCCTCGCCGATATGAAAGAGACGGGAGCGGAGGTAATCGGAATCGACTGGCGTATTCCCCTGGATCAGGCTTGGGCCGTCCTGGACGACGAAGGCGGCATCCAAGGCAATCTCGACCCGGTGCTGTTATTCGCCGAGTGGAAACTGCTGCGGGCGCGCGCTGAAGACATTTTGCGGCGGGCCGGAGGGCACCCCGGACATATTTTCAATCTGGGCCATGGAATCCTGCCTCATTCCCCGGTGGAAAACGTCAAAGCCCTGACGAAATTTGTTCACGAGATCTCCGCCGGCACCGAGGCGGCGAGCATCGATTGGTTCGGCGAAAGATAACAACAATTTTGATTTTAGATTTTTGAATTTTGATTTTGAATTTTGATTCTGGGCTGTCGCCTTGTCCCAACACCCAACACAGAACCGCAGAAACGCAGAACATGACGGCATGACGGTTTCACCTGGTTCTTTCTGCGGTTCGGCGCTTCTGGGTTGGGTGTTAAATCAAAAATCAAAATTCGAAATTCAGCATTTTCTACGATGAGCGCTCCTATCTCCCAAACCGCCGTGCTGTTGTTGGCGCATGGCACGCCGGATACCGTGGACGAGATTCCTTGTTTTCTCCACGCCGTAACTGGCGGCCGGCCTCTGCCGCAGGCCGTAATCGAAGAGGTCAAACATCGCTACGCTCAGATCGGGCGCTCGCCGTTGCGCGACCTCACCCTCAAGCAGGCGGAAGGAGTGCAGCGGGAACTGGGCTTGCGCGTGTATGTCGGGATGCGCAACTGGACTCCTTATATTCGCGACGTGGTGGCGCAGATGGCGGCGTACGGCGTGGCCCGGGCGATTGTGATTTGTCTGGCGCCGCAGAACTCGCGCACCAGCGTCGGCTTGTATAAGAGAGCCCTGTTCGGATCGCCGGAGGCAGAAGCTGCTGCCGGTTTGCCGGTACCCGCCGAGCCGTCGAACCGGCTCGCTTTCGCCGTGGACTTTGTCGAAAACTGGCATGACCATCCGCTGCTGATCCAGGCCTTCGCGGAAAAGCTGGAGCAGGGGTGGAAACGCGCCTGCTCGGAAGCGGGCGCGCGTCTTCCCGTTATCTTTACGGCTCACAGCGTGCCGGCAGGCTCGATTGCGCAGGGCGATCCTTACGAGACGCAGGCGCGCCAGACGGCAGAGCTGGTGGCCATGAGGGTCGGCGCGCTGGCGCTGGATGATTGGTCTTTTGCCTTCCAGAGCCAGGGGATGAGCGGCGGACCCTGGCTCGGTCCGACGGTCGAGGATACCATCCTCGCGCTCCAGGCCCGAGGGCATCGCGGAGTATTTCTTCAGCCCGTCGGGTTCCTTTGCGATCACGTCGAGGTTCTCTACGATATCGATATCGGCTTCCGCAAGTTTGCCGGCGAGCATGGCATGCGCTTATGGCGCGCCGAGTCGCTCAACGATTCACCGCTGCTCGTCGCCGCCCTGGCGGATGTGGTGCGGAGCCGAATCGGAAGCCAGAAGTCAGAAGCCAGAAGCCAGAATTCACTGACCAGAATAGAACCTTCTGACTCCTGACTCCTGACTTCCTTTCCTGCTTGTGGCTTGGTGCTTCTATGTTGCGCATAGCCATCATCGGCGGCGGGACCAGCGGCCTGAGCGCCGCCTACCACCTTGACCGGCAGAAACGTGCCGGAAGCAGTCTTGAGTACGTGGTTTACGAGCGGGCGCCGCAAGCGGGCGGCGTGCTGCGCTCGGAACGCGTCGCGGGATGTCTGCTGGAAGCCGGGCCGGATTCGTTTCTCACGGAAAAACCCTGGGCCCTGGCGCTCTGCCGCGAATTGGGGTTGAGCGACCAGATCATCGGTTCCAACGACGCCCAGCGGAAAACCTATATCGTGGTTCGCAACCGCCTGGTCCGGATGCCCGACGGGCTGATGTTCATGGTGCCGACCAAAATCTGGCCCATGGTGTTCACCTCGCTGTTTTCCTGGTCGACCAAGGCGCGCATCGTGCAGGAATATTTTTGCCGGCCGCAAACCCTCGCCGGCGATGAAAGCGTGGCGGCGATGGTGCATCGGCATTTTGGCGCCGAGATGGTAGATCGCGTCGCCGATCCCCTTCTTTCCGGCATTTACGGCGCCGATGCCGACGTCCTGAGTGCCCGCACCGTGCTCCCCCGCTTTGTGGAGATGGAGCAGAAATACGGCAGCTTGTCGCGTGGCATGCTGGCGGCGCGCCGGCGCATGGCTGAAGTGACAGGGAATCGGCCCAAGCCGCCGTTGTTTTCCTCCCTCAAGGAGGGCATGCAGCAGTTGGTGGACGCTCTGCTGGCGCGATTGGATGCGCGCGCCTTTTGTTTGGGCCGGGAAGTCGAACAGGTGCAATTTACGGGTTCCGAATGGGTAGTGACCGCCGCGGATGCGCGTGATCGCTTTGACTCCGTGGTCATGGCCACCCCGGCGCATGTGGCCGGGCACCTGCTGGCCGGCCAGGACGCCGATCTGGCGGAAGAGCTGAGCGGAATTTCCTACAGCTCTTCGGTGATCGTCTCGCTGATCTTCGAACGTAAGCAACTGGATCGGATCGCGGGCGCCGATGGCTTCGGTTTCCTGGTGCCGCGCAGCGAATGCCGGCGGGTCCGCGCGGCCACCTTCGTGCACAACAAGTTTCCTCACCGCGTGCCGGAAGAGTTGGGTATCGTGCGCTGCGCCTTGGGCGGGTTGCGGGATGAAGCAGCCTGGCAGATGAGCGATGAGGAAGTCTTACGAACGGTAAAAGATGAGCTCTTTGAGATCCTCGGAATCAGCGCAGGACCTCGCGCCGCGCGCATTTACCGCTGGCGCCGCGCCATGGCGCAGCCCTTCCCCGGGCATCTGGAGCGGCTGGCGCGCATCGACCGGCGCCTCGAGCGCCTGCCCGGCCTGGCCCTGGCAGGTAACTATTTCCGCGGCATCGGCGTCCCCGACGCGATTCGTACCGGCCAGGAAGCAGCGGAGAGAACCAGCAGTCAGCACTCAGCGCTCCGCAGTCAGCAAAACCTTTCGAGCCACTAGCTCGTGTGGGCGACGCTCATCCGATTCCAACCATATCGGATCAACCATAAACGAGGGTGCCCCACCCTCCGCCCTGGGGTTGGGCGGTGGGTGGGATGTTCGTCAGCCGATTTCCCCAAAGGTGGGATACCCATGAAAAATCTGCATTGCCTCCCACGGCATTCACCTCCTATTCGCATCTATTAATCCTGAGTTGCTGGATGGGAGGTAGAAGTGTTTCGTTGGTTGTGCGCCGGTTGCCTGCTGCTGTCGTTGAGTACCGTGGGTTGGGCCGATACCATTCGCCTGAAAAATGGCAGCGCCATAACCTGCGACCGGACTACGGAACGCGGCGACGTGATCGAATACGTGATTGGCGCTACCACGTACTACGTTCCTAAATCGGCGGTCGCCGGCATCGAGCGTGGCGGCACCTTCGGCGTGTCCGTCAGCACGGGAAACGCGGCTGCCGTGGCTGTGCCGTATCCTTATTCTGCGACCACCGCCAACCCGGCGGCTTCGTCCAGTCCGGCGCGAGTTTCCGCGAAACTCGCAGGTACGGCCCCTGCGGCGCCGCGCATCGCTTCGGTGGATTACGACGCACTCCGCCGCGAGATCCTGAACCTGGGACATCTCGATGAGCATGCGCTGTACGAGATCGAGAAGCAGCAGAATCCGCGCAAGACGGCTGCCGCGTATTTTCTGGCCGCGCGGCACGAATCCGAACAACAGCGCCCCGCTGCGGCTGTCGCCTATATTCAGCGGGCGGTGGAATTCGCTCCCGACGAGCCGGTATTCGTGCACTGGTACGCCGCCTTGCTGCTGGACGCGGGCCGGGATGCCGAGGCGGTAACCCAGGCCGAACGCGCGGTGCAGCTAGACGCAAAATCCGCTTCGGCGCTCAGCCTTCTCGGGTTCGCGTATTACAACTCCGGCCACCTCCAGGACGCCATCGGAGCATGGAAGCATTCCCTGGAGTTGCGACCCGATGAATTCACCGCACTGTATCTCGCCCGGGCCCAGCGGGAGGCTAAGGCCGAAGATCATTTCAACGAGAGGAATAACGCGCATTTCGTGCTGCGCTATGAGGGCCGGAAGCCGGCATCTGCACTGACCAGCGATATTTTGCGCACCTTGGATCGCCAATATGACGAGCTGGCGCGCGATCTGGGGTTCGCGCCGGAAGCGCCCATTGCCGTCACTCTTTACACCGAGCAGCAATTCTTCGATGTGACCCAGGCGCCATCCTGGGCCGGCGCCTTGTACGACGGAAAGCTGCGGATCCCGGTGCGCGACGTTTCGGAAGTATCGCCGCTAATGGAACAGATCTTGCGCCATGAATTGACGCATTCCTTCGTCCACGTGGCGGCCGGCAATTGTCCCGCCTGGCTGAATGAAGGGCTCGCGCAAATCGAAGAGCCGCGCAGTTCGGCGCTCTTCGCCCCAGTGCTGGGCCAATTATTCCGCGACGGCAAAGCCGCCCCGTTGCGTGTGCTGGAAGGCGGGTTCGGACGCTTCAATGCCGCCCAAGCCAGACTGGCATACGCCGAGGCGCTGGCCGCCACGGAATACCTCCGCTCGACCTATGGGATGAGCGGCATTCGCCGCATGCTCGACCGGTTGCACGAAGGCGAATCGCCCGAGGCGGCCCTCCGCGCTCTGAACCAAGGTGGATATGCCAAGCTGGAGGCGGAACTCGGAAGCTTTCTGGGCGGAGGCGGAAAATAAGCTAGAATTCGAGCCGTGGCGGAATCCGATAAGGCCTCAAAAGTTACAA
>Ga0326727_10015263_pt1 | contig 16540 bp, 17 predicted proteins | sample MB2enrmetagenome_FD_207643 | JGI IMG/M metagenome (GOLD analysis project Ga0326727, IMG submission 207643) | Lab enriched peat soil microbial communities from McLean, Ithaca, NY, United States - MB29MY | ecosystem: Environmental > Terrestrial > Soil > Wetlands > Peat | place: USA: New York...
GCGCGTTCATCCACAACCGCCTCGCGCTCGAAGTTTTTGTCACGGGAAAAGGTGAGAGATTCTCGAACTCGCTCAAGCGAGTTGACGGGCTTCTGCTGATGGTGAGACCGTTCAAGCGCTGCGCGTACAACAGCGTCGGCTTGGTGCCCAAAGTCTGCCGCCAGCTTCCGGTGCGCGGCCATCACCTCTCCCGGCGAATGGATCTCCTTGCGGTCCCGCGTCGAGTGCGCAGCGATCTCGGCAGCTTCTTTCCCCGAGCGGCCCGTGCGTTCGAGGTACTCACGAATTTGTTGGCTCCGCGGGCTGGATGCGTCGAGGTATTCCTGTGTGTATCCCTTAATCTCCGGGGCGCCGCTCCGCCCCGTCGTAATTTCGTAACCAAGTTGTCGGAGGCGATACGTCAACTCTGATTGATAGATGGCGGTGGCAAATTGTTGCGAGGCGAAGAGGCTCTGTGGCTGAATCGCGCGCGGCTGGCCATTGTCGCGCTCCGTGACATTGAAAACGACCGCGTGTGTGTGCAGTTGTGGCGCGACATAGCCATCGACCGGGCGGGCGGTATCGTGTTCAAACTTAGCGGCGATAAACCTACCTGTAGTTTCTGGCGGGTGATTCCCGCCAATGCGGGCCTGCGTGTAGTGTTCGAGCTGGTCGAGGGCAACGCTTACGCTCTCCCGATGCGCCTCGCGGACGCGCTCATCGCCGCCGACTAGCGCGGTGAGCGAGACAGATTTCGGCGCGGAAAAGGTCGCATCCCACCCGGCTCGGTGCTCCATCGTCTTGATGGTTTTGCCGTCGGCATCCTGATATTCATAGGACGCTCGTTGCCGCACCAGCTGTTCGCCGGTCTGTGGATGCTGGCCCTGGCTGAGTTTCGCGAAGTTCTCGGCGGAAACGGTCCCGGCAAGGCCGAACTGTTCGGCCAGTCGCCCTTGCCATTCGCCCGCGATGACGCCGCGTTGCGACCAATAGTTCTGCTCTTTCGAGGTGAACTCCTTTTGGTGGTAGGTCTGCGCCTGGCCAGCGGAGAGCGGTTTTGAAATCGTCAGCATGGCAGTTACTAGCCTCGAAGATTGAGGCTCCGTTGGGCGTTGACGTTCCTCTCAGCCTCTGTCTCCTGGGGCACGATCTCCGTCGCGGTCCGTGGCGATTTTCGCGGCGGCGTCGGCACATTTGCGTCCGGCTTCAGTTCATTCGGACGTAACTCGGGCTTAGCTGCCCCTATGTTTCTTGGATCGTAGGGGAGTTTGTCTTCGGGCGTATCGCGGGGATCGAAGTCACCCGCGACAACCGGCATATCGAAGTACGGGAATGAGAATCGCGTCACAAAGTTCTCGTATTTCATATAAGCGTGGAGGTCCGGGAGTCCGGAGATTTCGGACTCCATTACCAGCGGTTCAATCTGCCGGTCGAGCGCGAAGTTTCGTCCAGCGCGGGAGCCGTCGAAGTGGGTCTCGCGCAGCCGTTCGATCTCGACCTTTCCAATGAACTTGCTGACCCACTCTCCAGCGGTTGGCTCCTTCGTCTTCAGCCAGATGCTGGTTGCCGGTTGGGACAGCATGACCTCAGCCAGGTGGCCGTATAGGTATTCCAGCTGGGCCTTACCCTGGAAGCCGAGAATTACTGGATTATTGCTCTTTCGATTTTCCGTAATTGCGGTATGGAGCTGTGGGAGCTTTTGCAAACTCGCCAACTCGTCGATCACGAACCACGCCCGCTTCTGCCCCTGCTTTGGCTCATTTAGCAGACGCAAGACGAGCAGGTCGATCCATAGACTTTGAAGCGGTCGAAGTGCCTCACGTTCTGCCGGGAGTGAAGTAATGAAGATCCAGCCCTGCCGCGTCTCGGCCCACTCTGTGGCCGACCACTCGCCATTGCCGGCGCCCTTGTTCGGCAAGAGACGGAGGCTGTCGGCGACGAGTCCAAGCGAGCCAAGAACTCCGGCACGCTGTTGGTGCGCCCTCGGATCAATTAGGTGGGCATGCTCTGTTCCTTTCAGCCTCCGGTCGATCTCCTGCGCGTCCGACATCCACTTGACCAACTCCTCTGGCGTGGGGCCATAGGCCATCAGGAAGGCGAAGATCTTCTGCGGAGACTCGATGAAAAACTCACCTTTCTTGTCCTGCGGCGGCTGGAACAGGGACACCGCCAGAGCCTTCGCTTCGGAGCGTCGGCGGAGTTCTTCCGCGGGTCCCCAATACGGGCAACGTTTGTCGAGCGGATTCAGGATAACGTCGCCGTTTTTCCGGTCGTAAAAGCGTTTGACGAACTCTCGTGCGGGGTCGTAGACGATCGCGGAATCGCCACGATGTTTTATCTGCCGAAGAATTTGGAGCATGATCATAGTCTTGCCCGCTCCGGTATCTCCGATGATCTGCATGTGCTGGGCCTCCGCACGTTGCGGTATGCGGATCATTGCCTTCATTTCGTTTGCCTTGATGCCTATGCCATCCCCTGCGACCCTGTCGTTGAACTCCCTCGGAGTCATCATCTCGGGGCCTTTCAGTCGTCGTCCGTATCTCAGTGCCTTGCGGCGTCGAACATCCTTGGCAATGGAAAACGGGAGCTGGATAACCAGTGATAGCAGACCGAAAAGCAGCGGGAGCTTGTAGAGGTCGAAAAGGCTGTCGCCACCGAAAACCGTACTCTTGAGATAGGCGCTCAAGGACATGTCGATATAGCCCTGCTGCGGTCCGAGGTAAAGAACCGTGTAGCCGTGCTGTAAAGCAGCCTGCGAGAGCGCCAGCGGTATGGCTTTGCCGCCCGGTTGCGCCGTCGTGCCGTCTGTCACGTCGGTGTTCGTCGCCAGACGCGGTTGAATTCCGCGAGCGCCCACCATGAGCATCCGGTAGTTGTCTCGGCGTCTCGTTCCGATTGCTCCTGCAACGCTCGATCGGATGTAGGTGGGCGTGTAGAACCTCTGTAAGGGGCTGTTGCCGAAGGTGAACCGACAGTAAAGAAAAAGTCCGGTAAGAATGAGCGCCATGAATACCGTCCCGTACGTATAAATCGGGCTGTGCGGCGGCCAGATGATGGATTCCTTGCGTCCCCACTTTGTCATTGACATTGCTATTTCCTTCCTGCGGAAGCGGCCAGCTTTCCAGCGAGGGCGTGCTTGGCCTCGCTGATCTCGTCGAGCAATTTGTCGAACGCCTCCGGCGTGAGTCTCTGGCCTGCGGCCAGAGGCCGCAACACGTTTACCAGGAGTAAGCGAACCCCAAGAATCTCCGCGAGAGATGGATCGTTGGCCGAGTCTCCGCGCAGCTCGCGGAGGATTACATCTCGCATCCATTCGCTCCGTGCCATGCCTTTCGCAATCGCGATCTGATCGAGGAGCTGAACCTCTTGTTGAGTCAACTTGAGGCATACCGTTGCATTCCGGAAAACAGTCTTCCTCTGTGTTCTTTGCGAGTCGTTATGTTGGGCTAGTAAGGGCATCTGGAGTGCCTCCAGTGCGGTATACCGACGTATACCCGCATCTCATAAGTGTTCCGTTATGTGCACGTTTACCGTGGTATACCTGCACGACCCTCGAAGGGGTGGAGTGTCAAAATTCTTCCGGTGCGAAGCACCGTTCTTGCACCACCACGAAATTGAAGGGACGATCATGCCTTCACTGCTCGCACAGAAGCCGTGGACTCGACCCCGGCTTGTAGCTTCTTTGTCGGCTGGTCCGTCGCACCATTGCTCGGGCCTTTTCGCACACGCAAAGCGGGGGCAACCTGCTTGGCGTGTGCCGTCTTCAGGAAGTCCTGGAAGTCGCGGTCCTTTGAGAAGACATAGTTGAGCGCCTTGTCCACAACATCGTCGGCGGATGCGTGGATAAAGGCGGCATACTGATCGACCTGCGTGGCGGTCACCTCATCGAGTCGGACAGAAGCACAGATGTGGCGGCTCTGGTTGATCTCAAGCAGTGGCATGTTGGTTCTCCTTTATAGGTAGTGGAATCAAGGAATCGTTATGTGCAGAATTGGTTAGCAAATCAGCAGCAATTGGCGTCGGAGTTCGTGCCGATTCTGTGGCATGTTGTACCTCGAAGACGGGCTCAATAAGGAAGCGTTTCGCGTCGCGGTCATAGCCGCGAAGCGCAAGCACCTCGCGGACAACGCGGCGGCCTGGCTGACGTTCAACATGGACGACAAAATCGACAGCTTCTGCGATCTCGGCTTCGGTATCGGCGAACGTGCTTTGCGCGTGACTGCGCATCACGAGATTGGCGAAACGGTGAAGAGCTTTCTCCGCCGAGTTGGCGTGGATCGTAGCCATTGAACCCGCGTGGCCCGTGTTGAAGGAATCGAGCAGCGTTCGTGCCTCGATTCCGCGGACTTCCCCGAGAATGATGCGGTCCGGTCGCCAACGGAGAGCGGACTTTAGAAGATCGTCGAACGTTATCTTGGCCTTGAACGTATCAGTCTGGCATTCCGTCGGCAGAATGTTCGGCTTCTGGATCTGAAGTTCGGAGGTGTCCTCGATGACGACGAGGCGATCTTGTTCGGGAATAAAGTCTGCCAGTATCCGCAATAGCGTGGTCTTGCCGGTACCGGTTCCGCCACTGATAAGGAGCGTCTTACCGCTGCGAATCTGCTCGGCTAAGAAGTCCGCAAGCGCCCGCGTCAGCGTGCCGCGAGCGATCAGATCATCAACTGTGTAATGGCGGCTGGTGAATTTCCTGATGATAAGTGCTGGGGTACAGCGCACGACCGGCGGGATGACTGCCGCCAACCGACTCCCATCCGGGAGTTGTGCGTGCAGAAGTGGGTTGTCCTCGTCGAGCTTCTTACCCAGTTGATTAGCAATAACTTCGAGGCCTGTTTGTAGCTTGCCGGCATCGAACGAAATGCTCTGCTCTTGGAACATGATGCCGTCGCGCTCGTACCACCACGAGGCGTCGGGATTGCCCATGATCTCGCTGACGTTCTCGTCGAGCAACAGCGTCTCGATGGGCCGAAGGAATGGAAGGATCAATTCGAAGCTCATAGTGGGAACCTCAGAGTGATGGAAGCCCAGCGGATAGCCGGGCTTCCGAGAGTGAAGAGCAAGGGCTTATGCGGCCGTTTCCTCCTGGGGCACTTCCTCGTGATCCTGATCTTCCGGGGCGGCCTTTTCGGCGCGGTCCAGCTTTAGGATCGAGGCAACCCGGATTTCCCAGACGCGCCGCTTCGAGTCCGTCTTCTTGCTGTCGTACTCCCGGCTGCGCAGCTCGCCTTCCACCTGGATATGTGCGCCCTTGGTGAGCGTCTTGGCGAACTCCGAGAGCTTGCCGAAGACCACGCAACGGTGCCATTCGGTGTGCGAGATGTACTTGTCATCCTTCTTGTACGAGGACTTGGTCGCCAGCGAGAGTGTCGTGAAGCTGCCATTGTTGGCGGTGCGAACTTCTGGGTTGCTGCCGAGAAAGCCGATGAGGGTTACTTTGTTCTGGTACATGAGAGTGTCTCCGTTTGTTGAATTCGCCCGTTGTTGCTCGGGTCACACTGGGCGGAGCTTAGCGAGTGGGCCCGGCTCCCAAGTGCCGAAGGTCTGCTTTCTGGGAGGGGCCCGAAAGAAGTTTGAGCGGCGTTCTTTGCCGTGGTTCTCAAACTTGTTTTGGGAGGAACCGAGACCCCGAAGGGGCGCAGAATGCGAAGCAGAAGACCGAGTGCCGCCGGGCGCCGGGAAGGCCCCCGAAGCTGTGACCGAGCAAAAGACGGATACATAACGGCAGACACGTCCCAGAGCAAAGTTGTCATCTGCACACTGGCTGCGGAAGTTCGCCGCAATCGCAGCTCGATTCGAGAGGCGTGTCCGTCGTAAGAAGGGCGCAATTCGCCACCGTAGTTGCGAGTCGAAAGGCCCTTGTTCGCCGACTCCACCGGACGCGAGGACGGGTGGGAAAAACCAGCCGGATTAGCACCAAGAAACGACATGATTAAGCCTCTGGGCAAGTCGATGAATCCCTAGCTGAATGCCTGGTCGGCCCGGAAGCGCACGATGGTCAGACCGAGGGGGTTCACGGCAAGCTCATTGTTTTTCACATTCTCGCGAAAGACATAGGTAACGCTGGCTGTCCATCGCTCCCGCTTGAGTTCGGAATGATCCGCGGGGTTGGTGTACACCTTCTCGAACTCGATGCGCGCGGAATACGGTGACTGTCGCAGGTCGTCAAGGATCACGTTCTTGATCTCCACATCGATATACGGCAAGCTGCTGTCTTTGACGTAATTCTGAATGCTGTTGTCCTTGCGTTCCTGGTCGATTACGGCACGTTGCACGTCGCTATTGAGGAAGTAGAGCGACTGCGTTTGATCGCGTTCGATCGTGAAACGATTGCGGCTGAAATATAGTTCGGCCCAGCGGGTGAGGTAATACTTGTTCTCTGCTTCCTGCGGGCGATACTGAAAGTTCCGATAGTCGATTGCTTCCGCGTGGCCAACGTCGTTGATGCGCACAATCAATGGGTGCATGTTGGCAAGCGCCGTCTGGCTCTTGAAGGTGAGCCCTGCCAGCGCGATGCAGATGCCGGCAAGCACAAGAATCGTCACTTTCAAATAGGTATTCATCACCAACGGGTCGCCGTACTGCTCCAGGTAACGCTCTGCGGCTCTAGTGATTTCCGGGGTCTCTTTGGTTTCCATATTCGTTGTTTCTGTGCTCATCTGTAACCTCGTTTTTCTTGCCGTTTACATCACGGCCCGTATCGCCATCATTGCCATGCCCAAGCCTCCGCCGTGCCCGCCAGTACCGCCAGTGAATAGGCTGTGCGTCATGGTCGGAATCTTGAAGAGAATGTAGACGTTGACCAGTACAAGAAGGATCAGAAGGGGCAGCGTCTGAACCATGGTTGAAGGATCTGACATGCTCTGGCCAAGTTGGACGTAGTAGTTGGTCAGAACATGAGACAGAACATTCATCGTGGCTGCGGCCACGACTTTGTAAAAGCTGAATCCGAGATACGCCTTAAGCCAACTCCAAAACAGCCAATCGAGCTTGTCGAAGACAAGAAACGGGATGAAGATCGGCCCGAGTAATCCGATGATCGTTGCCGCGATCGCGCCATAGGCCAGAATTGCGGAAATGATTCCAGCCAGTAGGGCTAACAGGAACTGCACGACAAAGTACACGATCGCGTAGTACGGAGACATCAGACTATTCAGCAAGGATGGTCCCGTCTTTGAGGATGCCGTGTGGATCTCGTTCAGCATGGTGGCGGAACCATCTGCCCCAATCAGGTTCACAAGATTGATTGTGCCTCCGTCAATGAAGCCCTTGATGGAGAGCCCAAGTCCGGGGATGGAACTGTCGTAGTAGTTCACCATTACGTAGGCAAACGTGAGCAGCATGAAGAGGTTGAGGAACCTCCCCATGCTGAACCCTGGCCCACCGTGCGCCGATGCCAGCGCCTCCTGCACGCCGAACCAAACCAACATGATGGTCGCGAGCGCTATGACGATGTGAATCCCCATCGCTGTAATAGAGGGGGCAGCCGTAGCTGCAAGCGATCGGCACGCCTGAGCGATATAGTCAAAAAGACCTGTACCCATGTTCTGTGCCCTCCTGTCTTCTCTTACTTTGCGTTTCGTCAGTACGCTTGCGTGAGGAGATTCGCTGCACCGCTGCTGGTTGTCGTTACGTTGGCGTTGTAGTAGGTCTCGTACCCTGCCGAGTCACGGAATGCCGATTTCATCGCGTCCTGCTGCTGCTTTTGGGCAACAATCTGCTGCAGGGCAAGATTGGCATTGATCTGGTTTGCGTCTTGCAGGGTACGCAGTTGCAAGAGCAGGGCTTGGTTAATGCGCTGCAGTTCGGCCATGATGGTCTGCTGCGACGGGTCCTGGGTTTGGGTTGCAGTCTCCAGATTTGCAATGTCCGCTTGTCTTGCGGTCTGGTTGGCGCGGATGGTCCCGAGGACTTGCAGGTTGTTGGTCATTACCGAGTCGGTAATGTCAACGGTGGCGCCCTGCGCGGCAATCTGCAGTTGCCCGGCCATACTCGCGGTGCCGTAGCCGGGAATCATGTTGTTGGTGTTCGGAACGCTAACCTGCTGGTACGCGGATGCGGCCCCCTTCCCGGTGTTTGCCGAATTGAGCCAACCCATCGAATTGCCATATGTATTCGAGATTTGCTGAAGCAGCAGCAAGTCAGAAGTCGGAGACAGAAATCGCGCATAGAGCATCCTCGGAGCGAGAATCATCTGATGCGTGAGCTCATATTGTTGCTTTGCGACGTTGTAGGCTTGTAGCGCCGTAGTAGCGATCTTCACTGTATTCGTGAAGATCTGTTGGCCTTGCTCAATCTGCCGGGCTTCGTTGGCGATGGATTGTTCTTCGTGTTCGATCTGCGTAACGGCATGACCCGCCTGCGTAGGATCGAAGACGATGCCGGAACCGAATTGTGCATTCGCGAACGGTTGCAACGCCGCCGCAAACCCAACGGCGAGCACGGTAAGGGTTAGTTTCTTCATTTGTCTCATCCCTCCGACGCCGTTGGTTTCGTAATGCTTTACAGCGGTACGGCTCTACTGCTGCGCGGCAAGAATGTCTCTCTGTAGCTGCGCAAGATGGTCAGCCTTTGGCTTGCACCTTGCGTCGCGTTCTTTCTTCTTGGCCTCCAGGTCCGCCATCTGTTCCTTGGTCAGAGTCTGTCCAGTCAGAATTCTTGTGGCCCCGGAGTTGTCTTCCTCCAGGCAGTCCTTGGCATATGCCGGGTATTCGGCGTTGTATTGATCCTGCAACTGCTTCACTTTTGCCGCTTTGCTCTGACAGCCAGCAAGGGTGAGAGTCCACAGAACTAAGAGGGAGAGGGTAACGATTCGCATGGGAAGCCTCCTCAAAACGTCTGTGGAATAGTGTGGTTCGAGTACGCAGGAAGAAGCAAGTCCTGCGTGAAATACACTTTCACGCGGTGGCCCTCCCGAATCGTGATGGTGGGCGGTATCTGAATAAAGCGGTCAAGGATCGTGGTGGCAGATTGCGAAACACTGCCCGCCGCCCCATTGGTAAATGCCTGCGAACCGCTCGTGGTGATGGTCCCGCCGCCCTGCGTGATCTGGCTTGCTCCAGCGACGACACCCAAAGCGATCGAGGTGCCGAAAATCTGAAGGTAGTGGTTGTTCACTTTGTCTTTCAGTCCTTCCTCTCCGATCTGATCGAGGCCCTGGAACTGATCGAGATCGACGGAGTAACCATCCGGCATAATCAGACGGTGAAAAACCACGGCCATACGGCGCTGTTGGCCGAATCCGGCCGCTCCAATCTTCTTCGCCTCGCCCAAAACAACCGTTCCCTCGGGAATGATCACGTGTTGATGATCGTGCGAATACAACGGATTTGAGACTAGGACTTTGACCGGTCCTACGGCATCGCCATCCAGACGATTCATGAGAACCGTGTCGAGAATCGAACCCTCGTAGACGAGATAGGGCTGACCGATGGCTGAATCGATATTGGCCTCCAGTGGACGTTTATAGCCTCCGGGCGTGTCCTCCTGTTTTGCTTCGGCTGTTGGGGAGACGAGACTGCTGTTTGCCTGCCGTTCGGCAGGGCCATATTGGGCGGGCATCGTCTGGCCTGGCTGTTGTTGCTGCGGCGGATCGGCAGAGCGGGAGTACACGAGATTTGAAGCGAAACGGGAGTTATCAGCGCGCTCGCGTTCTTTCGCAGCGATCAACTGTGCCTGCTGTTGCACCGGCGTGAGTTGCATCTGCATGTTGCCCTGCTGCGCTTGCGGGCAGGGCTGACCCGGAATACAGGGGACGGCAACACCGGTCGGGCCGTAGGCCGCGGCGGCAGCTCGCTGCTGGGGCGTCGCAGATGCGAGGGCTGAATCTCCCATTGCAGCAGCGGCCAGTGTCGCCTGCTGTTCTTTCTGACGTTCGGCCTGAAGCTGGTTCTTCAGCTCCTGCACGTTGCTGTCGGTGTTGTCCTGCAAGGCTGGTTGCGGTGGTTGCCCTTTGGTGCTGGTCTGCTGTCCCGGCGTTTTCTTGCCGGATGAGCTGAAAAGCGCCGCCACAATCACGAGCAATGCCGCACCCAGATAAACGAAGGTCTTGAGGTTCTTCTGCAAGACGCCTTTGGGCAGTTCCAGGTTCCGGCGCAGCGTTGGCTCCGCTTGCGGCCCCGTGCTGGGTGTAAAGACGTTCTCGGTCATGACGGTGATCCCTTGCGCGTGAATTCCATCCGCTTCTTGCCCAGCTCCACGTATCCGCTGTCCATGACCTTCGGGATGATGTATGTGCCTTCGCGGAGGTCGTAGGTGACGAGGTTGGGCTTGCCGTCTTTCATCTCATACACGCTGAATTTTTCCGGCGCATTGGTCTTGATGTACGTGAACCTGTCGTCGTGATAGATCGACTGAATGTCGAAAGGAGCTTCGTTTGCCTTGTAGGCGTAGTCGAACTTGAGCCGTGTTGGATAGGCGCTCTTGTATTCATCCACTGCCTGCTCGACGTGCGATTGCAGAGCGGCAAGCTGCTGCCGCGATTGTTCGAGTTGGGCGGCGGGCACGAACTGCGGAGGGCCGCTGGCGGCCACAATCGCAGAGCGATCGGCGGGCTCGACGATCACTTTCAAATCAGGGGTGGTCGATGTGGCAGAAATGTCCTGGAGGGTGAAACTGTAGATGTTCCCCTTGTCCGTAATGAGATTCAAGTTGGAACTGATGCCTTGCTTCGCAGGATGTACGAAGCAAAAGTTGCCAACCACGTCCACGATCCAGAACTCCTTGTCACCCGTGGCGGCTTCCATGATCTTCTCGGTGGTGGGTAGTTCGATCAGGGTTGTATATTTCACCTTGGCGCGGATGGGAACGATATCCTGCGAGTGATACTGCACCGTGCGCGCAGAGTCTTGGGCGAAAGCACCGAAGGAAGAAACAACCAAAGCGCAATTGACGACAAATTTCAGATGCCGCATAGAGCTCTCCTTAGCGGTTGTTGTTCGAAGTTGATTCGGCCAGCGCGCGCGGCTGGAACGGATGATCTTCCGCGAGATGGCGAAGTCCATCCGCAATATCGAAGCGGTCGAAATACTCCTGCTTCTTGAGGTTGTCGCGGGCATTGTTGGTTGCCATCCAGTGCGAGACGGAATCGACGTTCAAATGCACTTTCTTTGAGGTCTGGGCTTTGCGAATCAGCATTTGGCCTGGCGGAACAAGGCCGTCGATAAGGTCCAGTTCGGTGTCGTTCAGATGAAACGCTTCGCGGTAAACTTCTCGGTTCATGTCCGGGTTGGCGAGGAAGATCTTTGTCGGGCAACTCTCCGCCACTATCGCCAGCATCCCCGATTCCTCAAGTTCTTTGATGGATTGCGTCGCAAGGATCATCGCCCCTTTGTGCTTGCGCCACGTCTTCTGCGCCTGCACCACATAATTGCGGATCGTCTCGTTCTTGATGAAGAGCCACGCCTCGTCGAGCAGGAAGAACTTGGGTGTGCCGAGCTTCTTGGGGTCAGTAATCTCATTCGACGCCCGGTGCAAAACATAAAACAGCAGTGGTTCCAAGACTTCCGGCGCATCGTTCCAGCCGTGGAAATTGAACGTCTGAAAACTTTTGAACGAAAGCGTGTCCTCAGCGTTGTCGAAGAGGAAGCCGTACTGTCCACCGCGGGTCCAGCGGTGGAGGCGTTCTTTCAACTCTCCAATGATGTTTCCAAAGTTCGAGACTGTGCGCTGGTTAGGCTCCAGTACGTAGATGCGCTCGATCGCGTCCCACAATCGGCGTTCCTCTTTGAAGTCGATACGGTAACGTTGCTCGTTACCCTCAATGAGCACGCGGAAGAAGCTGAAGAGAAACTGCAGGTTCTCTTTGGTCTGTGGCAGTGAGAACGGGTTGATGGTGAAGTCCCGCGCTTCCTGCCCCACATTGAGATACGAGCCCTTAAATATCGTCGTAAGCGACTGGAAGCTGCCGCCGATATCAAAGATGAAAGTCAGCGGCTTGTACTTCTGCGCGTTCTGCAGCAGAAAAACGCAGAGATAGGACTTGCCACTGCCCGTCATCCCGAGAATTAGCGTATGAGCAACGTCGCGGGTGTGCAGGTTGAGGAAGTAGGGCGTGCTGTTGTCGGTTTCGACGACTGCCAGGCACTCCGTGCCGAGATGCGCGTTCGTCTTTTCACCGGGAAGGATCGTAAACAGAAAAGACAGGTCGGCGTAATTCGTGTTCAGCAGATACAGTTGGCGGAGGTTGAGCGCATAGTTGCCGGGCACGGTGGCGAAATAAGCGTTCAGCTGGTTGTAGGTTTCCGCAAACAGATTGCCGTCCGCGTTGGTGAAGACGCCAGTAAATTCCGCCACGAGCTGATCGAGTTCCGTTCGTGACCGGCCATACAGCACAATCGTGAGCGAGAAGTCGCCAAGGGATTGACCGTCGCCCAGGGTGCGCAAACAATCGCCAAGATTTTCGATGTCAGCCTGTTTGGACTCGTCCACGAGCACGTCGCGTGGGTTCGTTTTGGTGGCATCGTTGCCCATCTGGGAGACAAACCCTGTTTTGGACATATTGAAGTGGCGGCGGCGCTTGTTCACTTCTTTACGGGCTTTGTCCGCGGGCAGCGGTGTCCACTGCGTGACGACGTAGAAGTTGGCCGGAATCTTCAGCAGCGCGTCGAGTACCAGGGGCCGTGTCTCTGTGATGGCCTCTTTCATCGTCAGCACACGGACGATGTGATCGCCTACGCGCAGATGATCGCGCTCCGCTTCGATGTCGGAGTTCACTACTTGATAGTCGAGAAACTGGGTGGACTGCGGCCTCCCGGCAACACGCCAGTCGTCATAATTCAGCAAGCGGCGGAAAAACGTGAATTGCCCCTGCCGATTCAAGACCTCGACTTGCATGAAATCTGCCAGCTGCCGAGCGAATGCCTGCACGTGCTGGTCGAGCCGTTGAAGATCGCGCTCGATATGCGTACGCAACAACTTCTTCATGCTGTCGTTGCTGAATTGCGATTTGAGTTCGGCGATCCCGCCCTCTGGGTCGCGTAACAGGCGAGCTAGTGCCGTACCGACGCCGGTCTTCGACCGGGAGCCTTCGAGCAGGATGCAATAGAAGATTTCGACTTGATAGAGATGGTCCCGTTTCGCTTCAAAGAACTTCCGTCGCTGGTCAATAGCGGCTTGGACAATGGGGTCGTCATATGTTGCGAACGGTATGTCGGGGCGGTTCGATTTAAAGAGGTACTGGTAAACATGGAAGCCTGGGCCAAAGGCTTTCAGCGCCGCCTCCAACCGCTTCACCGCATACTCCTGCTGCGAGCGGTCCAGACTTTCGTAGTCCACACCGGGAACACTGAGAACCATGCCCAGATCGCCACTCTTGGTAAGGAAGGCCGTCTCGTTCCAGAAGCCGTAGAGGCTGATGTGGTCATTGAGCGCCGCGCTCTCTTTCCAGGGCTTGATGACTTTATCGAGACGCAGCATCACACTACCTCCACGCGGGGAACTTGCTGCTTCGCGGCGTCGTAGCACAGCTTGTAGCGTTCGGACTTTGCGAGAATGCGGAGGAACGCCGGATCGCTGTTCGTCACCCAATGGCCGAAAGAGAAACCGCCAATGAAAACAGCGATACCTGCAAGGATGGAATTGAAGAGGTTGAAGGCGCCCGCGGCGCTCACACAGACGAAGTAGAAGAGCGTCCGCTCCACCCCCAAGTAAGTGAGTGGCTTGTGCAGGCTCTTAAAGACTCGGTTCGTGCGACGCTGCTGCTGTGGTTTGTCTGGCATAGCTACCTCGTCTCGGCGCGGTTGACGGTGGCTGGGAAGGGCGCTATACGCCCCAGAGCCAACTCAAGACATTCACTGCCATAACGGCAATGCCCGTTCCGGCGGCAACACCAGCGAGCGCCTTTTTCGCACCGGGTTCGCCGTGCGCGAATCCGTAGCCTCCGATCACAATTGCGACCAGACTTGCCACCTTCGCAATGGTGCCGGTGAAAAGGCTTTGGATGGCGTTAAAGCCAGTGTCAAACGGTGAACCCTGGGCGAGCGCAACCATAGGCACGAGGAAAAGCAGCGCGAGAATAATGGCGGGTGGACGCGCGCACTTTGATCGAAGATGCCACTGGATTTGACGGATGAGATAAATCTGGGACCAACGTGGCATATGCACCTCCGGCAGGGGCTTAAAGCTGCTGCTCTTAGCGCAACCTAACCGCACTGAATCACGCTGTCCAATAACTTTTCGGATCGAGTTCATTCCTGGGGGTTATGAGTCCGAAAGGTGGAGTAATTCGAGCTGGAAACTTGTTGTCGAGGTCGGCTTGAGAAGAGCTTTATTGACCTTGCAACAAATGACATACTCATCGTCGCTTCTACAACCTTCAATTACCCAGATAGGTGAGGGCAACCTGCTGCGATTGTTGTGAAAAGCACCGCAAGATGGCGAATTCTACTGCTGCCTCAATGAATCTCAGGCGTCCTTGGCGAATGATCTTCTTCCTGTAAACCCCACTCCTCCAATAAGTTCTCTATCCGCGAAGCGGCTTTATCAGCCGGAATTGGATGTGACGAATCGGGCTAGCGCGGTCTTTAATAACCTGCAGGAATGAACTCGATACGAAAAGTTATTGGACACGGGGGCAGGAATGAATCATGTTGGTTAACATCGCCGGTCCCTCAAGGACTTGTCCAGCCGACGCCGACAATGGGCGGTTTCGAACTTTTCTGCCCTGCTGCAAGGGGATACGTCAGCATCGCCGCCGACAACTTCTTGAGCGCTAGCGCAAAAGAACTTCTCTGGTGAGGCGGTATTCGGATGCTAGAGGACGGAAATCACGCATATGACCCTGCGGCCGACGACAAAGAACGAAAGGGTGTTCAGAATGATAAAAGCTTTGAACCCCTGCTAGACACGGATGAGGCTGCGAGACTTTTGAGAATGCATCCCAGAACTCTGCGAACGAAGGCGCGGATCGGCTCGATACCCGGCGTCCAGGTCGGTAGGCGCTGGCGTTTTCGAGCTTCAACGCTGAATCGTTGGCTGGGAAAGCTCGCCAGCTGAACAAACCCAAGCTAGGAAAAAATATCTCGACCGAAACCCACATGCGATCTATTCTGGCGGTGTCCGCCGACACCGTTTAAACAGAGGAGGATCTTTGTTTAGACGGACGCGTTACCAACATGGAAGCGTAGAACGAGAAGAGCGGAAGAAGGGGCCGGCAGTCTGGGTCTACCGATGGTGGGAAGAAGACATCAACGGAAAACTGGTGCACCGCAAGGCTCAGGTTGGGGATGTCAAGAAATACCCGACCGAATCTGCGGCACACTCAGCAGCAGACGCACTTCGGCTAACCATCAACAATCGCTGCGAACACAGGAACCTGCGGCGAACCACAATCAACACGCTTTGGGAGCACTACTCTCAGGAGGAGTTGCCTCTCAAAGCCTTATCCACACAGGATGCGTACATCATTTACGCAAAGAACTGGATTGTCCCACGCTGGGGCAATCTGCCGCTAGAACAAGTCAAGACTGTCGAGGTAGAGCGCTGGCTACGGGCGACCGGAGTGGCGGATGGGACCAAAGCCAAAATCAAGTGCGTGATGTCGGCTTTGTTTTCGCATGCCGTTCGGTGGGAGTTCTGCGGCCACAATCCCATCTCTTCAGGCATACCCGTAGGAACTGGGGGCAAGCGAGGTCCGAGCACGGGCGTGCGGATCAGCGCCAAACGTCAGAGATGCCCCTTGGTTTTGTCACCGGAGCAGGTCAAGCTCGGGTTGACAGAATTGGAGTTTCGGGATCAGTTGCTCGTGTTTCTAGAAGGGGCCTTGGGTATACGTCAAGGCGAACTCGGGGCGCTACGCTGGCTGTCGTGCGACTTCGACAACATGAGCATCAGCGTCCAACACTCGTACTACTGGCGTCGAGGTGGAAACCTGAAGAGCACAAAAACGGAAGCGTCTGCAAAACTACTGCCGATGCATCCAAGCCTAAAACATTCCTTGCAGGAGTGGAGATCGCAAAGCCTCTACAACAAACCGGAAGATTTTGTATTCCCTTCCGAAAGACTGGAAGGCAGCAAGCCGTTAGATCTAGCTTCAGTGTTAAAGAAGAAAATTCAGCCTGCATTCAGAAGGATCGGAATCACGGGTGTGGGCTGGCACACGTTTCGACATTCGGTCGGAACCATGCTGGCGGAGATGGGCGAACATCAGCTCACAATCCGCGACTACTTGCGGCACAGCAACCTTCACGTCACGAACAAGTACCTGCAGGCGACGTCGAAGACCAAACGCTTGGCACAGGACAAATTGGTCGACGCGATTCTGCCGACGGGTATTTTGCCGAAGACAAACCTAATCCAATGAGCGCTGTTTGGAATCGTTCTCGAATGGGACCATTCTCGTTCGGCGCTTATCGTCCCCTAACATCCCCTGATTTGCCGGACGCTAGGGTTGCAAGTGCTTGAAAAGAATGGCGGGGACGACGGGACTCGAACCCGCGGCCTCTGCCGTGACAGGGCAGCGCTCTAACCAAACTGAGCTACGTCCCCCAGAGAATCTGGGGTGCCTGGAAATCGCGGCCTGCAAGGCCAACTTTTTCCGCGCCCCGAAGGGCTCTCCGCCTGATGC
>Ga0326727_10015264_pt1 | contig 16540 bp, 13 predicted proteins | sample MB2enrmetagenome_FD_207643 | JGI IMG/M metagenome (GOLD analysis project Ga0326727, IMG submission 207643) | Lab enriched peat soil microbial communities from McLean, Ithaca, NY, United States - MB29MY | ecosystem: Environmental > Terrestrial > Soil > Wetlands > Peat | place: USA: New York...
CGTTTCGAGTAGCGGGTCACTTTGAGGAGCGCTCCCCTCAGCGGCTAAAGCCGTCGTTATAAAAAGGGCCGCTTATCGCAGCGCTGAAAGCGCTGCGCCACCCAAAATCCAAGGAAACGCTTTTCACGGTTGCCTGGCCGTCTGTTTCACGGCGCGGTAGAGATCGGCCAAATGACGCGCTTGATCGGACACGGTTAGGCCTTCGAGGATGGTCTGGCGAGCGGCGGCTCCGATCTGCGCTCGCAAATCGGCGGAGCCTAGCAACTGACAAAGAGCATCCGCCATTTCCTGAACTCCGTCCACTGGAATCAGCCACCCATTCTGACCATGGCGGATTATTTCCGCGATTCCCTGCCCTTCACAGGCAATGACGGGTTTGGCGGAGGCCATCGCTTCCAGATAAACGCATCCGAGGCCCTCGTAACGACTGGGTAGCGCGAAGATGGTCGACTCGCGCATGGCGCGGGCAACTGCCGGGCGATCCTGGCGGCCGAGAAATGAAACGCGATCGGCAATCCCCAGAGACTGGGCGACCCCTTCCAAACGCGCGCGATCCGGGCCTTCGCCGATTACGGTGCAGCGGAGGCTCTGGAACCGGGGCGTCACTTTGTCCGTAACTTTTTCCGTAAGTTTGTCTGTAACTCTGTCTGTAACTCTGCCAGTCACTGTGCCGGTCAATTGGGCGATGGCTTTGAATACGGTCTCGTGCCCTTTGATCTGGAGCAGATTGCCTACCATCAGGACGGTTGGGACGCGGTCGGGCGGAGGCGCTTCTTCCGGGAAGAACACACTGGGATCGGCGCCGTTGTAAATCACGCAACTTGATATTGGATCTGCCATGCCGCTCTTGAGAATGCTTTCGACGGCATGACTTATACAGATGACTGAAGCGGCATGCCGATAAACCTGACTTGAGACCTGGGCGCGGCGATCGGCGCCGGAGGTGCCGGGTTCGAAACATGCGTTGAAGACGTCGAGGCCATGGATGGTGACAACGAAGGGCACGCCGAATCTCTTCGCCAGCAACATCGCAGCCTGGCCACAGGGGAGACTGCCGTGGGCGTGGATCACGTCGATGGGGTTGCGGCGATGAAGTGCGCTCACGAAACGCAGCAAACGCCAGTAAAGGAAGAGGCCGGCGGTGGTGAGCCCGGCATTTCCCGGACGGCTGGGGTAGCGCATCCACTGCGCTGGGGCAGACGCTGCGGGCAGGCGCCGCGCATGATGAAGTGGGGAGACGCCAATGACAGTGGAACGCAGGCCGAACTCGCCAAAGCACGCAACGGGTTCGGAGACGTACGTCCCGTACACGGGATTCGCGACAAAGGGGAAGAATGGAGTGAGCGTCAGGATGTGCAGGGGCGTGGGCGCGGTCGCGGTTCGCATCTGAGTCTCACTGATCACGCCGCGACTCCCTTCGCCAGACCGCGCGCCAAACTGAGAAGATGATCTACGTGCTTGCTCCAGGTGAAGTCGCGGGAGCGTTCCAGTCCGTTCCGAGAGAGTTTCCCTCCCAGTTCTGAAGATCGATGCACCTCAAGTACGCGCATGGCCAACTGTTCTGCCGAAAACCGGGGAAAATATACGGCCGCCTCTTGGCAGATTTCGCGATGGACTGGCAAGTCGGACGCGACGACGGGCAATCCGCAGGACATAGCCTCGACCAGCGGATGAGCGAACGATTCCGCATAAGCGGGAGTCACATAGATGTGGCAAGCACGATAGAGATGATGTAACGATCGATAAGGAATGGCTCCGACCTCGACGATGTTGTGCTCGGCGCGAAGAGCGCTCACCAGCGAAGATGCAGCTTCAGCGCGATAGGCTCCGGGATTCTGCGCCGAATCGAGGCGGCAGGTTAAATACAGTTTGACTTTCTTTTCTTGCAGGCACTCTTTAATGATCGGGATGGCGCGAAATAGGGTTTCAAAATTGCGATAGTAGTTATAGTGACTTACGAAGAGAAGACGAAGAGCATTGGCCCCGGCTGTAAGTTGGTCCTGGGCATCGGCGGGCAACGGATTGTCGTCGCTTGTGAAAGTGTCTGCATCGAAGCCGTGGTGGACAGTTACGACGGGCCGGCCGCTCCACACCGTGAGTTCGCGTGCGAAGGCTTCGCTGGGCGCCACCGTCACCTCAGCCCGTTCGATGGACTTACGGGCAAACCAACCCTTGACTAGGGTATCCACCCACAGCGTGTACTCGCCGCGAGTACGTACGTCGCGCGCGAAATCCTCAGACGTGTAGAGAGAATTGCGGGACAGGAGTATCTGCGGAACGGGGGAATTCCAAAGCGCAAAATTGCCGGCAGAAATCAGGACTTGCGAGCCGCTCTTTTGAATCAGGCTGGCAAACGTTGTCTGCTCGTGGTAGAAGCGCCGCAAGGAATTGGGGGAATCCTGAACCTCAATGAAGGAGACATTCCTGAGATTCGCGAATTCCCGGCTTAGCCCAGAACTAACAACGACGGTGGCCTTAACATCGGGCCTCCTATCTAACTCAGGTATGACATTGCGCAGGTAAGTAAGACCGCCTCCGGCACTGGCAGCAAGACCATTGATGAACAATCGCATCATTGGTTGCGCGCAGCTGCGACAAGTTCCGTTTGTCGCCGAATCATGGGAACGCGCAAGGGAGGAACCTCGGCCAGCTCAGGTGCGGGAACCAGGTCGCCCAGTAGAAAGGCCATGGACCAGAAATACACGCTCGGATAGGAACCCACAGCAAACATCCAGTCCTCAAAGCCGGCATGCACAAATCCCGCTACCAGAACCATGGCGAGGGGAATGGAATAGGATGTCGGGTCGGAAGTTCTCCTCATCCACGAACACACGCGACGTACATTTGAAAGATTGAGCAGCAAAAGCAAGGCGAAGGGAGCCACGCCGAGAATACCGACCCATTCGGCGATAGTCATGTAGCTGCTTCCGTGTTCTCGAACGGTTTCCTGGCTGGAGGAAAATTTGCCGAAGTTGAGGCCAGGGTCCTCCCCGGTTGGGCTGGTACCGTAGCCGGTTCCGAACAAGGGATGTTCTTTGATGGAATCGATGGAATCCTGCCAAGGCGTTTTGCGCGATCCCATGATACCTTCCGTCTTGTGTCCCTTATAGAGTATGGCGTCTCCAAGACTGGAAAGCGTCTGATTTAACGAATCGGGCGCGACCATACCACTGATCGCTACCACGAAGAGCACGCATCCGATTGCCTTGGCTAACAATCTGTATTGACGGAGGCAGAAGCAGAACACCAGGGTCACGGCAATCATGGCCACCATGCCGGCCCGTGCCATGCTGAAGTAGACCAGGTAAGCACAAAGGATGAGCGCAAGCAGCCTCCCCGCCTTGCGAAGGGGTCCCTCGGTATTAAACCAACCCCATAACAGGATGGGGAAAATTCCAATGCTCATGGCCGCGCCCAGAGAGTTGGGATTTCCCCAAATTTTATGGCCAGTGACGAAGTAACAGATAGCCGTACCGAAAGTGACGATTTCGCAGGCGACGACTAAGCCTGCGAAAAAGCGCTGCTCGCGGCCTAAGGCGGCCAGTCGCACTCCCGAGCAGCCATAAAGAAACAGTAAGAGCAGGCTAAGAGCTTTCAATGAGGCCATCTGCACATAGGACGAAACGGAAGCAGAAACAAAGGCCGCGAGTATGCAGAAGACAGCCAGCAGGTGCATGGTTTTGAAGTGACTCTGCGGCTTCTTCATCCAGGTGACAAGTCCAGCAATGGTCCCCGCAGCAAGCACCAGCCAGCGGGCACCGGTCCAGGCACCTTGCATGGGAACGTTCATGCCCGCCCAGACAAAGGCAATCATCAGAAAGGGAAAAAACCGCGTTTCGAATTTCCAAAGGCATGCGCCGAGGACTTCAACCAGCAGCAGGGCGCCAAGAAACGAACCGTTAAAATATTGGTACTGAGAGTAAACCGCCCAGAGCAAAAGCCCTACGATCACAGCTCCAGCAGCCCACACTCCCGGTTTCGCGGAATTCATCGGCTCCGCCTTCCAGTTGCTAGCGCGGCAGTGGCAAGCCCGCAAGCACAGGCCTCGGGCGAATATTCCTGAATCCTTTGAGAGCTGCGAAGGCCCATCTGCTGCCTAATCTCAGTGTTGCTTGCCAAGTGCGCGATTGCGACTTTCAGCGCCGCTGGATCCTCTGGCGGCACTACGTAGCCGTTCCATTCATTCTCGACGAGATCAGCGGCGCAGCCGGCAACACTGGTAACGACAATTGGAAGCCCGCAGGCCATTGCTTCATTCACGACCAGCCCCCAGGTATCGCTGTGGGTGGGAAGAACCAGCGCTTCTGAAAGCGCGTATAAACCCGCCAGATCCTCGCGATGAACAAAGCCGGTAAAACAGATTTTACCTCGCAGAATACCCTTAGCCCTGCGCTCCAGCTCAGGCCTGCAATCACCGTCACCGGCGAATACCAAACCAAGCTCAGAGCGAACGTCGTCTCCCAGTCTGCCATAGGCTTCGAGAAGATCAAAAACTCCTTTGGCCTCCGCCAGCCGGCCCACGAAGAGAATGAACCTCTCAGGCAGACCAAGTTTGTAGCGGAACTCCGAAGCTCGGTTACGAATATTCTCCGCCTCGGTGGCAAAGCGCTCATTGTCGATCGCGTTCGGAGCTGACGTGATGCGCTCAGCATTCACACCCAACGACACAAGATAGTCGCCCGCCGATTTCCCCGGCACTGCGAAACCGTCGCAACGAGAGAGAAAATGGGATTTCAAGCGCTCCGTCCATGCGCGTCCACGGCGCGCATCCTGTCGATTACTCTCGGACCATAATACGAACCCGGCGTTGTGGCGAGCTGCCCAGGAAAGGGCCTCCCACGAGGCATAGTAGTTGTAGCCACCGCAAATGATCGTCTCGGGGCCGAACTTTCGCAAACCGGAGGTCACTCCCCAGTTTAATAGAACGTTGTGTCCGGCAAAGCGAATCCGCCAGGAAGGAAGTACCTCATACGAAAACTTGATTTCGTCCCGGTACACCCGCCATTGACGGAGTTGCGGATCCGTCTCCGCCAGAAACACGACGTGCAAATCCACTGCCTCATGCCGGGCGAGGGCGTTGAACACGGGGATGCGATACGGAGAGATGATCTCGGACAAGACCAACACCCGACGCTTCTTTTCTGGTGAAGGCGAAAAGTCCACGGGAGTGTATTGTAACGGCGCGCCCTCAGAGAACTGGTTTGCGCCCGTGGTTCCGGCGTCGCGCAACGGCCTCCTCCATAATTTCGGCCCATTGCCGAGTGACATCGTCCCAATCGAAGAGCTGGGCATGACGAACTGCGGCTTCCGACATAATTCGTCGCAGCGCGGGGTCGCCGATTAACCTGGAAAGCGCTGCGCTCAAATCCGCGTCAGAAGCGGTCAGCAAACCTGTCACGCCGTCGATCACGTAGTCAGGTTCGTACGAGCTCCGCGCGATACAAGGGAGCCCGCATGCAGCGGCCTGTCCCAGCACCTGGGGATGACCTTCGATTTCGCTAGGGAAAAAGAATACCTGCGCTTGACGCATCTCCTCGCCCAGGCGCGCCGCATCGACGTGTCCGAGAAAACGGACATTATTACTGTTGGTTTGCTGCACTTGCCGACGTAAGGCCGTTTCCTCTTCGCCCACACCTGCGAGGCGAAACTCCCAGTTCGGAAATCTGGCGGCTTCCCGCACCAACAAATCCACGCGTTTGTAGGGCCGGAACGAACCTGCAAACAAGACCCGGCTGTTCCCGGACGATGATCCGAGTGCTGGGAAGTAATATCGGCGGTCAATGCCATCGTAGACGGTATGTACATTCTCGCCGCCAAGCCGGCGGACCGTTTCCGTCATGTGGCGACTGTTGCCGGCAATCGCATCACATTCGCGAATGGCACGGTATACCAGCGGCTGATCCTTCTCTTCTCGCTTGTCGACAAATCCCGAGACGATGTAGGTGACGAGCGCGCACCGCGAATGGAGAGCTTTGCGCAATGTCATAAAGGCGGCGTCGAGAGGTCCTTCCCTGGGGAAAAAGTAAACGTCCGGGCGACGCCGAAGTATCTGCAGCAGCGTCTTTGCGGTATTGGCATGTTTTCCCCACGGCAAAATAACGGTGTTCTCGCGATTCGCCAGTCGAGGATCCGAGGGGCCCGAGCCGTGCATGATAACGCGGAAGCGCGAGGGATCGAGACGGGCAACGACCTCTTTCACGGTGAGGTTTTGCGCATTGGTATTGTTCTCGTCGGCGAACGACGGCGTGAAGACTGTGATCGGGCGCGTGGAATGGATGGAATCAACCTCTGTTTGAGTTCTGGCCCTTCATAGGGCGGCTTTACAGTTTGTTGAAAAACTCGGCCAAGTTACCTCAGGGGCTAAAGCCCGGGCAGAGAGAAAGGCTTTATCGCAGCGCTGAAAGAGTGTGCGTGAGAACTGGGCCGTCCCTCCGGGACTTGAATCGTTCGCTCCACTTTACCCCGCGCTGAAGCGCGGGGCTAAGGTAGATCGTCCCTGCGGGACTGGCATCTGCCGCCGATTTGGTCCACCGTATTCCGCGAAAATTGGTTCTCACGCACACTCTGAAAGCGCTTCGCCACCCAAAATCGAGTTTTCCGCCAAACTGTCAGCTAAGATTTGCATCCAATTTTATCCGAAGCGTAGAAAGTCGACGCTTCAGATACGCCTCATCGGACCGGATGTTCGTGGTCCTCTCCATATGTTGCGCGGCAATTTGTAAAAGTCGCTTGCGTGCCTCGGCTGTTGCCGGCCCCGTCAGCGGATGCTCTTCGCTTGGGTCCGACTTCAAATCATAGATCTCTTCGACCGCCCCCGGTTCCAATCGAATCACGATCTTATGGTGACGATCTCGGACGCTTAGGAGGCGTGGGGCAAGGAGAGACTCGGCATTCATAGGATTCGTGCAGCCGTGCACACTCTCGGCGACTGCAACATCGGCAGAGCCGTCGGGCTCCGGAACGTCTCCTCTGGCTTCGTTCGACCGTGTCCGTGCCAGCACTTGCCTCCAGATGCTTGCGCCCTGAAAGCCAGAAGGGGCAGGCAAATCGAGAATGTCGAGCAGCGTGGGAGCAAGATGCAGATGACTAAACACCATATCGAGGCGTCCGGAGCATTGGTAGCCAAATGGGCGAGCGTCTTTTTCTGTGCTCGATTGGCTGGGCACGCGCAACAGCAACGGCACTCGCACGATCTCGTCCATCAAATCCATGGGGGCATGGTAGCGGCGCCCATGGTCGAGAAATTCCTCGCCGTGATCCGCCGTCAGCGCAAACACGCAGTCGTCCCAGTGGCCAGTCGCTTGCAGAAATTGCACGAGACGCGCAAGCTGCGCGTCCACCCAGCGGATGCCGGCGTCATATAGATCAACTACATCCTGCCGGTAGCGCGCGAAGCGGGCGGGCGTCAGATCCGAGCGAAGCCACGCTGCGTTCAGGTATCGCATTCTTGCCGGCGAAACTGTTGTTCCCGTCAGGCCGCGAATCGCATCTGTGGGCGGATAGTAGGGCGAATGGGGATCCATCAGATGAATCCACAATAAAAACGGCCGTCCGCCCAGTGAGCGGACCCATGACTCAGCTGCACCGACAACAACATCCGCCGACGGAAACCTCCTGAGAGAGTCCACGCTCTCGACGGGCGGGGCAGCGATGCGGGCGCAGTACTGAAAGTAGAGCTCGTCATACACCTTCGAAAGGCCCAGCGCACCCGCAGATTCCTTTACCCACCGGTTCATTCTCGTCCGCCGCTGCGTGTCGTTAGTCGGAGCAGCAATGTTTGGCGCCTCCGCTTCGTCAACGTTGTAGTCGAGGAAGTCTCGGAATACGTCGAATCCCTGGTCGTATCCAAAGCGCGAGGAAATGTAGGGGTTCGCTGCGGAAAAAGCTCCCGTGGCGTAATCGGCATGGCGCAAGGCGGAAGCCAGCGTGTCCTCCCCGGGCGCGAGTCCGACGAGATCGCGCCCAAGCGCTAGTGGCATGCGGGAGGCAAGGATCGATGGAATTGAAAAGTATGTCGGCGCCCCGGCAGCTACTGCTGTCGACACGACAATGGATTCGCTTGCGAGCGAATCGAGGAAGGGCGTGGTCGGTCGCGCATATCCGTAAAATCCACAATGGTCGGCACGGAGGCAGTCCACAGTAATCAGAACCAGCGATTTCTTGGTGCGAGCCACTATTCTTACTCCCCTTGCCGCGTCAGTACTCCGTGTCAGTAAACTTACCGCCGACTTTTATTATTTCAGTCTCGGCTGCGAAAAAGCCCTGAGTTGCAATTTCCCATAAATCTCCATCGTTCACAAATAGCAAGTCAGGATGCGCTCTTAACATGGCGCTGAGAAACCCGTCGAGCAGATGGAGCGTGGGTGTACGGAAATCCCGAATCGAGGAATGGAAATTGATGGAGTGTACGGAGACGACGACCGGCACTCCGCGCTTCAGGTATTCGTTCGCTTGCGTCACGAGTTTATCGCGTTCGCAGGATTGAGTTGCGGGTTCCATTTCCAGGTTGCGGAACGTTAGTAGCATGCCTTGGTCATTCAGTGACGGCTCCGAGCGGTCGCCGGGCCCGCATTGGACGACGCGCACTCCCTGTTCAAACCAGGCGGTCACAGTGTCCGCATTGGCCCGGTAGCCCGGGGCACAAGCACTGAGGGGAATCCTCGCAAATATCGCTCTGTATATTTCCGCAGCGCGATTAATCGCCGCGCTTTGATCCGCCAACGGCAAAAATCTGCTGTCGGGCGCGAGCGATGGATCCCAGTATTCATACCCTACCCACGGCATGCGCCAATGAATGTAAGGCGTTCCTGCGGTCCAGAGTGTGCGCAGCAAGGTGCGGCGCTCCGCATTCGCTGCAAGTTCTCGCCGCACCGCTGGGAGGCAAAAGTGGGTGAGTCCATGCAATGCGGGGTAGAAAATCCCTTCGCGAATTCCTTGCTGGTATGCCTCCATCAAGCCGGGGCGCTCCCAGGGCGAGGGAAAGCCTTCGGTGAGTGGCCGCAACGGAATCTCGTTGCGGTTTCCGTGGATTGAATTCTCTTCTTCCAGGCTTCGCGAAAAATCCACGTTCGCCATAACAAAATTCATACCAATGCAAGGATGGCGGCCTACCGAATCGCGGTGCTTCCGCAGCACGTCGCGGAGCGCGTCGAGATCGTCGGCAGTTTCCAGGCTGTAGGCGTCATACGGGTTCTTGCCGAGGTCCAGACCTTTCGCGACTAACTCATCCCATCCAGCACGATCGCGCACCCCGGCCCGGCCCCAATCGTCACTTTGAAACAACACCATGGGACGATCAAAGGCGAGTCCCGGATTGCGAGACGCCGCGTCTTGGCGGCGAAATATCGACCGGAGTCTGGAGATCATCTTTTTCTCGACCTCGGGTTCGACTTTGGGTTCGCCCTTGCGGCAAGGATCGTCTTCACTTGCGCGCCCACACACTGAAGTTGGCAGCGAAATCTTCGTTGTGTCCGCCTGCCTTCTCGAGCAGGAGACCGGCCATGTTCAGCAATGGCACCAGTGTCCACTGGCACACGGGCAGCAGAAATCTCGGCCGGAAAAATGAAGTCAGAAATACGTTGAATGCCCTCACCATTCCGCTCGCACTGTTCCCTTCGGCAATCACTTCCATGCTTTCAAACCGCCGAAACAGGTGAGCCAACCCTGCCGGCAGGAATCGCCAGTATTCCTTTTCATGATCGCGCACAAAGACCGATGGCGCGCTGACAAAAGCATATCCGCCCTTACGAAGAACTCTCCACATTTCCTCAACGGCACGCGCGGGCTCAGGAAAATATTCCATCACCTGGGTGCAGATCACGAGATCGAATTGCTCGTCGCGAAAAGGCAGATTCTCGGCGAGGGCGGCGGCGTTGACCAGGGGAGTAAGGTCGGGATCGATGGCCAAGTAACTCTGCACCCGCTCGCCCAGCAGCGGACGGTAGGGCTGCAAACGGCCGCCCACGTCGAGAACCCTAAGTCCCGAACTCGGCAGCTGCTGGATCCGCTCTTCAAAAATTCGCCGCCGCTGCCGCAGGACAAGCCAGCTTGGATTGCGCAGGGATGGGCGAAGGCGCTCCCGGCTCAGCCTGGTGGTCTCTTCAAGGGTCGGCGGTGCTGGCATGGAAGGTGTCGGCGAATCGGCTCAGATGTAACCTAAGTCCCGCAATCGCTGCTCGAGAATTTCCTTTTCCCTTTGATCGAGTTTTTCGGCGTCGTCTCGAATCAGTTCTTGCAGCACAAATTCGAGGAAGGCTTCGATGCTCGGAAACTGCTTTCCAAATCGTTGTTCGGCGGCGGAGCAAAGATCTTCATTGAGGTTGATTTGTCTCTTTTGGGTCATTTGCTTCCCGCGCCCATGATACGCGCGCGCACCGCGCTCAAAATCATTCTGTCGTCGTCATCCAGGCCAAAGAGCAGCGATAATCCGGCAAAGGTGACATAGGACCCTAACAAAGCGATGGCGATCCACAGCCATTGCGGTTGCAGTTGTGCTGCCGCAAGTTTCAAAGTCAACGCTACGCCAAATGTCGCCGCGGCGGGGAGGATAAGGTAAAGGTAAGTCCGGTTGTAAGGCGAGAGGTTCAGTTTTCGGCGCACCTCGCGCAGGCACAAATAATTCGTCAAGGCGTTGGTCAACGCCGCGGCCGACGCGACCCCCAAGAGCCCGAATGGCTTGACCAGAGCCAGAGTTACAGCAATGGTGAAAACTGCCATGATGGCCTGCACGCGAATCAGACGGTTCTGATTTCCAGACATCAACAGTAAGTAGCCGACCGATCCCACGCCCGCGTTGATCAGCTGACCGATCGTCCCAACGATCAATACCGGCCAGCCCTCGCCGAATGCGGGGCCGAACAAAAGCATGATCGGCTTGGAGTAAATCATGACGACAAAAGCCAGGGGCAGAGTCAATCCAATTACCCATTTGGTGAGCGTTTGAAAAAGGCGGCCGAGCAGGGCATGTTCTCCCCGAGCGTGGAGGTCGGCAATCGAAGGCGCAAACATTTGGTTGACGGACTGGAGCATGACGGGAACAAAAGCCACGATGGTGGCAGCCACAGCATAAATGCCGACTTCCCGGACATTCAGAAAAATGCCGAGTAACACCTTGTCGGTCTGAGTTAGAAGGAACTCTAGAAGGCTCACGCCGAGCGCAGCTGCGGAAAACCAAAACACCTCGCTTTCAGTGGCTAAAGGAGTCTTGGGAGATCGCCTCGCCTCCGGTGGCGTCTTTTTCCAGACAACTGTCATCAGGAGCAGTAGAACCACCACACCGCTGGCGACTTGTCCTAACAAATAGCCGCGCAGGGCAAAGCCGGCGCTCAGGGCAATGACCCCAATTAAAATGTTCAACGGGCTGCCAATAAAGTTTGTCACGATGGTGCGAATCGCGACGTCTTGATAGCCAGCGAGAATCTGCCCGCAGAAAGAAGACAGTCCTCCCAACGCAAGCAGGGCGGCAAAAAAAGGCAAGTAGCGAATGAGTTCTGGCGCATGGTAAACGTGTAAGGCTAGCCAGGGACCGGCGAGCACAACCATCATCGCAAGCGCTACGTTTGCCACCAGCAGCAGAATCGACATCCGCCGCAACAAACCGTGCAACCGCTGCCACTGTGCCGTCGCCGAGTAGGCCGCGACAAAGCGCGTCGCCGCCTGCGGTAGACCGAGGCCATTGAAGATTCCGAGGAAGCCGACCAGAGTCATGCCCAGGGCGTAGATGCCCAACCCATCGGCGCCCAGAACCCGGGCCACATAGATTTTGAACAGATATCCGACAGCAGCCGTAAACATGCTGCCGACGAAGAATACGGTGGAGTGCCGGGAAATCTGGCCTATCCGGCTGCGAAACTGCGCCTCCTGGCTGGCAGTCGGCAGGCGGGGTTCCGGCTTGAGTGTTGTCTCGGCAGTGCTCAAATGCGGTTGCGGCTCCGTGATACGACACCTTTTTGTTCTGTTGATTATCGCAGAGTGGCGCGCGCCGGACGGCACAGAATTTCTTCGAATTCGTCAGGATGAATGGCTTGCAGCAGCCGTTCTCGCAGCCCGTCAGCAGGAATTGCGGACGCTAACATCTCCGGAATATTCAGCAGGTCATCCGGCGCTTCCAGCATCTGCCCGACACCAAAGCGCGCATACTGCGGAGCATAGCCATAATAGGCGTGGCGAAGCCATCCGCACAAAAACGCAGGAATCCCGCCAGCCGCGCATTCGAACGCCGTCGTGGATTCAACCGTTACCGCGCACCATGTCTGCTCGAGAATTTGCCGGGATAAAGGTGCGTCGGTGACGCTCACGAGATGGCGATCCTCCTCCTGCAATGTCTTATTCACCATCTGCTGGCGCTGCCGCTTGCTCTCGAAGGGATGCAGCTTTACCAGAACTCTCTTCCCTGCCCTGCGGGCCACAGCACAAAGGCGAGGCATAAGTTCCCGATAGATCGCCTCTACGCGCCAGAGATCCGTCTCATAAGGCTCAGTGAAAAAGACAATGAACGGCGCATGATCGCTCCAGAGCGAGGGGACCACGGCGCCATTGAAGGGTGCGCCTATCCGTAAGAGCTTGTTGTCTACCCGGCAAACGCGAGTCAGATAATCGTGCTCCATCTCGCCTTTTACCAGGTAAGTCGAAAAAGCCGGCTTCTTGAACGCCATGACGCCGTCGAGCGCTCCGTGATGGCAAGCAATGGCAGGGATTCCCCGCTCGCGGGCGAGCAGCAGCGGAATCCTCGTATAGGGATTGGAATCGTCGGCGCTCAGGCAACCGACAATGGCGCGGCTTTCGAAGACCGCGTTCCACGCGTCCCGGACCGCGATAGCCCATCGCAGCCAGCGTCCCCCATGATTCAGCGAGCCGATGCGAACACCCAGCGCGAATTCCTCATGCGCGCCGAGCGACGACCGCAGTCCCTCCCAGCTGTTCTCCAGTTGTCGAAGTTCTGCTAAGTCAGATCCAGCCGCCGCGAAAGATGCCAATAACTCGGTTCGAACATTTTCAGGAGCAGGACTGACATTGCCTATCTCTCGCGCCAGGACCAGCAGGCACCGGCGATGAGGCAGAACTTCCGCATAGCGAAATGCGGTGCGCGTGACGTTTATATACGCGCTCGGAAGCAGGATGACAGGGTCAGACGATTTCCCGGGAGCGGGCGCAAACCTCCTCCGCCAAACGTAGTGCGCGTCATACTTGTCATACAAGACCTGCCGCAACTGGCGAAACCCGAGGTTGGCGGCGGCTCGACGATAGCGGCCCAGTTTGCGGCTAAGCCGCCTCGGCACGCCGCCATAGAGTACCGTTACCGGGCATTGCAGTTGCAGGCCGAGCGCTCTGGCGAGCGGCGATGGGCGCGTTACCGTCAGCCCATCGCAAGCACCGATCTTCCTGGATAGGCGTTGCACCAGCCGCATGTCTTGCAGTTCCGGCTGCAGCATCAGCCCGATCACATCCCACCAGTCGATCCCGAAGCGATCCACCACTTGTCCGCGGCCCACATCCATCAGATCGCGCCACTCGCGGAAGTCGTCGACTTCCACCGCCAAATCAAAAATGCTGAAGACGGGGCAGCCGAGTTTGCGGCTCCAGTCATGGTAAAAGGCGGCGGGTGCACGACCAAGGTCGACAATCAAGTCGTAGCGGTCGTTTGCCCACGAACTCTGGAAGCCGTCTTCGGGGTGCAGCAAAAGAAGTTTCATGAGATACGACAAGGCCGAGAAGCGGGCTTTTAGTACCGGAACCAACCTCGATTCCGGATCTCAAGAGAACCCAACCAGCGCCACTCCCGGCTACGCTAAACGAGGCGATTGTACATCTCCAGCAAACGTGGGAAATTTTTGTCCCAGTCCGCTCTTTCCGCCACGACGCGTCGATTGCGTTCGGAAATCTCTTTGCGCTGTTGAGCCGTGAGGCGGGCGATTCGCAACATCTTGTGCGCCACCTCGTCCGGGGATCCCGGGAACGCTAAACAACCGTTGTCCGGCTCCTGTACCCATTCGCGATTGGATGGAATGTCGGTTACGAGCACGGGCAGCCCGGTGGCCATCGCCTCGAGCAGAGAGATGGACGTGCCATCGGATTTCGCGCAACTGATATAGGCATCGGCGGCGCGAAACCACTTCGGCAATTCCTCCGTGGGCTGAGGTCCAATGATCGAAACTGCGTGGTTCAATTCGCCTGCTTTGAGAAATTCGCGAATGCTCTGGGCCTGCGAATCGGCGCCCACTAGCAGCAAACGAAGCGAGGAGTTGAAGAGGTGCGCTCTTTGGAAAGCCGCTACGAGCACATCGGTTCCGTAGAGATGGCTCCAGGAACGGGTGTAAATAAAAGTCGTCTTCCCCGGCTTGGGCGTAAATGCGCTGGCGGCGGGTAGCGGCCCGGAAGGTGAAAATAAGCCTGGCTTTACTCCCCAGGGGAATTGCACGATCTGGGAATCGGAAAATACGCGATATCGGTCGGCAGCCTTGCGGACGGTTTCGCAGTCGCAGAAAAAGGCATCCGCTTTTTGAAGCGCGAATTGGGTTGCCTGCTGCCATTCTGGCTCGCGTTCCGCGTCCACGAGCAAGTCGGAGCCCCACGACATAAGTAGTAAGGGATGAAAATCGGCAAGGGCCGCCAAATACCCGGCACTCTGGATGGGGCCGGCATGGAACAAGGCCGGCTGAAATTCCCGCAACACGGATTGGAGCTGAGGCAAGATGTCTCGATATTGGCTCGGGGCTGCGCCGGTCGCGATGTTTTTTGCGCACTGGATCGAGCGAACGCCGCTCGGAACAGGGGCCACGACGGGTTGATTCGCGGCGAGATTCCAGAAGCATATCTCGTGCCCCGCGAGGACCAGCTTTTCAAGAAATCTTTGATTGTGGACGGACACCCTGTCGGTCAGGTAGAGAATCTTCACTCACGAACCTCAGCGATGCTCGTCCAGCGGAGGCGTTCTCCAGCGGGCAGATCGCAAGTGAGCTTTTTGCCGAGCACGCGGGGCAGATCGAACGGTAGTACCGCATCTTGGGGTGCGGGGCGGAGCGCCTCCAGCATGCCTTCTGCGAGGATGGTGCCGGCGGTCAGGTTCCTTGTGGCGCGCAAGCACCGGCGCTGAACCACTACTGTGTCGCATTCATTTTGCGCGACGAATTTTCTGGAGGAGCCGAGGGCGAGTTCGAGTTCGCGGGTGCGATCGACCATTTCCCGCCAGGAAGCTGGGTTCATCGAGAAGGGATGGTCCGGGCCTTCCCTTTTGTTGTCATCGGTGAAGTGCTTCTCAATGACGCGCGCGCCCAGAGCCACGCTGCCGAGCACAGTCGCGTGCCCGGGGGTGTGATCGGAGAGTCCAAGAACCAGCCCTGGAAACATGACGCGATAGGTTTCCAGCACGCGCAGGTGAATGTGGCGGAAGTTCTCCAGGCTTGCGGTGTAGTTGGTGTTGCACTGCATCAGAACGAGCTGTTGGTTGATGTGGAGGATTTCCCCGACCGCGCGCTGGACCTCGCCAATATCGGAGGCTCCGGTCGCCAGGAGCACGGGCTTGTTCTTGCTGGCTACCTTGCACAGCATCTCCGGCCAGGTAATGTCGCCGGAACCGATTTTGTACATGTCCACGAAAGGATCCAGCATGTCCACAGCTTCGAGATCGTAAGGAGAGGAAAAGTAATCGATCCCGCATGCGGCGCATTCCTGTTTGAGCGCAGGGGTCCACTCCCAAGGGAGAGTTGCATCCTGGTAAACCCGAAAAACACTCTTCTTCCACTTCGACTGATGCGAAAGCTGCCCTCCCAAACGCTGGAAACCGACCTCGCTGACAATTTTTGGGGCGCGAAAGTTCTGAAATTTAGCCGCGTTCGCCCCGGCCTCCGCGCAAAGGCGAATGAGCAGTTTGGCCCGATCGAGTTCGCCGTCGTGGTTGGCCGAAATGTCAGCCACGAAATACGTGGGATGTCCGAGTCCGACCGATTTATTTCCCAGCTTAAGGGTCGTCATACTTGTTACTCGTTGCTCAAACAGCGCTTGAGCGACTGCGGGTATTGGCGGTCGCGCAGATGGCGAAATTCGGAAAGACCCGAATCGACGTCCGGCAGAGAGCAAGCTAGCGCGGTCTGGATCTTTTCTGTGTTCAGAGATATATCCAACGGACGCGCCGCCCTCAATTTCATGTCCTTAACTTGGCAGGGCGTAACTCGTCCTGGGTCGAATCCGAAAGCGGCGGCCAGTCGGCGCGCAAATTCAAACTTGCTGATTCTTTCCGATCCCGATACATGGTAAAGGCCTGCCAGTTCCTGTTGCAACGCTTGAAACAGGATCGGGACGAGATGGTTGACCAAGATGGGAGTGAAGAAGACATCGGTAAAACCGGGGACTTGCTCGCCCTTTTCCAACCGTCCCAGAATCCACTCCGCCAGACTCTCTTTCTTCTGAGCATTCCAGCCGTAGATATTCACTCGAACAATCAGGGCGGAGGGATTCCGCAGCAGCGTCTCGCGCTCTCCTGCCAGTTTGGAATTCGCATAGACGTTGAGAGGAGCAGGCGGATCGGTCTCAACGTAGTTGCCCT
>Ga0326727_10015265_pt1 | contig 16538 bp, 16 predicted proteins | sample MB2enrmetagenome_FD_207643 | JGI IMG/M metagenome (GOLD analysis project Ga0326727, IMG submission 207643) | Lab enriched peat soil microbial communities from McLean, Ithaca, NY, United States - MB29MY | ecosystem: Environmental > Terrestrial > Soil > Wetlands > Peat | place: USA: New York...
AGCTTAAGGAAACTGGAGAAGGAAGTCATGGCCAAGAAAGTTCAAGCAGAAAGCCCCGAACGCACGATCGTTCTTACCGCCTCAACGAAACTGCGTAAGGGAGACCGGATCTTGCTCGAGAAGGGTGACACGATTCCGATAGACTCCGAGGTACTTGAAGGAATCGCAATGGTTGATGAATCCCTACTCACGGGAGAGTCAACCCCAGTTAGGAAAGCCGCCACCGACCCGTTGATTGGAGGATCTAAACTCATCAGCGATACGCTCACCGCAAGAGTCACGGTGAACCCCGAGGACAGTTACATCAATCAGATGATTCGGATGGTGGAATCATCCAAAAGACCGAAGACCCCGAACGAACAGGCGGTCGTCATAGTTCTGATCTCTCTGACAGCGATATTCACTATCATCATTTTCGCGCTCCTAGGAATCACCGTCGTCCTCAGTTTGGGAGCTGACCTTTCTGTTCTAATTGCCCTCTACGTCTGCTTACTGCCGACAACCATCGGAGCACTACTCCCTGCCATAGGCCTTTCTGGCATGTCGAGGCTGTATGCTAGGAAAATTGTTGCAAAGTCAGGCAGAGCCATCGAAACTGCTGGAGATACGGATACGATTCTCTTAGACAAGACCGGGACAATAACAGTCGGAAGCAGGCAGGCGGTAGAATTCATACCGTTTGGAAATCACACCGAAACAGAAGTTGGAGAAGCCGCATTCCTCTCGTCTTGGCATGACGACACACCAGAGGGTCGAAGCATAATCAGACTGGCATACAACGAAGGATTGATACCGAAAGAAATGAACGCCTTAGCCCTCTCCGAATCCTACGAGTTTTCTGCAACCACCAGAACCAGTGGCGTGAAGTTCACAACCGGTACAGGCTTCATGTTGCCGAAGGCTGGCAGTGGTGACGAACGAAGCCGATTCAGGCGTAAGTTTACGGACTCATTGGATAATTCGGTGGAAGGCGGCGAGATTGAAATCATCAAGGGAGCTCCAGACGCAATCAAGAAAATTGCGCAGAAATGCCCAGACGATTTCGATAAGACAATCGACAGGATTTCAGGAGAGGGAGACAGCCCAGTCGCGATCAGTAGGAACCGCGAAATAATCGGAATAATTCGCCTACGAGACATTTTGAAAGAGGGAATAAAGGAGAAAATTCGAGACGTAAAAGCAATGGGCATTCGACCGGTCATGATTACTGGAGACCAGCCTCTCACTGCGAAGAGTATAGCTTCCGAAGTCGGAATCGACGAATACGTTCCTCAAGCCAAACCCGAGGACAAACACGGAATAGTCCTCAAAGAACAGGCTAACACCAGGATCGTAGCCATGATAGGCGATGGAACCAACGATGCACCCGCGTTGGCAGTCGCGGACGTAGGGCTAGCTATGAACTCAGGAACACAGGCGGCAAAGGAAGCTGCAAACATGGTCGACCTAGAATCAAACCCATCGAAAATCATCGAGGTAGTAATGCTCGGAAAGCAGCTCTTGATGACCCGAGGAGCGATAACAACTTTCAGCATCGCAAACGACGTCGCTAAGTATTTCGCAATAGTTCCGGTAATGTTCGCAGTTGTTCCCCAACTCGTTGCTCTAAACATCCTCGGGCTAGGGCTTCACACCGCAGTGCTTTCTGCTTTGATATTCAACGCCATCATCATTCCCCTGCTAATTCCGTTAGCCATGAAGGGCGTTTCATTCAAGCCAACGGACACGATGACGCTATTCTTGAAGAACACTATGATCTACGGCTTGGGTGGAATTATAGCTCCCTTCGTCGGAATCAAACTCATAGACCTATTGATACTTGCAATTCATTTGTAGGAGTGTTGGAGTTGAAAGACGTCTACTCGCCTTTGGTTAGGTTAGCGGTGATCTCTCTCATATTGTGCGGGTTAGTGTTTCCTATTGTGGTAACGGGGCTTGCACAGGTCCTTATGCCCTATCAGGCAAACGGGGAACTCGTGCAGTTCAAGGGGCGAAATGTTGGCTCGATTCTCGTTGCAGAGAATTTCACCTCACCCATGTTCTTCCACCCGTGGAACGCCTCAGCATCCGGAGTTGACCCGGACATTACTCTCCAAGACGCTTACTCGCAAATACCAAGAATCCGGGCAGCGACCGGCATCTCTTCAGATGCGCTTAGGCAAATCGTGGACTCCAACATTGAGAGAACACTCTGGGTGACAGGCGACCCATATGTCAACGTTCTCAAGCTCAATCTCATTCTTATTCAACAGTACCCATCAATCTATAGCGCGTTCAACTAACCTCTAGCGACTATCGGGATGACCAGTTTGAGCCGAAGGGTTTCCCTTCGCCGACAGCTTAACACTTTTGACACGATTAGCCTCGTGGTCGGATCGGCAATCGGGGCGGACATTTTCGTCATCCCGGCGCTTATTGCCCGAATCGTAGGGCCTGTTTCAATTCTAATCTGGTTTGTCGGGGCGATTATCGCGATTGTCATAGCCGTTTGCTTCGCATATTGCGCGACCATTCTACCCAAGGTCGGTGGCTCGTATGCTTATGCGACGAAAGTGGCGGGCCCGTTCCCCGGGTTCATGGTAGGATGGGCACTACTACTAGCGGAATGGTTCACGCTCGCGGTATTCCCGGTTGCATTCGTTCAATACTTCCTTACACTCGTTCCAAACCTTCCCCCTTCGTATCAAGTATTGCTGAAAGCAGCTTTCACCGTGACGATTATTCTAACAAATATTTACGGGGTCAAAGCAGCTAGCCGATTCAATGACGCGCTTACTTTAGCCAAACTAGGGCCACTCTTTTTCCTAGTCTGCCTCGGCCTGGCATTCTTCGCCTTAAAACCCAACCTAGCCATTTCTCATTTCCAACCCTTTTTCAACGGAAATCTATCTGGAGTAGGTCAAGCATTAGTATTGATCATCTGGGCATATGCAGGTTTCGAACTCTCGACGCTTCCAGCTGACGAAATTGAGAATCCTAAGAAAACATTGCCTAAGGCTCTGTTTCTCGGCATGTTGATCGTTGCAGCATTCTATATAATTACTAATGCCGTTGTGATGGCAATTGTCGATCAGAAAACTCTAGCAGCGTCAACGGCGCCTTTGAGCCTCGCCGCGTCCAAGGCTCTCAGCTTTTCTCCTACGCTCTCGATAGTCGGTGGCCTGATACTCACTTTCGGCGCGTTGGCATCGATTCTCGGTGTGGATGAATCGGGAACAATTGGAACGTCTAGGTTAGCTTTTGCCATGTCACTGGATGGCATGTTACCGCGAGCCTTTAGCAAATTACACCCGACAACCAAAACTCCCTACGTTAGCATAATCGTTCTCTGTTCAACGGCTTTCATCGCGAGCCTCACAAACAGCTTATCCGCTCTGATCAACGCTTCAGTTTTTCTCCTTTCATTCGCCTACTTCGCGACATGTGTTTCAGCATACTTTCTAGAAAAGAAGCGTTCTACGAAGTCGGGCAGTTCACTCGGAAATAGGCTTGTAATAGTTTTCGGTGTTGCGTTTTCCGTGCTTCTGATGACCCAGGTGAACGCACAGCAGATACTCGTTGCCATGATACTGTTTGCGGTTGGTATTCCGGTCTATGTATTCTTCGCTCCCAAGAAGGACATCGCGACGCTCAAGCGAGAATACTTGTCAAGACAAGCGATTCTCGAAAGAACCTACCATCAAGGAGAGGTCTATTTGGGCAACGTCGTACGTCACATAAAATTACGAATCTATAGGGTGAAAGGGATTAAGACAGCGTGGAGAGTCGAGCAAGTCAAAGAGCCTTAGTGTGACACAACTCTAACGCTCAACGATAACTGAGTTTCGTAGAGGCAATAGAAATGATCATTTCACGAATCAATCGCCTGGCCAACCATGGCAAAAATTTCTCCGACCTTCAAACCATTTGCTGAGCAATGGCTGAACGGACTAATGTCGATTAGCGACCCAATGAAAGCGATCGGTACAGTTCGCGCGGACTCGAAACTCATTGGAGACCAAGCATCCGAAGTGGCGCGCGGGTTACACCGCATCATTTCCGACGAGCCTATAGAGGTCGGAGGTTCGGATAACGGACCGAGCCCTCTCGATTACTTCGTGGCGGCGGTAGGATTCTGCGAAAACGTCACGTTTGCCAGATACGCCGCATTACAAGGTTTGAATTTTGATTCTCTTGAAACAAGTGTCCGGGGGCATTGGGATAGAAGAGGCCAACTGGATCCTACGGAAATCGAACCCGTCTTTACTGACTTCATCGTGGAAACCAGAGTGATATCTACGGACCCCATCGAGAGGATTAAGCGAGTCGTCGAAATCGTTCATAGAAGATGCCCGATGCATTCGACAATAGCGAAGGTTGGAAAAGTCGTCGATAGGCTGTTCGTGAACGGCGTTGAAGTCCCGCTCTAAGACCCTCGCTGAAGTGTCTCTATGTTCACAGCCCTACCTTACTGGAATAGTTGGAGATGAAGAAAGTTACAACCCATTAGGCCGAAGTTTGACGCACGACTTCGAAATTGAAATTCGGACTCTGAAAGAGCCCCATGAGCCTTAGCCACAACGGGAGCACAATCTCGGTTCCTCTCGCCGCGGTTATGTCGCCTAGGTCGATTATGGATTTCCATCCAAATGATTTCAGAATCTCCTTCACTCTCTCCTTGGCTTGTGTGTCGTTTCCGCACACAAACGCATCGTGTTCGCCACGGACGAGGGATGATTCAACCATTAGTTTGCAGTGCATTGTGTTAAACGCCTTCACGACCTTAACGCTCGGAAAGGTGCGTTGTATTTGTTCTCCCAGCGAGTCAGCGTTACATACGGTCAACGTAGGAGGCATTCCTTTCGAGAAGTCAAGCGGATTGGCAACATCGATCAATACTTTACCCTTGAGATTACTCGCGCCCGCAGCAGTCAGAGCAGCTATTGACGCGGTTCCGGCGGTGCAGTTGAAGATGATCTCGCCAAATTTCGCTGCGTCATCGAACGTTCCTTGGGAAGCCTTCGACCCGTTGCTCTTCACCCACTCTACAGCTTTCTCGTTGTTCGTCAAGCGAGATCCCATTCTTACGTCGTGGCCTAACTGAATGAGTTTGGAGCCAAGCGTCGCTCCAACCATGCCAGTGCCTAGAATTCCAATCTTCAACCTTTCATCCTCAAGAACACATACCGCATTTCAGCATACTTATTGACTACCCAGTGTGCGCCCAGAGCTTTTAGCACTGAACCCATCTCAGAATAGACCATGACGACAAGCGCGGATATACGAGATCTAGAATCATTCAAAAAGGAGCAGCTCGCCCATCTAACTACGATCGGCAGAAAGTCAGGAAGATCGCATACCGTTGAGTTATGGTTTGCACTTGCTGATGGCAAGATTTACCTCAGTCATGAGGGCGCGGCCGCAGACTGGATGAAGAACATAACCAATAACGGCCGGGTCAGCATCAAGGTTGGGAGTGTAACCCTAGATGCTGAGGCAGCGATACTCAGCAGCGGTACTGTAATCAAGGTAGGCCAAAGGTCGCTATATGAGAAGTACTACGGGCGCGCCTCAGAAGCCGCAATAGACGATTGGTTCGAACTTTCAAAAATCATAGAACTCACTCCGTCAAAGAAACGGAGTTAAACACGAACAACGCACTCTAATACACCCTTTTCAGGATTTCAAATTGGTGCCCTCAATGGTTGACCTTCCGACGGATGCGGCTCTCATAATTGTAGACGTGCAAAAGGGCTTCGACGACCCTCGATGGGGAAGGAGAAACAATCCCCAAGCTGAATCCAACATTCAAAGGCTGTTGGAAGCCTGGAGAAAATCGCGCATGCCAGTCTTCTACATTCAACATTGTTCCAAAGTATCAGGTTCCCCGCTCAGACCTGGCACACCGGGTAACGAAATCAAAGACGTTGTGTCCCCGTTGAATGATGAACCGGTGGTTAGGAAAAACGTGAATAGCGCTTTCATTGGTACCGATCTTGAGTCGCAACTCAGACGGAGAAATATAGAAACAGTAGTAATTGTTGGAATAACCACTGATCATTGCGTATCGACCACTGCGCGGATGGCTGGAAATATGGGATTCGACGTTTACGTAGTCTCTGATGCAACCTTGACCTTCGACCGCGTTGGACCGGATGGGACAACCTATGATGCCGCGGTAATTCACGAAGTGAATTTGGCGAGCCTGCATAATGAATTCGCTACAGTCGTCAACACTGCGAGCATACTCGAAATGCTCAGGTCAACGAGCCGATCTGTCCCCCCTAATAAATGAATACACAGTATCGATGCTTGAACTTCCTAACCCTCTCCTATAGGAGCATCACCAGATCGACAGGCAATCTTCAGCATGCAAGAGTGGGACAGTAACTCCCACGCTCGGAGGGGAATTCTAGTCTAGGCGATAGTTTTCAAAGGTGCCTAACGTCTCAGCAACCCACCCTTTGTATTGACTGGTGATCATCCGGGATTCTGGGAATGCACGGTTGTGGGTTGTTGGAGATTGAATGTAAGTTTGAGTATGACCTTGTGTTTCACCTGATCCTACCCAATTTACATATGAATAGGCACTAACGAGATCCGAGAGGTTTGTGAAGGACTCCGCGGAATATTCGTATAGTAAACCTTGATGGTTCAAGTATCCCCCGATTATCCAAGATTTTGGTGTGGGGGTTATGGTTAGTATGCTAGAGTTTGGAATGAAATCAGTTGCAGTACGAGTAATTTCGGGGGTGAGGTTTACGAGGCTTCCTGAAGAGTAGAACAGGAGCCAAGCTTGGCTGGGGTAAGTGAGGCCGACGGGCGCGCCTCCCCCGAGCATCCACTCTACTCCGTTCCAAGCTATGGCATTAACCGTTGTATTGTCGTAGGTGCCGGTTGGAGTCAATGCTGAGTCTAGTTTACTGGTCAGGTCGGTAAACTTGTTCCCGTCATACGCCGCCAAGAAGTTCACTCCCCCAATCAGCCAATAATGCCCGTTCCACGCGAGCGATTGAATCGACCCAAACTCTGGTACGGATTTCGAAATTGCGTCGGTTAAGTCGGTGATGTTCTTTCCGTCAAACGAGAACAGAACTCCGACGTTCTTGTATCCGCCCCCGACCAACCAGTACCGACCGTTCCAAGCATTCGCGTATAAGATCAGGTCCCGTTGATTAGGGATCCACCCTGACAGGTCTGTAAAGTTATTGCCGTTAAATGTTGAGAGAGCCATATGGTTTGAGGAGCCGTAAGACGAAAGGTTTCCAGACCCTAATCCTGACAGTAACCACTGGCTGCCATTATAACTCTCTGCGAAGATGTCGCCCCCATGCCACGTCGACTCCGCCTCATACTGGTCCAGGGATCCGGCTAGGATCTGGTTTTGACCGTCGTAGAGGTAAATGTACGGATTCGACCCGTTAGGGCCGTCATCCTCTCCGAAACCCGAGATCAACCACTGAGTCCCGTTCCACCTACCACCCCACACAGTTCCCGGCTGACTCGCGTTGCTTGGGACAGGGATCAGAGGCGTAACGGAGTAATTACCGAGATCAACCCTCTCCAAACGAGGAGCCTGACCCGCATCAAACCACGTCCCATTCTGCCCACCAACCAACACATAACTCGAACTCCACGCAGACACTCCTGATACGGAAACGAATCTGGCCGCCGGAATAGCCAACGCAACGATAGCGATAACCACTACAAGGGTGGACAGGGCAGAGCGCAATGTGAGATCACATCCAAAGAACCTGTTCGAATTACGATGACTTAAGCGCAGAATAGAATTAGAGGTTTTATAAAATCATATTCGTCCTAATACACGCGTAACGCCCAAATCTAATTCGCTCATTAACGAAATCTACACATGTTGCTTCAATCGCGGCTAGGCTCAAAGGTTTGAATGCTCCAAAATGAATCTTGCTTGCTGGGTTTGCCGAATATCATGTAAATTCAGATTAGGTGCTGCTTTTAGCCAGAATAAATATTGGTCCGCTCAATTCTGAGAGAATGGGCAAAGCGACTAGTAATGCTGATCGGAGGTGTAATCGCGTTAGGAATCTTACTCATGGCGTCCGTAGTTAGAGGAGCACACCTACGTATCCGTACTTCGTAATCGCGTACAACCAGCACATGCCGATGCTCGGCTTCAAAGTCATCGTGGCTGCCAACTCAAACTGAATATAACCTTACCCCCAACCGACATTCTTGACCTTGACGAGAGAAACCGATTAGTATTCGGAACCCTGTCGCACTGAAAAGATGATTGAGTTCATTAGTTACGTTCGCGGTTCTTTTCGACATAGATGGCACCCTAATCTCGAGCACAGTGGCTGAAGACGATGAGACGCGTCGCTACACGAATGCTATACGAGATGTTGTTGGCCAAACGCCCAATGTTGTTCCCGGTCGATTCGCTGGGATGGTCGATCCGCAAATATGCCAGATACTCCTGACCGAACTTGGATTGACCAAAGACAGGGTTGACTGGTTAATTCCAAAAGTAATTTCGCGTATGAGCGAACTGTACCAAACGATGGACAAGACGATCGCATTGAATAGCGGCGTAGAAGAACTCTTACCCCTTCTCGCCAAATCACCAAGGCATGCTGTTGGCGTTCTTACAGGGAATCTCGAGCAGATCGCTATAGAAAAATTGGCTTGTGCCAAGGTCACATCATACTTTTCTGGGTTTTACTGCGCTGACCATTATTTTGACCGCACAAGATTAGTGGCTGACGCCGTTAATTCTTGCGTGAGAAAATATCAGTTGTCGGCCAGCAAGGACGTAATGATTGTCGGCGACACGCCTCTTGATATTGCAGCCGCGAACGCTTCCGAAGCCACCTCGATTGGCATCGCGAGTGGCGCGTTCTCTATCCGCCAGCTCAGCGAGGCAGGCGCGAAGCAGGTTTACCCCGACCTGAAGCCAACCAAACGATTCCTCGCTGGTCTAGGCTTGGATTCATAACCCAAATAGCGCTAAGCATTTTCGGTAAGCATAACATACGCTCAATAATACCCAGCAGCAGCTTTCAGGAAAATATTAGGCGACACTAGGCCCAGGATCCAGCAGATCGCTCAAGCGGCTTAGGCGCAAGCATCCCTCAACGTTTTTCCTCACTGGGTGCGGCTCATCATACTATGTCGCGATGATCCTCGCTACTACGACTACCTTCTGGGACTAGATGGTCGCGCAGTTCCATCATCCGAATTCGTGTGGTACGCCCCAGGCCCCGCCTCAGTCGCCTCCTCGATTCTGATCTCCCTATCGCGCTCTGGCAAGACTTCGGAATCTGTGGAAGCCATACGAAAAGCCGTGAAGGCTAAAATTTCTACAATCGCAGTCACATCCGACCCAACTAGTACGATGAGTAAAGAATGCGATTTCAGCGAAGTCAAGAAGCAGACCAGGTTGATACTGCTCGTGCTCAAATGCGTAACCAATCTTCATCATAGAATTCGATAGCAATCACGCGAAGTTTCATAAAAAGGTCAACCATTTTGGTTGTTTTCGTGCTCGCCCCAATTCATGAATGTCTCGGCCGCATGTGACTCGTTGATTCCTCACTTGACCACCATGCCCAACCATCGATCACTGGGCGGCAACCCTTCAGGGCCGTAGTGGGCTAGCTTAGTGGCAATCAGATATGCTCCCTTGGCTGGTTCAACTCTTAGGTCAACGAAACGCGCATGAGGACAATTGTCCCTGATTTTCGAGGCGAATGGTTTGAGAAGATGACGACCGGACTTGAAACCTCCTCCAACGGTAGCAAGCTGAAAGGAGCGGTTCGTCATCTTCAGTCTTCTAGCTGCTGTTATAGCTAACTCGGCGAGCGACGCCCCTGCCATATTCAAGATTCGTCTGCAAACTTTGTCATCGTTCGCTGCCTTAGATACCAATGGAGCCAGTCGAGCAATCTCCTCAACGCTCAACTTATTCGCATAAATCATATCGAGAATTTGATCGAACCTCTTCACTCCAAGTCTACGTTTCAGAAGAGTTGGAAGTATGGTGCGTGGTGTGCGACCATCTATCATTCTGAACGCCATTGTAATCGCTTTCATCCCAATGTCGAAAGCGCTTCCTTTGTCGTCGATCAAATATCCCCATCCTCCCACCCTCACATAATCTCCGGCCTGGTTGACTCCAGCTGCGAAACAGCCTGTGCCCGAGTTTACGATTATGACAGGATTTCCTCGAGATGCAGCGTACAGAGCAGCTACCGAATCGTGGATCACTACGCTTTTTGCAGCGACGTTTGCCCGTCGAACAAAACGCCGAACTACGCGGAAGTCCTCAGTAGAATCGACTGCTGCCAAAGCAATTACAGCCGTGCCGACTCTCGATTTGCCGATACCTACCTGCTTCTTTGCTCTAGCGACGGCGGTCTTGATGGCTTTGCTTGCTGGAAGCTTGCCTATGTTGTGGTAGTTTGAGGACCCGGCAACGCCCCTTCCCAGAACTTTACCATTTGCTGTTCCAATCAAAGCGAGTGTCTTGGTCGCTCCGCCATCAACGCCCGCCACGTACCGATCAGTGATCACCCGAAATCACTTACCACACCCTAGCAATCGCACCGATATAACACGACACGCACGGTTACTTTAGCATAAGTAGAGTATAGTTGCTCGCTCTCAGGAACGTCTCCTCATTCGCATTCCAAACAGAAATCTGAGCAAATTGATTTTGCTAATCGGATAGAGCAGAGCAACGATGATCGGAAATGATGCAACCACGATTAGGAGATACTTACCAATCACCAACAAATCCAAGCCGACCACATAGTAGGCAACTGCCACGATTACGGACTGGTGAAGGATATAGAAAGGCAAAACGAGTTCATTTGAGACACGTAGGAACCTGTGATTGAAGGAGAGATACTTGCGCCCGAAACCAAGTATCGCCACCACCCAACACCACCCGTTCAGCGCCCAGATCGTGGAAACCACAACGTAAGAACCGCCTATGCCACTTGAAGGAGACGTGCCTCCAGATGAGCCCGCAACGGCGATTATGATGAGACTGATCACGATCCCCAACATCAAGCTGAGTGTCCGGTTCTTCTCGATGGACTCCTCGAATTGAGGACTGGAAGCCATCACGTACGCGATGATGAAAAGCACGAGGTATGCGGGGAGTTTCCATCCTCCATACCCGCTGGGAAAGATGAAGTAAGGTGGCACTGCGGCTATGTTCACGATGATCAGAGGAATCGCTAGCAACAGAAGACCTCCGCGCTTGTTGCAGGCACCGTAAAGTTTCAAGAGCCTGTCGCGGTTCACCTCCTTTGCGAGCCATTTGAAGAAGGGAAATGTGACCAGGGAGAATACGAAGAGCCAGAAAAGGTACCAAAGGTATATGCCCTGATTCGAATTTGCGAAATAGGTGGACGAGAAGTTCAGGGTGAATGGGAAGAACTTCGTGAAGTACGGTCCCAGATAGAAGCTTAGGAAGCCTCCTGTGAAATTCCCGTGAAAGATTGCGTCATAGTAAACGTTCAGAGATAAAATGACCAGCAATCCAACGCCGAGGAAGGGGATCATTAGTCGAAGAAATCTGTCCTTAACGAATTGAGAGGCACTTCCACTTCGTTTTCTCAAAGAAGAATACACGGCGATACCTGAGATTACGAAGAACAAGGGCATGATCCATCCCGAAATGAATGTGTCGAACAGAGTGAACCCCAGGTCCATAGTCGAGTTCATGACATGCCATGGAGGCGGCGCGAAAGGCCTGCTGCTGTGAAACAAGAAGATAGTGCCCATGGCTAGAACTCTGAGCCAATCCAACCAAAACCATCTTGCAGGTGCAAGAGATCTGTGGACAACCGCGTGCTCCGCGGCGACTTGATTCGACGTGGTCACATCAACCACATCATTTCGTTAAGTTAAGGATAAAAAGAGCCTTGTAATCATTTCCTCGGGTTGCTGGTACTGGGAAAGACTGGATTTCACTCTGAGGCCAAACGACTTTGTCTTCTTGCTACTAACTAGATTCTTCTATTCTTTTCAAAACTCGTAATGCAGTTAAAGTAATCCACTTGCTTGATTCACCGGCTTCTTCCAATGCGAAAGGACTTGCTTTCTCTCGAAGGCTCCACTGAGCACGAGCACCGACGTCAGGATTGACTTTTCCGAGAACCCAAGTTCCATCCTCGTGACGTTTCTGTTTCAAGATTTCGAGGGCTGCTCGTAGTCGTCTATCACCGCCATCCAATCGCGGAGGTCCGAGATCTCCTTGTCAATCCGTTCGGAGGCGTCCATGTGAGGTCGCCCACCAGCCACCTAGCTGCCTCTAGGTATGACGCTCTTTGCTTCTGGCCGAGGGCGAGTTCAAAGAGACGGCGGCGCGAACGAGAGTCTTGAAAGCCTTCTCGTCAATCTCGTCTCCCTCATGCATTACTATGGCGCGCACCGCGTTGCCCTCGAGGCTGGAGTTGAAGACGCCTTTCGGATCTTTGAGAGAAGCTCCCTTGGCGAAAGTCAGCCTCACATGGTTCTTGTAGGTCTCGCCGGTGCAAATAATTCCGTCATGGGACCACACCGGAACCCCGGCGGGATTCGATGGCTTCCTCCATTTGATCTCCTCGACGACTTCGCGGTCGGCCTGCTTGATGAGAGCACGAATCTGAGACAGCTTCTTTCCGCGCCAGTCACCAAGCTCCTGGATTCTCGCGTCTATCAGTCGAGATGCAGATTCGACTCTCTGGGAGTCAATCTTTTTCATAGCCATGCTAATCACGACGTCGCTCGACCAGACTTGTTCATATCCCAGGTGAGCTGGGTGAGCTGAATGAGGTTACCACATGTATCGTCGAGCACCGCTATAATTGACCCTGTCGTTTTTGTAGGGGTCATGGTAAACACCACACCTAGGTCTTTCAGCCTCGCATATTCTTTCTGAATATCCTCAACAAAGAATGACGCCGCGGGTATACTTTGCTCGAACAGAGCTTTTTGGTAGGTCTTCGCAGCTGGGTTCTTCCAGTCGTATGGCTCAAGAACCAGCTGAGTGCCCTCGGGCTCCTCCGGGGAGACAACTGTCAACCATTTGAATTTCCCGGCCGGAAAATCCAGTTTCTTGACAAAACCCAAAATCTCTGTATAAAACCTGAGAGCCTTATCCTGGTCGCTTACGAATACGCCCGTCAGTCCAATTTTCATTTTCACACCTCCTTGTCATCTTACATTTCTCTCTTACAATAGTTGAATGGGATATCTCGAGACAGAGACGTAATTTTGCTTGCCATGCAGACCATGAATGGAAAAATAGAGACGCCGCTAGTTAATGGTTGTGTGATTTGAACGTGTAGAATGGTGGGGCCGGTGGGACCTAGACCCGAATGGGTTCAAAGCACAGAGCAAAAGTAGACGGTTACGTCGAGTAACTGGCGTAGGTAAACCACTTTTTCCTAGGTAACGTTACCTCTTTGTTTGGTGTTCATATCTAGCGAAAGTAGCGATCCACTTTGTCTTTGCCTTCTCCAAGCGCGTACTGGATGTGTTGAATTATGTTCTGTTCGTTCTGGTCGATCTCTCTTAGTATGGGTTCTATCTCAGTGGCTCGATTCGTCATCTTGAGTTCTTCCGATATGGCGCTCTTGAGACGCTTGAGATTACCCGCCATGTTTCCTGTAAGTTCGTTCTGCTGACTTAATTTTGAGATAGCTTTGAGGCATTCACTGGGCAGCATCTAGAGAATTCATCCTCGTAACTTAATCTAAACTTGACCTAGTTCAACTTGGCTGGAAAGATCGGTCGAGATTTCGTTTCGGTAGGGATTTCCGTCAATGTCTTCATATGTCAATTCGATCGTCAGAGTCTTGTCGTTAGCCCCTATGGGTAGTGCGGGTTGACCTTCTATTGGGTATTCATAGACTTGACCAACCCACATTCGCGTAAAGGGATAGTTTACGCTACCACTATTGGTCTTGCAAGATACGTTGCCGTTAAAAGCAGTGCCGTTTCCCACACTTTGAACGTAAATTCCTCGTCCTTTCTTTGGTTCCCTAAGCCACGCGATTACAACGGGCTTATGTTGAAGCAGCGTGATGGCTTTTGTAGCTTTGTATGATTGGTACGTCGCAAAGCCAACAAAAAACGTGGCTATGACGAGAAGAATATTCGTTAACATTTGTTTGAATTACAGAGTTTCCCTCTTCCTTTTTATGATTTTCTGCTTGCGTTTTGAATAGAGAAAGCCTTGTGAAAGTCTTAAGTCCACATACACTATTTCGTTGAGTGAATGCTTTGCGTCTAAAACGATTCTTACCTATCATCATCGTTTGCATTTCAATGCTACCGATCGCGGAAGCCCAACTTACAAGCGTTTGGGCATTACCCGGGTACGGGCCTGCTCAAATCATAGCGAGCGGTCAAGGGTTTCCGCTGGGCATAGCTGTTGGTTCGGACGGGAGCGTGTATTGGGCGAATCAACATCCCTTCGGGAGCGGACAGATAGTCAAACTGGCTCCGGGAACAACTTCCCCAACGGTTCTCGTTAGTGGTCTCTCATATGCCCTTGGCGTAGGTGTTGATGCGGCTGGCAACGTCTACTATGATGAGTACATGCAGGGCTCCCTCTATGAGCTTCCTGTTGGTTCGAGTACTCCCAAAATTCTAGCGACTGGGTTGAACTATCCGAACTTCATATCCGTAGACACTGCGGGTGATGTGTACATGATCACAGGACAAACCTGTGGAAACACTATAGTCGAGTATAGTGCGAAGACGGGGATAGTTTCAACGATAATGACCTATCCGCAGTTGGACGGCATCTTCATTCATCCGTCAGGAGACCTTTACTTCGCAATATGTAGCAGCAATCCTTTACAGATTGGACTTCTTACTAAAGGGTCTTCAACTCCTCAAATTGTGTATACAGGAAGTCAGCAGAACTCCCAGTGGTACAATTGGGTCGCTGGCGTAGCAGTTGATGCGACAAGGAACATATTCTTCACGATATACGCGTTGAGCGTTCAAGTCCTGCCACAAGGAGCCAACATGCCGCAGGTCTTGGCGACGAGTTCACAAGATGGTTATGGACATCAACTTGCCGTGGACTTGAAGGATGACATATTTTTCACAGACAGTTATGCCGGAAACATTTGGAAGATACCCGCCAACACAACTCCTGTGCCGGAGTTTCCATCGTCCTCGGCGCTAATTGTGGTGCTCGTCACCTTTGCGATAATTGCTGTACTCGACGTTGGATACACTAAAAAACGAAAACGAGCTACAATATGCGGTTCTTAACCGTTCCCACCTCCTCGGTATTTTACAATCACCCCCCTCGGATAGGGGGTAGGGAGCCACGAGCTATTCCATAACTTCATACGCCCGCATGAAGCATTGAACAGCCGCGCAAGCAGCGGGTGTCGAAATCGAGGGGAACGACAAGTGGCTAACTCTAACTCAGAACGCAAAAAGCAAATCCCCTTGAGAAGGTCAATTCTCCTAACACTTGTGACGCTTCTAGTGTTGACTACCGCGGCACCCAGAGCACACGCGGCAACCTCGAACATGACCACGACCTTTTCAGTTCAGGGCCAAGACAAAAACGGAGGCTCCATCTACGGGACCCCTACAGAAACTATTCTGTCTGAGAACGATAGCAGCATCGAGTTCGCAGCTTACGTTTCGTCACTCTGGTCTATGGGTGCTCTGTTTGATGGCGTTCCGAGCGCAGTTACCTTGATTGACCTAGTTAATGTGACCTCAACCAACTTCATCTTAGCTTGGCTCTACATACCCACGGTGAACTTAGGCCGATTCAACATGTACGTCTTCAACTATACGACCGGGACCGCCTACTGGCTAAAGTTCACGGGTCAAGCCTTAACCACCCCGAACCTCGTACCTGTACCCTACGTCGCCGTACCCCAACTCAGCTTCACGCCCGAGGTTAAGGTTGTTAACGATATTTTCGTTAACGGCCCCAACATCAGCATGGCAGGGAACAATGGGACATTCTACGGTGAACGCGCATACGCGCTGCTGAACTTGATGAACGTGACGGGCAGCTGGAATGAACTGTGGCTCCTAACCGTGGGCCCACAGGGCTATGGATTCGTTACCGTGTACACATTCCTGAATGATACAGGCCACGTCTGGGCAAACCCGACGCTGATTCTGAACAATTACGCTTTCATAGCGTACGGGTCAGGGGAAACTCAAGCGACTTGGGTAGCAATTTCCGACCCGCAAACTGGATAACTGCGCTGTCGAAGTACGCCAGCTCACGTTCTTCCTGATTCACCCTGTTTCGGATAATCGTCTTAACCGTTCTCACTACTTCGGTATTTTACAATCACCCCCCTCGGATAGGGGGTAGGGAGCCACGAAGTGGGTGGGGGAAAGGTGCGTAGCACCTTGCCCACACCTTCCGAAGGAAGCAGCCGACACCATGCCCGTTAGGGCACCCGAAGGGCGAAGGAGCGAACGAGCAAGAGGGGGGAGCCACCGCCAGTGGCGGAGGGTGAATTGCGATGTGAGCGACTGAGTGGGGTCGGCTGCTTCCGAGGAAGCTCAGGCCGTTTTAGGACTTTAGGATA
>Ga0326727_10015267_pt1 | contig 16536 bp, 14 predicted proteins | sample MB2enrmetagenome_FD_207643 | JGI IMG/M metagenome (GOLD analysis project Ga0326727, IMG submission 207643) | Lab enriched peat soil microbial communities from McLean, Ithaca, NY, United States - MB29MY | ecosystem: Environmental > Terrestrial > Soil > Wetlands > Peat | place: USA: New York...
CGCCTACAGTGAAGGAGCGATTTTTGAGCTCGAGGCATCCGGATCCACAAAGCTGCTCTACAGCTTTCGCGGCTACACGTCCAATGACGGATCTGACCCTTCGAGCTTGTTGGTCTTGGGCGACTTCCTCTATGGCACGACCGCTTCCGGCGGCCCCTATGGCGGCGGTTTTGGCGGCGGCGAACTCTATCGTCTCTCCATCAAGACGGGCGCCTACAAGGTGCTGCACAGTTTCCCCGCATACGCTTCCGACGGCTCGGCGCCAAATTCTCTGATTCTGGCGAACGGCAGTCTGTTCGGCACGACCTCGAACGGCGGTTTCTACGACGATCCCAACTGCGTGAAGAGCGGATGCGGCACCGTATTTCAATGGATGTTCAAGGGCAGTAGCGAGACTACCCTTTATGAGTTCGCCGGCCAGAATGGAGACGGATGGACTCCGCAAGGGAGCCCGGTCGTTGATCGTGACGGCAACGTCTACGGCACAACCTGGTTTGGCGGCGCCAACAGCGACGGCTCAGTGTTTCAGTTGGCTCCTTAACTGCGTCGGTGCCCCATTCAAGCCTTCCCTTGGCTTGAGTGGGAACTGGCAAAGCTTATCCGCTTCGCCCGCTCAAAGCTCATAGCTCGAAGCTCATAGCTAAAAAAAAACGGCCGCATCACGCGGCCGTCCTTTTTGGGCTCCTAACTCCGTCAATCTCAGTACAACCGGAATTGCACCTCGACGTTAATCTGCACCGCCACCGGCTTGTTGTCTTTCATCGCCGGCTCGAAGCGCCAGGTTTTCACTGCTTCGATCGCCTTCTCATCCAGACCCAATCCCAGCGTCCGCTGCACCTTGATATCGCGAGGTCTGCCATCCGGACCTACAACCAGCCAAAGCACGCAGGTGCCCTGAAATTTTGCCTTGCGCGCTTCTTCCGAATACTCCGGATCGGGCTGATAAATAACCTTCGGCGCCGAAACCCCTCCACCTACGCGAAACAATCCTCCGCCCGTTCCGCCGCCGCGTCCCGGCCCAACTCCAGGCCCTTCGCCACTGCCAACACCTCCGCCATCACCCGAGCCAATCCCGCCGCCCGAACCCGTCCCGTTCGAAGGAAATCCAGCCGGCATATGCGAAAGCGGATCGCCCAAATTCGGCAAATTCGGCTGCGCGATTTTGACATCCGGCGGAACCACCACCGTAGGCTCCATCGGCAGCTTGGGAGCCTCGTTCCGCACCACCACCGCGGGCGGCGTGAACTGCTGCATCGATTGCTTCGGCAGTCGGCCCTGCGAGGCCTCTAGCTTGTCGTGGTCGCCGCCGCCGCCACCGCCGCCCGATTGCGTCCTTGAAGGCTGCAGCGTCGGCATATCGCTCGGCGCAATCAACTCCACCGACTGCTGCGGCTTCACGATCTGTTGCACCATCTTCCGCCCCAGAATCGTGCCCACAATCAGCAGCGCCAGGCCCACCACGTGCACAATCGTCGAACCCAGCGCACCCTTGCCCTTGTAGTCGTAGAAACCCCAGATGTCGCGTACCGGCACCGGCTTCGAGGTCAGCACCAGCGGCGGCAGCTTCTTCGGAAAGAAGAACTCGTCGATATTGCGGAACAACGACTTCCAGATTGGCTCGTCGAGCGTCTCGTTGTGCAGTAACAAATCCAACGTGGGCTCGCTCGCCACCCCGGTGTCCCGCCTGATTTCGTTATCGCCCATATCTTCCTGGAGTGCCCGGTCCACACACAGGCGAAGTCGCACAATCCAAAGCCGAAACTACCAGCCACCCAGTTGGATGCACGATCCGGCTCTCAAGGTTCCCTCAAAAGCGCCGCGAATCTCAGCTCCACCTCCTGCGGCAACCTTCGAGAGCTACGTACCTATTCGATCTGCCAAAAATTCGATCTGCCAAAAATTGTACACTCATTTTGCCCGCTCGCAGCAGTCACTTTTCAAATTCGCCCCCTGCTAGGTGCTCGAATAGACAGTGTCCTCCAGCGCTCCCTATAATGAGAAAATTCAATCATTTGGAGAGACTCGCGAGTGCCTTCGGACCTGAAATCCACTATCAATCTGCCCAAAACCGACTTCCCCATGAAGGCCAACCTGCCCCAGAACGAGCCCAAAATGCTCGCCCGCTGGGAACAGGAAAAGCTCTACGAGCGCATCCGTGCCGCGCGCAAAGGCTCGCCCAAATACATCCTCCACGACGGCCCGCCCTATACCAGCGGCCCCATCCACCTCGGCACCGCCATGAACAAGTGCCTCAAGGATTTCATCGTCAAATCCAAAACCATGTCCGGATTCGACGCCCCCTACGTGCCCGGCTGGGATTGCCACGGCCTGCCCATCGAAATCAAGGTCGATAAAGAACTCGGCGGCAAGAAGCTCCAGATGCCGCCGCTCTCGGTGCGCAATGCGTGCCGCAAGTACGCACAAAAATTTCTCGACCTCCAGCGCCAGCAATTCAAGCGCATCGGCGTCTTCGGCCGCTTCGATCAGCCTTACGCCACCATGACTCCGCAATACGAGTCGGTCGTGCTGCGAACTTTTTATTCGTTCTACGAAAACGGATTCGTCTACAAAGGTCTCCGCGCCGTCTACTGGTGCATGCACGACGAAACAGCTTTGGCCGAGGCTGAAGTCGAATACGAGAACCACACTAGTTCGACCGTGTGGGTGAAATACGCGCTGCTCGATGATCCCGCAAAAATCGATCCCTTGCTAGCCGGCAAAAAGCTCAACACCATCATCTGGACGACAACTCCCTGGACTCTCCCCGCTTCCATGGCCGTAGCCTTCCATCCCGACGAAGAATACGTCGCGCTAGAATCGGAGGGTGAAGGTTACATTGTCGCCGCCAAACTCGCCAACGATGCCGCCGCCCAATGCGGCCTCACCGATCCACGTCCTTTAGCTTACTTTCCCGGACGCCGCCTCGAGCGCCTCAACTTCCAGCATCCCTTCCTCGACCGCAAAGTTCTCGGCGTCCTTGCTGACTACGTCACCATGGACACCGGCACCGGCGTCGTCCACACCGCGCCTTCCCACGGTGCCGAGGACTTTCTTACCGGCATGAAGTACGGACTCGACGCCACCTCGAACGTTGACGAAAAAGGCATTCTCCGTAACGGTCTCCCCGATTACGATGGCCTGCGCGTCTGGGACGCGAATCAGCCCATCATCGATCTGGTGAAGAGCCGCGGCGCGCTCCTGCACACAGAAAAAACCGAGCACTCCTATCCCCACTGCTGGCGCTGCCACAATCCCGTCATCTTCCGCGCCACCGAACAGTGGTTCATCTCCATGGAAACGCAGATGCCGGAGAAAGCAACCGAAGGCCAAGCCAACGATTCTTCCTCCGTGTCCCTCCGTGCCCCCCGTGGTCAAAGCTCTTCGTCGCAGGCAGATGGACACTCAACCACCGACGACACTCTCCGCACCCGCACTCTCGAAGAAATAAGAAAAGTAAAATGGGATCCCGCCTGGGGCGAGGAGCGCATGTCCAACATGATCCAGACCCGCCCCGACTGGTGCATCTCCCGCCAGCGCGTCTGGGGCGTTCCGATCGCAGTGTTTCTTTGTGACGGCTGCGGCAAGCCACTGAACGACTCCGCCATCAACAAAAAAGTCGTCGACCTTTTCGCCCGCTCCGGCGCCGACTCCTGGTTCACCGCTGAGTCCGATAACCTCGTTCCCGCCGGCACCAAGTGCCCGCACTGCGGCGGCGCGAAATTCGAAAAAGAAAGCGACATCTTCGACGTGTGGCTCGAATCCGGCGCCAGCTACCTCGCGCTCGTGGACGCGGAAAACTCCGGCGGCAAATCCGAATACCCCTGGCCCTCCGACCTCTATCTCGAAGGCGGCGACCAGTACCGCGGATGGTTCCAGTCTTCTCTGCTCTGCGCCATGGGCGTGCACGCCACGCCACCCTACAAGGGCGTCGTCACACCCGGCTGGACCCTCGACGACAAAGGCCAGGCCATGTCGAAATCCCGCGGCAACGATGTCGATCCTGTCGATATCTCCAGCCGCCTCGGCGGCGAAATCGTCCGCCTCTGGGTCGCTTCCGTCGACTTCCGCGAAGACGTCGTCGGCTCCGAAGCGCTCATGCTGCGCATCGGCGAAAACTACAAGAAAATAAGAAATACATTCCGATACATACTAAGTAATCTCTACGATTTCGACCCAACAAAAGATGCAATACAATTCGATAAGCTGGACGAACTCGACCAGTACATGCTCCGCCAAACCTGCGCCTTCGCGGATGACGTAAAGAAGTGGTACGACGAGTTCGCCTTCCACCGCATTTACCAGCGCGTCAATCACTTCTGCATCGTCGATCTCAGCGCTTTCTATTTCGACGTCCTCAAAGACCGCCTCTACATTTCCGCACCCAACTCGCACGCCCGCCGCTCCGCCCAGACCGCCATCTGGCGCATCGGCGAAGCCCTAACGCGCCTCCTCGCCCCCATCGTGAGCTTTATCAGTGAAGAAGTCTGGAAGCACTTACCCAAACTCGAGACCCGCGAAGAGAGCGTCCACCTCGCCATGTTCCCAACTGCCGCTGAAATCCTCGGCTCCGCCAGCGTCAGCGAAACAGGATTTGGCTTAGAAACCGGGAAGGGCAAGGCTTCAGCCGTGCCGATTAGCACATCAGCCGGTGGGGTTTTAGCCCCTGCGGGCCAAGACGACTGGGAGTCGCTCCGCTCCGTCCGCGACGAAGTCCTTAAGGCCCTGGAAGAGGCCCGCAACGCCAAGCTCATCGGTGGAGGCCTCGAAGCCCAGGTCCACCTAACCGCCCCCGATCCGCTCTATTCACTGCTAAAGCGCTACGAGCCGCAACTCCGCTATCTCTTCATAGTCTCCGCGGTAGAAACGCAACTAGCCACGTCTCCCAATGGCGGCGCCAGTGCCGTCAAAGTTGAGGTCAAAAAAGCCGACGGCCAAAAATGCGAGCGCTGCTGGAACTACTCCACCCACGTAGGCGAAGACGAAAGCTATCCCACCGTCTGCGAGCGCTGTAGCTCCGTCCTGAAAGAACTCGCGTAGGGACAGCCGCCCTCGGCTGTCAAGGCGCCACCGCCGCAGCAGTCACAAAAGTGTAGCGCCGGCGTCCCGCCGGCTGTCGCGCGGGCACCCTTGCCCGCGCATAATGAAGTCTGACTGAAATGCCGAAAGCCCAAACCAAACGCCCGCGCCGACCCGGCTTCCTCCGGCGCGTAATTCAATGGCTCCTCATCGCAGTAGTCCTTCTCTGGTTGCTAGCCGCCCTGCTCCTCACAGCGGCACGCTGGATCGATCCGCCCACCACCGCCGTGCACATCGAGCGTCGCTTTCAGGCTTGGATTCACCACCGGCCCTATCGCGCGCGCTACAAATTCATTCCCCTCACCCAAATCTCGCCCGATCTCCAGCACGCCGTCATCGCCGCCGAGGACGCGCGCTTCTACCAGCACCACGGCTTCGATTGGCACGAAGTCGAAATCGCCGCCCAGCAGGATGTGGAAGGCGAGCGCACTCGCGGAGCCTCCACCATCACCCAGCAACTCGTAAAAAATCTGTTCTTCGGAACCGGCCGCTCTTTCCTCCGCAAGGGCGCAGAGTTCACCCTGGTCCCCGTCGCCGAATTCGTCCTCGGCAAACGCCGCATTCTGGAGCTTTACCTAAACGTCGTCGAATGGGGCCCCGGTATTTACGGTGCCGAGTCGGCGTGCCGTTATTGGGACGAAACCGCAGCAGGAAGTATCGGCCGGCAACAGGCGGCACGGCTCGCTGCGATACTTCCGGCTCCTCTGAAGCGGAGGCCTGAACGCATGAACAGTTACAGCGCGATTATCCTGAGGCGAATGGACCAAATGGGATGGTAGTCTAGCTGTTGCGTTACTAAAGGTGGCTCTTCCGCACGATGCGTAAATATTTCTTCCTGATCGCCGCGCTCGTCATCGCGCTCGACCGCTACACTAAGTGGCTCATTGCCCATCGCCTCACCATGCACGATGGCATCACCGTCATTCCCGGCTTCTTCCGCATCATCCACGCGGAAAATCCCGGCGCTGCCTTCGGCCTCTTCGCCGATTCGCCCGCCCCCTGGAAAATCGGCCTGCTGATTTTTTTCTCCATCGTTGCCCTGTTGATCGTTTCCGCGCTGCTCTGGAAGTCGAGCCACACGCTGACGGCGACCGGCGTCGGCCTCTCGCTGATTCTCGGCGGAGCCACCGGCAACCTGTGGGATCGCATCGTCAACCACCGCGTCGTCGACTTCCTCCTCTTCTACATCGGCCACTATCAATGGCCCGCCTTCAACGTCGCCGATAGCGCCATCGTCACCGGAGCCTGCCTGCTGGTGCTGGAAATTTTCTTCACCAAGTCGCCCGCCCAGCAGTCAGCATAGTTTGTCCGTCGCAAGATTAGGGATTTGTCGTTCCAATCCCGTGGAAAGTCAGGACGCGAGGAAAGAACGCAGATTCCCGCGCGCAGCGAGGAAATCGCAATCGCAAGGTTTGTTGGTTTGGCTAGGAGCTAGAAGCTAGCAGCTGTCTATGGTGTCTCATACAGCTTCCGATACACGCTCGCATTCCGCAGAATCGCCTGCACATACTCGCGTGTCTCAGTAAACGGAATCGATTCGACGAACTCTGGCGCATCGCGATAGTGTCCTTCACCCAGCCAATCCGACACACGGTCATCGCCCGCGTTATAAGCCGCCAGCGCGTACTCGAACTTGCCGTTGTACTTATCGACCATTTCCTTGAAGTAGCGCGTGCCCAACTCCAGGTTCACCGCAGGATCATAAAGCTGCGGAGCCTTATAACCTTTCAGCTTCACCTGCTTGGCAACCGTGCGACCGGTCTTCGGCAGCAACTGCATCAGCCCGACCGCGTTCGCGCGCGACACCGCTGCGGCGTTGAATTCCGATTCCTGTCGTATCAGCGATGCCACTAAATACGGATCAAGCCCGTTCGCCGCCGAATACTTGCTCAGATCGTTCCAGTAAGCCTTGGGAAAAAGCGCCTCCCAATACGGCCGCGGCAAATCCGTGAGATCGATGGCAAAGTAATTCGGCGTCAAGCGCTTCATCACTTCGATTCCGCGGTCGTAGCGCCCAATGTCCTGATAGGCCTTCGCCATCTCTGGAGGAGCCCAACTCGCGCCCTCTTCCTTCACGGCAGCCTGCAGTTCCCGCACCGCCAAATCGGCCAACGCGCCATTCGAAAGCAACCGCGCTCTCGCCACACGCAGATCGTCATCCGGAGGATCCGACGTCGCAACCTTCGGCGTCGTCGCCAGCGGCGGAACGTGGTCGAGGATCGCATAATGCACATCCTGCGGCGCGCCCTTCAGCCCATCCAGCCGTTCCCTTCCCAGTTCCGCGTAGTAGTAATTCCGGAAACGGCTGCCCAGCTTCAGATAGAAGGCGCTCGCCATGCCCGGATTGTTCTCCTCCTCGGCAAGCCGCGCGCGCCAATACAACGCAGCCGGAACTTCCGCCGAATCCGGATAAAGCGCAATCTGATCCTCAAAGCCCTTGCGTGCGTCCTCGATCCGCCCTTGCCGGAAACTCAGCCACGCCGCTTTCCAGTGCGCATACGAGGCCTTCGCGCCATTGGGAAAGCGCTGCTGCAACTCGCGGAAATGGTCGATGGCATGGTCGTAGTCGCGCTTCAGCAGATACATGTTGCCCGCCGAAAGCAGCGCCTGTTCCAGCCACGGACTCGATGGCCCGAATTGCCGCAGCTGATTGACCGTTTCGAGCACGGCATTCTCGTCGCTCGTCGACCGCTGTGTTTCGCTCAACAAATACAGCCGCTCCGCTTCCGCATCGCCCGTCTGCGTTCCCATCGCATGCAGCAGTTGCTTGGCGTCGTGACTGCGCCCGCTCTTCTCCAGCGAATTGGCCAGCAGCAACTGGAGTTCCACCTTGTTCGGCGTCCCAGCTTCTCCGGCCAACGCGCGATACTCCTCGGCCGCTTCGCCGTAGTGCTTGCCTTTGAACAGCAGGTCGGCTCGTGTGCGCCGCTCGGCCGCCGAGCCGGTCACTTCGAGCTTGCGTAACTCCGCGCCCGCAGCCTCTGCTTCGGAACTCCCAGGCAGGTTGAAATAGACGTTGCGGAATGCTTCCGCCGCTTTCTGCTTCTCCCCAGCCGCCAAATACGCGCGTCCGATCTCTAGTTCGATATCGCTGCGCACGGGCGCGCGGTCTTTCTCCAGCAGCAGCGCCGCTTCGTGCGGCCGCTCCTCTGTCACGAGTGCAGTGGCATAAAGAAGGTGCGCATCGCGGATCAGCAGTGAATCCGGAAACCGCTTACTGAAGTCCGCAAGCGTAGCCAGTGCCTCCGCGTTGTGCCCCGTCCTCAGGTAAGCGTCGCCCAGGTAGTAAGCGACATAGTCCCCCACTTCGCTGGCCCCGGCCTTGGCGCGGTTGAGCGGCTCAATCGCCTTGGCAAAGTCTCGATCCAGCGTGTGCGCGTACCCCACCACCAGCCACGCCAGCGCGCCCGCGTCTTCCTTGGCGTGCTTACGCGCATACCCCTCTACTCCCGCGTAAGCAACCGCGGTCCGGTCCTGCAGCAACTGCTGCGCCATCGGACGCAAACTCGCCGAAGCCACAAACGCCTGCCGAGCCCGCCGCACCCGCGGCGAAATCCTCTTGCGAGGTTTTCGCCGAGCCGCGCCTTTCGAGCTTGTGCTGGTTGCGCGTTTCGCCGACGCTTTAGCAGGAGGACTTTTCGCCGGCGTGCTGCTGGCGTCGCCGGCCGGCGCAGGGCTAGCGCTGGCCTGCGGGGGCGCAGCAGGCGCACTTGCTGGTTCAGAGGAAGATGTGCCACCCGATGACGAAGACTGAGCGGCGGCGAAGGGGATCAAACCGAGCTCAAACGATAAAAGCGTTACCCAAACAGCCAAAAACGCCGGAAGGCGCACTCAAACCCTGCCTACATATGGAAATTCGGTCCCATCAGCAGAATATCGTCTTCTGCCAGACTCCGTATCAATTCATGTTGGAAGTAATTCCCGGAAGCCGCAACTGTGCTCCCGTAACGCTTTTGATACGTAGCCTGGCTTTTCTCGATGGGGTCTCTCAACCGGTCGTAGAGATCCCTGTGCATCCGGCCTTCGGCAACCTTGCTTTGATTATAGAGCTTGATCTCATCCACCAGCAGGCGGGCAAAACGCTGCGCCTTGGTGTGAAGCATCTGGTCTTCCGGACTGATCGCCGGGACAGGCTCAGGTTGCGCCGTCGTCTCCGTGATCCTCATTTCGACTGGGCTCGTCGGCCACGGTACGGCAACCGTCTCCTGCTCCGCGACCGCAGTTGCTTGCCCCTCACCCGTAGCGCTCGCAGCCGTGGCGTGCCAATCACTTTGCATCGCTGGCGCGGGTTGCACCTCATACGCTGGTTGCATCGCAGGTGCGGGCATCGCCTCCGCCACTGCTTCCATTGGCGCTTCCGAAGCCGCCTCGGCCGCGGCATACGCTGGTGCGTGCGCCGCGAATGGATCGTTGTACGCCGGTTCATGGACCGGGGTCTCGTGGTGTTCTGCGTGCGCCAGATCCTTATGCGCCTGCTTGCGCAGCGCGTTCACTTCCAGCCATGCGCTCGCCGAGTACACCAGCACTTCGATCGCTCCGAAATCGCAAGCCGCATCGTGTGGACCGCCATCGACATAAACCAGCGCCGCAACCTTGTCTTTGAGGATCAGCGGCAGCAGCCGCCCTTCTCCGCCGGGCGCGCCGAACTCCTCGAAAAAGCTAGCGTCAAATTCAAAACCGGCAGCGGTCCCGGCAAACCGGTCGACCAGCGCTCGCGCCACAGCCGGACACGTCGTATCCAGGGCAAAATCCTTGATTGCGTCGCCGTTGCTGAAACCTCGTGCCTGCCATCCTGCAACCTGTCCGCCTTTGACCACAAACAATGCCGTTCTGGCCGCGCAGCTGGCGCAGGAATCGAGAAGCGCGCGCAAGATTTCCTTCTGCGAACTGCTTGCCTGTATGTCCGAAATCGCCCGCGCCAGAATGCTGGCGACGGAAACCGCAGCGGCGGCCGGCTCTTCTGCTTGCGCCGCCACCTGCTCCATCACTCGCTGGACGATCTCCACCCGCATCTGCGCGGCGTAGTTTTCCACCACTTGATTGACTGTTTTCTCGACGATCGGTTCGATCCACTCGTGATGCGGCATTGGTCCTCCTGGGGCCAAGAACTGGCTCCCAAGGCGTCGTTCCCTTTGACCTTCTGGCCGTGATTATATGGCCAGTTGGACTCGCCACCCCCCACACCGTAGTACGTGTCCCGCAGTGCGCAGAGTCGGCTCCCAAGGGCCTGTCCTTTGCCCCAGCGAAAACCCTGCCCGCCCGGCCTGCACAAACTCGCCGCGACCCGTTACAATAGCTCGGAGCTATATAAAGCATTTCTCGAATAAATCTGCATCAAGTTACGAATGAGTGCCATCCAACCAAACATACAGCCACCGGTCAGCGAAGAACTGGAGCTGGTAAGACGAGCCAAAAAAGGCGACGACGGCGCCTTTGAGGAGTTGGTGCGGCGTTACGATCGGAATGTCTTCCGCATCGCCCAGCATATTACCCAGAACCGCGAAGACGCTGAAGACGTCGTTCAGGATGCGTTCCTCAAGGCCTATGGGAATTTGGCGCAGTTTCAGGAGCAATCCAAGTTTTACACCTGGTTGGTGCGGATTGCGGTCAATGAAGCGCTGATGAAGTTGCGCCGGAGACGGCCGGAACGCATGGTCTCTCTGGACGAAGATGTAAAAACCGAAGACGACTCGGTGCCCCGCGAAGTCGCCGATTGGAGCCCGAATCCTGAGCAGATGTACAACCAAGCGGAGCTTCGCGATATTTTGACGCGCACCATTCAGGGTTTGCCGCCCGGTTTCCGGACGGTGTTCGTGCTGCGCGATGTCGAGGGCCTTTCCACCGAAGAAACGGCCCAGGCATTGGAGTTGAGTATTCCAGCGGTAAAGTCGCGTCTGCTGCGGGCCCGCCTGCAGTTGCGCGACCGACTCAGCCGCTACTTTCAGAAACGGGCTAGTGGAGACGGCAACCAGTGAAGTGCACCGAGTTTCTCGACGAACTAACCAACTACCTCGACGGCGCGCTTGATGACCAGACACGGTCCGAGCTTGAGAATCACCTTTCCTGGTGTCACAACTGTTACGTCGTCTGCGACACCACCCGCAAGACCATCGAAATTTACCGCAACTCTGAACTCTACGAACTCCCCGACGACCTGCGCAGTCGTCTGCGCTCCGCCATCATGACCAAGTGCTCCGCCCACAAAGGGAAGGAACCAGGTCCGGAAAAGGCGTAACGTTACTGCGGTTCCCGCTCAGCGTCTTATATCCACAACCTTCTGATTTCCTGAGTGTTCATCTCTATAGAGGACGAGATAGCGCGACGAGAGCGCTCAAGGCGCACCGTTTTCTGCCGAATGGAATCTAATGGGGTGGGTCAGAGAAAGTCCCCTGCTCTTTTTCGCTCTCATTCGTGGAGGCTATTATGATCGCCAAACTGTGGGACGTAATGTTCGGTTGCCGGCATACCCGTTACAGTTTTCCGTTAACCATCCGGGCGGGATCGCGCCGCGCCGCTGCCGGGCGCATGGGGACCTATGTCGTGTGTCTCGACTGTGGTCGGGAATTCAACTACGACTGGCAGGAAATGCATATTGCGGGGGGTCAGACTCGGGAAGCGGCGCGCACGCTCTTGACCGAGAAGGCCTCCTAACAGCGGGGGGAGACTCGGGAAGCGGCGCGCGCGCTTTTGACCGAGAAGGCCTCCTAACACCGGCCTGCGCGTGGCTCCACACGCAGTAAAGCTCTTTAGGCGTGTGCGCGAGAACTAAATTCCGGAGAACAATGGTGCAACAAATCCTGGCAGTTTCCAGTCCCGCAGGGACGGTCCACCTTAGCCCCGCGCTTCAGCGCGGGGTACGGTGGGGCCAGCGTTTCAAGTCCCGTAGGGACGGCCCAGTTCTCACGCGCAGGCCCTAGCACGTAAAGCAGGCTCCCGCCCTTTCCTGTACTGGAATCTTGCTCTTTTCCGCCCGCAAGAATTCCGTGGCTCCGCGACCCCAAGAGAGAGATAATAGCCGCAGTACGGATTCGCAGGCTTGTTCCCGGAGCATGCCCTCGCGCCGTCGTGCAAGGCACTCCTGTCTGCGGTTCGGCTAGGAGGTTCCTGTGCCTCTTTCCAAACTTCGAGAATTCCTCGATCGCAATCAAGTCAAATACCTGGTGATTTCCCACTCACTGGCCTATACGGCCCAGGGAATCGCCGCGCTCACTCATATCAAGGGAAAGGAACTCGCCAAAACCGTCATGGTCATGATCGACGGCCGGCTGGCCATGGCAGTTGTTCCCGCCTCCTTCCGCGTCGATCTCCACCGCCTCAGAAAGTATCTGGGCGTCGGCACCGTCGAACTCGCCACCGAGGAAGAATTCCGTTATCGCTTCCCCGATTGCGAGACCGGCTCCATGCCACCTTTCGGCAACCTTTACGGCATGGATGTATTTGTCGACGAGGCTCTCGCCGAAGATAAGGAAATCGCTTTCAACGCGGGCACGCATCGGGAACTGGTCCGCATGAACTTCCAGGATTTCGAGCGCCTGGCCAAGCCCACGTTGATGCCGCTGGCGGCTAAACCGCTAGCTGCGCACGTAGGTTGAGTAGCGCCGGCGTCGCCGGTTGAGAGTAGCGCCGGCGTCCCGCCGGCAACTTTGCTGGCGCCTCCGTAGCGTCGGCGATTAGCCGGCAGTTTTGCGGATGCCTCTACCGCCGCGTCCGGAGACGAGGCTATGCGTGTGGGGATGGGGCTATACGTGTGTGCGTGAGAACTGAATTCCGGAGAATACGGTGGAACAAACCCTGGCACTTTTCAGTCCCGCAGGGACGGTCCACCTTAGCCCCGCGCTTCAGCGCGGGGTAAAGTGGAGTCCATTCAAGTCCCGTAGGGACGGCCCATTTCTCACGCACACTCTTAGGCCCCGTCCCAGCATGGCCCCCATCTCCGCTCAAGGTCGCTCATGGTAAAACGGGAAATACCTGTCCTTTTTTCCTGCATCGGCTTTTTTCCTGTCGTCCTCGCAAATTTCATACAATCTTCACAAATCTCTGTGTTAGATTTTCCCCAGCCTCGATCACCCTGAAAATTCGCGGAGGAAAATGAATTGGGCAAGGACATGGTTCCGAAGAAGATTTTCTTCACCAAAGGTGTGGGAAAACATCGCGAGCGCCTGACTTCTTTCGAGCTTGCCCTCCGCGACGCCGGCATCGCAGCCCAAAATCTGGTTCGCGTTTCATCTATCTTTCCGCCGCAGTGCAAACTGATCCCGCGCTCCCAGGGACTTAAGTATTTGCACCCCGGAGAAATCGTCTTTGCCGTCGTCGCCGAGAATTCAACGCACGAGCCTCACCGCCTGCTCGCGTCGTCGATCGGCGTCGCCATTCCCGCTGACCGCAACACCTACGGATATCTGAGCGAGCACCACTCCTTCGGCCAGACCGAAGACGCTGCCGGAGACTACGCCGAGGAACTCGCTGCTGAAATGCTGGCTACCACGCTCAACGTGGAATTCGACTCCGACCGCTCCTGGGACGAGAAGAAAGAGATCTACCGCATCTCCAACAAAATTGTTCGCACCGCCAACGTCACGCAATCTGCCGTTGGCGACAAGCGCGGCCTGTGGACCACTGTAATCGCTTCCGCCGTCACCATCTTCGACTGAGAGAGCGTTGTCATCCTGAGCGGAGCGAGATAAGCGCGAAGCGCGCGTCTCGCGGAGTCGAAGGACCCCTGCCCCACCAGCGCCCTGACGTTTTGCATCGCGGAGTTCTCCCCGTGTTCCCGCCGCCCTTGTAGAGCCATCGCGTTGCGTTCCGCGGCGAGGTACCCCGTCTGCTATTGTCCTTCCACTTTTTTATGCTCTACGCTCCCCACAAGATGCAGTCGCGCACGGAAACTCTTGAGATTGGAGCGCGCGCGCCGAACTTTTCGCTGCGCGCCGCCAACCGCGAGGGCGAGTTCACGCTGAAAGGTTTTCTCGAACACGGGCCTCTCATTCTTGAGTTTCTGCGCGGAACCTGGTGACCCAACTGCGTAAAGCGCATGGCTCAGTTGGAGTCGCAGCGAAAGGACATTAAGAAAACGGGAGCGCAACTATCATTTGTCGCCGCGGAAAATCGCGATGGCGTGTGGAAGCCGGCGAAGTTTCTGGAAAAGCATCCGGTGTCGTTCCCGTTCCTGCTGGACGAGGATCGGTCGGTCATCAAAGCGTACGGCCTGTATCACGCCATCGGCTTCGATGCCTTTGACATTGCGCATCCGGCGACACTGGTGATCGATCACGCGGGCAAGGCGCGCTACATCTATCGCGGAGACAACCAGCTTGACCGTGCCCCGATCGAGGAAGTGCTGGAAGCGGCAGCAGACCTGCGAGATTGAGTTCTTATGGCCGGCGCGGCGTATGGTTCTCCGCGCAGCCGACGCAACAATAAAACAGGAGGCCCCATGAAGAAACTGATCGTTGTCTCGAGTTTGGTTCTGATCGCGGCTCTGGCAGCCGCTCAGACTTCACTGCCGACGGGCACATCCGTCAAAATGAAACTGGACACAACCCTTACCACATTCAGCTCGAAAACCGGCGACGCGTTTTCCGCCCGCGTAACCGCACCGGTCATCCTCGACGGCAAAATCGTCATTCCGGTCGGGACCACGGTCGAAGGCCGCGTCACCAAAGTGAGCGAACCGCGCCGCGTCTCCGGCAAGCCGACCATCGGCGTTTTCCCCGAGTATGTCGTCCTGCCCAACGGCGACCGCTTCATGTTCAACGCGACGCTTGTCGATACGAACGCGCGGGGCACGGACGTCAACACCGAAGGTCAGTTCAAGGGCGAGGGCCACGACGCTACCGATCTTACTCAGATTGGCATGGGCACCGGCGGCGGAATGATCATTGGCGGTCTGATCGGCGGCGGCAAGGGGCTGCTCATCGGCGGCACCGTAGGAGCCACCGTGACCGTCGCGCACTGGCTGGGCAAACATCGCTCAACCACGCTGCCCGCCGGCACAGAATTAGTGATGGAACTCAATCGCCCGATGGTGATGAATCAAACTGCGGGGCAATGAGCGTTAGTCGGTGGCTGGCGCTGAGCCAAGGGTCTTCGGGGATGTGTGCCTTATCCCCTGTAGGGCTGGCTCGCCATTCCCTTTTGTCGCTCGCATCCTGAGGCTGCCCCACCCTTGCCTTTTTCGCAAGGGTGGGACTTTCTCGCGTATATCTCAACACCATCAGGGCTGGATTTATATCCCGACCGCCGCCAGATCGTCCTCTGTTAGTAACTCCAGCTCAATCCAGCCCTCCACCGGCAAGGCATCGATCGGCAAACGGTTCTTCCACAAGCTGAAACGCAACCGCAAGCGTGTGGTCACATTCGGCGAACTCTGCAACCCGCGCACTTTTTGCAGATCCATCGGCGTCGCCAGCAACCAACTAAGGGGCAGCCGAAACTCGAAATTGCGCACCAGCGCCACCCGCGCCGTGTTAGTGGCGTCGCTCACCCGGGTCACTGCTTCCTGGTTTCTCTGCGTCACCTTCCATGACACAATTTTCCGCTCTTCCACCTTTACATCCAGACGTAGATCGCGCCGCGGCTCCGACCCCTGATTCGCCCACGCCTCCACGTTCACCACCACCTCAAACGCATCCTCCGGCACCTTGCTCAGAAAATCCAGCCGCCCGTAAACGTAGTGCTCATCAATTCCGGCATACACCTCATCGAGAAAATACTGCTTTCCATGCATCGATCCGGAGCGCTGATCCGCGCTGTAGCGGGCTGCACCCAGCCACTCGAAATAGCGCACCATGTCTCCCGTCACCCGCGGATGGATATACGCGCTCTGGCTGGCAAACGCCGGCCGGGCAACGCCCGCGGTGATCGGCTGCGTCAGGTAATCCGGCGGCGTCCCGCCCAGCGCCTGGTATGCATTCGACAGATGTTTCCGATACAACTCGTCAAAGTCGCGGTCGTTCGCCGAATGATGCTCCGGACCATACCACCAGTTCCAGTCGCTGCCCTCCGCGATCAGAATCTCCTCCCACGCCAGCTTGCGCTGCGCTTCGGTCGCCTTCGGGGCCGCCTCCGCATAAAAATTCCGCGCCGCGTAGAGATAGTCCCACGCCTTGTTGTCTTCCGGAGCCCCAATCCACACGTTGAAGTTGGCGTTGATCCACGATCCCGGCACCAGCGACTTCATCTCCGCTTTATTCTTATGCCGCGCAATCGCCTCGCTGACCGTCACCGCCTCGATCCCGGGGTCCTTCTGCAATCCGTCATAGAAGCGGCGCAAAAACTCGCGCCCCGATTGCGGATAGTACTCCCAGGCATTTTCGCCATCCAGAATGATCGACACCACCGCATCGTGGCCGCTCGCAATCACCGGATGTGCCGAGTCCTTGATCTTCGAAATCAGATTATTGGCTGCGTCTTGCGGCGGCATTCCCGAATACACAAAACCGATCAGATCCGAAATCGTGT
>Ga0326727_10015268_pt1 | contig 16535 bp, 11 predicted proteins | sample MB2enrmetagenome_FD_207643 | JGI IMG/M metagenome (GOLD analysis project Ga0326727, IMG submission 207643) | Lab enriched peat soil microbial communities from McLean, Ithaca, NY, United States - MB29MY | ecosystem: Environmental > Terrestrial > Soil > Wetlands > Peat | place: USA: New York...
TAGACAACGGCAGCGGCAGCCAAGGCCACAACAAGTGCAATCAGGGATTCCCGGAAACTAGCGCGATACACGGGATTGACCCAGCTTGGGCACAGCAGGAAAATAACGTCCCCAAGTAGACCGGCAACGTTCAGTACCAAAATGAATCCGAATATCAGGCACCCTAACGCCCTGTGGATCAATCCCAAAAGTACTCCGACCAGCACCGCAATCGCGACGAACATGGGCCAGAAAAATGACGCGAGCACCCCCTGCATCAATGTAGTCTCACACATGACAAAGGGTGTGGTCCCAAACATGGCACCCATGAGAACAGGCCAATGACCGTACCGTTGCACGTAGGACTGGTACTCCGGCGACCGAATCGCCAGATCGACCAGCGCCGTCTTCTTCTCGGCGGGAAGATGGCCAATCTCTGGTAGGTCGATCTTCTTGGGAGGAATTCAAACAACAACGGAACCCAAAGTAATTTCATGGCGTGCTTCCAGCTTGTTTGCGTTGCCTGCGCCCCTTCTGCTGCGGGTCTCACTCCTTCTGTCCGGCCGCCACGCCCAGCAGCTCGTCCAGCGGCCGGGCCAGGCGGCGGAAATCGGCCGCCGGCATCGCCAGCGTATCCCACTTGGGCGAGATCGGCCGGGCGCAACCGGCATAGTCGCCCAGCCGCACCGCCACGAAACCGTACAGACTGCCGCGGAACTCGAAGAGCTGCTCGTACGCGAGCGGCGAGCGGTCGCCCAGGATGTCGTAGGCAAACACGAACAGCCCGCAAAACCCCGCGCCGAACAGCCGCTCCCACTGGGCCAGGCTCACCAGGTCGTCGCGGGTGGACCAGTTCTTCCAATACTGCTTCTGAATGTCGCCGCTGGGAAATCTCCTTCCCTTTACGTCTACCAGCCAGGTGGTCGGGCCCGGGCTGCTGACGATGAAGTCCAGGCTCTTGATCGACGCCCCGTTGGAGAGCACGCTCCGCTTGGCCTCGTCGACCGCCACGTAGGGCACCCCGCTATTGCGGAGGTACTGCTCGAAGGCCGCTTCGTAATGGTTGTCGCGGTTAGCCATGACACTAAGGATAAAGGAGGAAGGATGAAGGATGAAGGGGGGAGCAGATGGGGAAATGCACGTGGATACCCTTATCCTTCATCCTTAATCCGTAGTATCTCCTTCACGGCGGCGATGACTTCGGCGGCGCCGGGCAGTACCAGCGGCACGTCCCGCTGCTGGGTTCGAACAAGGTCCTTCACCTGGCAGACGCCGGCGCGGAACTCGTCCTCTCCGGCGATCAGGGCCACGCGGAAGCCGCGGCGATCGGCATACTTGAGCTGCTGGCCGAGTTTTCTCGGCTCGGGAAAGACCTCCGTGCCGATGCCGGCGGCCCGCAGGGCGGCGGCCAGCCGCAGGTACTCGTGCAGCCGGTCCTTGTCGAAATAGGGGACGAACACGGGGGCGGGCGTGGCGACCTTCTCCACCATCCCCAGCTCTTCCATCGCGGCCAGCAGCCGATCCAGTCCCAGCGATGCGCCCACGCCGGGAAGCTCCTGGGCGGTGTAGAGCCCTGCCAGGTTGTCGTAGCGCCCGCCGGAGCAGACGCTGCCGATGGCCGGCAGGCTGCCCAGGAACGTCTCGAAGACGGTGCCGGTGTAGTAGTCCAGGCCGCGGGCGATGGCTACGTCCAGCCGTACACGCTGGGCGGGCACGCCAGCGGCCGCCAGGGCGGCGGTGATTTCACGCAGCGCGCCGAGGCCCGCCTGACCCGTCTGGCTGCCCTCCACCAACGGCTCGACCTGCCGCAGCACCTCGTCGTTGCTGCCGGCGATCTCCGCCAGACGCAGGACCTGCCGCGCCTGCTCGGGGGCGGCGCCGGCCGACCCGATCATCTCCTCGGCCACGCGGTCCGGCCCGATTTTGGCCAGCTTGTCCAGCGCGCGGAGGATGTCCGCGGCCCGCCCGGCCAGGTCCAGCCGCTCCAGCAGGCCCGTCAACAACATGCGGTTGTTCAAGCGGATCGTGAAATCCTCGAAACCGATGGCGCGGAACAGGTCGTGGATCACCAGGGCCGTTTCGATGTCGGCGGCCACCGAGCGGGTGCCGAGGGTGTCGAAGTCGCACTGCATGAACTCGCGATAGCGCCCGTGCTGCGGCCGCTCGCCACGCCACACCGTGGCGATGTGGTACCGCTTGAAAGGCGTGCCCAGCTCGGCGATGTGCTGCGCGGCGAAGCGGGCCAGCGGCACCGTCAGGTCGAAACGTAAACCGACCCAGCGGTCCCCGTGGTCCTGAAACTTGTAGATCTGCTTGTCCGTTTCCACGCCCCCTTTGCCGGCCAGGATCTCCAGATACTCCAGGGCCGGCGTGTCGATGGGGCTGAAACCGTAGGAACGATAGACCCGCCGGGCCGTCTCCATCAGCCGCTCGCGCGGAATCATCGTCGCGGGCAAGTAGTCGCGGAAGCCCTGGAGCGTGCGGGGGGAAATGCGGGGCGTGTCGGACATCGGGAGGGATTGGGGGCCAGGGGACAGGGGATAGCGAAAAGCCCCCGGATTGCATCCGGGGGTTGGGGCCTTTCATTTCGGCTGCGGGCTGCGGAAACCCCGGCCGGGCCGCGGCCCGAGCACCGCCTCCGCGTACTCCTCGACCTGCTCGGCCGTCTCCCAGTAATGGTCGTAAACCCAGTCTTCCGCGTACTCGCACCGGTGGGTTGTGTACTCGCGGCAGATCCGCGGCCGGCGGTCGTAAATCTCACAACGATGATCTTCGCGGAGATGCTTACACGGCGTATGGACCAGCAGGTACCAACAGCCGTCCTCGACGAATGCCGCTGCCCGGTCGTGCAGCAGGAACCAACGCAGGTAGTCGAAATCCCGCCAAGTCGTGGGTTTATCCAGGGCCAGGGCAAAATACCGGCAGCACTTGGCCGTGCAGCGGCCGCACAGGACCTCACCCGGCGCAAGATCGCCTCGCCCGGGTTTTGACGCCCGGCGAGCAGTTTGCGGCCGATGGGGCAATCTATCTTCCATAGAGTCCTTAGTTTACGGATGATTGGGCGGCAAGGCAAGGATGCCTCCCGCGGACCGGTCGCCAAGGCTTGCCGCGTCGCGTGGTTTGCTCCTGGTCATTCAACTTGTGCGCAATGGCCTGTTGTTGTGACAGGCTGGCGGCTGGGACTTCGAGTTCCGGTCAGAATCCCACCGCACCCATCTTTGCGCGCAGATGGCGCAGCGGCTCTTGACGGACTGGCGGCCATGCCGCAAACTGATATTGCGTAAGCACTTGCCGGAGTGGCGGAATGGCAGACGCGCTGGACTCAAAATCCAGTGAGAGCAATCTCATGAGGGTTCAAGTCCCTCCTCCGGTACTTCAAGCGAGAGAAGGACTTACGGCGATTGGCCGTGAGTCCTTAGCAAACCCGGGGCCGCTATCAGCAGCGACAACCCCTGCCGCCCAGGTTTTCAGTGGCCAGCCCGTGCCCGTGACGCGTGTCACCGCCGGGGAAACCCCAAGCCGGCACTTATGTCCGGGTTTCTTTGCCCCCAAATCTGCCCGACTGCGGCGGAAAGCCGGAACAGACCTTGATTCACGTGCGGCACTCGCCACCCGCGGGCAGGCGATGGGGTCGATGGGAGAAGTTCGACTTTCAAGGTCTCAATACGCCGCCTCTACGGCAACCGTGCCGGTCAGGCGTTCCAGGCTGATAACCTCTTTGTCCTTGTCGAATTGCTCCCAAGCCTGGCCGTTCACCGTAACCCGCTTGATCGGCGCGGCCTTGGGATGGCGGAACCGGAGCAGCACGGCCTTCTGCCCGCCACGGGACGGCATCACGACGGTGGCCCTGATCTTCCCGTCGTCTGCGGACGAGACCATCTGGTAGGCCACCGTGCCGAAGTGCGTCGGGGCGTTCTGCACCTTGATCTGCTTGCCTTGTTCCAGCCACGCCCGCGGAGTCGCCCGCCCGAGCCACAAACAGTCGCCTTGCTCCATGACCAGCATGTCGCGGAAGCGTTCAAGGAACGCGGCTTCCTCGAAGATCTTGTCGGGCGGGCCGCCGGTCGTGTGTTCGCGGAAGGTGTAACCCTCGTCCGGCAGGAGGAGCACCGCGTACTGGTTCAGCCACGAACGGAGGAAGTTTGGCACGTCGTCGGCCGCCAGATGGATGTTGGCGTGCCGTTCCAAGCCGGGCTGATACTGCCAAGCGGCGTGCGCAAACCAATGTTTTTCCGGGTCGTAGCCTGGTGTCCGCTCGGCGACCTTTGGGTTGTCCAGCAGCAACCGGTCTTCGAGGACGTCGAGCCCCCCTTGCACGCGCCGGTCTTCGGGCGGGAGGAGCCCCGCGGGACTCACCAGCGGCTCCGCCGATTGGATCGTGTCCCAGTACAATCCGCCAACGTGGGCGCCGCTGCCCGGGCGCCGCCAGCTCCACGCCCCGGACGCGAACCCGCGAACGTAGCACGCGAAAGGCATGAACGAGCGATAGGTTCCGTCGCGCACCAACACCACGGGACTAAGCGCGATGGAGCGCTCCACCGCGGCTTTCAGATCCTTCCGATACGACTCCGCCTCGGCCGCCAATCGCGCGCCTTCGGCCGGATCAATCCGCGTCAGGATGCTGGCGAATCGCCGGACCGCCAGCCAGTAGTAGGCCTCCGATTCATAGAATTGCATGAGTTGGCCGCCGCTGTCGGGGGTGACCTGGTGGGCTGGTTGCAGCCCCTTGCACCATAGGCGCTCGCCGCCCGGAACGATGCCGGCCAGCAACCGCCGCTGGCGCAGAATCCATTCGACGTTGGCTTTCATGCGCGGCGCGTGGGCCCTGAGCCACTCGTCGTTGCCGGTCAACTGGAAGTGTTCGACGAGGGCGAACATGATGGCGCCGGGACCCATGGCATGAATGCCGTCCATGTTCCCGCCGGCGCCCGGCGGGCCCACGGCATGGGTCAGGCAACCATCCCCGTCGGAGAAGAGGCCCGCCGGCTTCTGATTCTGGAGGGGAAGAGCGAGCCACTGGTCCAGCCCGTCTGCCGCCGCCTTGTGCATGCCCATCAGGTCCAGTGTGCGGAGCACAAGGTACGTTTCAGAGGCCAAGATGCCGTACGGGTAATCGTTGAAACGCAACTGGCCCTGTGCATTTTTGACCGCGTGCCGCACCAGGTGCCACGCACCGAGATTCCATTGGGCGGAGAGTCGCGCGCAAGGGACCTCGACCGTCATCGGCGGTGTGAACGCCGGCTGCGGGATCGCCGGCAGGGTCTTGCCCGGAAACATCGCGCCGACGGCCCCCTCCCATGTTTGCTCGGAATGTTCGCGGACACGCATCCGCGTCGTTACGAGGCCTTTGGCGGCCAATTCCTCGACAAACTCCTGCGCCGTCCTTGCCTTTGACTCCCGCCGGGAGGGTGACTCTGACGGGGCTGTGGCGGCGCGGACGAAGAAGCCATACTCCGGCGCGAGAATCGGCCCCTGCTCCAGATCCGCCGCCAGGAAGGAGAAGTTTCCGGCGCCGGTCCAGAGGGTGATGATCGTGCGCGCAGCGTCGTCCGGCTCGGCATTGTACGGCCAGGGTTTGCGGCCTTTCGCTGTGCCCAGGTACAGCAGGCTCAAACTCACCCCGCGCCGGCCAGCGAGACCCGGCGCCGACTGCCACTGGTCCGCCCCCTTCATCGTCGTGCCGGCGCCGCCGGCCAGCGGCCGGAGATGGTCGACGACCCCGTCATACGCCTCGATCCGCCCGCTGTAGTCCGACGCGGCGGCAGCCTTGTCGAACCCCCACTGGATCTCCAGGTCCATCCTCTTCCACCGATCGGGCAGGAAAGCCCGCACCGCGGGGATTTCGTAGGCCGAGGCATCCTGTTGCCCCCGCAGACTGACGACCAAACCGAATGTATCCACGGGGATGGTAAAGGCATACGTGCGCCCGTCGGCGGACACCGCCGGGCGGTTTGCTTCGCGAAGGACCGCTGGGTTCCACCACGTTGGGATGTTTCCCTTGGCCTCGGCGTCGAAGTAGGTTAACACCAGCTCTTCGGGCTTCGGCCTGCGCTGCGCCGTGCCATCCCAGGCGAGTTCCACGCGGCGAACGCGGCGCACCTCTTCCCAAATCAGGCCGCAGAGGACCATCTTGAATACCGGAGCGCTCGGGTCGACTGCCTTGTCAAACGGCAGGCGTGCATACTTCATCAGGCCGAGCCAGCTTTCCGGCGGGTTTTCCCGCGACTTGCGGTCCGCCCGGTACTGATAAGCGCTCGCTGCCACGTCAGCCGGCTGGCCGACCAACTCTTCCAGCTTCGTCGGCTGCCGCGCTTGGCCCGGTACGGGCCGGCAGGCCAGACAGACCACTATCAACAGAGGTACCGTGAATCTCATTGTCGTATCTCCTTCGGTTGTCGATTCGGAGGCCCAGGTGAAGGCGCCAAAATGGTCGCCGCACTCGGCGTGCCTGCCGGATGATCCTGTGGATCACCCGGCGCGAGGCGAGAGCCCACAGCGGCGCAATTCGGCCATGCACTGCTCGATGCACTCCGCACGCGTCCGCCGCGTATTGTACACGCCCACGCTGCAGTATCCTGCGTAACCGATCCGCTGCAGCTCGTCCAACAGCCTGGCAGTGGGCCAGTGCGTCGTGCCCAGCACGTCACGATTGGTCTCGCTAAGGTGGACGTGGACGAGGATGTCGCGAATGGCCGGCAGCGGCGCAAACATGTCGCGTTCCTCGATGTTCATGTGGAAAGTGTCGATCATCATGCGTACGCCGGGCAGGTCCAGCTCACGAACCAGCTCGGCCACTTCGGCGATCGTGTTGTGAAAGCCGACCTCGCCATGTTGCACGGGCTCGAAGGCCAAAGTTACGCCGGACCGCGTGGCATACCGCCCCACTTCGTCAATGGCCGTACGGATGCGAAACGCAGCGGCGGCGCGGTCCGGCTCGTCCGTGAGCCGCCCTTGCAGGGATCCAAAAACGATCGTCGAGCCCCAGCGGGCCGCCAAGTCGACGAATGACTTCAACAGATCGATCGTCCGCCGCCGTACGCCATCATCGGCCGTGCTCAGGCAGTTGCCGCGGGTCGCATAGGTTGAGCCGGTCTGGAATGCGCACAGGCTGTGGCCCGCCGCCTCCAGGCTGTATCGGACGCGCGGCTCGTCAAACAGGGCCGGATCGGGAATCTGCAGCTCGACCGCGTCGTAACCGGCGCGCCGCAGACAGGCCAGATCTGTTTCAAACTCGCCCCAATCGCCGTACGAGGCCGGGTCGGGCAGCACGTAGCTCACGCGCATAGGATCAAGCTCCCCGCTTGCTCACGGCGACTGCCACTGGATCGGGCTGGTCGCGGCGGCGCCGCCATCGACCGGCAGCACCAACCCGGTGATCATCGCGGAAGCGTCGCTGGCGAGAAAAACAATGGGGCCGACCAAGTCTTCCGGCTGGCCGATGCGTTTCATCGGCAGCTTGCTCATCACTTGTTCCATGAAGCGCGGGTTGGCGAAGATGCTGGTCGCGTTCATGTCGGTTTGGAACCAGCATGGCGCGACGGCATTGACGCGGATGCCGCGGGGCCCCCATTCGCAGGCCAGATCGCGCGTCAAGGCGGCAATCGCGCCTTTGCTGGAGCAGTAGGCGGCGTTGCCGCGCCCCAGGCCCTGCAACCCGCCGCCCAGGGCCGACATGTTGATGATGTTGCCGCGACCTTGGGCCAGCATCAGGCGCCCCGCTGCCTGGCACATCCAGAAGGTGCCGTAGTAGTTCACTTCGGTCAGCCGGCGAACGGTGTCGGGTGGCATCTCGTCCGTGGGGATGCGGGCCGTGATGCCGGCGATGTTCACCAGGATGTCGACGCGGCCGAAGTCGCGGTGGATCCTGTCGACCGTGCGGCGCACCGCTGCCTCGTCGGCCACATCGCAGGCATACGCCAAGGCCCGGCGCCGCAGGGCGACGATTGCGTCGATCGTGGCGGCACATCGCTCGCAGTCCAGGTCGAGCACGGCCAGCTCGGCGCCGAAGGCGGCCAGCCCCACCGCTGCGGCCTTGCCCAGCCCGCGCGCAGCACCTGTCACCAGGGCAACTTTCCCGCTCAGGTCAAATAGGTTCTCGCGCATGGCAACTCCGCAACATGATTCTTGATCGTTTAGCCAGGGTGGCCCGTCTTCCAGGACGCGGCGATCTGTTCCAACGTGCGGCCCTTGGTCTCCGGCAGCAACCACAGGCCAAAGAGGAAGGCCATCGCACAAATCGCGCCCGAGAACCAGAAAGCACCGCCGATCGAGCCCACGATCTTTTCGGAAAGTCTCGCAATCACCGGAAACAAGTACTGTGCCAGGAAGCAGACCGCCCAGATGAAACTGGTGGTGATGGCCACGGCGCGGGCGCGGATCCGCGTGGGGAAAATCTCCGACATCATCAACCAGGGCAGCGAGCCCAGGGCGAAGGAGTGCGGGATGGCACAGAGGAATACGGCGGCCAGCACCAGCGGCCCGGTAATCTCCAGGTGAAATACCAGCCCCAGCAGCACGTTGGCAACCACCATGACCAAGGAGCTGACGAGCCATAACGGACGGCGTCCGGCACGGTCTACCAGGAAACAGGCCGCCAGCGTCATCAAGCCCATGAACCCATAGGCCAGCAGGAACTGCAAGATAGCGTCCGATCGCTGGAAGCCGGCGGCTTCGAAGAGATAGGCCAGGTAGGAGCACATGCCGGTCCAGCCGGTGGAGTTATTGAAAAATGCCAGGCCCAGTCCCACCAGCAAGGCCATCCGCAGCCCCGGCGAAAACAGCTCCCCCAGGCTGCCCGACTCCGCGGAGAGCGATGCTTGGATCTCGGCCAGCCCGGAATCGGCGAACTCCGCGCCGTCGATGCGCGCGAAGATGGCCCGGGCCTGCTTCAGGTGGCCGCGCTCGGCCAGCCATCGCGGACTCTCCGGCACCAACAGCAGGAGGCAGGCGAAAACGAGCACGAACACCAGTTCCGAGGCGAACATCCAGCGCCAGCTTATCTCAGCCGGGAGCCAGCGGGCCAGAAGCCACGCCACCCCCGCGGCCAGGATGGAGCCGGCAACTATGGCCAATTGGTACATGAGCCCCAATCCGCCGCGCCAGCGCGCGGGGGCGATTTCGTTGGTGTAGATCGGCGAGGCAATCGAGCACAGGCCGACGCCGAGGCCTCCCACGATGCGAAAGACGTTGAAGGTGATCATGTCGCCCGGCACAGCGGTGAAGATCGAGCCCACGGCCAGCAGGCAGCAGGCGGCCAACAGCGTGCTGCGCCGGCCGAGGCGGTCGCAGAGCCGCGCCCCCAGCAGCGGTCCGATCATGCACCCCAATCCGGCGCTGGCGGAAGTGAATCCGAACATCGCAGCGGACAAGTCGAACTGCTCTTTCAAGAAGACATTGGCCCCGCCGATGATGGCCAAGTCGTAGCCGAACAAGAAGCCGCCGACTGCCGAGATGAAGGCGATGAGGAAGGCATAAAGCTTGCCGTGCACCCCCCCGCCGCTACGCGGCGTCGTGACGCGTGATCTGGAAGGCTGATCGACGGAGGTCGTCATGACAGATCTCTCCCAGCACACTCGAGCCGGATCGGGTGACTGGCCATCCCGGATGATAAGGCGTAGTCCCGGGGACCGTCAAGTGCCCGTCGAAAGACCGTCGGCAGGGGCATTGGGTGATGGTACAAAGTCTTACAGTTTGCCCCGCGAGGATGGCGACCGCCGGATACGGCGGCTACAATGGCGTGATGCTCCACACCACGACTTTCACCGACCGCGCTCGGGAGGAATACCAGGCCGCCTGCAAAATCCCGAACTGTCGGTGGGTTTCGATTCCTATTTTGAGAGGACACTCCATGATGAAGCAGGTCGGGAAAATACTCATGTTGCTCTGCATACTTGACTCGGCCCTTCGCCAGGCCCGAGCGGATTCCTACCAGTGGCCTTGGAGCGACGCTGTGCCGCCGGCCGGGGCCAAGATCGGCTACATTAGACCCAGTGCAACCTTGCTCGCCGTCAAGCCCATCCAAGGCAAGAGGTATGAGGACTTGGTCCCCGACACCACGGACATCGCCGAGATGTCCAAGCTGGCGATCAACGTGCTGACCTGCGGCACCGATCGGCAGCAGGACTACGAGCAGTACTTTTCCGTTTACATGGGCAATCCGCTCCGCATGGCCCACAACTTCAGCGACTGGTGTACCCCCAAGTACATGGAAGCTCTGGCACTGCTGCGCGTGGTGACCGGCAGCACTTCCATGGCCCAGGTGGACCAGACCTGGCAGGATGTGATGCTGAAGTCGGTCGGCCCCGACGGCCTCTATTACTTCCCGCTGCAGGGCAAACCCTGGTACGGCAAGGAACTATGGTGGGCCCACGCCATCGCCTGCAGCAACGGCAGTTTGTTCACGATTCAGAAACCGGACCCCAAGCGGCTCAAGGACCTGGACCCGTACGCCTTGGGCGGCGCCAATTCGCTGGTTGAGGAATCGGGCATCACGCAGTTCGCCCATCCCCAGTCCAACGGCCGCATCACGAAGGTGCTGGCGATCTACGCCATGCGCGACGGCAATCCGCTGTGGAAAGCGATGATGAAGCAAATGGTCGCGCGCTCCGACGAACTGGCGATCAAGCAGGGCGACTACGCCTACTTTCCCGCCTACCTCTTCGAGCCCGGCGCCAAGTTCGATCCCAAGGACCCCCGGGCCGGTATGCCCGCGGGGACCGAGGGCGGCGAAATCAACGGCCGCTTCATCCGCGCCTGCGCGCTGGCGTACAAGCTGACGGGCGACAAGCAGGCGTTGGAGCTGGCCAGGTTGCTCACGAATTTCATGCGTTACCACGACGGCAATTACTGGGGTCCCCAGGGGGAATTTGCCGGCGATCATCACTTCCACTCCCACACCAATTACCTGATCGGCATGCTGGAATACGCCGACGCGGCCAAGGACAAGGAGTTGTTGGAATTCTGCCGCAAGAGTTTCGCGTGGGCCAAGTCGCCCGCATCCGGCTTCGGCCCGCTCAGCGGGTTCACCCCCGAGTTCGCCGACCTCAATTACGCCACCGCCGAGGGCTGCGCGGTCGGCGACATGGAAGTCCTCGCCTGCAATCTTTCCGCATTCGGCGCGGGAGATTATTACGAGGACGCCGAGCGCTGGGCCCGCAACTACTTCTCCGAAATTCAGCTCACCCGGCCCAAGGCCGACGACCTGGTCCGCTACGGCCAGACGATGCCGCCCAAGAAACCGCTTTACAACGAATGCACCGACCACGTCGCCGACCGCAACCTGGGCTCCTTCTCCAGTTGGGCGTTGGGCAACGAGTGGTGGCGCGGCCCCCAGGAGAACCTGCTCATGCAGTGCTGCACCGGCAACTGCACCCGCGCCCTCTGGTTCCTCTGGAGAGACATCCTGGACTTCCAGGACGGCGAGTTACGGGTCAACATGCTGCTCAACCGCGCTTCGCCCTGGGCCGACGTCTACAGCTTCATCCCCTACCAGGGCCGCGTCGAGATCAAAGTGCATCAGGCCTGCAAGCACGTTCAGGTGCATGCGCCCGAGTGGATCGCCACCGGCAGCAACGCCATCACCGTGCAGGTCAACGGCCAGCCGCGGCTGTTCACCTGGCAGGCACGCTACGTGAATCTAGGCGAGGTCAAGGCGGGCGAGCGAATCGTCATCCAGAGCCCGATCAGCGAGCGGACGGTCAAGGAGAAGATGGGCCTGGTCACCTACACGCTGCTTGTGCGCGGTAACACGGTCGTCTCAATCGATCCGCCCGGCCGCATCTGCCCGCTCTTCCAGCGTGAATACCTGCGCGACGGCGCGCCGCGCTGGCGCAAGGTTCAACGCTTCGTCGCCGACAAGCAGATTAACTACTAGAGCGCCGGAGGGCGATGCGGCGAATGGCACGTAGTTTTCCTCACTTCGCTGCCCGCAGCTCGACGGTAGCCCCGCGCCCGCCGCTGGTGATCACGCGGTGGATCGACAGATCGGTGGTCCCGGCGGGCACGCTGACCGGAACCCAGGGGCGGGTCGAACGGAGCAAGGCGAGATGGCGAACGATGGTCGCGTCGTCCACGCCGCCACGATCGGCCAACGGCCCGGAACCGAATTTGGATCGCGCCGGATCGGGATTCTCGCCGACATTCTCGAGGAATTCGAAACCCCGCGGCGAGGCGTCCTTGTTGCTGGTGTTGATGTTCGAGCCGATCAGCCCGCCCTTGGCCGGCGGCTGCGCGCGGTTGAGCCAGACCGTGTCGGCCGACGTGCCGGGCTTCTGCACCCAGAATTGATCGTTCAGCGCTAACACGCTGGTCTGGCTGCCGTCGCCGCGCAGCTCGAAGCGGCAGGTTTCCCGGGTCTCGACCGGCATCAGCATGCAGGTGGCCAGCGTGAATAGGCCGCGGAAGTTGTCGGCAGCCACGGTCGGCGATCTTTCACTCGTGGCGTAGGAGAACCGCGTGGCGTCGATCGAAAGTGTGCCGCTATCCGTCAGGTGCAGGCCGTTCAGCGAGTCGGAACTCCGCTCGTGGTACACGCCGCGGACCACGAGCCGGCCGCCCTGGCGGACGTCGTACTGGCCAGCGGCTGTGCCGGTCGCTCCGGTGAACACGCCGACCGCCTGCCCCGCGGCCGCGTTGCCTCGGCCGACGACCTCCACCCAGGTGCCGCGGTTGCCGCTGCCTTGCAGGGCGCGGAACTGGAGCCGCGTACGCTCGAAGCCGGTCACTCGCAAGGCGGCAGTCCGGCCGTAGCTCTGCCCGGTCGGGCCGTTGGTGTTGAGCTGGTCGGCGAAAATCCTCGCATCGGGCTGGTCGGGCGTTTCCACCAGCATGGCCGACGACGCGCCGGCCTGGATCTGAAGGTCGCGAATCTCCGCCCGGCTGGGGCCGTCAACGCGCAAGAGCACGTCGTCGGCCGGGCCGGCCCAGACCAGCCGCGTAGCGATCTCACTGGCCCCGTCGCCCACAAGCTGCACGTCGGACTCCCGGGGGATAACCAACGTGCGGTCGATCTTGTAGGCCCCCATCGGCAGGTGGACCACTGGGCGCTGGCCCGTCAGTCGGGCCGCCTGGTCGATCGCCTGCTGGATGGCCGGCGCATTGGCGGTCGCGGGAAGGTCGAACACCCGGCGCGGGCGGCGCGGCGGCGCAGGTGGCAGCGTGGGTAGCGAACCGGGGATGTCGTTGGCCGCGACCACCTTCTCCTCGATGCGGCGGAAGCGGCCGCGCTCCTCGACGGCGCTATCCTTCGAATAGACGTTGCCCAACAGCGTCTGGTCGCCCCAGGTCATGCGCACCCCACGGGCCGCGCTGCCCAGGCGCAGCACGTTGTCGACTACCAGGTACGGCCCGGCGTTGTCGAGGATCATCGCCCAATCGCCCGCGGGGTCGAGCACGCGATTGCCGGTAATGCTGGTGGGCGAGCCCCAGGTGTGGCCGCTGGAGAAGTCGACAAACCGCTTCGAGCCGACGCTGGTGTTGTTGACCACCGAGAAGGCCATCAAGTTCATCAGGCTGACGTCCGAGATCTTCGAGCGCAGGAAAAGGTTCTCCCAGGCGTGCCAGTTGCCCATCACATTGTGGATGCCGCGGCCGCAGTCCTCGAAGCGGCAGTACCAGACCCAGATGTCCATTGAATTCCAGTTGACGGTCTGGATGCCGACGCCGCACCGCAGGAAGCGGCAGCGAAGGACCTCGTTCTCCGCCTGTCCGGCTGAATCGGGGCCGCCGAAGACGATGCCGCACTTGGCGTCGCGCAAGACCAGGTCGCTGGTTTCGTTGTAGGTGGAGAAGTGCGGTCCATAACGCAGACAGGTCTCCGCGCGGCCGGCGCCGTCGAAGGTCAGACGCGAAAGCTTGGCGTACCAGGCATCCCACTGGAACATCGTTCCACCTTGCGGGCCGCCCCAGCGGAGCACGACGCTGGCCGGATCTTCGCCGACCACCGTGACCATGTTGTCCTGGTGGGCCTTGCGTGCGGTTATCAGGGTCTGCGTGATCCGATACGTCCCGGTGGGCAGGTAGAGCACACTGGCCCGCTTGTGTTCGCGGATCTCGTCCAGGGCCCGCTGCAAGGCCGGCGTGTCGTCGGTCTTGCCATCGCCGGCCGCCCCGAAGTCCCGCCGCACGTCGAGCCAGCTCGCAAACGGTCCGACAAACTCCTCCTCGGCCCCAGATGTGGGCGACGCGAGGAAAGCCCAGAGCGTGACGAGGGCCAGGAACGCCGAACACCGGTGGGTGTAGTGAGCAAGATCAGCCAGGTAGGTAATCATGGGATTGACTCCGGTAGGGTGTTCCACGCCTTGAGTTCTCCGACGGTGGTGGTTTCCGGCTGTTCGATGACGGTAGCGGTCGGCCCGCTCTTGGAATCTGCCGTCCCACCCAGCATAGTACATCAACAAAGGGTTCCGCAAGCATGGCGCGCGTCCTTTGCAGGTTTCATGCCTTCGCCGTCGTCGACTGCGAGGCCGGCTTGGGAACCGCGTAACGGTTGTACAAAGCCAGAGCCACTGCGGTCACCAAGGCCATGCCGCTGAAGACAAGCCACATGAGGTCGGGCCGGCCGAGATCGCGGGCCAGTTTCCCGTACACGATGCCACCGAGCACGTTGCCGAACAGGTTGCCCAGAGCCACGGCGATGAAGTAATAGCCCATGTAGAGCGCCACTTTGTCCTTGGGCGCAATGCTGCCGATGTACTCCTGACTGGTGGGGCTGGCCATCATCTCGCCGACGGCGAAGACCAGCACCGCCAGCACCACAAGCCACCCCGACGCTTGGAGCACCCCGACCGCCCCACCGCCGCCGAGAGCCGGGATCGCGATGCCGATGCCGGCGACAACAATGCCCGTAATCATGCCGGGGAAGCGCCCCATCCTCGCCACGGTCAGCGAGACCGCGATCTGGCAAATGACAATGAACAAGGGGTCGAGGTTCGAAATCCACTCGGGGTTGAACTGGCCGCCGGCAGACGACGTAGTTCTTTCGCGCAAGGACGGCTATCATGGGAGCTATTTGGGCGAAGTCCACGGCGAGAAGAACAAGCAGGACCCGATCAATTTCGACCGGGTGCATTACGTGCCGGCCTTGGCCGTCGGGCGCCGGCCGGTGAGCACGCCGGAGGAGGTGAGCACGCTGGTCCAGAAGACGCTTGCCTTCGAGGGGCGGAGCAGTAGGGGCGGGGCGAACCGTCCGCGCCTTGGGCTGGTCAACCACGAGGGCTTCGTCGACGCCCGCGACCGGCTGGACCGGATGGCAGCATGGATGCCCCGCGACTGGACGGTCGAACGACGGTATTATTCGGATGCCCGCCGAGTGAGCACTCAACTGCCGACAGAGCAGGCGGTCGTCGATTTGCTCAACTGGGGCGTCGATCTGGTGGTCCACGTCGGACACGGGTCGGACACGGCCTGGCAAGGATGTCTTTCCACGCGCGACCTGGGGAAGATCAAGAATGGCGGCCGCCTGCCGGTGATGATTGCGGCTGGCTGCAGCACTGCCCGATTTGCGACCCTCCCGCCTTACGAGCCCTCTGTGGACATCCAGGGAGTCGAGCACAAGGGCACGAATGCAGGCGAGATCTTCCGGAGCCCGCCGCCGCCCCCCGCGCCTTACCAGAAGGGCCGCTTCAGCTCGATCGGGCTGGGCCGGCAGCTCGTGCGGGGCGGGCCGAACGGAGCCGTGGCCTATTACGGCTGCAACAGGGGCGGGCAGCCGTGCGGCAGCACGCTCCTGGAAGGCTTCGTGCGGACCTGGGGACAAAGCCCCCAGCCGCGCCTGGGCGATTGCTGGATTGGCGCAGTACAGTATTACTACGACAATGTCGCCTTCGTGCGCCCCCGGGTCATTGCCCCGGCACCGTCCGCACGTCTTCAAGGTGAAGATCGGCGGGTTTGCCCAACGCAACGTCCTGGAGGAAGACGATGTCGCTGGAAAAGGGCCCCGGCAGCCTCAGGTTGAAGCCTTGCCGCATGAGCTCGTCCCCGGCTTTCTGCAAGGGCGCGATCGAGCCGTCCTCGCACCAGAGCCAGTAGCGGCCCTTCGGCTCCAGCCCTTTCAGTCTGACGGTTTCGCTGTCTCGCGGACTGGCGGGCCTGAAGACATAGACGGCCCCTTTTTTCGCCGCGGGATCGAAATACTCGACGCCGTCCCAAACCTTGTCGTCCGGGCGAGGGAAGATGTGGTAGAGGTTGCCCGACCTGACCAGCGGCCTGATCTTCGTCTTGTAGGTCTGCACGGCCCTTTGGATTTGCGTTTTCTGTGCGGCGGTCCATTTCGGCCCGCCGTTGCCGCCGTTGGGCGCATCGGGATGCCAAAAAGGCGCGCCCAGCGACGCCGAGCGGAATTCATACACCGAGCCGGACGCCTGCCAGTCCGACCAGGAACCGGAGAGGCTGGCAAGCTGCGCGGGGTGCATCGCAAAGGAGGAATCGTAGAACGCCCGCCGTGCGTCGATCGGGTAATAACGGTCCTGGTCCTGGATCCGCACGGCGCGTCGCATCACGCCGTAGTCCTTGAGGCTGCCCCCGCCGGAGCAGTTTTCATAACAGAAGTCCGGAACGTT
>Ga0326727_10015269_pt1 | contig 16534 bp, 17 predicted proteins | sample MB2enrmetagenome_FD_207643 | JGI IMG/M metagenome (GOLD analysis project Ga0326727, IMG submission 207643) | Lab enriched peat soil microbial communities from McLean, Ithaca, NY, United States - MB29MY | ecosystem: Environmental > Terrestrial > Soil > Wetlands > Peat | place: USA: New York...
AACACGCTGGTGTACGCCGCCGGCAAGGGCATCGTTGTCAACGAGCCCTCGATTGTGGCCATCAACAAGAACACCGGCGAGGTGGAGGCCGTGGGCAAGGAGGCCAAGGAGATGCTGGGCCGGACGCCCGGCAACATCGTGGCCATCAAGCCTATGAAGGACGGCGTGATTGCCGACTTCAAGATCACCGAGAAGATGCTCAACTACTTCATCCAGAAGGCGCACAACCGCAAGATGCTGGTGCACCCGCGCATCGTGATCGGCGTGCCCAGCGAGATTACGCAGGTGGAGAAGCGGGCGGTGGAGGACTCGGCCTACCGCGCCAAGGCCAGCGAGGTCTACCTGGTGGAGCAGGCCATGGTGGCGGCCATTGGCGCCGGGCTGCCGATCACCGAGCCCTCGGGCAACATGGTGGTGGACATCGGCGGCGGGACGACGGACATTGCGGTCATTTCGCTCTCCGGCATTGTGTACTCGCGTTCGGTGCGCATGGCCGGCAACCAGATGGACGAGGCCATCACCAACTACCTGAAGCGCAAGTACAACCTGCTGATCGGCGAGCGGACGGCGGAACACATCAAGATCGAGATCGGCTCGGCGTACCCGCTGGACAAGCCGCTGCATCTGGAGATCAAGGGACGGAACCTGATCGAGGGCGTGCCCAAGACCATCACCATCGACGACAGCGAGATTCGCGAGGCGCTGGGCGAGTGCATCGCGGTGATCATGAACGCCATCCGCGTGGCTCTGGAGCGCACGCCGCCGGAGCTTTCGGCCGACATCAGCGACCGCGGCATCGTGCTGACCGGTGGAGGGGCGCTCATCAAGAACCTGGACAAGCGCATCCGCGAAGAAACCGGGCTGCCCGTCTCGGTGGCCGACGATCCGCTGGCCTCGGTGGTGCTGGGCACGGGCAAGATGCTCTCCGATTTCCGCCTGCTGCGCAAGATCAAGATCGACTGAGCAGTTGTCAGTGGTCAGTTATCAGTGGTCAGTTGGTTTCTCAGGTCCGAATAGCCAGCATCGGTGGTAGATGGAGGTTAAGGCCAACGCAGGCGGCAAGTGGCTATTTCGCCCCTGCCCTCATCGCCGTCAGCATCTCCCGCCGCAGAATCGCGTTGATGCGCGACTGATAGCCCTTGCCTTGCGACTTGAGCCAGGCCAGCACATCCGCATCCACGCGCGCCGTAATCTGCCGCTTCACCGGGCGATAGAAGTGCCCGCGCTCTGCACTCTTCCACTCCTCATCGGTCATCTCGGGAATGTCGCTGAAGTCGATTTCGCTGTCGGGCCGCGCCGCCAGCGCCCGCAGCCGTGCCCGATCCGCGTCCGTCAGGGGCGGCATCGTCTCCCATGTGTAACTAACCATTTTCGTCTTCATAAAGTCGTCGTTCCTTTCGCGATGCTTCTCGAGCCGAGATGATGCGAATCACCTCTCTTGTCGTAGCGTGCCAATCTTCTTCTCGTACGGTGTGCGCCACCACCATGAGCAGCGAGCCTTCGACCTCGCCATAGGTTCGCCAGCGCTGCTCCCCACCCTGAATGCGATCTTTGACCGACACGAAGAGCGGATCCAGAAAGACCTTACTGGCAAGCAGGAAGCTGACGCCGTGCTTGCGCTGGTTGACGAGGTTCTTTGCCTCGTCCCATTCAAAACGGATTCCGCTCACTACAATAGTATAACTACAAATTCGCAATGATGCAAACGGTATTCACTCCGCATCCCTTTTCACTGGCCCCCGGGCGTCTATTCCCCGACCCTGGTTCTTACTGCGGAAATGGCAGTTGGCCCCATCGCATGTGGCCGCCAGTATACTGGTGTTGCTCTTGCTATCTCTTTCGCCCCTCTCGGCCAGAGCCTTCGCCATGGAATCGTTCTTCATCCGCTATCGGAATCCGCTGGTGCTGCTGGCCGTCCTGCTGGCGCAGGTGATCGGGCTGGCTGTGCAGGTGCGCCACCCGGAGAGCGGAGCCAATACCTACGATTCCCCGGACGGCTCGGGCGTCCGCCTCATCCGCCTGTGGGCGAATGTGGTGGTCACGCCTCCGGAGCGGGTAATCCACGCGGCGAAACTCGGCGCTCAGAGCCTGTGGCTGGACTACATCGACCTGCGCCACGTGCGCGAGCAGAACCGGTATCTGCAAGCGACGGTCGACCGGCTGCGGCTGGAGCAGGCCGCCCTGCTCGAGGATGCGCGCCAGGGCCAGCGGCTCCAGGCCCTGGTCGCCTTCCAGGAGAAGTACATCTACAAGACCGTGGCCGCCCAGGCCATCGGCACCAGCGGCAACGATCAGTCGCGGGTCTTCTACCTGGACAAAGGCTCCGCCGACGGCCTGGGCCGCGATATGGCGGTCATTACGCCGGAAGGGATCGTGGGCAAGGTCCGCGAGGTCTTCCCCCATTCGGCGCAGGTGCTGGCCATCAACGACCAGACCAGCGGCGCCGGGGTGATTCTTGAGGCCACCCGCATTCGCGGCATTCTGCGCGGCAACGCCATCGGCCAGCCTCAAATTGTGGGCATCCTGGCCGACAACCGCATCCAGCCGGGCGAAAGAGTGCTCACCTCCGGCGGCGACATGATCTTTCCGCGAGGGTTGCCCGTGGGCGTCGTCGAGAAGGTCGTCCGCGACCCGGAGCGCGACTCCTTTATCGAAGTCATCGTAAAGCCGGGCGCACGTCTCGACCGCCTGGACGAAGTTCTGGTCATTACCGATCTCGAACCTCGCTTCTCGCCCGAACAGCAGCAGGACCTAGCCGCCAGCGAGGCGCTGAAGGGTCCGGAAGCTGCGGCTATCGCGGAGCAGAAGAAGGCGACTGATGTGATGGCGGCGCGGCTTCCCGGCCTGACCGACCCCAATCTCCCGCCGGACCAGCAGCCGCTCCTCGACAGCTCCAACCCCAATCCCGTGGCGCACCCGCCCCAGGCGCTGCATCCGGACCGGTTCACGCCGGGAGCGGGGGCGGAGATTCCAGCGAACGCGAATTCCGCTTCGCCTCCCGCCGCGAAGCCCAGGCAGGACAGCGGCGCTTCTCCATCGGACGGCGCCGCAACCAAACCCGCCCCCAAGCCTGTGACCAAGCCGGATGAGCCGGCCGAGCCACGGCCAGCGGAGACACAGCAAGCCAATCCGGGGAGGAATCCATAGCATGTCGTTCCTGGGCGCAGACCTCCGCCGCGATCTGGAGATTCGCCGCTATCCGATGCTGGTGTACGCTCTGGCGCCGCTGACGGCGCTGGTGCTGCAGGCCTGGCTGCCCCGGCTTTTTAGCCCTTATACCTGGTTTGACCTTCCGCTGGTGGTCACCGTGTATTTTGTTCTGGGCCGCCGCAGCCCCATTCAGGGTACGTTGATGGGCGCGGCGATGGGCCTCTTCGAGGATGCGCTTACCCACCACGCCATCGGCGTGAACGGCATCGCCAACACCATGGTGGGCTTTCTGGCCGCGTCATTCGGCGTCCGCATCGACGTGGAGAACTTCACCATCCGCATGATGCTCTGCTTTCTGCTTTCAATGTTCTCCGGCGCGGTGTATCTCTTCGTCTACCGCATCTTGCTGGGCATGGAACTGGAGTTGCCGTGGTTCACTGAACTCTTCAAGGCAGCCGGCAACTCGCTCATTGCCCTGGCGCTGTTTCCCGCGCTGGATCGTCTGCGGATAAGGGAATAAGGAAGATGGGCTATTCGAACTATAGGAGAATACGGACTTTCCCTTGATTTTTGAGTCCAAGGAGATCAGACTCATACTGAGTTCGGAATCTTGCAAAAGGGAATTCGTCAGTCAGTTCCGCGATTCGGGGTGCGACGTGAAATTGAGAAAAATGCTGAGGATCAAGATTACCGTCCACGTTGAGAAGGATGGCGATTCGTTCTACGCCTATTGCCCAGGGCTCAAGGGGCTGCATGTCGATGGGGCCACGGAGGACGAAGCGGTCGACAATGCCATCAAGGCAGCCAGCCTTTATGTCTCCTCGATGATTCGACATGACGATCCCCTGCCGATCGGCGCCGATTTCCGCGCTGAGGAAAAGGCTTTGCGTCCCTCGGCGGGAAGCCGGACACTTTCAAAGAACGTAGAGATGCCATGGCCTTCAGCGCAGGAGTGTGGAGTCAACTAAAGAACACGACGGCGGATGAGTTGATTGCCGCCCTCAGGAGGAGCGGTTGGACTCTGGAGCCCGATTGCAAGGGCGCGATCCAGGTCTACCGGAACGCCGAGGGGCGAAGGGTCGGCATTCATTACCACCCGAAGAAGACCTACGGGTCGAAACTGCTCGCGGGCTTGTTGGCCGATATCGGCTGGACTGAAGCTGAAATGAAGAAACTTAAGCTCCTTAAATGAGCCTCCGCTGCTTGCTCAATACTTTGAAAACCCGGGAAGCAGCAATTTTCGAAAAAGTGGAAGAGGGGCGATGGAGCGAAGGACGGCTGTATCCTAAGGCGTAGGCAGATGGATTCCGGCAGGATCAACCGCGGCGAGAAGCTCTCCACCCTCAAGCTGACTGTGGTGCAGTACGGCATTCTCGTTATGATGCTGGCGCTGTCCGCGGGGCTGTGGCGGCTTCAGATTCTGGACGCGGAGAACTTCCGCCTCCAGGCCGAGCAGAACCGGGTCCGCAAGGAGCCCGTGCTGGCTCCCCGCGGCAAGCTCTTCGATCGCGAGAACCGGCTGGTAGTGGATAACTACCCGTCGGTCTCGTGCTTCCTGGTCCGGGAGCAGGGCCGGGACGTGGACGCCGATCTGCCCCTGATCGCCAAGGGCCTCAACCTCGATCTGGAACAGTTACGCGCCACTCTGCGCCGTTATCGCGCCGCTCCCGGCTATCAGCCCATCCCCATCAAGCTCGAGGTCACCGACGACGAAAAGGCGTTCATCGAGTCGCACCGCAACGAACTGCCCGAGCTGGAGACCATCGACGAGGAGCGCCGCCTCTATCCCCGCGACGGCTTTGCCGCCCATCTCATCGGTTACGTGGGCGAGGTCAGCGAAGAAGACCTGAACAACCCGCGTTATGCGGATTACGAGCCGGGCGACGTTGTGGGCAAGGCCGGTGTCGAGCAGACTTACGACGAACTGCTGCGCGGCCAGGACGGCTCCCGCGACGTGATTGTAGACAGTCACGGCCGCGAGGTGGGCTTCCTGCGGACCCAGCACGCCATCCCCGGCCAGGATCTCCGGCTGACCATCGACAACGACCTCCAGCGCGCAGCCGAACTGGCGCTGGGCAGCCGCAATGGCGCCATCGTGGCCATGGACCCGCGCAACGGAGAGATTCTGGCCATGGTTTCGCGGCCCAGCTTCGACCCCAACGCCTTCGCCGTGCGCATCAACCGCAGCGACTGGAACCAGCTCATCAACGACCCCAACCACCCGCTAATGAACAAGGCCATCCAGGCTCAGCTGGCTCCGGGATCGACCTTCAAGATCCTCATGTCGGTGGCCGGCCTGCAAGAGGGAATTGCGCAGAACCTCAAGATCAACTGCTCCGGCGGATGGGGCCCCTACGGCTTCTTCCACCACTGCGACGAGCACCACGGCGCAGTGGATATTCACAATGCCATCCCATATTCATGCGACACCTTTTATTACATGCTGGGCGACAAGCTGGGCATCGACAGAATCGCCAGGTATGCCACCGCCTTCGGTTACGGGCAAAAGACCGGCATCGACCTGCCCGGCGAGCTGGCGGGCCTGATGCCCTCGGCGCAGTGGAAGCTGAAGAACTACCACGCCCGCTGGTATCCGGACGAAACCCTCGATGTGTCGATCGGGCAGGGCGCGGTGGAGGCGACGCCGCTGCAACTGGCCCGGATCATCGGCGGCATTGCCTCGGGCGGGCGCCTGGTCCGGCCTCATGTGGTGTTTCCCGATCAGCTTCCCGCGGACTTCCGCAAGGCATTGCTCGACAGTTATCCGGGATCGGGCGACGTCGACTTGCCGATCGATCCCGAGAACTGGAATACGATCACCGACGGCATGGCGGAGGTCACCCAGCCCGGCTACTTCCACACTGCCGGTTCGGCCCATCTGGAGGGCATCGACTTTGGCGGCAAGACGGGAACCGCCCAGACGATGAGTCACGAGGCTCTGGACAAGACAACGAAAGGCAAGTCCACCTATCCCAACGTCTGGTTTGTGGGCGTCACGCCCCGGCGCAACCCTGAACTGGTGGTCGCCGTGCTCTGGCAAAACGGGGAATTCAGCTACTACCCGGCGCGCATCGGCGCCAAGGTTGTGGCTGCCTACGTGGAGAAGCAGCGCCGGCTGGCGCACAATCTTCAGCCCGTGAAGCCAGCGCCTCCGGTGGAAGTGAGCGCCGTGTGGACCGTTCCCGGCCCCGCGTCCGGTTCCGCCGCCGCAACCGCCAGGCAGGACGGCCAACCGGCGCGGATGCAGGCCGGCCGCTTTTTCGTCCAGGGCGGGCAGATTGTTGGCCAGGCCGCTAGCCGCGAGCGGCCAGGGATGGCGTTGCAGGCCAGAGGAAGCGCCGCTTCAGGAAAGGGAACTGGCTCCAGCCCATTCTTGAATCCCGTTGCATCAGCGCGGAGCTCATCTCGCAAGGGACAACCCGGCGACACGAAAGCTGGACTCGGGGCTTCCTCCACCGCAGCCTTGCCCGCAAGCTCAGGGAGGGGACAATAGCCCCGATGCGCCGCATCCTGAGTTTTCGCGACTTCGACTGGACTCTGCTGGTCATGGTGCTGGCGCTGTGCACGATTTCGTGCTTTGAAATCTACTCCGCCACGCTGCACACCAAGTACGCCGCCACCGCCGGCTTCTTCCTGGTCGTTAACGACCAGAAGGTATGGATCCCCGGACACATGGGCTTCCACACCAAGCAGTTGTTTTACATCGCCGGCGGCCTGGCGGCGATGTTTCTCTTTTCCAAGATCGACTATCACAAGCTGATCGACCTCGTTCCCTGGTTCTACGGAATCTGCCTGGCGGCGCTGGTTGCGGTCTTGGCGGTGGGACAAAAGGTTCTGGGCGCCAAGCGCTGGATCAAGCTCGGCCCCATGCACTTTCAGCCCTCCGAGTGGGTCAAGCTGGTGCTGATTCTGGCCGTGGCCCGGTACTTTGCCAACCTGGGCGGGCGTAGCCTTACCTGGAGAGACATCTTCAAGGCCTTCGCGCTGGTCGGCGTTCCCATGCTGCTGGTCCTCAAGCAGCCCGACCTGGGCACTACGCTCACCTATGCGCCGATTTTGATCGCCGGCCTCCTTCTGGGCGGCATCAACCTTCGCCAGGCGCTGGTCCTGGGCTCATGCGGGTTGGTCCTGGTGGCCGGAGTCTGGTACAGCGGCAAGCTGCTCAAGCCTTATCAGAAGGCCCGCCTCACCAGCTTCCTGAATCCCGACAGCGATCCCAAGGGCACCGGCTACCAGCTCCTGCAATCCAAGATCGCCGTCGGCTCCGGCGGCGTCTGGGGCAAAGGCGCGGCCAAAGGAACCCAGACCCAGGGCGACTTTCTTCCCATCCCCCATGCCGACTTCATCTTTGCCGCCTTCAGCGAGGAGCACGGCTTCGTGGGCGCGTTTTCGGTCCTGCTGTTATACTTTTTCATATTGATGCGTTTGATTCAGAACGCTCAAACAGCCGCAGACCTGTCCGGCTCCCTCATTATCATGGGGGTGGTGGTTGTGTTGACTTTCCAGATCGCGGTCAACGTGGGCATGGTCATCGGTTTTATGCCAGTCACCGGAATTCCTTTGCCGTTGATGAGTTACGGCGGATCTTCGGTGTTGTTTACGTTTCTGGCGCTGGGCGTGGCGATGAATGTCCGCATGCGCCGCTTCGTAAACTGACGGTCTCGGGGCAATTCGAGGCCTCCAACGGCAGGCCTTCGCCGCTGGGGTAGCCTTTGGCCCAGGCCGCGTTCGACCGGTTCACCTCTTGCGTCTCCCCGGAACTGTCCGGGCCGCAAGAGATCAAGTTTCATGTAGTTAGCCGGCCAGGTCCGGATGGATCTCGAGCCCGGCAGGATTGGGTTCATGAGCACGCAGAGACGGGAAGACCGTTGGCAGCGCAAGAATTTCACGCGACGCGCGTGTGTATTCGGGCACGGAGATTCCGCCCCGATCGCGCGGCATGGTAGTGCGCACGCCAGCGGTGGAACGGCCCCGCCGGTAAATTCGGCTTGGTTGGCCACAAACTCTCTGCCATCGGATTACCGCGCTTTCAAACTCGTTAGGTTGGTTCATCTTGTTCAGTTTGTTCGGTTTATCCCGCCTGGGGTAGTTCCATCGGTCCCCCGGGGCAACCTGGACAAGCGCCACAATGCGCGCAGCGCGCCGCCCTCCGGGGCTGCGCTCAGCGCGGCAACCGGCACACTAGCGACTCTCAGGTCATCCCTTCCGCGCATTCCCTCCCCTTCCGGTCTCGACTGTCTCCATCCCACCTTGCCGCAGTTCCCAGCAGGCAAATGCCGCTGGACGGAAAGGTACGATGGCAAAGGAAATCTGCATCTCCTCCACGCCGCGCGAGACGCGGCTTGCAATTCTTGAAGACGATCAGCTCGCGGAGATCTACTACGAACGCGAAAACGAGTACACGTTGGCGGGGTCGATTTACAACGGCCGCGTCACCCGGGTACTGCCCGGCATGCAGTCCGCATTTGTGGATGTGGGCCTGGAGCGCGACGCCTTCCTCTATGTAACCGACTTCCTCGAGCTCGAAGACGCGGAAGAAACCGAAGAGCTTGAAAAAGCCGCTGCCAGCGGGGGCAGTCAACCTCCGCGCGAGGTCCGCCACAGCCCCGCCCCTGACGCCAATAACGGTCGTGGTGAAGCTCGACAGCGGCGCTCCGGTCAGAAGGTCGATCAAAGACCGGATCAGAAGCAGGAATCGCGACCCGAACAACCAGTGACGGAACGTCAGCCCAAGGAACGCGGCTTTGCCGTCGAGGCCCTACCCGACGCCGTTGCTCAAACCTCGGCCGCTTCCGAGCCTGGTCACGGCGCAGGCGAGGAATCGAGCGAACCAGGCGCCAAACGCTGGCGTGGACGCCGCCGCCGCCGCGGTGGCCGTGGCGGAGCTGCCGGCGCCCAGGCAAGCCAGGCCGAGACAACTGGCTTGGAAGAGTCCGCTGAGAGCTATGCTGAGACGCCCGCTGAAGCTGAGGTCGCAACCGTCATTCATGCCGCCGCCACCGGGGTCCCCGGCGACAGGTCGTCGTCGGCGGGGTGGTCAACCGGGGTCCCCAGCGATGCTCCGACCCTGAAGGGAGCTCCAGCGCCCGTTTCACTGCCGGGCCGTGAAGCTGTCCCGGCGCCCCGCGCCGGCCACGCACCCACACCCTTTGTCCTTCCTGGCGAATCGCTCTCCAAGTACGGCGGCGCTCCGGAAGAGGAATTTCCGAGATTTGCCACCGCGGCCAGCTCGGCCCCACCGGCTCGTCCTGCCAGCACCTTTAAGCCTGCGACCCTGATTGAAGCGGCCATCGAGTGGGACGGCAGCGGCCTTCTACCCGGCGAATCGATCTCCAGACATCGCGCCCGCCAGCCCGAGCCCGCTCCGGAAGCCGAGCCGCAAGTCATTGAAAGCGGCGCGATCCAGAGTGAGGATTACTCCCCCGACGAGTTCGAAGAGGAAGAACTCGTCTCGGAGCGATCCGAGGCAAAGCCCGACTCCGCTCCTGAACCAGTTGCGGAGGACCGATTCGTGGAGGAAGAGCAAATCGTCGCGGAGGAACATCTCAAGCCCCTCGAAGAATTTCAGGCAGAGGAAGACCAACTGGTAGAGGAAGAGTACCTCAAACCTGTCCAGGAATCCCCGGTCGAGGAAGCGGCTTCTTCGGCGTCCCGCTTCATCGCGGTCGAGGAAGAGCCGGCAGCGCCGGTCGCGATCAAGGAGAAGGACGGTGAGGTTGAGGCGGCAATCGATGAGCCATCGACCCCAGCGGTCAATGAGGAGATTGCGGAATCGTTGGTGACGCGGGAGGAGGCCGCGGCCGAGGTCGCGTCCGGCGCGCCTGCCGCCGCCGAACCGCCAGCCGCCGAAACCGAGACCGTCAACCCCGCCGCCGTCGTTCTTCAGCAGCCGGTTGCAGCGACGCCGGTTCCCGTCGAACCCGCACTCGAAACGGCCGCAGCGTCAACCGCAAAACCCCTGGCTGCCGAACTTCAAACCGTCGCGCCCGGAGAGCCGGGAGCGGATTTGTCCGCCTCGCATCGCATCGACCCGCTGCCCCCCTCCACCTTCCGGCTCTTTGGCCTGGGTGGCAAGAAAAAGGCCGAAGAACCGGCTCCCGAACCCGTCGTCCCGCCGTCCCAGCCGGCTTCCACGGCGTCGGTTTCAAGCTATGCTCCCGGCAGCGGCCTGGTGGTGGAAGAGGTAATCGAAGAAGAAGAGTCCGATGCTCCCCGCCATCCTCATCGCGGCGAGGCTGAGGAACACGACCTCGATGATCTTGAAGAGGAGACGCTGCCCCCGCAGATGCGCACCGGCGATCTGGGCGAGATGTTCCAGGAGGCCCACCTTGACCACCGCATCGAGTTGAACTTCGACGACAAGAACGGCGAGGAGGACGAAGGCACCGACGAAGACGAAGAGGAATCCGCCGCGGCCGGGCATCCCGCCGCAGGTGAATTCCAGGGCCAGCCGCAACCGTCCCGCGACCGGGGGATGCGCGGACGCCGCGGCCGCGGTCCGCAGGGAGCCCAGGGCAACCGCCGCGGTCCATCCCGGCGCTCGATGCAAACCTCCGACCTGCCCGTCATCAGCGATCTCTTGAAGCCCGGGCAGCAGATTCTCGTCCAGATCGCCAAGGAGCCGATCGCCAAGAAGGGCGCCCGCATCACCTCGCACATAGCCCTGCCGGGACGCTTTCTGGTTTTCATGCCCACCGTCTCCCACATCGGCGTCAGCCGCAAGATCGCCGCCGACGAGGAGCGCCAGCGCCTGAAGCGCATTCTCATCCACGAACGCGGCGACGCATCTGGCGGATTCATCGTCCGCACCGCCGCTGAGGGCGCATCGGAGGACGACCTCCGCACCGATCTTCGCATGCTCATCAATCTGTGGAACGATATCAAGCAGCGCTCCGAAGAATCCAAGTCGCCGGCCCTGATCTACCGCGATCTCTCGCTCATCGAGCGCATCCTGCGCGACCAGGTCAGCGCCGATTTTTCCTCGATCTGGGTGGATTCGGAGACCGACTACGAGCGCATCGTCCGCATTCTCAACCATTTCTCGCCCACCCTGGTCCGCCGCGTCAAGCTCTACACCAAGGAGACTCCACTCTTCGAGCAGTTCGGCATTCAGGACGAGATAGAAAAAGCGATGCGTTCCAAGGTCTGGCTCAAGAGCGGCGGCTCCATCGTCATCAACCAGACCGAGGCGCTGGTAGCCATCGACATCAATACAGGCAAGTACGTCGGCAAGTCGGCGCGCCTTGAAGATACGATCGTCAAGACCAACCTGGATGCCGTGCCGGAGATCGTGCGCCAGATTCGTCTCCGCGACCTGGGCGGCATCATCGTCATCGACTTCATCGACATGGACGACCGCAGGAACCGCTACAAGGTGATGGCCGCCCTGGAAGAAGCCCTCAAGAGCGACCGCGCCCCCACCAAGGTTCTCCAGTTCAACGACTTCGGCCTGGTGGCCATCACCCGCAAGCGCGTCAAACAGTCTCTTGAGCGCACACTCTCGGTTCCTTGCCCCACCTGCCAGGCTACCGGCATGGTGAAGAGCCCGACGACGGTCTGCAACGAGATCTACGTCGAGCTGCGGAAGATGCGGAAACACTTCGAGGGAGCCGACGTTCTGCTGCGCGTCAACCCGGAGACGGTGAAGGTGCTCAAGGGCAACGGCGGCAGCTGGCTAAGCGATCTTGAGGAGCTGGTCGGCAAGAACATTCTCGTCAAGAGCGACCCCACGCTGCATCCCGAGCAATTCGACATCCAGGGCTGAGGGCAAAACCCCCACCAAAATTGAAGGCCGGAGCATCGCTCCGGCCTTCGGCGTTTACACTCTGGCTTCACAGCAGCGCAACACATAAAAGCTGTCATCCTGAGCGGAGTTTGACGCGTTTTTTGCGCCAAACGGAGCCGAAGGACCTGCGGTTGCTCTTGCCTTTGCGCTTCACTTCAATGCAGAGAAGCTATAATTGATGCGACCCGAAGGAGCTATCGCGATGAGTACGGAACTGCCAACCCCAACTATTGAACTTGTGACGTCCGTGGCCGCGAGGTTCGACCGTCAGTATTCAATTATCGAGCAATCTCTCGGCGAGCTGTTCAGTCGATACCACGAAAACACGAGTCTTACCCATGTTCTATGGAAGGTTGCGCTGCTCAATCCTTTATACCAACTTCATATCCGTCCCTACTCCCCGAAATTCCCTGACATATTGGATGTTGCTAACCACATACATAAGAATGCACAGGAAATCGACTCCGCGCTCGCTCTTGGTTTGCCCGATATCGTCAATAGAATTGCGAGCGTTGTAGTTTCATTGGGGAAAAGGCCTTTTTACCACTATTCATTTGCGAGCAAGTATTGCAGTTGGCACAATCTCAATGCATACCCCATCTACGATATCCATGTTGACAACTATCTCTGGTCTTTGAAGGGGCAAGGCCGCTTTACAGATGCGGCGTTCCTTTTTCGGGAGAGCCTAAAGGACTACCCAACATTTTTCAGAATCATGACTGCTTTCCGCAAATACTTTGGGCTTGAGTCGCTCTCCTTCAAGGAGATCGATAAGTTCCTATATCTGGATGGTGGAGAACTGCCCGTCGAGGAACCGAGTGAGCTTTAGTCAGGGAAAAGCCTCACCGGATCACATGAATCGGTATCCCGACCTTCAGGTTTCTCCAAAGCTGCTCGGTGGTATAGACGGGAGCCTGAAGAGCAATCGCCAGAGCCAGGCAGGCTCGATCCCCCAACGACAGCCCGTACTTCTCCGTCTCCGCAATCAGGCTTCCGGCGATCTTTGCCTGGTCGGCGGTGAAAGGTTCAGGGGCCGTCTCCAGCAAATTGGCGTCCGACCAGGCATCCTCCGGGTCGTATCCCTTATTGATGAGCTTGGACTGCACTTCGGCAAGGTTGACCGTGCTGACAACGGCATCGTCCAGGATCTCAGCCGGCATCCTCTCAGCGCCTCGTTCCTGAAAAATGATGGCAAGAATGGCAGAGGCATCCAGAACAACTTCATTCATGCTTGGCTGCCTCACGCCGTTCCGCGCTCAATTCGTCGGAAACGAGCGTCCCCGGTTTAACGTATCGGCTTGCCCGCTCCTGGGCGCACCGGATGCGGCTTCGTATCGTCGATATGCGCAGTTCACCTTCCACAACGCGCAAAATGAGCATATCGCCGTCCGCCATCCCCAACGCTTCCCGCACGGCAGCCGGGATCACAAGACGGCCTTTCGCCCCCATGCGCATCCGAACCCGATGATCTTCCACAAACTTGGGGCGTTCCCAAACGACCTCTTGCTCTTGCGGTTCCAAAACGTCCACCTGTCCCACCTTCTCCAATTAGTGACACTAGTCTACCATAGTGGCACGAATCACACAAGTGGCACGTTCTACAGAATTCCCAGCACTCTCAGCCTTAGCAGCCCACCGAACATCACCCCCAGCGGCATGATGGCCACCAGGGTCAGCTGGTACAAAGTCGGGTACTGGCCCTTGGATACCAGGGCGGCCGTCGCGGAGAGCAACAGCACCACAATCCCCAGCACCAGCGCGTGTTCCAGCGGGCTGGCCGCCGCTATCCACGCGGTTACGTAGCCTCCGGCCGTGGCGGCAAGATAGGAGTAGCTGAGGGTGACAAAGATGTAGCCCCGGCTCGGCGCTCCCACGGTCCAATTGGGCGCCAGGCGAGCCAGCAGTATGGTCATCGCCATTACCAGCAAAAACACGGTGGCAAAGCCGGCCAGCAATGCAAGAAATGCGTGCAGAATCACCACGGTCTGCCCTCCCCTTCCGGCCTCGTTCCCACTTCGCCCCTCTCGATCCGCTCCAGAAACGCCCGCGCCAGCTTTCGCTCACCGGGATTGGTCTCGCCGTGCATGGAGCACAGGTCGAGAAACTCATCGCACAGCGGATTCTGCCGCTCCTGCTGCTGGAAGACTCCTTGCAGCGCCAGAGCCAGCTCGCGCAGGCGCTCCGCCTCCGGCCATGCCCGATCGTCAGCCTCGTCGCCCAGGCGCTCGTAGCCGGAAAACAGCCCCTGGCGGCCTTGCGCGCACTCTTCCAGGCAAGCCAGGAGCTGCTCTCGAAAGGCCTGCGCCAGCATCTCCAGTTGATCGGGTTCGACTTCGTCGCGCGGGTCCATTCTGCGCTCACTTCCCCTTCATCGCCGCTTCCACATCCTCAGCCGTGTGCGGCAGCGCGGCCACCAGATCGATGAGCTTGCCGTCGGCGCCCACCAGGAAGACGCACTCGATGCGCACGCCCAGCTTCTCCTCGGGAATGTAGACGCCCGGCTCAATGGTAAAGACCGACCCCGGCTTGAGCAGGGCCGGATATTCCGCGGGATCGTGAACGTCGATGCCCACCAGATGCCCGAGGCCGTGCAGCCAGTACTGGCCCAGCGGCTGTCCGTGCAGGTCTTTGCTATGGGTGTTGATGTAGTTGTAGGCCGCGTTATCGAGGGAATCCGGGTCGCGCCGGTCGCGGTCGTTGATCTTCGATTTACCGGCCACAAACGCATCGATGGCCGCCTGCTGCGCCCCCAGCACGATGTTGTAAATCTCCCGCTGGCGGTCGGTGAAGTGGCCGCTCACCGGCACCGTCCGGGTAATGTCGGAGGCGTACATGGAGTACTCGCAGGCCGCATCCACCAGCAGAACGTCGCCATCCGCGAGCGTGCGCGTGTTCTCCGAGTAGTGCAGCACCGTCGAGTTGATCCCCGAGCCCACGATGGGCGCATAGCTGGCCCGTTCGCAGCCGTTTTCCATCCACACGGCGGTCATCTCGCCGGCCAGCGCCCGCTCGGTAACGCCGGGCTTCACGGCCCGCATCATCACCCGCTGCGCGGCTATCGAGGCATCGGCGGCCTTGCGCAGCAGGGCAATCTCTCCTTCGTCTTTCACCGCCCGCAACTGCCGCGTCAGCTCGGTCGCGTCATGCGGCGAAGCGCCGGCGTCCATCCCCAGCGTGGCCGCGGTGAAATCGAGCAGCGCCTTGGCCTGCGCCGCGCCCGGCTGCGCCCACACGTTCCCCGCCAGATGCCGGTCGGCGGCGATCAGCCGGTTCAGCACCGCGGGCAAATCCGTCATCGCCTCCACCGCGTCCACTCCCGCGGCCTCGGCAACTCCCGGCGAAGAGGCATCCAGCTTGGCCCCTGTGTACTTCTCCATGCGCAGGTCGCGCGTGGGCAGGAAGAGTATTTCCTTGTACGCGCGCGGAGCCGGCGCTTGCGGCGCATCGCCCACCACCAGCAGCGCCGCGCCCGGCTCGTTCCACCCGGTCAGGTAGTAGAAATCCGAATCCTGGCGATAGGGCATGAAGTCCAGTTGCGGCTCCTCGGCGGCAAAAAACACAGCCACGCCGCCGCGCAGCCTTGCCCCCAGCGCCACGCGCCGCGCGTGATAAACCGAGGCAGGTTGTTTCTCAAGCGAACGAGCGAAAGGAACGGCGGACGCAAAAAACGCGAACACCAGACCGGCGACAGAGGCAACACGCTGCACACGATGCATGAGACCAGCCTGATACCCGGTGCTGCATCTGTCAAGCACGGCAGGAAACGCCGCGCCGCCGCTACTCCTCGGCCGCCTTCACCATGGCCGCCAGGCTGCGCTCCACGTCTTCCCTGGTCGTGGCCCAGGACGAGACGCTGATGCGCATCGCCGTCTGCCCCTGCCACACGGTCGGCCCGCACCAGCAGGTTCCCTCCGCCTGGAGGCGCGCAATCGTCCGCAGCGTCCGCTCCGGCGTGCCGAAGGAGACCAGAACCTGGTTGATGACCACCTCGTTCAGCACCTGGAAGCCGGCGGCCTTGAGCCCGGCGGCAAAGCGGCGCGCGTGGCTCGAGGTGCGCTCCACAATCTCCGCCATGCCCGACCACCCCAGCGACCGCAACCCGGCCCACAGCTCCACGCCGCGCGCCCGCCGCGAAAGTTCCGGGTTGTAGTCGGAAGGCTCGCGATGCTCTCCGAGAGCCAGATACGAGGCCTGAATCGACATGGCCGCCCGCAGCGTCTCAGGCTCGCGCACCAGCGCAATGCCGCAGTCGTAGCCGATATTGGGCCACTTGTGGGCGTCGGTGGCCCAGGAGTCGGCCTGCTCGAAACCCTTGGTCAGACGCCGGTACTTGGGCGAGGCCGCGGCCCACAGCCCGAAGGCTCCATCTACGTGAATCCAGGCCCCAACCGCGCGCGCCACCGGGAAGATCGCCGCCGCAGCATCGAAGGCGCCCGTATTCACGTTGCCGGCCTGCAAACAGAGGATGGTGCGGTCGTCCATTGCAGGCAGCGCATCGGCCCTCATCCGTCCCTGCCCGTCCACCGGCACGCGCACCACGCGCTTCCGGCCCAACCCCAGCAGCCCCAGCGCCTTGGTGACAGAGGCATGAGCCTCCGC
>Ga0326727_10015272_pt1 | contig 16530 bp, 15 predicted proteins | sample MB2enrmetagenome_FD_207643 | JGI IMG/M metagenome (GOLD analysis project Ga0326727, IMG submission 207643) | Lab enriched peat soil microbial communities from McLean, Ithaca, NY, United States - MB29MY | ecosystem: Environmental > Terrestrial > Soil > Wetlands > Peat | place: USA: New York...
GCTACCTGCGGCGAGACATTGACGATATTGCCAGGCCCGGCGGCGCTGCTGTTGTTCAGGTTCACCTTGACGGCCACCACTTCGCCCGGTTGGTAGCCCCGATGCCGCAGCCCGCGCGCGCGCTGGTTATAGTAGGCGAATATTTTCAACCAGGCATCTTCGTCGGTTGCGGAGTTGGTGAGGCTCTTGAGCGTGACTGAGAGCAGGGCGTCCACGCGCTGCTGGTTGGTGTTTGCGTCCATCCACCATTGATCGGTCGCGGATTCAATGTGTCCGCTCCATCTTGCGGCCTGCGGATCGCGAGCCCAGACCACTCGTCCTGGATTGATCCCGCGCGCAACGCCCATCGGCGAGTTCCGCAACTTTGGCGTGTAGTCATAGCGAGTTGCTATCTCGGCCGCGGAGATGGCACGGGTATGCATGACCCAGACGGCGCAGCCAATCAACGCGATCGCGCCTATTCCCACAACCACGGCTCGATAACGGTATGCCAGTCGGCGCAGGCGAGCAACGGAAAAGAGGCCTCCGAGCGAGCCGAAACTCCAGGCGACAAATGCGCCGGCGACCGGAAATGCCGCTCGCTGGCAAGGGTAGGTGGCGCGACTCGGCTTGGGGATCACACGCAAAAGAAACCATGCCAGCGCGCAGAATCCAGTCACCGGCGCAATCAGTTTGCGCCAGCGGTGCGATGTGATCAATGTCTGAATGCTTTGTTTCATGATGGCGAATCCTCTTCCGATATCGACACAGCGACGAGCGCAGGTTCTTCCGCCCGAGCAAGCGCGTGCGCTTCGACAAACCTGGAGGGACGTCGAGTAATAGTAGGGACAGTTCGACTACCGGGTATGTGAAGCGTGTCACAATTGCGATTTATCCGGCCGCGAAGCTGAAAACGCATCTTACGGACTGCGGGCTTTTATGGGCGGCATGCCGGCTGACAATTGGTCCGTTCGCTCTGGGCAAAGCGAATTCTCACGTATCCCAACCGATGTAACCAGTCAAAAACACGTTTCATACTTGATTTTGCTTGCAAACTGAAATATTTGGGCGTATCACGATCCCGGCCCAAGACTGGCGCTTCAGACCTTGGCTAAAGCGATGGGCGCTGCACGACACTTAACTCGACACTTGGAGGCAGGAAAATGAATCAAGCTCTCACAGGCTTCGTTAAGAGGCTCATTAAGCTGAATTTGCTGATCGCAATCCTCGCGTGCGCGTCGATTGCCTATGGCCAGGCCGGTGGTGCGAGCCTGAATGGTCAAGTGACAGACACTTCCGGTGCGGCGGTTACAGGAGCACAGATCTCTGCCAGAAATGTGGATACAAATCTTGCTCAAATCGCCATCAGTGACGATCAGGGCCAGTACAAAATCAGCCCGTTGCCCCCCGGCAGTTACAGCATCACCATTAAGAAGCAGGGATTTGAAACCTACGTCCAGGCAGGCATCGTTCTGACCGTGAACCAGGCCGCCACGCTGAACACCATCACACTGAAGCCTGGAGCCGTGCAGGAGACGGTCAATGTCACGGCCAATGCGGAGCTTCTGAACACCACCTCCGCCGAGATGAGCACGATGGTGAATGAGGCTGCCGTGGTGCAACTGCCACTGAATGGCCGCGACCCCTCAACCCTGGTGTTTCTTGCGCCCGGTACGAGCAACGTGAAAAACGACGCCGGCACATATACGACAGGCCCGGTGTTCCCAACCGAAACCGGCGCTTCAGTCAATGGCGGGCGTCAGGGCAGCGTCTACTACCTGCTCGATGGCGTTTCGAACATTGACGACTACAACATGATGACGGCTCCGTTTCCGAATGCGGATGCCACCCAGGAGTTTCGCGTCATCAGCAACAACTTCAGCGCCCAGTACGGCTTCGCTCCCAGTGGAGTTGTAACCATCGCGACCAAATCCGGCTCCAACCAGTTCCACGGTGTCGCATTCGATTTCTTGCGCAACCAGGATCTGAATGCGAAGAACTGGTTTTCGCACGTTGTCGATCCGCTCCGGCGCAACCAGTTCGGCGGCGGCGTAGGCGGGCCGGTCATCAAAAACAAGTTCTTTTTCTTTGCCAATTACCAGGGAACACGCGCTTCCAGCGCAACCTCGGGCAATGTCATCTACACTCCCACCGCAGCCATGCTGGCCGGCGACTTCAGCGGCATTACGACGACCCTCAAAGCGCCTTTCGCGACTGTCAATGGAAAGGCCAATCAGGTTAGCCCTTCATTGTTCAGCACGGCGGCCGTCACCATGGCCCAAACCGCTCTACCCGCGGGCGTGGCTGCGAACGGAGCCGTTTCATACACTGCGGCGCCCACGGTGAACAACTTCAACGAGCACACAGAGAGGCTGGACTATACGCTCTCTGACAAACAGCGCCTCATGCTCAGGTCCTACCTCATCGGCTTCGTTGAACCGCAGAGCGCCACTAAAGGAAACATCCTCTCGGTGGTCAACGGCCAGAAGGATTGGGACTATAACGAAGCATTCAACCACACCTGGACGATCAATCCGAGCACGGTGAATGTCGCTTCCCTGTTCTGGACACAGATGTCGGGGCACACTCATGCTGTATCTCCGGATATTAACGGGACACCTGTTTGCCTGCACCGTTACATCAATGTCGTCGATGCGCCGTATCCGGGCGGCCAGTGCTTTATCTCCGGCTTTGGCGTGACCAGCGCCTTCACCACGGCCAGCTTCAACCCGGCGCAGGAAGTTCGCACCACTTTCGGGATCTATGACACCTTTACCAAGACCTTTGGCAAAAACACCCTGTCAGCGGGAACGAACCTGCAGCATGAACTCGCGGTGAATATCGGCGCATACCCTGGAAACGCCGGCCTCAGCTTCAACGGCAGCTACACCGGACTCGGACTGGCTGACTTCCTGCTCGGCGATCTATACAGCTTCTCCCAGGGCGCCGGGCAAATCGTCGATGTTCGTGGCTGGGTGCTTGGTCTTTACGCTCAGGATGAGTATCGTTTGCAGCCTGGGCTCACCCTTACGCTTGGCCTGCGGTGGGATCCAAACACTCCACCGTCATCGGCGGCGGGTTGGGGCGACGGATTCAATCCTGGGCAAGTCAGCACGGTTTATCCCACCGCGCCCGCCGGCATGATCTTCCCTGGGGATAAGGGCCTGAACTCGGGGCTTATGCCAACAACCTATAACTATTGGGAGCCTCGCATTGGCGTTGCGTGGCAGCCCAAACAGCTTCCGCGTACCGTATTCCACGCGGCATTCGGCGGGTTTACCTCTCCGCTAAGTTATGTCATGTATAACCACATGGCTCTTTCTGCTCCGTTCAGTCCAACTTATACCTTCAACGGAACGTCATCGACACCCATTTCATTTGCAAATCCCTGGGCCAGCTATCCGGGCACGGGCGGCACGAATCCGTTTCCGCCGTTTGTCCAAATCGGCTACCGGCCTCCAACAACCTATACGTTCCTTCTTCCGGTCTCGATTTCAGGCGACTTCAACACCAACTTCCATCTCGGTATAACGCAAAGCTGGAACGCCTCCGTTCAGCAGGATCTTGGCCACAATTTGTCGTTGCAGCTTGCTTATGTGGGCAGCGAGTCGTATCACATGGCAACCGCAATGGACCAGAATCCAGGCATCTTCGCCAACGGCGGCAAACGTACAACCTATCCGAACTTTGGAAATATTCTGACCAATTTCAGCAATGGGACAGCGAGCTACCAGGCCCTGCAGGTCAGTGTAGAGAAGCGCCTTTCCTACAACCTTCAATTTCAGTCCAATTTCACCTGGTCGAAGTCGATTGACACCTGGGCCACCGGCAACATATCCGTCGGCGGCTCCTTGCTCCCGAATCCCTTTAACCTGCGCTTCAATCGCGGAAACTCCGCGCTCAACGTCCCATTCATCTGGATAAGCAACCTCGTCTACACTACCCCGTCGTTATCCGGCAAGAACGCGTTGCTGCGGCAAGTGGTGGGTAGCTGGCAGGTGAGCGCTATTGTGACCTCGCAATCCGGCACACCGATCACCATCCTGGGTGGAAGCGGCAACAATAACTCCGGAGCTCAGCAGTCTGAAGACCGCGCCAACGTGACCGGCCAGTCCTTCAATGTGCGCCAGGGCGGAAGAGGTCAGTGGATCAACGCGTACTTCAATACCGCTGCGTTCGCCAGCAATCCGGCCGGTACGTTTGGCACCAGCGCCAAGAACCCGTTCCCGGGCCCGCCCATCAACAGCACCGACATGGGGATTGGTAAAAACTGGACCCTGGTGGAGGGCGTTCGCCTGCAGTTCCGCTGGGAGATGTTCAACGCATTCAATCACCCGGATTTTGGCACTCCGGTCAGCACGGTGGGCGCCAGCAACTTCGGCAAGATCACCAGCATTGGTTTCATACCGCCCCGCGTGGGACAGGGCGCGCTCAAGATCGAATTCTGATTAACTGTTCAATGGATAGACTAGCTGATAGAGAGGCCGAGCAACCTTCAGATTGCCCGGCCTCTCCATTTGAATTGCATTCAGAGGAGAATATGAACTCAGCGGATCAGGTTGCGAAGGGAGACAACGTCGGATTGCGGGGGGCCGACGTTGGTAGAAGAGACTTCATGAAGATGGGCATAGGCACCGGCATCGCCATGAGCCAGATTGTTCATTCTTCAGGTGCAGTGGCTCAACAATCGCCCGCACTGCCCGTGAGTGATGCCACGCAGCCACTTGCCGGGTGGTTGAACGACGGCAAGCAGACTGGCCCGGGATGGAAGTACGATGCAAACCGTGCCTTTGGCAATGGACCGATGGACGCCACAACTCGCGAAATCGTCGAGTATGTGAGTTCCTTCTCGGAATCGAAACTGACGGATTCGCTCGTCGATGCTGTTTGTTTCACCATGCTCGACTCCCTGGCTGCCCTCATTGCGGGTTTCGAGTCCGAGCCCGCCCGCATTTGCGCCCGATTGGCCCGAACCACCCGGAGCGATCTCAAGAGCACCGTTCTCGGTTACGGCATCACGACCGCGCCGGACATCGCCGCCTTTGCCAACGGATGCATGGTGCGGCACACCGATTTCAACGATATTCCCCACAATAGCGACATCGTTTCCGGCATCTTCGCCATCGGAGAGGCGGTTCACTCGACGGGTCCCGAGATGCTGGTGGCCATAGCCCTGGGATACGAACTGGCCAGTGGGATCAGAACCGGGGGCCAGGGACCAGGCGCCGGCTGGGACGGAATAGCCAACGGCCCCGCAGTGGCGATGGCGATGGGAAAGCTCCTGAAGATGAACAAGGATCAGCTCGCCAACGCCCTCTCGCTTTCAATGGTCCCCCACATACCGCTGAAAGTAACTCATGTGGGCGCTCTTTCGATGTGGAAGGGATGTCACAGCGCGGAATCGGTGCGCTGCGCTGTGTTCGACACTTTGCTGGCACGCGAGGGGATGACCGGACCTTCTCAGCCCTTCGAAGCCAGACAGGGCCTGTTCGAGCACATGGGCCGCCCCTCCCGCCCCATACGCCTTCCCATATCGGCGGATGGAAAAATGGAGATCGAGAGGGCGGGCTACAAACGCTTTCCCTCCGAGGGTTCCACGCAGTCCGTCCTCGACGAGCTGATACCGGCTGTCCGTGCGTGGACGCAGCCGGGGGAAATCGCATCCATATATATCGAACTCCCCTATGACGGCTGGCTGGAAACCGCTGATCCGCCCAAGTGGGATCCGCGTAATCGCGAGACCGCCGACCATAGCATGCCTTATGTCATCGCTCGCGCGCTGATCGACGGTGACATCTATGTCAACTCCTTTAGCGAAGAAAAGTTCATGGATCCCGTAGCCAGGCAACTTATGGATAAAATCACCGCGGGACCGAACTACGCCTATACCTACCAGGGGCAAGCGCGCATTACCGTTGTTACGAAGACGGGTGGGAAACTGGTCAAGGAGACATTGCTCCACATGAACCGACCGATGACGCGCCAGGAGATCATCGAAAAGTTCAATCGTGTCTGCGCATTCCGGTCCATCTCAAATCAGCAGCGGGATCAGGCGAGGGAACTGTGGCTCAATCTGCAAAAGGTGAGGGACTTCGCGGAGCCGATGAATGCGCTTGCCACTTTCGGACATCCCCTGCCGTTGTGACTTTGTGCCCGGCGACCAGGCGGCGGACGGATAATTTCTTATGAAGTTGACGGAGAACGCAATCATGAAGATGAAGCGAATCATTTGCAGACAAATCGCATCCGTTGCGCTGGCTGTTATAGCGGCAGTGGGAGCAATTGGTTCAAGCCCCGCGGCGGCGCAATCGAAACCGGCGCTCACGCATCAAGTACCGAAGTTTCGCGTGGACCCATCGTGGCCGAAGATTCCCAACGGCTGGACATTGGGGCAAGTGTCGAGTGTGGCCAGCGACGAACAGGATCATATATGGGTATTGCAGCGGCCGCGAACAGTGAGAGCGGGTCAGAAGCAGGCCCCGCCGGTATTGGAGTTCGATCAGGCGGGCAACTATATCCAGGGCTGGGGCGGACCCGGCGCCGGCTACGATTGGCCAGTCTCGGAACACGGCATCTTCGTGGACTACAAGGGATATGTGTGGATCGGCGGCAGTGGCAACGACGATCAGATCCTCAAGTTCACGAAGACCGGAAAATTCGTCCTGCAAATCGGTCACGGCGGCCACAAGAAGACAAATCAGGACACGCAGAACTTCTTCAAACCAACCGACGTGTACGTATATCCGAAGACCAACGAATTGTTTGTTTCGGATGGCTACGGCAACAACCGCATCATTGTCTTCGACGCCGATACGGGTGCATACAAGCGCATGTGGGGTGCGTTCGGCAACGTCCCCGTGGACGATCCCGCCCCCGGCTCAGGCCGGAGTCCCCGGACCTCGGATGCAGATCGCATTCCTGCCAAGGACCTGCCGGCCGGCGATCCCGGCCCCGCGCAATTCCACACCGTTCACAGTGTCAAGGTTTCTCGCGACGGGCTCGTTTACGTTGCCGACCGCGCCGGAAAGCGGGTGCAGGTCTTCACGATTGATGGCAAATATCTGAAACAGGTCTTCGTCGATCGCTGGTGCGAGGCTCCGGGAGGCGCAAACGCCTTTTGCGGAAACGGCGAGACCGCTGCCAGTGTGGCATTCTCGTCGGATCCGGGGCAGCGCTTCCTGTATGTCGCCAGCAGGAGTCCCGCGCGTATCTGGGTGTTTGACCGGAAAACCCTCGAACCCCTTACATCGTTTGGACGCCCCGGCGTTGCCCCTGGAGAGTTCTATGTGATCCACCATATGGCTGCCGACTCAAAAGGCAATCTCTACACCGCCGAAGTTGAAGACGGTAGACGAGTTCAGAAGTTTGTGTTCGAAGGAATCGTCTCAGAACCTTCGAAATGAAGTCCTTGTGCATTTGGCCCGCGCGAGCGGTGCGAGTGACCGCTTAAGTCAAACAACTGATTCTCAGAGGCTTATTGCCGGGAAATCATGAGAGATAAAACCCGGATTGTCCACGGCATTTGCGCAGACAAATGCGATGGGGGATTTGTTTCAATTGACAGCAGGTTAGGATGCGTGCTATCCCCGTATGCATGATTCACGTCGATGACGGGGCGTTCCTTGCGCAGGTGGACCGTATCGTACACAGCGAGGAACTGCGCAATTCAGAAATGCAGCGTCGACTGTTGAAGTTTCTGGCAGACAAATCCCTCCTGGGCGAAGCAGATAATCTTAAAGAATACGTGGTGGCAATCGACGGCCTGGGCAAGTCTCCCTCCTACGATCCCCGGCAGAACTCGGCGGTTCGCATTCAGATCGGGAGGCTCCGCCAGAGTCTCGCGGAATACTACCGGACCGAAGGAAAGCAGGACGATCTAATGATCGACCTGCCCAAAGGGCATTTCAAGCTCACCTGTGTCTCCCGTTCCGCTTCCCCTGAATCGCTGCCGCCTCCTTCTCCAGCTTCGGTTGAGCATGGCTGGGGATTGCATCTTACCTCCACTTTATGGAACCGCGTTCTGCTGATATCGGCGATCTTCGCGGTTATCCTTTTCGGCGCCTCTTCGCTGCTGGAACAGTGGCGCATGCACACGGCGGCTGCTACATCGTTTCCAGGATGGACCTCCGACTTACAGGAACTCTGGGGACCGATTGTGGACTCCAAGTTGCCCCTGGTTCTCACCATCGAAGATCCGCTCTTCGTGGAACTGCGCTCGGAACCCGGGGTCTATTATCGCGATCGGTCTCTGAACAAATGGGAGGACATTGTAGCCTCTCCAACGGTTGCAGCGCTGCAGCACTCGATGAAGAGTTCCGAATTACAACCCAGCCGCTACTACACAGCATTCGGAGAAGTGGAGGTTGCCTATCATTTGGGAATGTTGCTTGGGCCGCGCGAGCAGAATCTCTCCATTGTCAAAACCAGTCAGGTTTCATGGAAACAGCTTGCCGATAACAATATAATATTTGTCGGCAAACAGGACATCTTCTTCGACCCGCAGTTACGCGATATGCCGCTGGAGCTGCAATTAACACCAATCGAACAAGGTATCCATAACTTGCACCCCCAATCGGGGGAACCAACGTCGTTCATGGACAATTACACGACTGCGCCAAACGAGGAGGGTGTGGCCTACTCTCTGGTGACCCATTCGTCCGGCCCCCTTGGCAGCCACGACATCGTCAGCTTTACCAGCAGCCGCTCGGCGGGCTATGTGGGCGCGATCCAATGGTTCACCGACCCCACGCTTGCCGGTCAACTGGTTGCCAAGCTCAAGGGCGCGAATGGAGAGATTCCCCGTTACTACCAGGTCCTCTTCAAGGTCAAGTTCAAGGACGACGTGCCTTTGGAAACAACCTACATCCTCAGTCGGACGTTGCATTAGAAGCTGGTCAGGTGTCGTCGTTGCTCCTCAGACAAGAGACAAGTCAGCACGGTGACTTGGAAAGGGAACCTCTGCTCTGCCGCGAAGGCGTCCCGCAGGCAACGTTTGCAGTCGACGACGGAGCGTTTCCGACGTTCCATTCCGGACGTAATGATGAGCCATATCACGCGAAGGCACAGAAATCTCGAAATGTAGTCCAAATGTAGCTCAATGGGCGAGGTCAGGCCGGATCAGACTTTTAGAATCAACAAGATAGAAAAGGCTGGTAGCGCTACCGGGAATTGAACCCGGGTTTTAAGATTGAGAATCTAGCAGCCTAGCTAGTGGATTCAATCGCTTACAGCCATTTGTGACCGGACTGTGTACCGTAGTGTGTACCACTATCGGCAAAAACGACCTATTGGACCGCTTCGCTTGCTTGCGGGAAGGCCGCGGCCAGTCCCTCTGCCACGTTGCGCGTCTGGTACTCGACAAACTTCCCGAACCCGGCTGCAACGTGCGTCTCTGTGACGTGGATGTAATAGCGGGCGGCAACCGATGGCGAGCTATGCCCCATCAGGCGGGCCAGGGTGAAACGGTCCATGCCGGACTGTGCCGCCCGCGTCCCGAATGTGTGACGCCAGCAGTAGAATTCAAAGCTCGCCAAGCCCGCATCCTCGATTGTTTTTTCGTGCGGGTGCTGCATGGAAACGACGTGCCCCGATATGCCGTCACCCGGAAACACGAACGAGGAAGGGTTCACCTTGCCCTCTGCGGCCTTCTTGCGCCGCTGTAGAACGTCCGCAGCGCGCGGGGTGAGGGGAAGGCTTCGCTGTGCGCTGTCCGTCTTGCCTTGACGAACGTGGATAACACCGTGCGGGCATTCCGTGCGCTCTGCCAGGTCCACATCGGCCCACCGGAGCAGGAATAGTTCGCTGTTCGGGCGCATCCCGGTATCCACGGCCAGAATCGCCGCATCCCGAAGATTGCCGGAAGCCTTCGCCAGATACTTTGCCTCTTCCTCGAAACTCACCACGCGGTCCCGGCCCTTGGCTTGCGGCAATTCGTGGATGGTGGGCACGCGGTCCAGCTTGCCCCACTCCACGGCCAGATGCAGCACCCGGCGCAACGTCCGCAGATCGCCGTTCACGGTGATTACGGAATTCTTGGGCACTTCCTGCCGATGGCGCGCGTACCGACTCACCAGATCGCCTGTAATCGCGTCCAGCGGGGCATCTGCGATAGCAGCGAAGGTCAACAGCCGGTCAAGGCACACGCTGTAGAAGGTATGCGTTCCGGGCTTTGTGTGCGTCTTGGCATATTGCAGGAATTCCTTGGCGAAGGCCCGGAACACGGGGGGAGCGCTTGCCGCCGGTTTCGGCCAGGGATCGTTCGGGTGAATCTCGCCAAGCCTTAGCGCGCGCCGATGCTCGTCTTCCGCATCCTCTGCCTGTTTCCTCTTGTGCGTCTTGGCGGATTGCCGGATGCGGAAACTCTCGCTTGTTCCGTCCGCATTCTTGATTGTCCACCGGAAGTTATACCAGTAGGCTTTGCCGCGTCTGTAGATCATGCCTTCCCCTTTCCTGTTTGCGGTTTCGGTTTATTCTTGCTGCCCTTTGGCCGCCCGCCCAGCTTGCCATTCTCGCGGGACGTTGCCGCCTTCCGCTTGCTTGTCACTTCACCACGGCAAGCGGGGCAGTAGCAGATAAGCTCGACTTTGTGGATCGGACACTTCATGCAAAGAATATACCTAACTCGCTAGGTTATTGCAAGAGGATTCTTCCGAAACTATCGGTGTCCCACTATAGACGGTTCCCGCCTGTCCCACTAAACCATTAGTGGGTTTTGCTAGTGGGGCATCTTGGCTTAGTGGGACACTCGGCCTCAGTGGGACAGTTGAAGCGGAAATCTCATGGAACGTGTACAGCGCCGCCCTCACATGCGGAATATAGCGCTCTTTCAGGCGAAGCCACCCGTCACGGATGGCCCGGTCTTTCCAGCGCCGCGCCTGTGTCCAATCGCAGGCCATCAGTTTGCCAATTCGTTTCAACGGAAGTGCGATTGTCAATCCTGGCCGCGCAAGTTGAAGACAGCGGGCCAGAGCAACAAACTGCTCATAGCCGCGCATCTGCGCTTCACTCAGAACGTTTCCCCATGCGGTTTCGAGCGGGTCCGGTCCGTTCACGGGATACCGCGCAGCGCTCGCGGCAATCTTGCGTACCTCATCCGCCTGTAGCGACGGCTTACACTCTCGCTCATTTTTCTGGTGCAATCTCCGCTCGATTTCGTCTTGCGCAGCACCGCGCCGCCGCATTGCACACCCGTACCGGAACAGCCCGTCATTGCGCTGGCCTTCCACCAGAACGCGGACGGGTCCAGACGGCGCGCTGTGATTCATTCGGCTTTCTCCACTCAGCAAGTCGAGTAACCATTTTGACCCCTCGGCAACGGTCTGCTCCGGGTTAACCCACCGATAGTGTCGTCCGCTGGCATGGACAGACGGCGGAACGATCACCAGCTTGCCGCCGGATTGAACGTCTAAGTTCGTGCCTACAGTGCCGGTACTGCTGCGCACGCTGCGGTCGGATGGATACTTGAACCATCGGTGCTCCCCGCCGTCCGCTCGCCCGGTTTTGGATGTAAGGGTGACAGGCAGCGGCCCATGCTGTGCTTCCAGCGCGGCCAGCGAAGCCCGCCCCGCTTCGCCGTCTACATCGAGCACAAATACGCGCGAACCTGGCCCGGTTGCGACTCCCCAGTTACATTCGGGAAATTGCGCGGCCCATTCGCGGATCGTGGCAAGATCGGAAGACGCCAAGACGGGCCAGCACTTGAGCAGTGGCGTCTTGCCGCGCGGGGCGCACGGAAGCAATCGCCAGCCGCGCAGCGCCAGATGCGCAATCTCCTCCACCGCATCTGCCGTGCTCACCGCGGCTCAACGGCAACTGGAGCGCTCAAGCGGGCTTCAATCCATGAGTCAAGATCGGCGCGCCGATAACGCACCAGCCTTTCCCCAGCCCGGAAGTAGCGCGGGCCTTGTCCCTCTGCGCGCCATAGCCTCAGCGCAGCTTCGCTGATTCCCACATATTTCGCGGCCTGTTTTGGTGTAAGTGTGCTCGGCTGCTCAATCACCATCCCTGCTCCTCTCTTAGTCGCTGCAATCGCAGCATCGCGTTCTATGGCTAACTTTGAACGCAGCGCAGCGGTTTGAGAAGATGGACAATTCTCAGGCGAGATATTCTCCGTGGACGAAACTACTTCGGCTTTTTGTCCGGGGGGAGGGCCGCACCATGCGCGCATTTAGCCTTCCGACTGGCGAGTAACTTACGCACGCTTTCCTTTGTCGCGGTCCCTTCACCGTGCTCTCGGTTCAACTGGAATGCGATTCGCGCGTAGGATAAGCCCGTCCCCCGTAGCTTGGCGGCCTCATCGGCGAGAGAATCTTTCCTTGGGCGTCCCTTTCGAGTCTTGCGGAGCAGTTGGCCGCGAAACGGGGGAGCAGGAGTCAACGAATCGGGAATGGTGATTGGAGGGGCGATAAGCCGAGGAATGCGGTCCGCTTCTTTTTCGCGCTTGAGTTGGTCGATAGCAGGAAGGGCTACTTCGCGGATTGCATCGCTGATCTTGTCTTGATCGCTGTCGTATGACGCGCCATATAGCGGGCGATTGACCGCACTTCGGAGGCATTCCTCCAATTCGGCTTTTCGCTTTCCCCGCAGATGTGCAGCCAAAAGCCCTTTGCCAGCCCGCAGTTTTTCAGTGGGGTCCGTCATGCGTCACCCTTCCGTGACCTTCCCGATTCTTGCGGATCACCGGGAAGGCGGGACGGGAAGGCGTCCCGCTTTGTCGCCGCTGGTGATCGGTCAGCAGCTATCCGGCTCAAGTGAAAGATAGCATCTAGGACGGTTTGACGAAACCAGCTCCCACCCATCCGATTGCGCGAACCGCACCCCATGGGATGAGGAATCCAAGGATGGGAAAGAACGCAATCAAGAGATACAGCCATGCGGACGGTGCTGGTGTCTGATAGAGGGTTTCGCCTTCCTCTGTCTCGATTGATTCAACGCCGTAGTTTTCGGACCAGCGGATAGCCTTAATGCCGCCTTTGTCCACAGTAGACGGCCACTCCCACCCCTGACGTTCCCCAGTGTTCGGGTCAATTTGTGGTAAAGGCTGCGCGTCAGACAGCTTTGCTCTTCCGTGTTGCGGAATCGGTTTGGCTATGCCCGCGAATGGATCAGGACTCTGAAGAGTCTTGCGCTGTTCCTTCACCACATCTGAATTTGCTAACTGCTCAAACTTGACATGGCGTGTTCTTTGGCTCTGGAAGTCTTGCCATTCCAGATACGACACAAAGCAGCCGCCAAGCGTCCCGGCCAGACCCAAGAGCAGGGCCAGCCGTCGCGTTCCTTCTCTGAGATTCATTGTTACCTCAACATGTGGTTTATCACTTAGGGACTTGGTATCCCTGATTCTTCGCGTCTTGCAATGCCTCCTGATAGGTGACACCAAATTTGTCTGCAACGGCCTGAATCTCTGGCTTCGTAAGCTGATGCTTGGCCTTCTCTTCCTTGGAAAACAACCCCAAAGGATCGTACTGGTCAGCACTCCAAGGGTCCATGTTCTGGGTCTTAGGATTGTAACTCTCTGCCTTTTCTCCCTTGACCCACTTTGAACCGTTGAACGTGTAGTTGAAGCCAAGATATTCAGTCGTGCCTCCTTTGATGAGGTCAAGAACCTTTTGCTGCGCTGGAGTGAGGGTCACATCCGAACAGAGCGGCAGGCCGCCGGGGAGCGTTTTGGTGTCTGGCCATTGGTAAGTCTTGCACAGTTGTCCGCTCCGAGTGTCTAGGGCGACAGATGCCGCCGGGAACGGGGTTGATTGAGACGGAAAGACGAACCGCTGTGCGCCGCCTGTGGACTGAGCCGAAGGTTCCTCTTGCTTCGGCTTGGCGGTCGTGTCGGAGGGTTGCTTCACATTGCATCCCTCCGCCCCCGCCAACAGCGCCAGGGCCAGGTACGGGCCAAGGAATCGTACTCTCATGTTCTTTTCCCTTTCGTTCCTTCGAGCGAAGCTAAAGAGTGTATGCGCTAAATATAGCGCAAAGGCTAATCCGATCATGGACGCATGGCACGGGACATCTGCGTGGCAACTGGCGAGCGAATCAGAAAGATGCGCCGCGCCCGAAACTGGCGGCAGATCGACCTTGCCGAGCATTCAGGTGTCCATGAAGTTCACATCTCGGACTTGGAACGTGGAACACGGGAGCCGGGACTGCGAACACTGAGCAAGATTGCCCGCGCTTTGGAAACTTCCCTCTCGGAACTGCTGAAAGGATTGTAATCCTGGGCGCACAGATGCCGTGACAGGGTGGTGCTACAATCGACCGCAAATAGAAAAGCCTCGATTCGCGGTCGAGGCAATTCAAGTCTGGCGCACACTCAGATCATAGCAGGGGTGTGCCGTTATGAGCGCCAGGATTGTTCTTGAAAGTTGTCCAGATGGTTGGGTTTATTGGCAGCCGGAACCCCCGAATTTAGAAGAGATTCGGAGGCGAGCAGCGGAACTTCCACTTGAGCCGGTTGGTATCGGAATCACTTGGGAGGAATACGACCGAAGTTTTTCGCAAGCACCTGCATCAGAGTGTGAGCGTCTTCTACGCCGTTTAGCGCAGCCCGGAGTCTTTCGGATCGTAACCGGTCATTTTCAACGACAGGGCTTTGTTTCAGAACGTCGTCGAGAATAGGTTTCCAATTCAGGAATCGATAGGTGGACCCGTACCTGAGTGTGCTGGTGTTCAGGATTCGTTCTAGTCCGTCCACGCGATTAAGCAGTTCATTGACGTATTCGCCTAGAATCAAGGCTACCTCTTCGTCTGTCATGCCGGGAATTATACGACCCTGCAACACAGACTGGTTACTGCCCTAGAACGAACCCGGAAAGCGACGGAATGGCGATTGAATAGGGAGAAATCAAACATGGCCGGACGTGGCGGAATCCGAAAGGGCGCGGGGCGCAAGTCTAAAGCCTCCAAGCTGATGGAGGCGGGGTTCGTTGCGTCTTGGTTCACTTCCGAATTTCAGGAAATCAAATGGAAATCACTGGTTGGGTCCAAGGATGAGCGGATTTCGCTGGATGCTATCAAGTACCTCACAGATCGGCTGTACGGTAAGGCTCCTCAATCGCTGGACCTGAATCACAGCAGCGATCAGCCGCTAGAGGTGATCGTGCGGCGCATCGGGCCAAAGGGCGATTAAGCGGGCTTCAATCCACGAATCAATATCGGCGCGGCGATAGCGGACCAACTTTTCACCCGCGCGAAAATGGCGCGGTCCTTTGCCCTCTGAGCGCCAAAGCCGGAGAACAGCTTCGGAGATGCCCAGGTATTTTGGTGCCTGAATGGGAGTTAGTGTCTGGTGTAGTTCCATCATGTCTGTTACTCCTCTTTGAGCGCTCATACTGTGTAAAAGCGCTGCTAAATCAACCTTCCGGCTAATTGAGGAGTCTGTGAAGATGGATAATTCGTGCAAGGAGTATTTTTCCATGGACAAAACTAGCTTCGAGTTTTATCCGGGGGAGTGGCCGCCTTTTGTGGCTTGAGCCTTCGGGACTTGAGGAGTCCGCGAATATTCTCCTGTGTCGTGGTGTCCTTACCGTGCATCCCATTGAGACGTATTGCAATTTGCGCGTAAGACAATCCGGCCTTCTTCAATTCCGCTGCCTCATCTGCAAGTGCATCTTTCCTCGGCGCGCCGGCCAGTCTCTTCTGAAAGCCCGGCGTGTGCCTGCGGTATGCAGCGAGGGCATCATCGCAGAGATGCCGGTAAAGCCTGCGGCCTAGTCTATCCTCTTCTGAATCGGTCAAGTCTATGGAGAGACCGGGCTGGCCGGGCTGGTCCCGCACGAGTCGGAAAAACGCAGCAATCGCCTCCTGTGGCAAAAGGAAGCTACCGTCTTTTTCTGCTGCGATATAGAGGTATTCCAAAAAATCCTTACTAAAATGCCGAACTGACTTGAACATTTCCTCCGCATCCGGGCCGTTGCTATTGGAAATCATGTCACCCATCCGTGACCCTCCCAATTGAGGCTTGCAGGAAGGGCGGACGGGAAGGCGTCCGCCTGTTCGCCGCTGGTGATCGGCCAGCAGCTATCCGGCTGTCCAAATATTACCGCGAAAACATACGGTGGGCAGGCAACTGCATTTGTCCAGCAGCGTACAATTTGTGGCAGATCAATTCGATTCCTGCAAATACCGCGTGGTGGGTGAGCGCGGAAAGAGAGACACCATGAACTCGCGGTCCTGTCGCTGGCTGATTGTTTCGGCCCTAGTCATTACAGCGTCTGGCGCGTGGGCGCAACAGAGCGCTCCGCCAGTACCCGGCCAAAAGAAGCAGGCGGTCGATCAGTGTGGCTTGCCATCAGCGTTTGATGAAAAGAGCATTGCTGTCCTCAAGCAGCAAGCTGTCCATGGAAAAGCTGCGGCGCAATATAGCCTGGGGGCGATGTACGAATTCGGCAATGGTGTACCCAAAGAGCACACCCGAGCGACGTTTTGGCTTCACAAGGCTGCTGAACAGGGCAGCACTTGTGCACAAGCCGTGTTAATCCTTCTGTACTCGTGCGAGGCGGACACGAGTATGCCTGAAGACTACTCTCAGGCCGTAGCGTGGTTTCGCAAGTCTGC
>Ga0326727_10015273_pt1 | contig 16530 bp, 15 predicted proteins | sample MB2enrmetagenome_FD_207643 | JGI IMG/M metagenome (GOLD analysis project Ga0326727, IMG submission 207643) | Lab enriched peat soil microbial communities from McLean, Ithaca, NY, United States - MB29MY | ecosystem: Environmental > Terrestrial > Soil > Wetlands > Peat | place: USA: New York...
GCATCTCGACACCGGCATGAACCGGCTCGGCTTCGCCTCTCTCGACGATTTGCGCGCCGCGACGGCGCGCCATGGCGGGACCTGCGGCGCCGACCTGCTGATGAGCCATTTCGTTTCCTCGGAAGAACCGGGCAATCCGCTCAACGCGGCTCAGATCGCCCGTTTCGAGGAGGCGCGCGCGGCGTTTCCCTCGCTCGCCGCCTCGCTCGCCAATTCCTCCGGATTGTTTCTGGGTCCGCGTCCCATGTACGACCTCGCCCGGCCGGGCTACGCGCTCTACGGCGGCAATCCGACGCCGGGCGCGCTCAATCCGATGAAGCCCGTCGTCACGCTCGACGTCGCCATCCAGCAGACGCGATGGATCGAGGCGGGCGAGAGCTGCGGCTACAACGGCCAATGGACGGCGCGCCGGCGCACGCGCCTCGCCACGCTGCTCGCCGGCTACGCCGACGGCTTGCCGCGCGGCGCCGGCGCGCTCGACGGGCGCGCGGGCGCCGAAGCGGTCATCGCCGGGCGGCGCTGCCCGCTGGTCGGGCGCATGTCGATGGACCTCACCATCGCCGACGTCACGGATCTGCCCGAGGACAAGGCCCGGCCGGGCGATTTCGCGCGATTGCTGGGCGAAGAGATCGGCGTCGACGAATTCGCGGCTCGCTCCGGAACGATCGGCTACGTCGTGCTGACGGGCCTGGGCGCGCGCTACGCCCGGCGCGTCGTCGAGGGATAGGGATCGGCCGGCGAATCGTGATCGAAAAGGGGAAAGGCGCAATCGCGGCTCAGGCTTGTTCGCAAAGGCCAACCGGCGCAGCATGCGCCTGAGGCCGACGGCAATCTGGGGATGTCGGGCCATATTAGTGCAGTCGCAACTTTATAGATGGCGGGGCTTCTCTTTTGAGGACCCCGAATGCTCCACGGCTGGGACAACTTTTTCACTCTGGCCGGGAGCGCGGCCGCGACGATGATCGGGTTGCTGTTCGTCGCCATCACGCTCCGCGCCAGCCTATCGACGCCGCGCGGACTTTATGGCGTCAGCGCCTTCTTGACGCCGACGCTCGTTCATTTCGGCGGCGTGCTGTTCCAGTGCCTGTTCGTGCTGGCGCCGTGGCCGTCCGCGTGACCGCTCGGGATCATTCTGGGCCTGTCCGGGCTGGCCGGCCTCGTCTATCAATTTCGCGTCATCCTCATGCAGCGCAAGATCGATTTCGTCTCGCCCGATTGGCTCGATTGGACTCTGTTTGCGGCTGCGCCGACGGTGACCAATGCGACCCTGATCGCCGGCGCGGCCGGACTGATCGCCGAGAAATCTTCGCGCCTTACGCCATCGCGGGCTCGATCGCGTTGTCGCTGTTCGCCGGCGTCTACGGCGCTTGGGTCCTCACGTTGTGGATCGCTAGGAACCGGGACAAGACCTAGCGGCGCGACCGCGCGCCGCGCCGCCGACCCTGGAATTTTGGCGCGCCCCGCGCTAAGGGAGGCGAGCAAGCGAGAGCGGCGCGAAGCGAATCGGGTCGCCGTCGTCGGGAACCAAGCCGCCATGAACAGACTGGAAAAGCCCCCGTCCGCCGCGGCGGAGGCGCACGTGCAATATCTCGACGGCGACATTCGCGTCCTGCGCCCCGGCGGGTTCGTCCGTTGCGCCGTGACCGGCGCGCCCATCCCGCTCGACGAACTGCGCTATTGGAGCGTCGACCTCCAGGAGGCCTACGCCGGCCCCGAGGCCGTCCTCGAACGCCTGCGCGGCCAGCGGCGTTGACATCGCGTTTCAGCGGTCCGAAGAACGCCTCGGGCTCGCGCCTTGCGAACGGCGCGTCCGGAGTGCGGACGCAACCGACGCGCTCGGCGCTGCAGGCTCGAAGCGCGGCCGACAGCGAGGCGACGGCCCATGCAGCCTTGGTCACAGTTCTACGCCACGATCGGCCCCGCTTCGGCGGCGCTGCTCGGCTTGCTCTTCGTCGCCGTCTCGATCAACGCCTCGGCCGCGCTCGGCCCCGACGAGGCCGCATCCCGGCGCCTGACGGAACAAGCCTTCCAGAATTATCTCGCCGTGATGATGGTCGCGCTGTTGGCGCTGTTTCCCGCCATTAGCACGAGGACTTTCGGCGCCGTGACCCTCCTCTGCGCCGCGGGCTGGTCGGTCTGGGTCGTCGTCCGCTTCGGCCAGACGGTCGCCCAACGCCTGGAATGGGGGTTCTGGCTGCACGCCCTTCGCCGTCACGGCGCCTCGCTCGCCGGGTTCACGATCCTGATGGTCGTCGCGCTGCGCATGGCGCTGAATTGGGGCGCCGATTACAGTTGGCTCGCCGCCTCCATGCTGGTGCTGCTGTTCTCGGCGACGACGGTCTCCTGGGAGCTGCTGGGGCGGATCGCCAGTCGAAAGCCGAGATGAGCCTTCCCGCCCGCCGCTCGCCGAGATCGTCACGTGGGTCAAGACTGGGGCGCGCGCCAACGACCGCGCGTTGCGACGCGACCCCTCATCCGTCGGCCCTTCGGGCCGACGCCTTCTCCCGCAAGCGGGGTTGGGGCGACGGCGAGCGGCGAACGCCTCGATCGGAGGCCGTGTTGCGCTCGCCCCGCCCCGGCCGCTGCGCTCAGCCTTGGCCGGACTTGCCCACGATCGTCGGAAGATGCTGCGCCAGCAGATTGAGCGCGACGTTCGGATCGACGCCGAAGTGTTGCGCGAGCTGCTTGACCTGATCGCTTCCCAGCGCCGCCTGGATCTGTTGCGGCGTGACGGTGAGATTGGGGCCGTTGGCGAGCCACGACTGGACTTGCGCGCCCAAGCCCCCTTGCTGCAATTGCGCCACCACGCCTTGCAGATCGCCGAAGTTGGTCTTCGCCAAGGCCGCCGGGAGCACGGCTTGCAGCTCCTCCGCGCCGATTTGCCCCAATGCGCTCTTGAGTCCGCCGGTCAGGTTGTCGAGAAGTCCCATGGTCCGCTCCGCTGGGCCGGCGCTGCGCCATCGAGGCCGGCGTACGCGATCATGTTGCCCGTCCGTGCGGCGCCTGACAAGCCCAAGCCTGTCGCGACAGGCGCCAAAGAGAAGGGCCGCCCCTTGCGGGAGCGGCCCTTCCATTGTCGCGACCACGCATAGATCGCTCGAGGTCTGGATCGCCTAGCGGCGGCTATGCGCGAGATTCCTGCGCACGGACAATGTTCCAGGTCTCGCGAAACTCGCATGGCGATTGACAATGAGACACTGGATCACCTCCTTTCAGGTTGTTGACGACGCCGATCAAAATAAAGTGATTCGTCGATTTTCAAAGCCCAGATTTCGCGCATCGGCGATGCGATGGCGGGATGGGCGCCTAGGCGCTCGGCAAGCGGCGCTCACGCCGCCGCCTTCGCCACCGCGTCGCAGACGTCGTTGACCAGCGTGTCGACCAGGGCCGGATCGTCCGCCTCGGCCATCACGCGAATGACGGATTCGGTCCCCGACGGGCGGATGACCAGACGCCCCTTGGCGCCCAGCCGCGCCGTCGCCGTGGCGATCGCCTTGATCACCGATTCGTCCTCGAGCGGGCGTCCGCTCTTGAAGCGTACATTGCGCAACACCTGCGGCAGCGGGTCGAAGCGGCGGCAGACCTCGCTGACCGGCTTGCCCTGCTTTTGCACGACGGCGAGCACCTGCATCGCCGCCACCAGCCCGTCGCCGGTGGTCGAATGATCCGTCAGGATGATGTGGCCCGACGGTTCGCCGCCGACGTTGAAGCCCTTCTCGACCATGCGCTCCAGCACGTAGCGGTCGCCGACCGCGGTGCGCTCAAGGCGAAGGCCGCGCTCGGCGAGCCGCCGCTCGAGCCCGAGGTTGGCCATGACGGTCGAGACGATGCCGGGCTTGGCCAGGCGCCCGTCCGCTTGCCAGCTTTCGGCGATCACCGCGAGAATCTGGTCGCCGTCGACGACGTGGCCCTTCTCGTCGACGATGGTCATGCGATCCGCATCGCCGTCGAGCGCGATGCCGATGTCGGCGCGCATTTCCCGCACTTTCCGCTCGAGCGCCTCCGGAGCGGTCGAGCCGACGTCGAGGTTGACGTTGACGCCGTCGGGCTCGACGCCGATCTTGATCACCTCGGCGCCCAGTTCCCACAACGCCTCCGGGGCGGTCCTGTACGCCGCGCCGTTGGCGCAATCGATCACGACCCTGAGGCCGTCGAGCGAAACGTCGCGCGGCAGCGTCCGCTTGGCGTATTCGATGTAGCGCGCCTGGACGTCGTCGATGCGCCGCGCCCGCCCGAGATCGGGCGACTTGGCGAGCCGGGAAGACAGATCGGCCTCCATCAGCGCTTCGATGCGCGCCTCGAAGTCGTCCGACAGCTTGAAGCCGTCGGGGCCGAACAGCTTGATGCCGTTGTCCTCGTAGAGGTTGTGCGAGGCGGAGATCATCACGCCGAGGTCGCAGCGCATCGAGCGCGTCAGCATCGCCACCGCCGGCGTCGGCGCCGGGCCGAGCAGCAGCACGTCCATGCCCACCGAAGTAAAGCCCGCCACCAGCGCGTACTCGATCATATAGCCGGACAGGCGGGTGTCCTTGCCGATCACGACGCGGTGACGGTGCTCGCCGTTCTTGAACGCCAGGCCCGCCGCTTGGCCGACTTTCAAGGCGAGTTCGGCGGTGATCTTGCCGTTCGCGCGACCGCGAATGCCGTCGGTGCCGAAATACTTGCGCGCCATCTCCGCAAACCCTTCCGTCGGTCTCTCGGAGCCCGTTGCGACCGGCCTGCCTCGCCGCGCTCGGGGTCCTGACGACGACGGCCCGAGTCCGTTGCGAGCGGACAAGGCTCCCGCCGCTCTCAATAGCCTAAAACGCCATAGAATAAATTCAAAAATCGTTGCATATCGTAAACGACGTCCAAGGCGCGGGAAACCGCGCTCCCCGCGCGCGCTTCGACCCGCCGCGGCCCAAAGCCGTCGGCGCCCGCAAAACGCGTTCGCGCCGCGCTTCGATCACGCCTTGGCGGATTGCTTGACTTCGACGCCCGCCTCGGTCAGCAGCGCCGCCAGTTCGCCCGACTGGAACATTTCGCGCGCGATGTCGCAGCCGCCGACGAACTCGCCCTTGACGTAGAGCTGGGGAATGGTCGGCCAATTGGCGAATTCCTTGATTCCCTGGCGGATTTCCGCGTCCTCGAGCACATTGACGCCGACGATCGGCGCGCCGAGATAATCGAGGATCTGCACGACCTGGCCGGAAAACCCGCACTGCGGAAACTGCGGCGTGCCCTTCATGAAGAGAACGACCGGGTTCTCGGAGATCAGCTTCTGGATGCGCTCTTGGACGTTCGCCATGGCTCGAACCTTTCCGGAACGGGGGTCAAGGCCCCGCCTGCAATTCCATCCATATAAGCGACCGGCGCGGCGCCCGCCAGTCGCCGGCCGAAGATCGCCGCCGCGTCCTTTTATCCCCCGGTCACGCTCATGTGGCGCGCGGTCGAAGCGTGGCTGCCGGCGCGCTCGATGACGAAATCGTGGCCCTTGGGCTTGCGCGCGATCGCCGCGCGGATCGTCGCCTCGAGCCCTTCGTCGGCCTCGGAACGGCGCAGCGGCGCGCGAAGGTCGGCGGCGTCCTCGTGGCCGAGACACAGATAAAGCCGGCCGGTGCAGGTGACGCGCACGCGGTTGCAGCTTTCGCAGAAATTATGCGTCAGCGGCGTGATGAAGCCGAGCCGTCCGCCGGTCTCCTTGACGTCGAAATAGCGCGCCGGCCCGCCGCTAGAATAGGGCGAGGGCGTCAAAGTGAAGCGCTCCTCCAGAGCGGCGCGCAGTTCGGTCAGCGGCAGGAATTGATCGAAGCGCTCGCTCGCCACGGCGCCGAGCGGCATGACCTCGATGAAGGTCAGATCGAAGCCGCGCCCGTGCGCCCAGGCGACCAACGCGGGCGCCTCCTCGTCGTTGAAGCCCTTGAGCGCGACGGCGTTGAGCTTGACCTTCAGGCCCGCCGCGTGCGCCGCCTCGATTCCCGCCATCACCTTGTCGAAATCGCCCCAGCGGGTGACGGCGCGGAATTTCGCGGGGTCGCGCGTGTCGAGCGAAACGTTGACGCGCTCGACGCCGCAATCGGCGAGCTCGGCGGCGTAGCTCGCGAGCTGCGAGCCGTTGGTGGTCAGCGTCAGCTCGTCGAGCCCGCCGGCGGCGAGATGGCGCGAAAGCGCGCGGAAGAGGGTCATGACGCCGCGGCGCGCCAGCGGCTCGCCGCCGGTGACGCGCAATTTCCGCGTTCCCAGCCGCACGAAGGCCGAGCACAGCCGATCGAGTTCCTCCAGCGAAAGCACGTCGCGCTTGGGCAGGAAGTTCATGTCCTCGGACATGCAATAGACGCAGCGGAGATCGCAGCGGTCGGTGACGGAGACCCGCACGTAGCTCACCCGCCGGCCGAAGGGATCGACCAGCGCGGGCGGAGCGGGCGCGAGAGCGGGCGAGAACATCCGCCCTAGATAGGTCAGACGGAACGCGAAGTTAAGGCGGTCGGCCGCAAAAGTCGTCCTAATGCCGTTTTACTGCAGCAGCATCGCACGCGGCGGCGACATTTTTCCGAAGAGCGCGTCGCGGATCGCGATCAGGTTGCCTCGCAGACGGCCGCGGCGGTCGATGAAGGCCTCCGGCCGTAAAGACTTCCAAAGGTTCATGGCGACGTTCCCCGCCGCCATCTTGAGCCCGAAGCCGGGGCGAAGCGTCCCCTTGCGCACGAGATAGATCACGTTGGCGACTTGGGCGTAGCCGAGCTTGACGCCGGAGGTCTTGCCCGACTTCGCGCCGAGGTGCACGCCCCACAGCGCGCGCGCCCTGACGCGGCGCCATTTCGGCGCGAGCCGGGCGCCGAAATCCTGGTCTTCCTGCCAAGCGTAACCGGGAAGATTCTCGTCGAAGCGAAGGCCGGCGATCGCCGCGAAGCGAAAGCCCATATTGCAGCCGTAAGGCAATACGCCGTCTTCGGCGCCGTCGCCCTCGTTCCGCGCCGCGTCGCGTCCCTCGACCATCTTAACCGCCGCCGCAAGCTCGATGCCGGGGCCGCGAATGCCGTCGGCCAGCACCTCGCCGGTGACGGCGCCCACGTCCGGGCGACGGTCCAGCATCGCCGTGAAGCGCTCGATCCAAAACCGCGACGGAACGAAGTCGTCGTCAAAGAAGACGATCGCGCCGAAGCGGTCGCCCGCGAGGCCGAGGCCGTCGTTGCGCTGCAACCCCGACCCCTTCCGTCCAAGATGGAAGGTCGCGTTAAGGTCCTCCCCCGGCCGCTCGGGAAAATCTTGCGGAGTCGCGCCGACGACGAAAACATGGTCCGGTTTGCGCGTCTGCGCGGCGAGCCTGCCGAGCAGCGACTCGACGATCTTCGGACGTCCGCAGCTGGCGACGATCACGGCGACGCTGGGCTGTGCAGGAAGCATCGATCCCTCCTGCCGCGAGGAGGTACAGGACTCGCCTCGCCGGAGGCAATTTGTTTCTTCCGGTATGATTTACAAGTAATCCGTCGGGAAAAGCTCTGCGGCTCCCGCGCGAGCGATCGCCGTTCGCGCGCGCCGCGGCCGATCGACGGCGCGCGCGGCGAGCCGCGCGGGACGCGCCCGGCGCGGCTCGATTACCGTCACCGCAGGACGACGACCCGGGCGCCGACGCTGGCGCGCCCGTAGAGATCGACGACGTCGTCGTTGGTCATGCGGATGCAGCCCGAGGAGACGGCCTGGCCGATGGTGTCCGGCTCGTTGGAGCCGTGGATGCGGTAGAGCGTCCCCGCGATGTACAACGCGCGGGCGCCGAGCGGATTCTCGATGCCGCCTTCCATGTGACGCGGCAAGTCGGGGCGGCGCAGCAGCATCTGCGCCGGCGGCGTCCAGTCCGGCCATTCGCGCTTGTTGGCGACGTAAGAGGCGCCCGCCCAGGTGAAGCCGGGCCGGCCGACGCCGACGCCGTACTTCAGCGCCTGCCCGTCCGGCAGGACGAAATAGAGCCGTCGCTCGCTGGTGGAGATGACGATCGTCCCCGGCGCGTAAGGGCCGTTATAGGCGACGGTTTGGCGCGGGATCGGGGAAGCGAGCGGACGCTCGCCGCCGCCGCTGACCATCGCGGGGAACTGGGAGGCGTAACTGGACGGCATAGCGAAAGCCGCCGGCGCGGACGAAAGGATCAAGCCGGCGATCAGGCCGGCGCCGAGAAGAGCGATGCGTCGCATGCAAAAATCCCTTGGTTCTCGAACGGCGCGCCCTCCAGCCCGTCCGAATCGAGCGGCCGGCCTGTCGCGCAAGAATGGAATTAATCGAGGAAAGACGGCGCTCGCGCAACCGTCTCCGGCGCTTCTCGGCGGCGAAAAATGCGGATTGGGCCAAGGCGTGGCGGCGGCGCCACAGTGGCGGAGAGGGCTTCGCGGCCGCCATGGTGGGCGATACAGGGATCGAACCTGTGGCCTTCCCCGTGTGAAGGGGACGCTCTACCGCTGAGCTAATCGCCCGAGCCGTGGACGTTTCGTTTAAGGCGGAGGCGAACGCCAAGTCAAGGCGACGCCGCGCCCGCCGAAGGCGCGACGGCGGTCTCGGGCGCGGCGACGATGACGAGGGCGGTCAGCCGGAACGGCGGCGACATCGGGCTTCTGCGCTCGGGCTCGGCGCTTTGCGTCCCGCGGCCTGGCTTCTCAAGCGCCGGGGAACTTTTGCGGCGCCGGGCTCACGACGCTCGCCGCGCCGGCGCTGATCTGCATCACCACCAGGCCGCGATCGTTGGGGCCGTCGGCGCGGAAGCGGAACAAGCCGTCGACGCCGTTGAACCCCGAGGTGTTGGTGAGAACGCCCTGCGAATAACGCTGCGCGCCCTGCGTGCGCGCCAGCGCCGCGACCAGCGAGACCGCGTCGTCGGCGAGCGAGGCGAGCCGCAACGGATCGAGGGCGAATTTGGCTTTGTAGCGCTGCGCGAAGCTGGCGAACCCGGCGTTGTCCGGCGCCGCGAACCAGGCGCCCTGCAGCGCCGGCAGCCGCAAGGCGCGCGGGTCGTTCCAGACGCCGGTGCCGAGAATTTGCGTCTTGAGGCCGCTCGCCGTCAGCGCCGCGGCGACTGCGCCCATGCCGTCGGCCTGCTCGGGGATGAACAGCGCGTCGATCTGCGTCGCCACGCCGGAGATTTCCTGAACGGCGTTTTGCGGCTGGCCCGGCGTATAACGCGCGACGGTGACGATGCGCGCGCCGTCACGCGCCGCGGCCTGTTGGAATTCGCTGACGGCGACATTGGCGAAGTCGCTCTCGGGCGCGAGCACGGCGAAGGATTTCTTGCCGCGCGAGACCGCGTATTCCGCAACTCGATCGGCGTAGGATTCGATCAGGAACGACAGCAGGTAGACGCCGGGCGAAGCGGCGCCCTCGTCGGTCGAAAACGCGATGACGGGACGTCCCGCGACCTTGGCCAGGCGTCCGACTTCGCGCACTTCGGGCGCCAGCAACGGCCCGAGGATGATTTCCGCGCCCGCGCCGAGCTCGGACTGCGCCGCCTGCGCGGCGCCGTCCACCGTCCCATGATCGTCGACGATCATCAGCGTGATGTCGCCCATGCCCGATTCTTCGAGCGCGAGCTGGGCCGCATTGCGCAGCGAGGCGCCCACCACGCTCGGGCCGCCGTTCTGCGTCAACGGCAGGATCAGCCCGACGCGCACCGGACCCGTGCCCAGGACGTCGCCGACCGGACCTGCGGCGAGCGGCTGCGACTGGACCTGCGGCGTCGGCGCCGCGCCCATTTCGGGCCCCGGCGAGCCGAGGTCGCTGGGGCCGCAACCCGCGAGCGCCAGAGCAAGGCCCGCCGTGACCGCTCGAACCGTTTGTCGAGCGAATCCGCAGCTTGCGAGCGTCGATGAGGCGCTTGTCGACATCACGACTTCCTACCGCGCGCGAAGGCAAAAAGCGAATCGGCTCATGCCCGACGTCACTTTACGCGATGCGCGCCGGCGGCGTCTCCCCTGACGCCGGTCATCCTCACCTTTGGCGGCAATTGTGGCTTTTTCATTCTCTAGCGTTAAGGCTCTGGTGCTAAGAGAAGGCGGCGTCGGCGCCCGCGGGGCGCGGACGACCGCCTCCTCAAGGATCGGGGGAAGATGGCGCCGCGCCGCCTGGATCGAACGAAGACGCCGCCGAACCCGCTGCGTTCGCGCGGCTTCACGGCGTTCGGCGAGCGCGTCGAGGCGGCGCCGATCGCGCCGGGCCTCTATGTCGTGGCGACGCCGATCGGCAATCTCGCCGACGTCACGCTCAGGGCGCTGGCGACGCTGGCGGCGGCCGACGCGATCCTGGCCGAGGACACCCGCGTCTCGCGCCGTCTCTTGCAGCGTTACGAAATCTCCACGCCGCTCGTCGCCTATCACGAGCACAACGCGGCGAAGGTCCGTCCGCGCCTCATCGCGCGCCTCGCCGAAGGCGAAGCGCTGGCGCTGATTTCCGACGCCGGCACGCCGCTGATCTCCGATCCCGGCTACAAATTGGCGGCAGAGGCGGTGGCGGCGGGAATCGCGTTGACCAGCGCGCCCGGCCCTTCGGCGGCGCTGGCCGCGCTCACCAGCGCGGCCCTGCCGACCGACCGGTTCTTCTTCGAGGGCTTCCTGCCGCCCAAGGGCGCGGCGCGGCGCGAACGCATCAACGCCCTGGCGGGGATTCCGGGGACGCTGCTGTTGTACGAGGCGCCGAGCCGGCTCGCCGCCGCGCTCGCGGACCTCGCGGCCGAACTCGGGCCGCGGCCCGCGGCGGTCGCGCGCGAACTCACTAAGCTCTACGAAGAAACGCGCCGGGGAACCCTTGCGGAACTGGCCGCCCATTACGCGGCCGAGGGGCCGCCCAAGGGCGAGATCGTCGTCGTCGTCGGCCCGCCGCAGGCGGCGCCCCGGCTCGACCAGGACGCGCTCGACGCCGAGATCGTCGATGCGCTCGGCGCGCTGTCGGTCAAGGACGCGGCCGCCGCGGTCGCCGCGCGAATCGGCCTGCCGCGCCGCAAAGTCTACGCGCGCGCGCTGCTTCTCGCCGGTGCGCGGCGCTGATGGGCGAGCGGCCGGCCGCGGCGCGGCGGCGCGCCCATGTCTTCGGCCTGCGCGCCGAGCAAATCGCCGCGCTGCTCATGAGGCTGAAGGGTTATCGCGTGCTGGCGCGCCGCTTCGCCGTCTCGGGCGGCGAGATCGATCTCGTCGTTCAGCGCGGCGGGACGATCGCCTTCGTCGAGGTCAAGGCGCGCGAGGATCTCGACGCCGCCGCGAGCGCGATTTCGGAGGCCAAGCGCCGGCGCATTTCCCGCGCCGCGCGGGTCTGGCTCGCCCGCAACCCCTGGGCGGCGGGCGCGACGTTGCGCGGCGACGCGGTGTTCGTCGCGCCGAGGCGACTTCCCCGTCACCTCGGCGCGGCGTATAGGCTGGACGTCGATTGAGAGAGAGAAAGAATCCTCGCGCCATGCCTTTGACCGTCGCCGTGCAGATGGATCCGATCGAGCGCATCCGCATCGCCGGCGACTCGACCTTCGCCTTGTTGCTCGAGGCGCAGGCGCGCGGGCATGCGCTTCTCCACTACACGCCCGACCGACTGTGTCTGGAGGGCGCCTCTCTCTTCGTTCAGGCCGAGCCGCTGCGCGTCAAGGACGTTCAGGGCGAACATTTCAGCCTCGGCGCGGCGAAGCGCGTCGATCTCGCCGAGGTCGACGTCGTGCTGTTGCGCCAGGATCCGCCGTTCGACCTCGCCTACATCGCGACGACCCACCTGCTCGAGCGCATCCATCCGCGCACGCTGGTGGTCAACGATCCGCGCGGGGTGCGCGACGCGCCCGAAAAGCTGTTCGTGATGGATTTTCCCGAGCTGATGCCGCCGACGCTGATCGCCCGCGATCGCGCGGCGATCGAAGCGTTTCGCGCCCGACATGGCGAAGTGGTGATGAAGCCGCTCTACGGCGCCGGCGGCCAGGCGGTGTTCAAGGTCGCCGCTCGGGATTCCAATTTCGGGTCGCTGTTCGACCTCTTTTCCGTCACCTTCCGCGAACCCTGGGTGATCCAGAAGTTCCTGCCGGCGGTCGCCGTCGGCGACAAGCGCATCATCCTCGTCGACGGCGAGCCGCTCGGCGCGGTCAACCGCGTGCCGGTCGGCGACGACATCCGCTCCAACATGGTGCGCGGCGGCGCGGCGCGGGAAACCGAACTCACGCCGCGCGAGCGCGAGATTTGCGCGGCGATCGGACCGGAGCTGAAGCGCCGCGGCCTCGTCTTCGTCGGCATCGACGTCATCGACGGGCTGCTGACCGAGATCAACGTGACTTCGCCGACCGGCATTCGGGCGATCCAGCGCTTCGGCGGCGCCGACATCGCCGCGGCGATCTGGGACGTGATCGAAGCCAAGCGACGCGCGTTCGCCTCGCGCGCCGCCGATCGCGGCGCGTCCGGCTAGGAGGGCAGGCGCCATGGACACGTCCCTCCCCGCCGCCCGGCCCGCGCGCCGGCCCCGCGCCGCCGCGCCGAAAGGCGGCTTCGACCGCGCCGGCCTCGACGAACGGTTAGAGGCGCTGCGCCGCGATCCGCTGTTGGACGACGCCGCGTTCCGCCGCGAAGCGGTCGCGCTGTTCGGCGAACGGCTGGAGCAGGGCCGCGACGCCGCGCGCCGCGCGCTCGCGGAGGGCGGCAAGGGACGCGCCTGCGCGGCGCGCCTCTCCGAATGCGAGGACAACCTGATCCGCGCGATCCACGACTGGGCGGCGCGCTATGTCCATCCGGGCCTGCCGGATTCGGCCCGGCCGACGATCGTGGCGGTGGGGGGCTACGGCCGCGGCACGCTGGCGCCCGGATCGGACATCGATCTGTTGTTCCTGTTGCCCGACGCCCCGACGCTGGAAACGCGCAAGATCATCGAGACGATGCTCTACGCGCTGTGGGACCTCAAGCAGAAGGTCGGTCACGCCACGCGCTCGATCGACGAATGCCTGAAACTGGCGCGCGCGGACATGACGATCCGCACCACGCTGCTCGAAGCCCGCCTCATCATCGGCGACGAGGCGCTGTTCGATCGCCTGCGCGTGCGCTTCGACCGGGAAATCGTCGCCAAGACGGCCAGCGAATTCGTCGCCGCCAAGCTCGCCGAGCGCGACGCGCGGATCAAGCGCGCGGGCGAATCGCGCTATTTGGTCGAGCCCAACGTCAAGGAGGGCAAGGGAGGCCTGCGCGATCTCAACACGCTGTTCTGGATCGCCAAGTACGTCTATCGCGTGCGCAGCGCGCATGAGCTGGTCGCGGCCGGCTTGTTCACGCAGCGCGAGCTGGCGCTGTTCTCGCGTTGCGAGGAGTTCCTGTGGGCGGTGCGCTGCTGCCTGCATTTTCTCGCCGGGCGCGCCGAGGAGCGCCTGAGCTTCGATCTGCAGCGCCCGATCGCCGAGCGGCTCGGCTACGCCGCGCGCGCCGGCCAGGCCGACGTCGAACGCTTCATGAAGCACTATTTCCTGGTCGCCAAGGACGTCGGCGATCTCACCGCGATCGTCTGCGCCGCGCTCGAGGAGCGCCACGCCAAGCCGACCCAGGCGCTCGATCGCTTCCTCGGGCGATTGCGCCGCCGGCCGCGCGCGGTCGCCGACGCCGGCGATTTCAAGATCGAGCACGACCGCATCGCCGTCATCCGCGACGACGCGTTCGAACGCGATCCGGTCAACCTCATCCGCCTCTATCGGGCGGCCGACCGGTCGAGCCTGGCGATCCATCCCGACGCGACGCGCCTGGTCACGCGTTCGCTCAAGCGCATCGACGCCAAGCTGCGCGCCAATCCGGAGGCCAACCGGCTGTTCCTGGAAATCCTGACCTCGCGCCGCTCGCCTGAAACCGCGCTCAGGCGGATGAACGAAGCCGGCGTGCTCGGGCGCTTCATTCCCGACTTCGGCCGCGTCGTCGGCATGATGCAATTCTCGATGTACCATCATTACACCGTCGACGAGCACCTCTTGCGCACCGTCGGCGTGCTCAGCCAGATCGAGGCGGGGACCCTCGAGGAGGATCAGCCGCTGGTCCGAGAAATGCTCCCCCAAATTCCCAACCGCACCGCGCTCTACGTCGCCGCCTTCCTGCACGACATCGCCAAGGGACGTCCCGAGGATCATTCGCTGGCCGGCGCCGAGGTCGCGCGTCGGCTTTGCCCGCGTCTGGGACTTTCGCCGGCCGATTGCGAGCGCGTCGTCTGGCTCGTCCAATGGCACCTGGCGATGTCCAACATGGCCCAGGGGCGCGATCTGGTCGACCCACGCACCGCCGAATCCCTGGCCGCGATCGTGCAGACTCTGGAGCGGATGCGCATGCTGCTGGCGCTGACGGTCAGCGACATCTGCGCGGTCGGGCCGGGGGTATGGAACGGCTGGAAGGGCCAGTTGCTGCGCACGCTGTTCTGGGAGACCGAAGTGGTGCTCGGCGGCGGGCACTCGGCGATCGACCGCAAGGCGCGCGTCGCGGCGGCCCAAGAGGGGCTGCGGCGCGCGCTCCCCGGCTGGTCCGACCCCGATTTCGACGCCTACGCGCAGCGCCATTACCCCGCTTATTGGCTGAAGGTGGAGCTGGCGCGCCAGGTCGCGCACGCCCGACTGTTCTACGCCATGGCGGCCGAGGTGCGCTCGTTGGCGACGGAAGTGGCGACCGACGCGCGCCGCGGCGTGACGGAGCTGACGATCGTCGCGCCCGACCACCCGCGCCTGCTCTCGATCGTCGCCGGCGCCTGCGCGGGCTCCGGCGGCAATATCGTCGACGCGCATATTTTCACCACCGCCGACGGATTCGCCCTGGACACGTTTTTTGTCTCGCGCGCCTTCGATCGCGACGAGGACGAACTCCGGCGCGGCGCGCGCATCGCCCACACCATCGAACAGGCCCTGCGCGGCGAAATCCGCGTCAGCGAAATCGTCTCCAAGCGCGTGCGCGAGGCCCGCGCGCACGCCTTCGCGATTCCGCCCGAGGTGATGATCGACAACAGTCTTTCCAACCGTTACACGGTGCTCGAGGTCTCCGGGCTCGACCGTCCGGGACTGCTCTACGAGCTGACTTCGGCGCTCTCGAACCTCAATTTGAACATCGGCTCGGCGCACATCGTCACCTTCGGCGAGAAGGCGGTCGATTCGTTTTACGTCACCGATCTCACGGGAGCGAAAATCGCCTCGCCGTCGCGTCAGGCGGCGATCAAGCGGCGTCTGCTGGCGATCTTCTAAACCGGACGCGGCGCGGCGCTTCCGGGCCGCGCGCGCTTGATTTTTGTCGCGTCAGCGATGATATCGGGCGCGACCGAATACGGGATTTTGACGAAATGATCGACACCACTGACGCGCAGGGCCCCGAGGCCGCGGCCGACGCGACGCCGGCCGCCGAGGCCGACGGCTTCGCCGTGATCGAAAATCTCAACGCGGAAAACGCCGAATTGAAGGATCGCCTGCTGCGCGCGCTGGCGGAGATGGAGAACCTGCGTCGGCGCACCGAACGCGAAGTCGCCGACGCGCGCGCCTACGGCGTCAGCGCTTTCGCTCGCGACATGCTCTCCGTCGCCGACAACCTCGCCCGCGCGCTCGACAGCGTGCCAGCGGAGGAGCGCGCGACCGCCGAGGGCGCGTTGAAGAGCCTGATCGAAGGTGTCGAATTGACCGCGCGCGACCTGCAGGGCGCGCTCGCGCGCCACGGCGTCGCCAAGCTGGAGCCGCTCGGCGAGAAATTCGACCCGAATTTCCATCAGGCGATGTTCGAACTGCCCCACGCCGAACTGCCGGCGGGCGCGGTCGCGCAGGTGGTGCAGAGCGGCTGGAAGATCGGCGAACGGGTGCTGCGGCCCGCCCTGGTCGGCGTCTCCAAGGGCGCGGCGAAGACCGCCCCGCCGAAGGGGGAGTAGACCCGCCGCGCTCGAGCGCGCCTCGGGGGGCGGCGCGCCCGACGGCGACTCGGCCCAGGCTTCGCCAAGCGCGGCCGCCTTCCCTAAGCGCGAGGCGCGGCGTATAGGAATCCCCCTCTTCTTCACCAGCGCGTGGGGCTCGGCGCGCTTTTCCGGGGCGAGGCATGTCCGGTCATAGTCAGTTCAAGAACATCATGCACAAGAAGGGCAGGCAGGACGCGATTCGCTCCAAGCTGTTCTCGAAACTGGCGCGCGAAATCACCGTCGCGGCGAAGTTGGGCCTGCCCGATCCCACGATGAACGCGCGCCTGCGCGCCGCGGTGCTGGCGGCGCGCGCCGAAAACATGCCCAAGGACAATATCGAGCGCGCGATCAAGAAGGCGGCGAGCGCCGAGGGCGAAACCTACGAAGACGTGCGCTACGAGGGCTACGCGCCGGGCGGCGTCGCGGTGATCGTCGAGGCCCTGACCGACAACCGCAACCGCACCGCCGGCGAAGTGCGCTCCTGTTTCACCAAGGCGGGCGGCGCGCTCGCCGAGACCGGCGCGGTGTCGTTCATGTTCGACCGCGTCGGATCGATCGTGTTCGACCGCAAGGCGGCGAGCGACGACGCCATGCTCGAAGCGGCGATCGAGGCCGGTGCCGACGACGTCGTCTCCGACGCGGACGAGCACGAAGTGATCACCGCGGTCGCGGCGT
>Ga0326727_10015274_pt1 | contig 16530 bp, 15 predicted proteins | sample MB2enrmetagenome_FD_207643 | JGI IMG/M metagenome (GOLD analysis project Ga0326727, IMG submission 207643) | Lab enriched peat soil microbial communities from McLean, Ithaca, NY, United States - MB29MY | ecosystem: Environmental > Terrestrial > Soil > Wetlands > Peat | place: USA: New York...
CCCCTTTTGATTCGGAAGGGCCAAATTCAGTTTCGTCGAGGGTCCAGGTCGTCGTTCCTTTGGTGTGGCCCGCGGTTAGATGCGCCGTCAGCACCGTGCCGCCCAGCTTGACCTTATCGCCGTCGTGCAGCACACGATCCACCTTCACCGGCGGAAATCTCATCTCCGGCTGGGCTCCATATTGAAAGTCCTCTTTGCCGCCGGACTCGACCACCGGCACATCGGCGTCCATTACAAAATACTGCGCCCCGGTGAGCTTTTTCACTAGCGAGGCACCGGCACAATGGTCGTTGTGAGCGTGACTGATGAGCAGGATTTTGATGTCGGCGAAGCGGAAGTCCAGCTGTTCAACACTATTTTTGATGAGCGGAACATTCTCTTCAAAGCTGCTGTTGATGAGAATATTCCCCTGCTCTGTGACGATTAGATACGAAGCCAGTTCCTCGCTGCCTACATAATAGAGATTGCCCGCGATGTGGTGGGGCGGAAAAGGCTTGGTCCAGGACGGCGGGATCTGCGCGGCAAGACTCGCCGCAAATGCAAGCAATATGCTGAACGCAACGCTATCTCTCAATTTGCGAAGATTCACATTCCCTCCGCTTCAATTCAGTTATTTACCGCCTCGATGGCCCGTTCCAGATGTACGCCGCGCGAGCCTTTGACCAGCACCACATCGCCTTTGCGCAGGTTCTGCTTGAGCCAGCGGCCGGCGGCTTCGGCATCGGGCAAAAACAGCGCCGCGACTCCGCCCGTGCAGGCAGCGGCGGCCAGATGCTCGGCGTTGCCGCCGACGCCGACGACCAGGTCGAGGCCGGCCTCGGCGGCGGCGCGTCCGCAGGCAGCGTGGAGCGCGGGGCCTTGCTCACCCTGTTCGAGCATCTCGCCGGCCACCAGAATCCTGCGCTTGGCCGGACGCGCTGCCAGGGTGCGGATCATGGAGCGAAGCGCCTCGGGGTTGGAGTTGTAGCTGTCATTCAAAATGGCCGCGCCCTTGAGTTCGAGGACTTCGCCGCGCTTGTCACCAGCCTTCAGGGTTTCCAGCGCGGCGACGGCAGCATCCAGATCGACGCCCGCTTCGAGCGCGACCGCCAAACCCGCCAAGGCGTTCATCGCATTGTGCGCGCCCAGCAGGTTGAGAGTGAACGCGCCCTCGCGCTCCCCGGCGCGATAGCGGACGTGCAAGCCGGCCAGATCCTCGGCCGCTTCGAGAAGGTGCGGATCGGCGCAGGGACCGGCACCAAAGTACACCGCGCGGCCATGAAAGTCGCGGCCAAACTGCGAGACGTAGGGATCGTCGGAGTTGAGAAAGACAACCCCGTTGGTGGGCAACGCATCCACCAGTTCGAGCTTGGCGCGGGCGATGCCGGCCTGCCCGTCGGCAAAGTTCTCCACGTGCGCCGTGCCCACGTTGGTGATGACGCCCCAGTCAGGCGTGGCGATCAGCGCCAAGGCGGCAATCTCGCCGGGGTGGTTCATGCCCATCTCGATGACCGCGAACTCGTGCTGCGGTTCGAGGCGCAGCAGTTGCAAGGGAAGGCCGAAGGCGTTGTTGAGGTTGCCCTGGGATTTCAAGACATCAAACTTAGTACCCAGTGATGCGGCGATCGCTTCCTTGGTGGTGGTCTTTCCGGCCGAGCCGGTGACGGCTACCACACGCTTGCCCCACTGGCGGCGGACGTGCGCGGCCAGGGCCTGGAGAGCGACGAGCGGGTCTTCGGCGATGAGCAGGGGCGCGGCCAGCGCGGCGTCAGGCAGGTTGGCAACCCGCGCACGCGAAACCACCGCGGCCACCGCGCCGCGTTGGATGGCGGCGGCAACGAAATCGTGACCGTCGTGCCGTTCGCCGCGCACGGCGAAAAACAGCTCGCCCGCGGCCACGGTGCGCGAATCGATCGAGTAGCCGTGCGCCACCAGCGCTCCGGCATTCGCCAGGCTGGCCGGCGCCTCCAGCACCGCACCCGCGCCGATGGCCGCTTCTGCGAGTGTGAGCTTCATTTGATTCCACCATAGTCCATTTCGCCGAGCGCGGAAAGGGCAATCTCCACATCGTCAAAAGGAATGGTGGTGAAGCCGAGAATCTGCTCCTTCTCGTGGCCCTTGCCGGCGATGAGAACCACGTCGCCGGGCTTGGCCTCCCGGAGCGCAAGGCGAATGGCGGCGGCGCGGTCCGGCTCGACGGAATAGCGGACCTGGGTAGCCTTGAGGCCGGGCTCAATCTCGGCCAGAATCGCCAGCGGCTCCTCGGTGCGGGGATTGTCGCTGGTGGCCACCACGAAGTCGCTTCCCTGGCCCGCGGCCTGGCCCATCTTCGGACGCTTGGTGCGGTCGCGGTCGCCACCGCAACCAAAGACTGTAATCACGCGGCCGCCGGATTGCGCCGTCATCTGCCGGGCAAGAGTTGTCAGATTGAGCAGCGCGTCGTCGGTGTGGGCGTAGTCCACGATCACCGTGAAGGGCTGGCCGGCATCGACGGATTGAAAGCGGCCGGGAACGGGCTTGAGTCGAGCAACGAATTCGACCAGATCGGCAAACGGGATGCCGCGCGCATGAGCTGCCGTGAGAGCAGCCAGCAGGTTGAGAATGTTCACCTCGCCGGCCAGCCGGGAAAAAACTTTGGCCGCTCCGGCCGGTGTTTCGAGTTCCAGCACCGCGCCGGAGGGGGTGAGCGCATGGGTGGCGGCGCGCCAGTCTCCCTGGCCAATGCCGTATGTGCGGACCTCGGCACCGGCCTTGCGCGCGACGGCTGCCAGTTCGTGAGCGCGGGGGTCATGAGAGTTGATCACGGCGACGCGCGGCGCCGGATAGACCGTGCCGTCGAAGAGCAGTTGCTTGGCGGCAAAATACTTCTCCATGGTCTGGTGATAGTCGAGGTGGTCGCGGGTGAGGTTGGTGAAGACGGCCACATCGAAGTTGACCCCGACGGCGCGGCCCTGGTCGAGGGCGTGGCTGGAGACTTCGGTCACCAGCTCGGTGGCTCCGCGGGCAACCCCCTCGGCCATCAACTCAAACAGGTCTCTCGACTCGGGGGTGGTGTGAACGGAGGGGCGCACTTCGCCGGCTACGTGATACTCGATGGTGCCGACGAGCACGGTTTTGCGCGCGGCGGCGTTCAGCAGCGCCTCAATCAAAAATGCCGTGGTGGTTTTGCCGTTGGTGCCGGTGATGCCCGTGGCCGCCAGTTTGCGCTCCGGATGGCCGAAAAAGGCCGCCGAAGCCTGAGCGAGCGCGCGGCGGCCGTGCTCGACCTCCAGCACCGGCAGACCGGGCGCGAAGACCAGCAGGTGGTCGAACTTCTGCGACGAGTCGGTGACGACGCCCAAAGCGCCCGCGGCAATGGCTTTTTCGACGTAGCGATTGCCGTCGGTCGATCCGCCCTTCATGGCCACAAAAACCGAGCCGGGGCGCACCTTGCGCGAGTCGTACTCGACGCCGATAACCGACTGGCTGGATTCTCCACCCGCGCCCACCGCCGTCACTTCCGCAATCAGTTCTTGCCAAGTCATCTTGTGGTCCATTGTAGATGACTGAGTGGCGATTGGTTTCGGCAGGCCTCAGGGTTACGTATTCAGAGACTCAATATTTTTCAGCGCCTCGCGGCGACTCAGCGCACTTAGCCGCGCGTGGTTGAGCCGCACATATTTCTGAACCTCTGCATAGTCAGTCCAGGCATACTGGCGCAGCGCCCAACCGATCGCCTTCTGCAGAAAGAATTCCCGCGATGCAAGCGAGGGTTCGATGCAGGCGTAGAGCAATTCCAAATCTGTTTGCGTTTTGAAGCCGAGCTGGCAGAGGATCGATGTGCGCCGCTTCCATAAATCTGCCGACTTGCTCCAGGAGAGCATCTTGCGCCGCATGGGCGCGGGATAGTTCTTGAGGATCTGCCCGACGCGGTGCGATGCAATGCCGTCCACGTAATCCCACCACGCGCCGGTGACGATCAACTCTTCATACATCTTCATCGCAGCCAAAGTTTGAAAAGGCCGCGCGCGTTTGTCGCTTGCAAGATACAAGGCCGCGTAGCGTTCTTCGCGGAAACGCGCATTGCGCCATATTCCCAACACCTGCGCCTGCCAATGCTCCGCCGTAGGAAACTGTACGTCCGCAAACGTTGCCTTGCACACCGTGCGCAGCAATGGCGCCCGCACACCGTGATAGGTCATGGCAGACTTCATGTATGCCTGCATGGCCAGTGCGCGTTCCGGGTCGCCGGCCTGCCGCAATGCCTTGCGCAACTTTGTCAACAACATCGGCAACTCCCTTTCTGGATGCGGTTCAAGTATGACTCTGGCCGCGTGTCTGGGAAAGAATAAACTCGCTGGCTTGGCCTCGGTATCAAGTATAGAATCTCTTGACATGCAACCATATAGTTGCATATTATGAGTTAGATGGGCGCAGAGGTGGATAAGGTCTTCAAGGCGTTGGCAGCCCCCGAACGCAGGCTGTTGCTGGACCGGCTGCGGGCGGACAACGGGCAGACGTTGGGGCAGCTTTGCACACACCTGGAGATGACCCGGCAGGCAGTGACCAGGCATTTGCGGCTGTTGGAAGAAGCTACGCTGGTGGTCACCATTTGGCGGGGCCGCGAGAAGCTGCACTACCTGAATCCCATGCCGATTCACGATATTGCCGAGCGCTGGATCGACAAATACGAGCGAGGCCGCCTGCGCGTCCTCGCCGAACTCAAAACCAAGCTGGAGGAGGAAAACAATGGCTGAATCTCAATTTGTGTATGTGACCTATATCCGCACCACGGCGGAGAAACTTTGGCGGGCGCTGATGGAACCCGAGTTCACGCGTAAGTTCTGGCACGACACCATCCAGGAATGCGAATGGAAGCCGGGCGCATCGTGGCGAATCGTAACGCCCGATGGGCGCACAGCCGACAGCGGCGAAGTGGTGGAGATCGAGCCATACCGGAAGATGGTTCTGACGTGGCGCCATCATCTTCATCCCGAGGCGCGGGCAGAGGGCTACTCTCGCCTGACCTATACGCTCGAAGAGAAGGGCGATGTGGTCAAGCTCACCGTGCTGCATGAGATGGACAAGAGCGGCTCCATACTCATCAAAGCAATTTCGGGCGGATGGCCGATGATTCTTTCCAGCCTCAAAAGTCTTTTGGAGACGGGCGAGCCGCTGGAAGCTACCTGCCGCTGGCCTGAGGGGATGTAGGCGGGCTGAGATTTATTGTGCACCCCAGGTCCCGCTTCTGGGACCTGGGAAACATTACTCAATTGCAAGGAAGAACATCAGGCGGCCGGAGGCCGAGGTGTTGCTCGGCATAGTGCCTCCAGAAGTGATACCGCTGAGCGAATCGGTCCTCGGCATGCGCGAGAGAGACGCGAAGAATCTTCTCCATGAGATCGCGGTCTTGCAGCGCAACTGAACGCAACTCAGCCCAATCCGCCCGCTTGCCGCGCCCGATCAGATCGTCAAGTGCGGCCAACGTGTATTGCTCATGATTCAAATGCCGATGCAACATGTTTTGCCCTCCCGAAATCGGCAGTAGCTTGGGATGTGACTATCTCATGGTAAATCTGTTTATCGTCCGCAGCGAACTACGATCTTCGTTCCAGGCGCGACCATGGCGCCCGGAGCAGGGGCTTGTTCGCGCACCGTGCCGCTGCCGGTGATTTCGACATCCAGGCCGGCGGCGGCGGCCTGCTCGACGACTTTGCGCACCGGCAGGCCGAGGAGCGCGGGAACGCGCAGCGTTTTTCCATCGGCAACGATAACGGCAGTTGGTTGCGATGCGGTCCGCGGCGCTACGGATGGCTGCAACGCCGTTGCGGGAGCCTTAGCGGGAGCTGTGGTTGCAGGCTGGACGCTGTTATGCACTGGGCTCGCCGCAACAGGCGCGGGCTGGCTGGGAAGTGCGTGCTGGGCATCTGGGCTGCCGCTCCGCATGGCTTCTGGACCGCCTCCTCGCAGGGGATCGTCACTGGGCAGGTCGTTGGCCGCGGCGTAGAGGGCGCTGATGTCGGCGGTCTGCTCATGGGCGTCGTCTTCACGCACCTGCAAATCGGCCTTGGATAAAGCGCGATGCCGGCGCAGATCGATGTCGTGGGGCACGACAAGATACTCGAGGACCTGCTGCGCGACCTCGGCAAAGACCGGCGCGGAGACGGCTGCGCCGTAATAATCTCCCTTGGGCGAATCAAGGATCACGGCCACGGCGATGACCGGATTGTTGACCGGAGCGATGCCGGCAAACGAGGCGATGTGCATGGTCTTGGAGTAGAGGCCGGTGGCCGGATCGATCTTTTGCGCGGTGCCGGTCTTGCCGCCGGAGGAGTAGCCGTTGAGCTGCGCCTGCTTGCCGGTGCCGTAGAGCACCACGCCCTCCATCATCTTGCGCATCTGGGCGGCGGTGAGGGTGGAGAGAACGCGGTGCGCGCCGGGAGGCACCTGCGGTGCGGCGGACCCTTTTGGTGATGTGTCAGGCTGGCCGTTGGCGGTTGCGTCCGTCTGCTCCGGCATCAGCACGCGCGGCGGCAGGTAGACGCCTCCGTTGGCGATGGTCGAGACCATCGAGACAAGCTGAACCGGCGTGACGCCGACCTCCTGGCCGATGGCGATGGAGCCGATGGACGAGGGGCTCCATTTGCTGACCGGCCGGAGCAGGCCGCGGGTTTCGCCGGGCAGCTCGGCTCCGGTGCGGCTGCCAAAGCCGAAGTCGCGGACATACTGGTAGAAACGGTTTGGGCCAACCTTGAGGGCGAGCTTGACGGCGGCCACGTCGCTGGACTCCTCCAGCGCTTTGTGGACTGGAATCACCCCGAAATGCTCGCCCTGATTGTCGTGAATCACTCGACCGGCCAGCGTGATCTTGCCGCCTTGGCAATCGATTGGATCTTCGGGCGCGGCCACCTGTTGATCGAGAGCAGCCGAATAGGTAACCAGCTTGAAAACCGAGCCGGGCTCGTAGACGTCGCTGACGGCGTGGTTGCGCAACAGCTCCGGCGTGGCGCGGCGAAAGAGGTTGGGATTGAAGGTGGGACGGATGGCGAGCGCCAGAATCTGCCCGGTGTGCACGTCCTGCACGACTACGGTGCCGCTGGCCGCCTGAGTGCGCGCCATGGCGTGGTCCAGCGCCCGCTCGGCCATGAACTGAATGTTCTCGTCGATGGTGAGCACCAGGTTCTGGCCGGGGCGGGGCTCGCGCTCGCTGGAGCCGAGTACGTGGCGGCGCGCATCCATGGCGGTGAACATGCGCCCGGGAGCGCCGTGCAACTGCGGCTCGAACTTCTGCTCCAGGCCACCCAGGCCGTTGTCGTCCATGCCCACATAGCCCAGCACCTGCGCGGCGATTTCGTTTCCCGGATAGAAGCGCTGAAACTCTTTCTGGAAGTAGATGCCCTTGAGGGCCTGCGCCTGGATAAGTTCCTTGACGCGCGCCGATGTCTCCGCCGAGACGCGGCGGGCGACCCAGGCAAAGCTATGCCCCGCAGCCAGGCGAGCGGCAATCTGCTCCTCGGAGGTCTGCGCGTCGTCGGGGTCGGCGTGGACAATTGCGGCCAGAGCGTGAGCGGCCGCCTGCTTGTCCGCGATCTCTGCGGGCACGGCGAAGATGGAGTCCACCTGCACCGTGATGGCCAGCTCGCGCAGGTTGCGGTCATAGAGCACACCGCGGCGCGGCGCCACCTCGAAGGTGCGCTGCTGCTGCTTATCGGCGCGCTCCACAAATTCGTGATGGCGCACCACCTGGAGCCAGAAGAGGCGGCCGGCAATCAGGATGGCCCAGGAGAGAAAGAACAGGCAGATCAGCCAGAAGCGCGCCCGCTTGAGAGGCATGGCGCGCGGCGCGGGATTGCGGTTCCGGCTGGGTCGAACGGTGGAGGGCATGGACAATGGCTCCGCGTTTCAGCTTCTAACTTCTAACTGTTAGCTTCTAGCTTCTAGCTTCTAGCTTCTTTTCGCATCCTGCTTGTAACTCGCCTTGTGTTCCTGGCGAATGAAGCAGTTAGTGCAAATTAATCCCCTTATTGCACGCGCCGCAAAGCTAGCAGCTAGAGGCTAAAAGCTAGAAGCTGTTTTTGGAGGAACGGCTTGAGCAAGAACCGGGGCGGAGGCGTCGGGAGCGGCGGTAGGATGAATCATCTGGCCCGGCTGCGGCTCGGCAAGACCCAGCTCACGGGCCATCCTGTCGATACGGCCCGGCTGAGTAAGCTGCGCCTCCGAGAGGCGCAACTGGCGATTCTCCTCAAGCAACTGCTCGCGAATCTGCTTTTCCGACTCGACCCGGTAACCACTCTCGGTGGCGCTGAAGCGCTGCAGCCCCCAAACCATGGCCAGCGATAAAAGAATGACGCTGGCCGCGGAGAACAGGCTGATCTGGCGAGCCCGCGCCGGATCAGGCGCTTTGACCAGACGACTGTTGTCGATGCTCTGGGGACAGGCAAACTCCGGCGTGCGCATGCACCTCCGCCGCAGAGCTTGCTGGGCCAGCAACTCGGCGTTGCGCTCTTCGACCCGGGCGCTCCAGCTTTTGCCCGCTTCGAGATATGTTGTTGTACATGCCGCCATGGTTTTCCTTTCCGAGCTGCCAGCTTTTAGCTGTTAGCTATTAGCTGTCCTTTCCGCCGCCCTCAGCTTGGCGCTCCGCGCGCGCGGATTGCGCTGTAACTCTTCTTCGCCGGCCGTGACCGGCTTCTTAGTGAGAATCTTCCAGATTCCATGCCCCGCGCCTTCGCGCAGGCTGTCTTTGGCGATGCGATCTTCCAGCGAGTGAAAGCTGATGACTACCAGCCTCGCGGAGGGCTTAAGCAACTTAGGCGCGGCCTCCAGCAAAGCTTGAATCTCATCTAACTCGCGATTGACATAAATACGAAGAGCTTGAAAGGTTCTGGTCGCCGGATGAATCTTCTCATGCTGAGATGTGTGAGCGGCCGATTTTACAATACGAGCTAACTGCCCCGTGGTTGTGATCGGCCGCCCGTGTACTACTGCTCTGGCGATTCTCCGCGACCTCCTTTCTTCTCCGTATTTGTAAATGAGGTCCGCTAACTCACGTTCATTGGCCTCGTTTACAACCTGTGCGGCGGTTAGCTCGGACCTTTGATCGTGTCTCATATCAAGTGGCCCGTCCGCCATAAAACTAAAACCTCGTTGCGCCTCGTCAAGTTGCAGGCTGCTAACTCCAAAATCCGCGATCAAACCATCCACCGAAGCCGGCTGCAAATGCCTTGCAATGGAGCTGAACGCCTGGTCGATCAAAGTAACTCGCGGCGCCTGGCTGCCTAACTCCCCGCAAACCTTGTCTAACTTCTCCTTAGCCAGCCTCAGAGCTTCTGTGTCCCACTCAAAGCCGATCAGATGCCCTTCAGCTCCCAGCAGCTTTGCAATCCCCGCAGCGTGCCCGGCCAGACCCAGCGTGCAATCCACCACCGTTGCCCCGGGGCGTACATGGAGAAAATCAATCGCTTCTTCAAAGAGCACTGGCGCATGCCTTGGATTCGATGCCGTCATGCGCTCCCCCCTCAGGGGTTTTTACTGCCCACTGTGCCGCTTCAGAATCGCCGCCAGCGCCTGGCGGTCCTCCGCCGTTAATAGGTTGGCCTGCAAACTCTCTTCAAAGACCCCGAGGTTATGAACCTCCAGGTAGTGCAGCTTGCCCAGCACCGCAACTTCCGCGTCCAACTTGGCCTTCACGCGCAGAATCTGCGGCAGCAAAATCCTGCCCTCGCCATCCATCTCCACCTGCTGCCCGTAGTAGCTGGTCAGATTCAGGTACTTTTCCACTGCCGGGTCCATGGTGCTGGAATCCGCCAGCAAAGCTTCCTGTTTTTCCCATTCCGGCAAAGGCCATATCTGCGCGCTCACACCGTCCGTCGAGGTCACGTAGAACTGGACTACGTACTGCGCGTCCACCTGCAGCTTGAAGGCAGCCGGCATCTTCAGCCGACCCTTGGGGTCCACCTTCGCCGGATGATTGCCGCGAAATACCGCCATGCCCGTTCGCCTCTTGCGGCTGATTCCACATTCCCTGCCGCGCCTGCTGCCGTACCGCTGTTCTCCGGTTGCCTATCCTGATTCCCCAGCCGGAACAGGATCAAAAACGCTGTAAACTGTGACCAGTGGAGGAAAATCGGCGAATTTCATTGAGAGCTGCCGATGAACTCCACAAAAGGTCACATTTCGCCACTTTTGACCACTCTGAAGATAGTAAGCCCTAATTCGCTTCTCGCCAAGTGAAAAATCGATCTAACCTCAAAAAAAGAAAGGGGAATCCCTCAGAAGCAGGAGGCGGGCTGGGAGGAGTTCTACTAATAGATAAAGCGATTCAAAGTACCACAATATATAGTGGTTACTGCTTTGGTTCGGGCGATTGACAGGATCCACAACTCATGATAGAGAACAAAAAGCGAAAGTCTAGGCTTCTTCAGCTTTTTAATCTCCGAAATACGAGGTCATGCGTCTGGAGTATTGCTTCCCGTGCTGCGCATACGCTTTCCGCGCTCCATTACCAGCCATAAAAGATAAATGAAGACCAGGGCGTTGACCGTCAGCAGGCTGATGCGGACCAGCGTTAGTTTTTTGAAAATCTCATAGAGCTCCAAAGGCAGGAAGGACGCGGTAATGGCCAGGGTGAGGTACTCGGCCCAGACCTTTTCAAGATACAGGCCGATTCCCTCAGTCAGGTCGAGGCCGGCATAGATGAAGAAGACCTCAACAATCCGCTTTAGAAGCCGGTAGTCGAGGATGGAGGACTTGACCAGGAGGAAGTTGACGAACTTGGACTCGGGGTTGAAGCGCAGGTGGTTGGCCAGACTTTCCAGCACATCGCCGATGTCCTTGTGCAGCAGGCGGAAGGCGCCGATGCCCATGGCAAAAAAGAGCAGGGCCTGTCCCAGCTTGAAGGCAGCGATGAGGATGAGGCCCGGATTGTGCCGCCGGTGCGGCGTGGAGAGCCGGGATGGGGAGTTGTTCATGGCCGTGGGGCAATCCGCGCAACACGCCTGCCTGTCTCTACGTTAACCGATGCGCGGCATTTCTGCTCGTTTAGCGTCCTTAGGGACATTGTTTGAATCGGCATATTCCGCTCCGGCGATCAGTGTTCATCATTTGAAGATAAGTCCATCATGGGACGGGAGCGCGACACCATACTCTTCACAATCCGTATACCAGCCCGATTCGGAGACTTTACCGAGCTTTATACTCCAGAATCAATTTCTGGGTAATTCTTACTTCTTCAGATTCAGCAACGCGTCGCGGTCGATCACATTGCCGTCCATGATGATACCCGAGATACGGCGGGCGTTCCAGATGTTCTGTGTGGGGTCGCCGTTTACAACCAAAATATCTGCCCGGCGTCCAGGGGCGATCTGGCCCAGTTCGTACCAGCCCAACTGGAGACTGTAGTTGTTGGTGGCGGCGGCCAGGGCCTCGCGCGGCGAAAGCCCCAGGCGGACCAGCAGCTCCAGCTCAGTGTGCATGGAGATGCCGGGCAAGGAACCCTGGACCGGGGCGCCGGAGGCAGCCAAGTAGTGGGGATAAGCGGAGAACAGAGCCCCGTTGATGCGCCACAGCCGCAGGACCGACTGTTCGGCCTTCTTGCGCAGGCTCTCTTCCATATAGCGTTGCGCGATGGCGGGCAGGCGTCGGGTCCAGGGCGAGAGCGAATAGGCAATTTCTCCGCTGGCGCGGTCTGTAGGTTCGTATACGCGGGCAGGGTCAAGCAGGGCCGCGGCCGGCTCCTTCCACAGGTTGCGATGCCCCGGCAACTGCGCGTAATGAATGCTGAAGGTGGGCATGAGCGCGGCGTGATGGGTAGACAGAAAGTGAGCGTAGTCGCGCAGGTGCGGATCGGTAGATGAGACGCGCTCGGTGTAATCGTATGCCGTGGTTGCGGCCGGGCCTTCTGGATCTTCCACCAGTGGCCGCTGCAACTCGTCGGGGATCACGCCCAACTCATAGCGGCCCATGTGAACGAGTACATCCACGCCGGCCTCAACGCCCACCTCATAGGGGGTGGCAACGAACTCGCCATAGGTGGCCAGGCCCAACTGGCGGGCGCGAGCCATAATCCACTGAGTATTGGCGGCGGTGAGGTTATGGCCGAGCAAAACGGCCCGTGTTCCCAACCGGGCAGTGTCGGAGAGCTGGCGGAGGGTGTCCTCGGGGCTCAGTTCGGCCGGATTGCCGATCTCGCGAAGCTTGAGAGCCCACTCCGGACGCTTGGCCAGCAGGTTCCAGTTGTCGGTTGAGCCAATCGAGTTCAGCAGGTAGAGGTGGGGGCTGGGCGAGGCGGAAACATCAATGACGCCGCGGCGGACGTCGCTGACGGCGACCACGGTGGTGACGCCCATATAGAGGTAGGCGTTGGCCTGGCCCTGCGAGTTCATACCGGCAAAGCCGTCGATGAGTCCCGGAATGAGGAACCTGCCGGTGCAGTCGATGACCCGCGCGCCCTTGGGGATGGAGACCGCCATGCGCGAGCCGACATCGGTGATGCGGCCGTCGCGGATGACGACGATGGCGTCCGGCAGGTCTTTCGCTGATCCGCCCCACTCCGTCACGTCCACCACCGTGCCACCGGCCAGAACCAGCGGAACCGAGGACGGAACCTTGGGCGCAAATGGAGGTGGCGCTTGCGGCCATGCTAGTTTTGCGGCCAGCACCAATCCAACGGCGCCCAGCAGTAGGTGACCGGAAACTCTCATAGAAAAAGTGGTCTTTGGAGAATTGTCGCACAACGGCGCGGTGGAGCGGAGACAACGCAGGACTCTGCCCAGTACAGGCGCATCAGCAATGCAGCGGCAAAAGGACGGTACGGACTTTGCAGGCTGCGACATATCTCCTTCGAGGCATTCATTCATTTGCTTTGAAAGGGCGCGGCTTGAGCCTGTGCCGGTTACGGTGTGCTTGCTTTCTTGCGCCGAGTGAGTACGAAGGACTTTCGGCGGTCGTTGCTGGCGTGGTCGATCTGCTTCCAGAAACCTACAAAGTAGTCGATGGCGGAGACGCTGGAGACCAGCACCGTGAAGTAGATGGCGGCGACGGCGATCCACTTGACCGGAATGATGAGCATGCCAAACTGCCACAGGCGCCAGCCATGGGCGAGAATGGCGGAGACGACACAGACGATCTGGATCACCGTCTTGAGCTTGCCCAGATCGCTGGCCTGAATAGTGAATCCCTCCGACGAAGCAATCGACCGCAGGCCGCTGATGAGAAACTCTCGGCCAATGATGACCACCACGATCCAAACCTTGACCACATCGGGGTTGTACGCCACCAGGGCAATCAGCGCGCCGGCCACCATGATCTTGTCGGCGATGGGGTCCAGCAGCATACCCAAGGTGGTGACTTGGCCACGCTTGCGGGCCAGGTAGCCGTCCAGACCGTCGGTGATGGAGGCCAGCACGAACAGGACCGAGGCTGTAATTTCCTGCGCGCCATGCGCATGCCAGGGAAAGTGCGGTGTCAGAATCCACAAAAACAGCGGGATCATAACGATCCGGCTCATCGTGATGGAGTTCGGTAAATTCACAGCAAGTCCTTATAATTCATATCGTTGAAAACGGCAGCACTTCCAGAGGACATCCTTGATGAAAAATTGCTGAAAGGTGAGATGTTGCTGGGCACGAAATCCTCCAACGTTACTACCACTATAAGCGTATTCAGCCGGCATCAGCCAGACTGTCCTAAACGAGACGACCCAACATGGAAACGCTGCGAGTGCCGCGAGAGCCTCTACATCTATAAGGGCTGCAAGGTTTGATACGTAAGTGCGCGAACGCGCTCATGGGAGCATGCAGAGCGAGTTGCGCGGGCCGACGCGACAAACGTGATCGCTTCAAACAAGACTTGTCCGGCACGTGAGACGATGCACGCAGACCAATTTGCTGGAGCCGCAATTATAACCATTAAGTGCTGGCCGGGATGTGGACTCCGCGAATCCGGCGAATCAACATAATATTGAATTCATATTGACTCCGTCCCAGTGGTTTATTGTTACTCCGAGCTTAATAGCCGTATCCCATGTACAGCACATCAATAACTGCACACAACACCTAAACGCAGAGATGCCCTAAGACTCCACTTGCTGTTCGCTGAAGCGATAACCGACGTAAGCATCCGTTAACAAATACTGTGGATTCCGCGGATCGTCCTCGATTTTCTTGCGCAGTTGACGGACATATGTTCGAAGGTATTCAAGCTCGTTTCCATACTCCGGACCCCATAGGGATTTCAGCAACCGGGCGTGTGGAATCAGCTCGCCGGCGTGCATCATCAAATAATGCAGCATCTCGAATTCCTTGGGAGTCAAATGAATAGGACGCCCGCGCTTCATCACCCGGTACTTTACAGGATCCAATTCGAGATGACCGTTGCGAATGGGCGCATCTCGATCGGTATCCTGAGCATTTCTTCTGCGTACAGCCGACCGCAAACGCGCGGTCAGCTCCCGCACTTGAAAGGGCTTGGTAATGTAGTCGTCAGCTCCCGCATCCAGCGCCAAAACCTTGTCATCCTCGCTATCCATAACAGTCAGCATCAGGATCGGCAAGCGCGCAATCGCACGGCGGATGCATCGGCAGGTTTCCACCCCACCCATTCCTGGCATATCCACATCCAGTAACACCGCGTCAAACCACGACACACGGACCAGCGATAATGCCTCTTCGCCGCGCGCCGCCTCCACAACTGTAAAACCCATGCCCGTCAGCGTCACGCGCAGCGCCCGGCGAGTGGAACTGTCGTCATCCACCACGAGGATTATGCCTTGCTCTGTACTCGACGATTCTGAATTCATATTTTCTCCTTGCGCCAGTTGGAAGGGAAAGATAGAAGGTCGTTCCTTCATTGTCGTCACTAATCACCCACACGCGTCCGTGATGAGCTTCCGCCGCTTTTCTTACCACGGTAAGTCCGATGCCTGTGCCGGGTACTGATCATCCGCTCAAATTCACTTCGATTTTTCAGCGTCTACGCCGTTATTTCCTTGCCGGCGGCAAAAACGCGCGGCCTCAAAGGCGCTGCGATAAAGTACGCAATTTCGCGGTAATCGTTGAACTCATGGATCAGAAAATCTGCATCTTTGCCGGCTTCCAGCGACCCAACACGATCCCCCAAGGCCAGGCTCCATGCCGCGTTGAGGGTTGCGGCCACAATTGCCTCGGCGGGAGTGAGGCGCATCTGAAGGCACGCCAGCGAAAGAATGAACGGCATCGACGCCACCGGGGAAGATCCTGGGTTGAAGTCGGTGGCCAGCACGATGGCAAGACCCAGCTCGATCATCTTGCGCGCCGGCGGGTACTGCTCGCGTCTCAGCGCAAAAACTGAGCCCGGCAGCAGCACCGGCTGCACCGCAGCTTCGCGCAGCAGTACGAGAGTTTCGCTGGTCACGGACTCCAGATGATCGGCGGTTGCAATGCCCATTTCAGCGGCCAGCGCGGCTCCCGTTCCGGGCCGGAATTGCTCGGCGTGAAGACGCAGCCGCAGGCCGTGGCGGCGAGCCGCTGTCAGCACGCCACGCGCTTCATCGACGGTCAACGCGTGGTCGTCGCAGAAAGCATCGCAGCAGGCGGCCAGCTTTGCGGCGGAGACCTCGGGAATCAGCTCTTCCTCAATCCAGCGGAGATACTCTGCGCGTCGCCCCTCAAACTCCGGAGGAATCATGTGCGCCGCCAGCAGGGTGGAGACAATGCGCGCCGGGCCCTCAGCATTGAGCCGCGCCATGACGCGCAGCATTCTGAGCTCGGTCTCGCGCTCCAGCCCATAGCCTGACTTGGCCTCGATGGTGGTCGTGCCGGAGCGCAGCATCCAGTCCCTGTGCCGTCGCGCCGCTGTCAACAGCTCGTCCTCAGTTGCCGCGCGGGTTTGTTTGACGGTACTCAGAATGCCTCCGCCCGATGCGGCAATCTGCTGATAAGTGGCTCCGGCGATGCGCTGCTCGAACTCGGCGGCGCGATTGCCGGCAAAGACCAGGTGCGTATGCGCATCGACAAAGCCAGGCGTCACGCACCGTCCCTGCGCATCGATGACCGTGGCTGCGGCGGGAATCTGCGTACGAAGCTGCGAGTAAGGCCCGGCTGAAGTAATGCGGCCATCTTGCACCAACAGAGCTGCGTCTGGCACCAAGGCCAACTCACGCAGTTCCGCACCAACACGCGGGCGTGCCGGGCCAGCCAACGTCACAAGCTGGCCAATATTGACGACAGCGAGAGATCCAACCATGTTATTTCTCCGCCATCGGCATTTGAATGCCGCGTTCGCGTACGGTTCGTTGCGCCAGTTCGTAACCCGCATCTGCGTGGCGAACCACGCCCAGCCCCGGATCGTTGTTCAGCACACGCTCTATTTTTCGCGCAGCCAACTCCGTGCCGTCGGCCACGGTGACCTGTCCGGCGTGCAGCGAATACCCCATGCCCACGCCGCCGCCATGGTGGAAGCTGACCCATGTTGCGCCCGACGCGGTATTCAGCAGCGCGTTCAAGAGCGGCCAGTCGGCAACCGCATCCGATCCGTCCAGCATCTTCTCCGTCTCGCGATAGGGGCTGGCCACGGAGCCTGCATCCAAGTGGTCCC
>Ga0326727_10015275_pt1 | contig 16529 bp, 5 predicted proteins | sample MB2enrmetagenome_FD_207643 | JGI IMG/M metagenome (GOLD analysis project Ga0326727, IMG submission 207643) | Lab enriched peat soil microbial communities from McLean, Ithaca, NY, United States - MB29MY | ecosystem: Environmental > Terrestrial > Soil > Wetlands > Peat | place: USA: New York...
CTCTGCCGGGGCGCCGTCGATCGGCCTGTGTCGCCGGACGAGTACAGGCAATACGATCGGGATCTGGAAGAGTACCTGATTCGGGCGGCGGATAACATCGCCAATGGTGGACTGGGCCGGGAGCACGCGTACCTGCTCTCGACGGCGTCGCGCGAATCGCCGGGGAATACCGCGGCCAGAACGTCGCTTCCGCGAATCGATCGCGCCGCGGCGGCGCTGATGTGGGGCTCCGCTCCTTCCCTGCCGGCCCCCAGATGGCAGCCGAGACAACCGCCCCTCCACGACTTCTCGCCGCGCAACCGGCGCAGTCCCGGCCCCAACCAGGAATCCGTGGAGGGGATCGTGCAGACCATCCGGGAGGCGGATCTGGGCTCCATCGTGCCGAGCGAGTTTCTAAACCCGAAGGAGCTGCTGGCCGACCGGCTGACGCAAACCGGATACTTCATCTACGAACGCCGCCCGCACCGCGAAAAACTGCGCGATGCGCTGGTGCATTCGTGAAGGCTTGCTGGTTCGATTGCATGGCGAACCTCGGGATTTTGCTCGCGAACAGCAAGCTCTACCAGTCGGAGTTCCGCTGGATCGAGGAGGACGCCTTTCAGCGTGTGCACGACTGCTCGTTTTTTCTGGACCGTGTTTCTTCCGCCGGTCCGGGCCTGGCGATGAGCGACCGCGTTCGCCGCTGGTACCTGGCCGCGCTAGGCTGGCTGCCGGGATACCTCGACGAGCGCGCCCCTTCTCGTCCGGTCTCCGCCGGCGACGTGCAGGAGCCGGAGCAGTGGGCCGCAGCCGCCTGGCACAGCCAGAGGGACCATCCCCGGTGGGGCGATGAGGACCGCGAGCCCAGCGACGGAAGCGCGGCAGAGATCTCGGCGTCGCGCTTCTCGTTCGTTCACGTGATGCTCGTCTTGCCTTCTACCGCGCTCCAACCGGGCGGCGAGGCTGGCCTGCTGGGGCGCCTTCAGGGCGAACTCGGGCTGGGGAGTTCCCCGCGCCGGAATGTCAGCCTGACGTACGTGCCCCCGTCGGTGGCTCCAGCCGGCTGGTCGTTCTGCTCCCGCGGCGCGCCGCTCGAGGACGTGCACTTGCCGGATCGGTCCGCCGGCGGCTGGCGGGACCTGGCGGGCGCGTTAGAGCGGGTCTGGCTGGATCGGCTCACGCGGGAGGTCTGGCGTGAGTAGTCTGTATCGCCGGAGTTCGTGTACGCCCACCGAAGCTCTCAGCCTGATCGGACAGGCGGCGCGGTTGGGAACGGAGTCTCTGCGCGACATTCGACTCGCCATCGGCGCGGGACCGGTGAAGTACGTGACCCTGTGGACGAAGGTCGCGCCCGCCTCGCAGGCCGATGCAGAAGCGGACAAGCTTCAGTTCCTCGACAAAGAAGCCGATCTGCCGGAGTCTTCGCTGGACCTGGAACACGGTCTGGCACGGCTGCTGCTTGCCTCCCGTGGAGGCGCCAAGAAGCGCGCAGAGCCTAACCAAGAGGTGCTGTTCGTCGTTCCCGGCCAGGACATGCCGCGCCTGGTCGCCGCATTGCGCAGGCTGGAATACTGCGGACCCTCCCCGCGTGTCGCCTGCTTCCGGCTGGCTTCCGGCGAGAACCTATGCCTGCTCCACATCCTGGAAGATCTGGAGCGGCGCTCGGGAGCCGCGGGCCTGCGGCGGGCTGGTTTCTTCGAGGGGTGGGAGGAATTGAAGTGCTATCCCGCCGAGCGGCTACGGGTCTTCTTACCGGAGGACGCCGCGCCCGAAGGGGAGTTCTTCCGGGCGTTCTCGGAGATGTGCCGGATCGAGACGGTGGCCGACGCCGCGCACCTGACGCCGCAGGGGCCCGACCGCGAACTCTTCTTTGTAATTCGCCGGGACCCGGCTACGAAGCACGGGTTCGAAGTTCTGCATCTGCCGCGTTTGGCTTTCTTCGACTCGGCCGAAGTGGGCACGCCGGCGGCGGCGGAGGTACGGATCGTCAACATTCCATCGGCCCTGACCGCGGGCGATCTGGGCTCCGCTTTGCGCCAACGCGAGCCGGGGGTCGGCTACCGGCTGCGCTTGCGTGAAAGCCGGACGACCCAGGACGGCAACCTGGAGCGCGAGCGGCTGCGAATCCGGCAAGCCGAGGTGGAACAGCGCCTCGCGCACCTGGAGAGCATCGAGAAGCCGCGGCCCTATTTGCTCCGCTTCAGCCAGCGCCAATTGCGCGCCCTGGCGCATACGGTATACAGTTTTCCGGCCGAAGCGGTCTCCGGACCTGGCAGCCGCATCGACTACGCGTTCCAGGCCAGCGCGCGCGAACCCGGCGGCTTCCACTATTTGCTGGTGAGTCCGGAAGCGGTCCGAAAAGAACTCGACCCGCTTCCGCTGTACGATAGCGATGCGCCCATGAAGTTCTGGCTGGACCCGTCCTGGGCGCGCTATTACCCCGAGGAAGGCAATGTGTGCTACATCTTCGTGCCGGAACACACGGCTCTTTTCCCTTCCCTGCATAGCTGGGCGGCGGAAAAAATGGACCGGCACATGCGCCAGGCGCTCGAAAGGCGCTGGCCGCAGGGCGATCCGTTCCCGGAAGATCCTTACTACGTATTCGATCTGCCGGCGCCGGGCGAGGAGGCTCTGGAGCTGACGGTGCTTGGGGCGCGGGACTTCAAGCCGCTTCAGACGCGCTTGCAGTGGATCAACGACAACGTGACGATTGCCCACGCGATTCCGATCGAGGGTGCGCTGGCGGATGCGGCGGCGGCGGCCCGCTGGAAGGCCCTGGCGGAAGATCGACGAAGCGGCGCCAGGGAAGCTTTGGCGGCGTTCCAGGCGGAGGCGCGCGAAACCGTCGAGAGTTTCGCCCTGGAGCTGGAAGGCGTTGTGAACCAGGTCGCGATGGAGACGGACGGCATTTTCCTAAGGACGGACGAGACCCTGGCCGAGGTCCAACGCCTGAGCGCGAGGCTGAAGGTTCTGGTGGATGTCAAAGGGCGGAAGAATCGCACGCTTCCGGCCCTGGAGCAACTGATCGTAGGCCTTGGAGAGACCGCGAAAGAGTTCGACGACCAGGTGGCCATGATCGAACGCGACAGGATCCTGCCGGCGTTCGCCAGATACCGAACGGTGCTGGAGGAACAGACCCGGAGGTTGAACGATCTGATCGAGGAGATGAAGAACAGACACGCCGACCTGCTAAGCAGGCTTGGATGAGATCATGGCGCCCCCGCCCAGCAAACGTTATCTCGCGTTGATGGAGAGCCTGGAGCAACTGCGCTCCAAGGCGGAAGCCCGAATTCGGGAACGCGAACAGAGTCTCGAGGATTGGCGGGAAGAGGAGGCCTGGCTGAGGGAGAACACGAACGTCCTGAGAGAATGGAAGGCGATCGTCAAAGACCTCCCGCTGCCGGCCCGGTATGTAGAGCCGTTCGACGAAGTGATGAGCTTCGGCAGGAGATCGGAGCGCGCGATCCGTTCGCATCCCGGCTTCAAGCGCCTGGATCGCGAGTGGAAGGCCATGTTCCGCGAGCTCAGCGGGAGGGACCGGGAGGGGCGCAGAATCGCCGAAGGCCCGGAGGTAGGTTTCTGGGTGCTCGTGGGCGCGGTGCTTCTCGCGCTGGCGTGCTTCGCGGCCTGGTCGTGGCTGGGCCGGTGACGCGTACCGGGACGGCCGGATAGGAAGACTGCTATGGCGCACAACAATGCGGAATCCGACGCCCAGTCGCCTTATGTGCGCCCCTGGCATCGATGGCCCGATCGGGGCGGGCCCCGCAAAAGGAAGCGCCTGATCTGGTTTTGCTTTTTTGCGGCGTTCGCGCTCGCCGCGATTCTCCCGGTGTGGTTTCGGGCGCTTCCAAAGCGCCATGTGGGGTACCTGCTGTATTGGCTCCACGACCAGGTCTATCTGCCGTTCGTCGGCTATACGTGGACGCTGGAATACCCTTTGAGCCTGGTCTGGTGGGCGCTGGCGGCGGTCGCGTTGGTGGTCTCTCTGATCGGGTTCCTTACGCCGCACTCGGCGATCGGGCGGATTCACGAATCGCTGTGCCGCCGGACGATCCGCCTTTTTGCCTGGAACGAACGGTTCATCCGAGCGCTGGTGGCTGCGGTCGACTTCTTTGCGCGATTCCATCTGAACGCCGAGCTACTGGCGGAGGTGGTGCGGCTGGAACGCTTCCAGGCCCTGCTGGCCGTGGTGCGAGCCGAGCCCGGAGGGCCCGACGCGCGGAGGAAGGTCGGCGCTCTGATCCGCCTCACGCGCCTGCTCGCGGATCTGCAATCGCACCCGGGAGCAAGCGATCTTCAACGCGTCTGGGCTCTCGTTCACTGGCATCAAGCTATGCTGTGGAGCGACCGAAGGCTGGACTCCGCCTCGGCCCGGAAACTCGCGCCGGAGATGGAAGAGCAGCTCTCCGGGATTCTTGCCCGCGGGCTCGCGTCTCCCTCGGCCGGCGCTTCGCACCTGCACCGATCCAGTCTGATCGCGGATCTGCTTCTTCTCAGCCGAGGCGCCGCCGCGCCGGAAGAGCGGCAGGCCTCCCTGCTCGCCCAAGTCGCGGTCTCCGTGGCAGACCGCCTCAGCGAGATCAAGTCGGTCCTGGAACATCTGGAGGACATCCGCGGCGCGAGGGACCGTGCGAGAGTTCCGGTGATCGGGGAAGCGGAAGAGACCCTGGCGCCCATCGGCGTGCTCTCCATCGGGATTGCGCTCCACCTGGCATCCCGGAGCGGGGTCGCCGGCATCGCTCTCGAGTATCTCGACGCCTTTGCGGCGCTGCGCCTGGCCGCACGGATCGCCGAGCCGGAAGCCCGGGCGAACGCCATAGAAATGGCGCGCCGCCTCACCGCCGAAGCGCCCTGGCGCGACCAGTACCAATTCTGCCGGGAACTGGCGGCGGAGGCGCTGCGCGGGTTCGAGGAAGCCGCGGGCGCTCGGGGACTCGCCGCGGAAGAGGAGAAGGAGATCGTAAGCCTGGAGCAGGCTTCCATCGCGAGTCTCGGCGAAAGCGCCGGGCCGGAGTTCGGTGGAACGTGGCACCCGCAAACGCGCAGTATCGAGGGCCGGATTCGGTGGCGGCTGCGGAACCGCCCGCTCACACTGCGGCAGCGGCTGGACCCCATTCTGGCGACCGGCTGCCTGGTTGCGGGACTCTCTTACCTGGCGCTCTCCGCCGGTCTGGTCTCGTATGGCGCGACTCAGCAGTGGTTCGAGCGGTGGACCATTGAGCCCATCGCCGACGATCGCATTCTCGAAAACGTCCGCGACGGACTTGTATCCAAACCGCTCCTGGATGCCGCCTACCACGGCCCGGACGGCCGCATCTACATTTCGCAGACCGGCGGCGCGATTCACGCCTACTCCCCGGCCACTCACTTGTGGACTACCGAGCGGCCGTTTCAACCCACGGACTTGAGCGACCCCGAGATCCGCTGGCTGAGCTCCACTCCGGACAGCTCTTTGGACGGCGAAGGCGGCGCAGCCCGGTTGTGGGGCGTCACCGCGCGAGGCGGGCTGGTACGCCGCCGCGCCGGACGATGGGAAGTCGCGATCGGCGATAGCCGCTTTGTGGGATTGAACGGGAATCCAGTGGAGCACAGCGAGTTGACGTCGGTGGCGATATCGGCGGACGAGTCGTGGCTGGTCGCCGGAACCATCTCCAACGGAGCGGACGTCTACGACTTGCGACGCCGGCGATGGCTCTCCAAAACCGAGATTGCATCGCGGGACATGCCGCGCGAGGTGAGGCGCGCCGTGTGGTGGGGGGACCGCTTCTGGCTGGGCGGCAGCCAGGGCGTCGCGCAACTGGACATGCGGCGCCAGCATCCCAGTTTCGAGCGCGTCGCCAGCCTCGACGGAACCGTACTGGACCTCGATGCGACCCCGCACGACGGTCTGTGGGTGCTTCAAAGGAGGACCTGCGGCAACGGCCCGGCGGACTGCCTGCGTCTGGCGAAATTGACTGCGCCCGGCGCCGACCCGGTCCCGATAATCGAGGAAGGGAACCACTATGGCAGAATCGATCTGAGCCGGTTCTTCTTCGCGGAACAATGGAACGGCCGGCTGGTCCTGGCGGGCCTGGACGGCATCTTCGACTACGACCCTCGCCTGCATTCCTGGCATCGGCGCTTCGCGGCCGGGATCACGGCGTTAGCGCCCTGCCAGGGTCGTTCCTGCTTCTATTTCGGATTCCAGAACGGCGCGGGCCTCTTCTCTCCCGCAAACCTGAAGGGAGAGAAGGTACCGACTTGGGATTTGAAAGGCGAGACGCCGCTGAGAATCGCCGTCTCGCCGAAGGGAACCGCTCTGGCGCTCATGCTCTCCGGAGCGGCATCCGCACTGGCGCCCGGAGAGGCAGCCCGGTCCGTTTTCGCGGCGTCGTCGTCCCGGATGCCCCCGAACCGGTTCGAGAGAGCATTCGCCATGGGCGAGGATGTTCTGCTGGTGGGGCCGTCCGGCGCACTGCTGCACAACGTCGCGACGCGTTCCTATCAGTCGTTCACGGATGTCCCGGCCTGGGTGCGGTCGCAGGATTCGGTGATTCTGACGTCTGATTCCGGCCTCTACGCCCTCACGCCGGTGGCCGGCGCCTACTCGGCCCGGGCGCTCACCTTGGATCAGATCCGGTCTGGCGACTTCACCCCCACGGCCGAACCCGCGCATGTCGCGGGTCCCATCCGCGACTCGGCGGGCGCCGGCCCGGGCAACCCTCTGTTCATCGACGGGCAGGGACGGGTAGCCTCCTTTCAGGCTTCCGGAATCGCGTATCTCACCGGACCAAGAGACTCTGGAATGGAGGGCGCTCGCATCCGCGATGTGGCGGACTCGGAGGGTGGGCTGCTGGTTTCGACCGACCGCGGCGTGAGGGAGTACGCCAGCCAGTCCCGGTCCTTCGGCGACTACCTCAACGCGCCGCTTGGCGAAAGCCCGCGCGAGATCGCCCGTTTCGGGCTTCTTCTGCTGGCACGATCCGACGCGAACCGCCTGATCGCTCTGGGCGCCAAACCCGAGGTCGTCATTGGGAAAGACACCTTCCTTTTCCCGGACGAACGGTTGAGCGACGTCCGCATCGACGGCGGGAACGTCTACCTGGCGGGAGCGGGCGCCATTCAACGATACAACACGGAGACACGCCGCATCGACGGCGTCTGGCCCTTGGATACTCTGCGCCGGGAGGACGTACAACTCCGGGCGATCGTCGGGGGAGAGCCGGTAAGCCTGAGCTCGGGCGTAGCGCGTCGCGGCACACGGGAGCTGGCGACCGAAGTACACGACCTGTTCGTCGACAGTTCCGAAGTCTGGGTCGTGACGGGCCCGCCAGGCCGGCGTTTCCTGCAGGCGATTCCCCTCGCGGCCACAGCCCCCGCGCGAGGGACGCCAGAGGCCGGCACGAATCCCGCCGGCAAGCCTCAGGCGGCCTGTTGGTTCCGTAACCCCACCGCGGGCACTGGCGTAACCGAACTCCACGACGCGCGGCAGCTCCCGGACGGCCTGATCGCCGCGACTACCAATGGAGGTCTCCGGCTCTACAGTCGCGAACGCGGATCGTGGTACGCCACCGAGCTGGACCCGGCGCTGGGCCGCGGCGATATCTACCGCATCGGAGACTACCTGATGGCGGCCGATCCGGCGGGCCGGCCCAACACACTGACCGTGTTCCAGGTGGCGGGAATCCCGGCCGACAGTTGTTCGCCTGGCGCCGCCGTCCTCAAGCGCAGCCCGGAGACCATTCCCATTCGATCGCTCGCGGTGGATGAGAACGCGGGGCGGGCGATCTTCGTCCGGACCGACGGCGCCGTCGTCGAACTCAAAGCGGATGGACAAAAGGAATTGCTCCCCACACCCGAGGCCGGCCCGCGCGCCGAAGAGATCGCTCGCACCTGGAGCTTCCCGGACGTGGCTCCGAATGCGTTGTGGCTGGCTACCAGGACCGACCTATGGCGCTATGAACTGAATGGCGGGCAATGGAAACGGATAGCAGTCTCGCTCGAGGGGGGAGGACCCCTGCCTCCCGATGCCTCCTTGGATCTCCAGCCCCAGGGATCGTATCTCCAAGTGGTGGCCAAGAGCTCGGCCGCGGATTTCTACTCCGGCAGCCTGGATATCCGGCTCAACCGCCTGCCCGCCAGCCTCTCGCTGAAGCCGCTTTTGAACGGAAGCAGTTTCGGGGCGTCGGGAGACGACATCGTGGATGTTCAACAGGATGGGTCGAACTGGACGTTTCTCCTGCGAAACGGCCTCCGAGGATTCGACCCGGAGACTCGAACCTGGAGTACGGAGGCAGCCTTCGACGGCCGCGATCGGATTGTCTCTCGCGGGCGGATTGGAGGATCGGAAGTCATTGCCGCTCGGAGCGGGAAGGGACGAACCGTCTGGTTGATTCGCCAAGCCTCCGGATACGTCCGGTACGAGCATCGGGATGGAGACCGGACTGCGCTGGGCGCGCGAGGCGAGATCTTCCGTCTCGACGCCTCGGCGTCGCTCCAGCGGTGCGCGGCGGGTCGGGGCGATCGGTGGACGTGCGCCACGACGTCCGTCCCCGTTCATCTCTCCCCGGGGGAAGTGCGCCAGGCATTCGGCTGGCGGCGGACCCCATCCGAGCCATACGCCCTGGTTCTATTCGAGACGGCGAACCGTCTCCTCGCCTACTCCCCGGCAAACGGCGCCGAAGTTCCGCTCGGCCCGGCGGCGACCGGATTCCGGATCGCGGCGGTTCGCTCGCAAGGCGGCAACCTCTGGGTGCGCGGCGGGGATCGCCTGCTAATCCTCAGCCAGCCGGCTGGGCAAGCCGTGCGCATGCGAGCGCGGTCCGGCGTTCTGGATCTCGCGGTTGATGACCGGCAACAGATGTGGGCGCGTTTCGCCGACGGCTGGCGAGTCTGGCGCAACGAAGGCGAGGGCGAATTCGAAGCGGTTCGACCGAACGGCAAAACGCGCCTGCTGGTGCAGGAGGGCGCTCCCGCCGCGGGCCTGGACGATGCGGGAAACCTGTACGCGCCGAACCCGACGGCGACAAAGTTCGTCCCAACGCCCGGCCGCCTGCCGGCGGAGATCCCGCCCTCGGACGTGCAGGCTCTGCTGGCAGGGGCCGCGGGCGAGTGGTGGGCTGTTTGGGACCATCGACTGGGCCGCTTGGTCGCCGGGAATTGCGCTGCACCCACCGCGGGCCCGCAGCATCCCGCACTCTGCATGCAGGTCCAGGAGCTGTGGAGTCTTCCCGCCGCCTTTGATACTGGGACGCAGGGCCTCGCCGCCTGGAAGAACGGCGTCGAACTGCTCTCCGGTAACGGCCTCCGCTTTCGCGTTGCTCCGGGCGATCGCCAGGTGCTGCCCGCCGGATCAAAACCGGCGGCAACAGGAGAACTCGCGAATCAGGCCCCCGAGTTCCAGAGCTGGTTTTCGCGAGCGCCCGATGGCCAGTGGGTTCTCGACGGAATCAGCGGCTTGCAGGAAACGCCCCAAGGACTGTTTGCGGACCGGCCGAGCGGCAGTTTTCAGGTGGCCGCACATGGCGGCCTGGCTCTGGTCGAAAACCCGGCGCTGGACGCCGGCTGGCTGCGTTGGGACCGCACCGCACAGGCGTTCTGGGTGCGCACTCGGCAGGGAAACATGCGGCACTCGAAACAGGACTTCGTGCGCGACCGCAAGTTTCCGTTCGAGGGCGTCGAGGCAGTGCGCATCGCCGGGCCAAGCCAATGCTACGCCGCCACTGCGTTTGGGATCTGGGACTTCAGCCAGCGGTGCGGCGGCCTCGCGGCTCGCGATGTGCGCTTCATTCCCGTCGATTGGAGCTTGCCGTTGGATTCCATGGGCGGCCGGTTTCGAGCGCCCGGCGGCGAGTATCTGGTGGTCGACGGGCGACTGGACCGCCGCGCGCCTTCCGCTACCTTTGCGATTGGCGCGGTGACCTATTTCCGGGAGGTGCGGCATGGCTTGGTCGCGGTGCTCCAAACGCTCGACGGCCGCAATCTGGCCGCCTACCGGAGCGGCAAGTTCCTGTGGGATTCCGGCCGAAAGGGCGTTTCGCTGACTGGAGAGGATCTGCTGCTCGAATCCGCCGCCGGAATCTTTTCGCTGGCGGATACGGCGGCGTTCGACCCGGGTCCTCCGGGAAAGCCGGACGATTCGGACATGCTGGCTTCCGTTCCCGGCCTGCCGCCGCGCTTCTTGCGGGCGGGAAAGTGGTACGAGCGCACCGCACCCGGCATCTGGAACATCGCCAGGCCGCTTCCCGCGAGCCGGGTCCTGTTTTCGGACGATCGGTGGAAGTGGACCGGCCAGAGCGGATCGGTCCAGATCGAATACGCCGATGGAACGCGAATGCGGAACGCCGCCCAGCCGGGGAGTGGGGTGGGCTTCTCCTTCGACGCGTTGGTGGACGCCGCCAGGTACGGCGGACGCCTGTTCGTCGTCACGGCGGCGTTCGTCGATATCCACAATTCGCCACCCGGGGTCTTGCCGCTGGAGCGGGCCGCGAGGCTCCCAGCGCCTGTGGCCGACAGGCTGGAGGCGGTTTCCGAACCGGGCCACGGCGAACGGCTGCTCCTCACTGGCGGGGCTACCGTCCGGGAGTGGGATTCCGAATCGAATGCGTTCAAGCCCGTTCCACCTGCCGCCGATCCTTACCGCGAGCGCCTTCTCGCCGAGAGCGGCCGCTTGCGCTTCACTCTTCGCCACGGAGCGATTGAGAAGCAACTCCTGGTGCGCGACGCCCGCGGGAAATCGCATTGGGCCTCCTTCCGGTTCGACGGCGGCAGGTTCCCGTTCGACGTTGTCCGAGCCCTGGCGGCGTCGAACGGCAAGCTCTTTCTGGGTACTTCGGCAGGCCTCCAAATCTACGGCGGCGGCTCGCTCGAATTGAGCGGCGCCGACATCTTCGACATGGGCGGCGGCGGAGGGAAGGCCGATGCGGCAATCCGGATCGGCGAGCCGTGCGACGCTCCCGGAACGCTCGTGGCGGTGTCGCCGGAGAGGTGCTTCCGAGTGTCCAAGAACGGCGGCTTCGAATCCTGCCACGTTCCCGACCCTCTGGCTTGCCGCGCGCTCGTCCGGACGCGCTTTTGGTCGTGGTGGTCCGACGCTGCGGGCGTGAGCGGCCGGTACCGGATCGCTTCGGCGCCCCCAGGCACGGCGCCGCGAAATCTCGACGATGCCGTCGACCTCGCCGGCGGACGTTTTCCGCACGACGAAATCACCCAGGTCCGCTCCTTCGGCCAGGAGGTCTTTGCGGTGTGGCGCGGCAACCATGTGAGCGTTCACCACGGGGACCTGCATCTGGACCCGGGCATCCAAACCTACGCGTTCTCCGGTCGCGTCAGATTGATCGCCGTACCCGATCCGATCCCGCTGGACCGCCGCCCGGACTCCGAGCTTCCCGCGGGCATGTATCTTCAGGAGGAGGGACGCACCTGGCGGTACGCCGGCTCCGGCTGGACCGAGGTTCGCGACACCAGTCTGATCGAGGCCGTGGCGCAGTACGACCGCGACCCTCCCGTGCTGCAAAGAAGAAGACTGCGGCTGGCGACCGGAAACCGATCGAGGGCGCTCTCCTTTGAACTACGCATGCCGGGCGGCGATTGGCAGACCGTCCCTTGGCGTTCGGCTGCCAACCTCTCCGGGGACCGCCTGTCGATAGACGTCTGGCAGAACCTGGCGTTCGACGGCGACACTCTGTGGGCCGTGACGCCGGACGGGCTTGTATCCGTTCGCCAAGGCGAGCGATTCGACCCGGATTCCTTCCGGTTCATCGCCGGCCCGCCCGCCGAGGCGGGAAACGAAGTCACCGATATCCTGGTCCGGAACGGCCGGGCGATTCTCCGGTTCGAGGGTCGGGGCGACCGGATTTATGAAGGGCGCTTGGATGAGAAATCCGGCCCCGTTCTGTTCTCCAAACGCTCCGGGGGCGATCCGTTCTCCGAAAAAGATATGAATGTGGACGTCAAGTATTGGCGCTGGCGCATGGTGGGACGCACCGGCCGCAAACCCGGCATCCTGGTGGCAACCTGGAAGGGTGAGCCAGTCCGGCTGGACAACGGCCGGTTCGACTTCGATGGGATCAACTCGATCGCTCTGTTCGGCGGCCAGTTGCACCTGGGAACGGATAGCCGGGGTTGGTTTCGCGCGCCGGTGGACTCGGCGGCGCTCGCCGATATCTCCCGCCCTCGGCAGAACGCGGTGAATTCCCTGGAGGTCACCAAGCTCTGGCCGGCTCGGGAGAAGGACAAGGGCTATCTTTGCCTGGAGGAGGGGAGCGGCGCGACGGTCCGCTTGGGCGTGGATGGAGCGCACGAACGCACGCAGGGCTGCCCGCTTCTGCTTGGAGAGAGTGGATTATGGCGCTACCAGGCCGACGGTGCGAAGGTGTCGATACTCCCGCGGAAGAGTACCGGCCGCGCGGGCGAACGGACACTCGTCGGGGGACAATTCACCGATGATGTGGTGCTCGGCCCGCCGGTGACCGGCGAGCGCGGGGACCGTCAGTTCACTCTGCTCCCGACCGAGGCCGGAATCGTACGGTTCGACAGCGAACTTCGGCCCCGGGAGATAATCGGCCCTCCGTTTCAACAGAAGAACCAGACGCCACGAGGGGTATACATCGCGGCCGATGGCAAGCCCCTGTACGAGATGGATCGGGACCTGTTCGCGCTGGAAGGAGCGCAAGTTCGCGCTTATGCCTGGAACGTAGACATGGATTCCACTGCCGTATTGAACCGCATCGAGGGCGGGCCGAACCGGTTGATGCGCTTCGACTGGTCCTCCGGGAATGCGCGCCACCACACGGTAATCGATCCGCAGAATCCGCAGGCTTCCCTGCGCGACACCGCCGTGATCGATGCCCGCGATTTGCCGCAATTCATCTGGCGGCGCGTGAAGATGGATCAACCGGAGGGCTGGCTCAAGGTCGAATTCGCTCCCGGCGCTTTCCAGGCCAGAGCGGGCTCCGGGGCGCGCGTGCCAATTCATCCCGGCAAACTCGTTGAGATTCTGGAATGGATCCGCTGGCAGGACCGGCTGATGCTGATCTGCCGGTCCGAACTGCTTGAGATCAGTTTGGGGGCCGTGGTTGCCCGGTCCTCCGCACAAACGTCATCCGGGCCGCCCGACTAGACAACTTCCGAAGAGACGGCACGGCTGCCGACATCGGGGGATAACTCCGGCGAAGAACTGGCTATAAGCCCTTGGCGACCCGATTCCACGGTTTGGCGACGCTTCGTCCCAGTGGTCGACAACTGCCATGCGCGGCGTGTCGGGAGAGGAATCGACCGTTCACACTTGAAAGCGGTATCATTGCCGCAGGCTCCGCTGCCGCCTCCGTTCCCATAACCATCGCCGCCGCAGGGCTTGTTCGGCTTGCGCCGATTCCGTGCCGCATCCTCCCAAAAGGGTCAAATCTGGGGAGTTCATGAAGGGTCAGAGCGGATCATAGTGGAAGATGGTACCCCATTCAGATTGGTCTTGTTCTTGAACAGAATCCGATGTTGCTGGATTGATCGCCAACAGGCGACGGCAGGCGATCCTGCAGCACGGCATGACGTTGTCAATAACGTAGGATGGGGTGGCGAGGGCCGCGCAATCGGACGTTTGCTCAAAGGGGGAAGGGTTCGGGCATAATGGTGGAAGCCGACACCAACACTCTCGTGGCGCCGACAGATGCGGCGCAGGCAGGAGATAGGGTGGTGATCTACTACAATGCGCCGGGAGCGGTGAATCCGCTGGCGCCCACCGGGACGGCTGTGCCACTGGACGGGGCGTTTATCGAGCACGGCGAAGCCAGTCGCAGCGACCCTTGGCGGAAGCGGCGCGGCTGTGCGGTTCGCGGGACTGGCGCCGGGCTACCCGGATTCGTATCCAGTCAACCCAGTAGTGCCGCCCGGAGTGAGGCAGGGCGATCGGGTCCCCGCAGCGCTCAGCGTCGCTGGTCGGACCAGCCCCCTCGCGACCACGACCGTCGGTTGACGGGAGACGCGGCGCCGGTGGTGCTTAGTGCGGCGGGTCGGCGCGGTCCGGTTGTAACGATCGCGGTGAGGTGAACAATGCAGAGGTCGAAGGTTTCCGCGTGGGTCTTGGCGCTGGGCATGTGTGCGGCGCCCGTTTACGGGCAGGTGATAACGACCGTCGCGGGCGGCGGGTGGCGAGCTTTCCCAACGTCGGGCATTCCCGCCATCGGCGCGCCCCTCGGCACGCCTTACGGTGTGGCCCTGGATGGCCAGGGCAACGTCTATGTCGCCGATAGTGCCAACAGCAACGTGGTACGGATCTCCCCCAGTGGGACGCTTACCTTGGTTGCGGGCAACAGCAAAGCTGGTTTTTCGGGCGATGGGGGCCCGGCTACCAGCGCTTCGCTCAACCTTCCTTATGGTGTTGCTGTAGATTCCGCGGGCAACCTCTACATCGCCGACTTCAACAACCACCGTATTCGGGAGGTTTCAGGCGGCACGATCACGACAGTGGCGGGTAACGGCGTGGCGGGGTTCTCAGGGGACGGAGGGCCCGCCACCAGCGCATCGCTCAACCACCCCCAGAGTGTGGCCGTGGATTCGGCGGGCAACCTCTACATCGCCGATCAGTTCAACGAGCGCATTCGGAAGGTTTCAGGCGGGACAATCACGACAGTGGCCGGCAACGGGGAGAACGGGTTCTTCGGCGACGGAGGGCCGGCCACCAGCGCATGGCTCAACGACCCCACGGGAGTAGCGGTAGATTCGGCCGGCAACCTCTACATCGCCGATGAGGGCAACAACCGCATTCGGCAGGTGTCCGGAGGAACGATCGGCACGTTGGCAGGCAACGGGGAGAACGGGTTCTCCGGCGACGGAGGGCGGGCCACCAGCGCTTCCCTGAGCAGTCCTTGGGGCCTGACCGTAGATGCCAAAGGTGAGCTCTTTTTCGCCGACTTTGGCAATGCCCGCATCCGGAAGGTTTCCGACGGAGTCATCACCACCGTGGCGGGCAACGGAAACATCGGCTATTCGGGAGATGGAGGATCGGCCACCAATGCGTCCATGGATAGCCCTGTGGGCGTGGCCGTGGATACGGCGGGAGAACTCTTCATCTCCGACTTCTATAACGAACGCGTCCGGAAGGTCTCGGGAGGAATCATCGCCACCGTGGCGGGTACCGGCGGAGGCACGTCTTGGGGTGATGGAGGACCTGCGGCGAGCGCGGAGCTTCTCAATACGGTTGCCGTCGTGGTCGATCTCACAGGCAACCTGTACATTGCCGATTACGGCAACAACCGCATCCGGAAGGTATCGGGCGGGACGATCGCCACGATCGCGGGCAACGGCCTGGCGGGATTCTCGGGGGACGGAGGCCCTGCCACCGGCGCCTCTCTGAGCGGTCCCTCGGGGATCGCTCTAGACGCCGGCGGCAACCTCTATATCGCCGATTACAACAACAACCGAATTCGCAAGGTATCCGGCGGGACGATCACGACAGTGGCGGGCAACGGCGTAGCCGGCTTTTCCGGCGACGGAGGGCCCGCCACGAGCGCGTCGCTCAACTCACCATGGGGAGTGACTGTGGATTCTGCCGGCAACCTCTACATCAGCGACTCAAACAACAACCGGATCCGCAAGGTATCCGGCGGGACGATCACCACCGTGGCGGGCAGCGGCGTGGCCGGTTTTTCCGGCGACGGAGGGCCTGCCACCAGCGCGGCGCTCAATGGCCCCGAGGGAATCGCGCTGGATTCGGCCGGCAACCTCTACATCGGCGACTTAGTCAACAACCGTATCCGCAAGGTGTCGGGCGGGAGGATCTCCACCGTCGCTGGAAATGGAATTCAGGGCTTCTCCGGCGACGGAGGGCCCGCGACCAGTGCCTCGCTCGACTGGCCCGCAGGCGTAGCGGTCGACGCCGCGGGCAACATTCTGTTTGCCGATTTCTACAACTACCGAGTCCGGAAGGTGACTAACGGCATGATCGCTACGGTCGCCGGGAGTGAATTCTCGGGCTTTTCCGGCGACGGGGGACCGGCCATCCTCGCCGAACTCTCAAACCCAACTTGGGTGGCCGAGGATTCGGCGGGCAATGTGTACATCGCCGACTGTTACAACTATCGTGTTCGCGAGATCCTGAATTACCTGCCGTCGTACCAGGTCTCGCCCGTCTCCCTGGCGATTTCGGCCAGCGCGGGCGGCAGTGCACCGGGCACGCAAACCATCAATCTCTCTTCCTCGATTGAGGGACTCTCGTTCACGGCCTCATCCAGCGCTGCTTGGCTGAGCGTCAATTCTTCCAGCGGTTCCATGCCGGCGGTCCTGGGCGTGAGCGTCAATCCGGCCAGCCTGTCGGCAGGGACGTATCAAGGAACGATTACCATCGCCGCACCCTATGCCGTTCCTGCGACGACTACGGTAGCGGTCACGCTCACCGTCCAGCCCGGCACACCCGCCGCGCTGGGAGTTGACACGCAGAATGTCAGCTTCGCCACGATCCAAGGCAGTGCCGCTCTAACCCAGCAGTTCAACGCCTTGAACACGGGCGGCGGCTCGCTCTCCTTCACCGCCAGCGCCAGCGCCACTTCCGGTGGCTCCTGGCTCAGCATCTCACCCGG
>Ga0326727_10015276_pt1 | contig 16528 bp, 13 predicted proteins | sample MB2enrmetagenome_FD_207643 | JGI IMG/M metagenome (GOLD analysis project Ga0326727, IMG submission 207643) | Lab enriched peat soil microbial communities from McLean, Ithaca, NY, United States - MB29MY | ecosystem: Environmental > Terrestrial > Soil > Wetlands > Peat | place: USA: New York...
CAGCTTCTTTTCCAGGTTGCAGACATGATCGTAATCCTCGGTGGCCCGGGACTCTTCGCTCTTGAAGCGCTTCTGGCGGGCCTGCAGTTCCTTGAAATCGACCAGATGGCCGTCGAAGTCGGGGCCGTCGACGCAGGCGAACTTCACCTGCCCGCCGACGGTGACGCGGCACGATCCACACATGCCGGTGCCGTCGACCATGATGGTGTTCAAGGACACCATGGTCTTGACATCGAAGGGACGGGTGACCTCGACGCAGGCATTCATCATCGGCAGCGGACCGATGGCGATCACCAGGTCGGGCCTGTCCTTTTCCAGGACGTCCTTCAGTGCTTCGGTGACGAAGCCCGGGCGGCCATAGCTGCCGTCGTCGGTGCAGATGACCAGATTGTCGCTTTCCTTGCCGAAGCGGTCTTCCCAGAAGATCAGGTCCTTGGAGCGGAACCCCATGATGCTGGTGGTGCGGTTGCCGGCTTCCCGGAAGGCGCGCAGCTGCGGGAACACCGGGGCAACGCCCAAGCCGCCGCCGACCAGGACGACATGCCCGACCTTGTCCACATGCTGCGGCAGTCCCAAAGGTCCGACGAAGTCGTCGAAGCTGTCGCCGGCCTGGTAGTCGTCGCGCATCTCGCGCGTCGTCTTGCCCAGCGCCTGCACGACGATGGTGACGGTGCCGCGCTGGCGATCATAGTCGGCGACGGTCAGCGGAATGCGTTCACCGCCCTCGTAGAGGCGGATCATCACGAAGTGACCGGGCTGGGCAGCCTGGGCCACGTCGGGCGCCAGGACGTCCCACAGAAAGGACGTCTCGGAAAATTGTTCGCGGCGAAGAATCTGATACATGGCGCACTCGCGGGCTCGGGCGGGGGATGGGCGGCTACGTTACCGCGACATCGCCCCACCTTCAATGTGCCTTTGAGGTCGTGATGACCGCTAGAACGTCCGCTTCACTCCGGCAAAATAGCCGCGACGTTCGCCATACTGGGGGGCGCCGACGCCGATGCCGGTACCCGAGCGCAGCTCGTAGCTGGCATCGAACAGATTGACGATGGTGAGCCGGATGTCCAGGCCGCGGTCGTCGATGATGTTCAGATGGCGTCCAAGGCCAAGGTTCAGGGTGGCATAGGGTGCCACATGGCCCGTATTGGCAAAATCCTTGCGCAGACCGCTGCCGAACATGCTGTCGGCGTTGACGCTGGTGTCGGCGTCGATCTTGTAAGTGGCGCCCGCCGACGCCGTGTACAGCTGGTCATGATCCAGATGCACCCAGTGGTTGGCGATGTAGGCCAACTCGTTGGGATCGGTGAAGCTGTCCTGGCTGGAGATGATCTGTTTGCCGACGGCCCGCGAGGCGGCAAAGTTCAGGTAGGCGTCCAGATCCTTGGACGTGTAGGACACGGTGGCCTCGGTGCCATAGATGCGGCCTTGCGCATAGTTGAAGGGTGTGAAGACCAGGGCTTGGCCAAACTGGCCTTCGTCCAACATGTCGTGGACCCGCTTGTAATAGGCGTCCAGACCCAGTTGCAGACCGTCTCCCAGTTTTTGCGTCAATCCGGCGTCGAAGCTGTGGGATCGTTCGGACTTCACCGTATCGTTCTGGTTAATGGCGGGGGCCCCGGTGGTGTTGGCGAACTTTTCGATGGCGGTACCGGTGACCAGTTCCAGCGGCGGCGGCGTGAAATAGCGGGCATAGCCGGCGTGCAGGGTGGTGGTGGCGGTGGCCTGGTAGACCAGGCCCAGGCGGGGGCTCAACTGGGTCTGATCGACATAGGCATTGACCGCGTCGAAGCGGGCCCCATAGTTCAAGGTCAGATCCTTGGTCAGGGACCATTCGTCCTGCAGATAGACGCCGTATTCCATGGCGTTCTTGGATTCGTCGTCCACCACCACGAAGGGGCTGGTCAGCGGCGCGCCGACCGCGTTCAAGGCGAAGACGGCGGAACTGTTGTTGGAAACCGCCTTTTCGTGCTGGGTCGAAAAGCCGGCGCGCAGAATGTGGTCGTTGCCGATCGGATAGCTGGAATCCCCCTGCAGGCCGGTGGCGAAGTTGCTGCGCTGCACGTCCGAGGCGATGCCGTTGTATTCCAGGTCGCCGATCGGATCCGGGCTGTAATGCAGCAGGGTATACCGGGCGTAGGGCGCCAGCTGGAAATTGAAATCGCCGTTGCCGCCCTGCCAGGCCACCGTCGCATACTGGGTTTCCTCCCGCTGGGTCTCGTTGAGGGCCGACGACGACACCAGGGGCGCGCCGGCAAGGGCGAACGACGAGGACTGGCCGGGATTGTTGGGGATCTGGAACAGGCTGACCGCCGACCCGAAGATCAGGTCCAGGCGATTGTCCGGGTTGAAGACGTAGGACAGATAGCCGAAGGCCTTGCCCTGGTCGGTATGATCGTGCACGGGGTTGAGGCTGGCGGTGGGATTCTCGATGCCGTCGTCGTTGGTGAGAAAGCGCCCGGACACGAAATAGGTTACCGGCCCGGTGGTGCCGGCATAGTCCACCGAGGACTGGAAGGTGGCGCGGCTGCCGCCATAGAGGTCGACCGCTCCGCCGTTCTCCAGGGCGCCACTTTTGGTATGGATGTCGACCACGCCGGCGGTGCGGTAGCCGTACTGGGCCGGCAGGGTGCCGGTCAGCAGTTGCACCCGATCCACCACGTTGGCGTCCAGGACCTGGCCGAAGCCGCTGATGCCCTCGGGCAGCAGAATGCCGTTCAGACGGTACTGCAGGTTGGCATGCTCGCCGCGCACATGGATCTGGCCGTAGGAATCCTCGGCGACGCCCGGCGCCTGTTCCAGCACCTTGTCGAACGAGGTGTCGAGTCCCTGCGGCAAGTCGGCAATGGCCTGGCTGTCGATGGTGTAGGCGCTGGTGCCGGTGCTGGGCGACAGGCCGTTGCGGGCCTCATCCAGGCGCTGGGCGATGACGTTGACCGTCTGGGTCTTGTCGGATCCGGTGGTGGCCGGCGTGCCGTCGGCCCAGGCGGGGGTGGCGGCGAAGGCCAGCAGGGCGACAGAGGCAAGGGGGGTTCTCGGCATGATGACGCACATCTGTTGTTGGCGGGGAGGGACGGGGAAGGGGCGCGGGCCGGCACGCCCGTCGGGTCGTCTGCTGGTCAATTCTTTTGCATGGCCGCGACCATGGCGGGCACATTGTGGCGGAACATGGCGAGATAGCTGTCCGCCGGTCCGCCGGCTGGCGACAGGGTGTCCGCATACAATGGGCCGTCGCAGACGGCGCCGGTTTCCCGGGCCAGTTGCTGGACCAGGCGGGGATCGGTCATCGACTCGATGAACAGGGCCTTGATGCCTTCGCTGCGGATCTGTTTGACCAATCGGCCGAACCCGGCGGCAGTCGGCTCGCCCTCGGTACTCAGTCCCACGGGCGCCAGGAAGGTGACGTCATAGGCGGCGCCGAAGTAGCCGAAGGAATCGTGCGAGGTGATGATCTTGCGCTTGCTCCGCGGCACCTGGGCGATCTGTTGGCGCACCCAGGCGTCCAGATCATCGATCTCGCCTTCCAAGCGGCGGGCCCGCTGGTCAAACTGGCTGGCGTCGGCGGGGTCGGTGCGGTCCAGGGCGGCGGCGATGTTGGCGACATAGAGGCGGCCGTTGGCCAGGTTCTGCCAGGCGTGGGGATCGACCGCGGTCCCGTTGACGTCAGGCGACAAGGGGGCCACCCCCCGGCTGGCGACCGCCACCGGCCCTTTGTAGCCGGATACGGCGATCAGCCGGTCCAGCCATCCCTCCAATCCCATGCCGTTCACCACCACCAGATCGGCGGCGGCCAGCGTCTTGGCATCTCTGGGCGTCGGCTCGAAGACATGGGCGTCCCCGCCGGGTCCCACCAGCGACGTCACCTGGACGGCGCCGCCGCCGATCCGGCTCGTGATGTCACCCAGCACGCTGAAGGTCGTCACCACTTTCAACGGTGCGGCCATTGCACCGGATCCGGCCAGCAGCCAAATCAGTGCCCAGGCGGCGAAGCGGGGTTTGCGACATCCTGACATCAGTCGGTTCCTGGAACGGGGGCGGTGATGTAAAAAGTGTTATGTTATAATGTTTCATATTGCAAGAGCGAAATCCTTGGGGATTGTCCATGGACAGACGTCGGCTCAGGTGATTTGTTATAACGTAACCAATTTGCCCCTCTGCTCGGAGATTGCGGTGCCGTCCCAGCCCGATCCTTTGCCGTTCTCGCCTCTCGCCTGGGCGCTTGCCCACCGTCTGGCCCTGGTCGCCGCGGTCCTGGCCGGACTTTGGGCGGCTGTCGCCTGGGCCCTGGACTGGTGGTCGTGACGATGTCCGATGTTATCGTCGATCTGGCCGACGTCACGGTTGCCTATGACCGTCACCCGGCCATCCATCATCTGCATTGCGGCTTCCGGCGCGCCAGCTTGACCGCCGTTGTCGGTCCCAACGGTGCCGGCAAGAGCACGCTGATCAAGGCCATTGCCGGCCTGGTTCGGCTGGCCGGCGGCCGCCTGCAGTTACATGGCGTCAGTCGCCGCGATATCGCCTACCTGCCGCAGTTGGCGGCGATCGACGAGACCTTTCCGATCTCGGTCTTCGATGCCGTGGCCTTGGGCCACTGGCGCCGTGTCGGCGCTTTCGCGCCGATCGACGCCAAGATGCGGGCGGTGGTGGCGCGCGCCCTCGAGGCGGTGGGACTGGACGGCTTCGCCGGTCGCGCCTTCGGCTCTTTGAGCGCGGGGCAACGGCAGCGTGCCCTGTTCGCCCGGGTGATGGTGGCCGACGCTGCCCTGATCCTGCTGGATGAGCCCTTCAGCGCGGTGGACGCCCGCACCACGGCCGACCTCTTGCGCCTGGTCGCCGCCTGGCATGCCGAGGGACGCACCGTCATCGCCGTCCTGCATGACTTCGACCAGGTCCGGCGCCACTTTCCACAAAGTCTGCTGCTGGCGCGCGAGCAGGTGGCCTGGGGGGCGACCGGCGATGTCCTGACGACCGAGAACCTGCTGAAGGCCCGGGCCATGAGCGAGGCCTGGGACATGGGGGCCGACGTGTGCCGGGGGGCGGCATGAGCGGTTTGCATGATTTGTTGATCGGGCCGTTCGCCGACTTTGCCTTCATGCGGCGGGCGCTGGTCGCCTGTCTGTCGCTGTCCCTGGGATCGGGAGCGATCGGCGTCTTCCTGGTCCTGCGCCGGATGAGCCTGATCGGCGACACCATGGCCCATTCGGTTCTGCCCGGCGCGGCCATCGGTTTCATGGTGGCCGGCTTGTCCCTGCCGGCCATGAGCCTGGGAGGCTTTTGCGCCGGCCTGCTGGTGGCCCTGGCGTCGGGCCTGGTCAGCCGCTACACCCCGCTGAAGGAGGATGCCTCGTTCGCGTCCTTCTTCATGATTTCTCTGGCGGTCGGGGTCCTGCTGGTGTCGCTGCGGGGCAGCTCGGTGGACCTGATGCATGTGCTGTTCGGCAGCATCCTTGCCGTCGATGACCTGTCCCTGGTCCTGATGGCCTCGGTGGCAACGGTGACCCTTATCCTGTTTGCGGCCATCTTTCGCGGTCTGGTCGCCGAATGCTTCGATCCGACGTTTCTGCGGGCGCTGGATGAGAAAGGCGGGCTTTATCATACCGTCTTCCTGGTCCTGGTGGTCCTCAACATGGTCAGCGGTTTCCAGGCGCTGGGGACGCTGATGGCGGTCGGGCTGATGATGCTGCCGGCGACCGCCGCCCGCTTCTGGGTGCGCGACGTGTGGTCGCTGATTGGCCTGGCGACCGTTCTGGCCTTCCTGTCGGGGTATGCCGGCCTGATCCTGTCCTACCAGTTCAACCTGCCCTCGGGGCCGGCCATCGTCCTGGTCGCCGGCGCGGCCTATCTGGTCTCGGTGGCGGTCGGCCCGCGGGGTGGCATCATCGCCGGCCTGCGCCGGCGCCGCCATTTGATATCCTGACAAATTCGCGTGTATTTACATAAAATACGATCAAAACTGACCAATCTTGTCGATTTCTGCAAATGCATTTACATTGTCGACGCGATCTTCTGTGGCCTTTAGCCAAGACAAAGAAGGGGCGGTCCTTTGAGGGGAAATTCTTGGTGTGCAGCGCTTCCCGCCGACCGGTGCGGGCGTCGTTGCAGGTCGCCCGGCGGTGACGCCGGGCGCGTGCGGACATGGTGAGCGCGACGATGGTCGACGCCGAAGACGACGAGGGCCCCGCGACCACCCTGGGTGGGGTCGACCGCGAGGTGCTTCGCGAACTGGTGCGCCTGCGCAAATCCCCGCAGGGGTTGCGGGCCGTCCATGTGCTGTCTTCGGTGGTGGCGTCCCGGCGCCGCTTCGAAAAGGAGGCGCAAGCCGCCAACCGCGTGATCCTTTCGGTGCTGGAAGCCGGGGGCTATCACAAGATTTTCCACCTGTCGAACGGCGACATCGTCTTCATCTATTCCCAGGTCTCGACGTCGACCGTGGTCGCCCTGTGCACGGCGCTGGAAACCAGCCTGTTCCTTGGCGTGCCGTCGCGCAAGAACGTCTACGGCGACTTTGGCAACTATAAGATCTTCGATCTGTCCCGCGACATCGGCGCCCTGGTCGACGGGGTACGGGCGATGCTGGCGACCGAACCCAAGGCGCGTACCGAAAGGCAGCCCATTTCGGTGGGCCAGATGGACAGCCTGTGCACGCAGATCCGCAGCACGGACATCCGCACCATCGTTTTCAATCAGCCCGTCTACAATATCAGTCACGAGAAGACCTCGATCGAGTTTCTCGAGTTCTACACGTCGATTCAGAAGCTGGAGCAGCTTTACGTCCCGGGCCGCTCGATTGCCGGCAATCCCTGGTTGTTCAACCTGGTCAAGCGCGAACTGGACGCCGCGGTGATGCGCGCCATCAGCGACGAGATTCCCAGCTATCGGCACAAGGCGTTCAGTCTCAATCTGCTGGTCGACAGTTTCATGTCCGACGGTTTCCGCGAATTCGTCGGCTCGCTGCCGGTCCGGTTGGGCGGGCGCATTTTCGTCGAGATCGACAAGACCGACCTGATCCAGCACTCCGATTTCCTGGCCGACATCTATGGCCGCAGTCAGGCGCTTGGGGTGCCGCTGTGCGTCGACGGCGTGTCCTATCACGACATTCAGGTTCTGCGCATGGCGCGCCTGAAATGCCAGTATGTGAAACTGAAATGGAACCCGGATATCCTGACCCTGCCGACCGAAGAGTTGGAGATTCTGGTCGAAGATTTGCGAACGTCGACGGCTCGCGTCATCCTGACCCGTTGCGATTCGCAAAACTCTCTGGCGTTCGCACGGACGGCCGGTGTCCAGTTCATCCAGGGCCATCTGGCCGACGAGTATTTTCGCACCGGCGAAGTGATCGTCGTCGGCAATGGTGACGCGGTCCTGGATAAGCCAAGACAGTAGGACAGGCCTGACGCGCCTGTCATTCAGGCCAAAGCCGAAATGGTTTAATTTTGCCGCCTTTCGGGGAAGACAGGCGGGGGCGCCTGTCCCACTGACCACCTTTTCACGCCCTCGGGTGGACCCTCAAAGGGCCTTGCGGATCCCTTCCAGCCAGACCAGGCGATCATGCAACTGGGCGATGTCATGGTCCAGCCATGCCAGCAGGGCCGGGCCATCTCCCTCGCTGGCGGCGCGCAGATCCTCGATGCGGGCCAGTTCGGACTCCGTCACATCCAGCAACATGTCGATCTGGCGGACCTGCTCGCTGGTCGGCAGCAGATGCAGGAAACGGAACTTGAGGGCGACCAGAAGTTTGGTCAAATCGGTGGACGGACGCAGCGGCGCCGTCAACAGGCGGTCCAACTCGCGCTGGCCGGCGGCGCTGATGGACAGCAGGGCGTCGTCCTCCATGCCGGTGCCGCCGTCGATGGCTTCGACCAGGCCTTCATAGCGCAGCAACTCGACCGACAGGCCCATCAGATCCAGCGACGGCCCCATGACGCGGCTGCAGAAGTGGCGTACCGAACCGGCCAACGCGCCATAGTGCATGGGACCCTGGGCAACGGTGCCGAGGGCGCACAGGCGCAGGGCTTCTTTCGGGGTCAAGGTCTGGTCGGCGAACATGGCCGGCTGCTCTCTTCGGATAAAACGTGAAACGGGACCATCCCTAATATAGTGCGCCGGTATGGCCACGTCCACGGCGGCGGGAGCACGGTCGCGACGGGTCCTGAGGCCCCGTCGTCCGTTTCGCTCCTGGAAAAGGGACCTACGCCGCCGTCTGGATGCCCAAGTGGCTCCACACGTCGGTCAGCGCCACCATGAAGCGCTCCAGCATGGTGTCGTCGTGCAACGGCGTCGGCGTGATGCGCAGGCGCTCGGTGCCTTTCGGCACGGTCGGATAGTTGATCGGCTGCACATAGATGTTGTGCCGCGCCAACAGATCGTCGGAGGCCTGCTTGCACAACACCGGATTGCCGACGATGACCGGAATGATGTGGCAAACCGACGGCAGGGTGGGGATTTCCGCCGCGGCCAGACGCCGCTTCAAGGTCGCCGCCCGCTCCTGGTGGCGCTGGCGAATCTCGTCATGCTCTTTGAGGAAACGCACGCTGGCCAGGGCGCCGGCGGCAATGGCCGGCGGCAGGGCCGACGAGAAAATGAAGCCGGGGCCGAAGCTGCGGATGAAGTCGATCAGCGAGCGTGACGCCGCGATATAGCCGCCGACCACGCCGACCGCCTTGGCCAGGGTCCCTTGCACGATGGTGATGCGGTCCAGCACCCCGTCGCGCTCGCACACGCCCGATCCCCGCTTGCCATACATCCCACAGGCATGAACCTCGTCGCAGTAGGTCATGGCCCCGTATTTTTCGGCGATGTCGCACAGGGCCGCCAGCGGGGCGATATCGCCGTCCATCGAATAGACCGATTCGAACGCCACCATCTTGGGGGCAGCCGGGTCGACCGAGGCCAGCAGGCGTTCCAGGTCATCAAGGTCGTTATGCTTGAAGATGTGGCGGGTCGCCTTGCCCTGGCGGATGCCTTCGATCATCGAGTTGTGGTTCAGGGCGTCGGAGAAGATATGCAACCCGGGAATCTCGTTGCCCAGGGTCATCAGCGTGGTCTGGTTGGCAACATAGCCGGAATTGAACAGCAAGGCGCCGTCCTTGCGATTCCAGGCGGCCAGCTCTTCCTCCAGCAGGACATGGTAATGGTTGGTGCCCGAGATATTGCGGGTGCCGCCAGCGCCGGCGCCGCAACGGCGCACCGCTTCGCACATCGCTTCGATGACGACGGGGTGTTGGCCCATGCCCAGGTAATCGTTGCTGCACCACACCGTCACGTCATGGACCTTGCCGTCACGATAGTTCTTCGCCAACGGGAAAGCGCCGGCCTGCCGTTCCAGATCGGCAAAGATCCGGTAACGACCCTCGCGCCGCAAATCGGCGATGCGATCGGCGAAAAACTGTTCATAGTCCATTGTCAGCCTCGCTTGGCGCCGTGACACCGGCGCATCTTAAGATTTGTCAAATCCTAGCCCGCGAATCGAGCCGATGCAACCAGCGGCCCTGTCAACGCGCCGAGGCGTTCGCCGGTCGTTACGGCTTGGTGTGGGCCTTCATCCGGTAGGCATAGACGTAAATATGGCCCAAGGACGTTCCGCCCTTGGCGCCCCGGGTCTTTCGGACTGTCCGGAAATACTCCTCGACGTCCCATGCCTGCAAGTCGTCTTTCGCCTTGCGCGCGATCCAGGCATCGCCGCTCTGCCGCAGCCCATGCACCTTGAACAGCTGATGTTTCGGCTTGTCGGTGACGCTGAGGAACCATTCGGCACAGTTGCTTCCGGTATTTGCGATGTGGGTCTCGATTTCGTGGATGATCTGTTCGCGAGTCTTGCCGGTCATCGTCGGGCCCTGTTCCAGCACGCCATGTCGGAAATATGACATAAGGCCAGGATGATCGCGACCCCTATGATCTACCGTCAACGAGGGGGCGGCGGTGCGGCGAGATTGACAAGCCGGGCGCCGCTCCCGACACTGCCGCGAGGCGCCCGGTTTTGCCATCAACAGAAGGTCATCCCATGGGGGACGATGACAGCGCGAACCGGCACGACATGCATTGAGCATTCTGCGGCCGGAGGGAGTAATCGCAATGACTTTCAAGGACATCCTGGTCCATGTGGACGACAGCAAATCCTGTCCGGCGCGGCTGGCCGCGGCGGTCGAACTGGCGACGGCGTTCGACTCCCATCTGATCGGCCTGCATGTGCGCCCCCGATTCGTTTTTCCGGGCGTCATCGCCCCCGATTACGGCGGCGAATTGTCACGGCTGCAGGCGCAATATGCGGCGGAAGGCGCCGAAACCGCCCGCGTTCTGTTCGACGCGGCGGCGCGGCCCCTGGGAGCGCGAGCGGAATGGCGTGACGTCGAGGGGGACGTGATCGACACCGTAGCCCTGCATGCCCGCTATGCCGACCTTGCCATCGTCGGACAAAGCGACGCCGCGACCGAGGACCTGGGGGAAGACCGTCGCCATCTTGCCGACCATCTGGTCCTGGATGCCGGGACGCCGGTTCTGGTGATTCCCTTCGTCGGCTGCGCGCCGCTCTTTGGCAAGCGAATCCTGATTGCCTGGAACGCCAGTCGCGAGGCCCGCCGCGCCATCGGCGACGCCATGCCCTTCATCGAACGGGCGCAGACGGTCAAGGTCCTGGCCATCAATCCGCGTGACGGCCGCGGCGGACATGGCGACGTGGCCGGTGCCGACATCTGTCTGCATCTGGCCCGGCATGGCGTCGAAGCGGTCTGTGAAAGCGTGCGGGCTCCGGACGTCAGCGTCGGCGGCATGCTGCTGTCGCGGGCGGCCGACGACGGAGCCGACCTGCTGGTGATGGGAGCCTATGGACGGTCGCGCCTGCGCGAACTGGTCTTAGGAGGGGCGACCCGGCACATCCTCTACCACATGACGATTCCGGTCCTGCTGTCCCATTAGAGCCGGCTTCAGGACTTGAGAGGGGCGCCCCTTCCCCGACAACGCAGGGGGGTCACGGGGAAGGGGCGATCGCGGCGCGCAGAGGGTGGGGCAATGGGCGCCGCGGGGCTGGTATGATCGTGATTGGCAACGATCAGCATTGAACCATGGCTTGGTAACGGGTTCATTGCGCGGCCAGGGGGCTTTGGTATCATTTTGTAACACGGCCTGCCACCCGGGCGCCGCTCCGCCGTCGTCTCCCAGCCTTGCGCGCCTTGCGCAAACACCATATTTTTCAATAGGCTAAGGCGCTATCGGACCGGCCCTGTGCGGCCGCTCCGATGATACCGCTCCGGCGCCGGAAACGGCGCGTTACCCGAATGCAATATCGTCCGGATTGTCCAGGGTTATACTGCCGCCATGACCGAATCAAATGCCCCCCATATCCTTGTCGTCGATGACGATCGCGAAATCCGCACCCTGCTGGCCCGCTTCCTGGTCAAGCACGGGCTTCGGGTCAGCGCGGCCAAGGATGGGCCGGAAATGATGAAAATTCTTGATGGCTCGGCCATCGACCTGGTGGTGCTGGACCTGATGCTGCCCGGCGAGGACGGCTTGTCCCTGTGCCGGCGCCTGCGGGCCACGTCGATGTTGCCGGTGATCATGCTGACCGCCATGGGCGACGATACCGACCGCATCGTCGGTCTGGAGATGGGGGCTGACGATTACCTGCCGAAGCCGTTCAGCCCGCGCGAACTGCTGGCCCGTATCAAAGCCGTGCTGCGCCGGGTCCAGGCCCTGCCGACCAACGTCCAGCCTGCCGGCGAAGTTTTGCGATTCGACGGCTGGTCGCTGGAACTGGGACCCCGGCGACTGCTGTCACCGGCGGGAACCGAGGTCGAACTGTCGACCGGCGAGTACGAACTGCTGCTGGCCTTCGCCACCCATCCGCGCCGAGTCTTAAGCCGGGACCAGCTGCTCGACCTGGCCCGTGGCCGCTCGGCGGCGCCATTTGACCGCAGTATCGACATCCAGGTGATGCGCCTGCGTCGCAAGATCGAGGGCGATCCCAAGGAACCGCGGCTGATCAAGACCGTACGCGGCGGCGGCTATGTCTTTGCCGCCGAGGTCGCTTCATGAAGTCCGTGCTGCGGTGGTTGCTGCCCGACACGCTGACCGGACGGACCGTCCTGGTCATGCTGGTGGGGCTGTTGCTGTTGCAACTGGCCGGCCTGGTTCTCTATTCCATGAACCGGGTGGAACTGACCAACGCGCTCAGGGGGCGTCAGACCGCCGAGCGGATTGCCGGCGTCGTCAAGATGGCCGAGAACGCCCCCGACGGCGAACGCGGCAGGATGCTGCGGGCCATGGAGCTGCCGGGCTTGCGTGTCGGTTGGGGTCAGGTTCCGCTGGTCGAGTTCAATGAACGGGGGCCGGAACAGTCGGTGGTGCTGGACGAATTGGAGCAGCGCCTGGGAAAACTCGAGATCCTGATCTCGCTGCGGCCGCCGCCACCGCCGCCCGGGCCGATCGGACCGCCCAACTTCTCCACTGGGCCGGACCGCGGACCCGGCATGATGCACCATGGGCATTTGCCGATGATGCGGGTTGCGGTGCACCTTGCGGACGGGTCGTGGCTGAATTTCATCGCCGACATCCCCAATGAGGAACCGCTGTGGCGTCCCCGTTTTTTCGGGCCGCTGACCCTCGGCCTGATGGTGGTGATGGTCTTGTCGGTGCTGGCGGTGCGCCGGGCCTCCAAGCCGCTGGGACTGCTGGCGGCCGCGGCCGAGCGGCTGGGCCGCGACGTCACCGCGCCGCCGATGCCGATCTCGGGGCCGCGTGAAGTCCGGGCCGCCGCCGAAGCCTTCAACGAAATGCAGACGCGCCTGCGCCGCTTCATCGAGGACCGGACCCAGATGATCGCAGCCATCAGCCACGACCTCAGGACCCCCATCACCCGCCTGAAGCTGCGCGCCGAGTTCATCGATGACGATGAACAGCGGCTGAAGATGCTGTCCGACCTCGATGACATGGAGGACATGATTGCCTCGACCCTGGCGTTCGCCCGCGACGATGCCGCCCGCGAATCCCGCCGGGAGCTGGATCTTGGCAAGACACTTGCCGAACTTTCCGAGGAATTCGGGGCCCGTTATGACGGCCCGGCCTGCCTGCGGATCACCGGTGGTCCGATCGGCCTGAAGCGCGCCTTCACCAATCTTTTGGAGAACGCAGTCAAATATGGCGGCGGCTGCGATGTCGGGGTGGTGGTCGCCGATCAGCAGGTGGTGGTGTCCCTGGCCGATCACGGACCGGGCATCCCCGACGCGGAATTGGAGCGGGTCTTTGCTCCCTTCTACCGGGTTGAAACGTCGCGCAACCGGGATACCGGCGGAACGGGGCTGGGGCTGGCGGTGGCCCGTTCTGCGCTGCGCGCGCACGGTGGCGACATTGCGCTGGCCAATCGGCCCGACGGCGGGCTTCTGGTCACGGCGACGCTGCCGCTGTAACAAGACCCCTTGGCCCCGGCAGCGACGGAACCAAGCGACACGGTTGCCCCGCCCGGACCGGCGTTGTCCGACCCAATGTCGGTCGTTTCCTGAATGGCCGCGCGCAAGCAGCCGGCGTTGGATGTGCGGCTCGACGGTCTAGCCGTGGAAATCCTCGACATCCTTAGCCGAGGTGAACATCAGCACGATGACGAACAGGGCCGCCGTCAGGGCCAGGCCGAGGTAGATCGCCCATCCGAAGAAGCTGACCTTGAAGACCGCATAGCCGACGAAAATGCTGAGATAGACCACCAGGCCGACCAGGGCCAGGCCCAGGGATCCCAAAGTCTTGGCGGTAGCGGACATGACGGTTCTCCTTCGCGGTCGGTCGAATCGAATTGTTCCAGAAATGGCTTTAGCCCATTCTCCGGGCGTTGTCCATTATCCCTCTCGAGGGAGGCGAAGCGGCCTGCCGCCGCTTCCGTCCGGCGGGGACCTCGACCTGAACGAAAATCAAGCTGGACCGGACGCCATTCCTGGTCGATCATACTCTTGCTGGAAATACCGGCACTGCCCGCTACCTGTGGAGGCCGGTATTGGCCAAGCCGAAGAATAAAGTCAAATCCCCTCTCGACAAGGCGATCGACTCGGTGCTTTTCGCCGAATGTCGTGATCCCTTTGGCGTTCTTGGTCTGCATGAGGAGGCAGGTGGTTTTGTTGTCCGCTGCATGATCCCGGGTGCCGCCGAGGTTGGTGTCGTCGACGCCGCCACCGGCGAGACGGTGGGCCGCCTGTCGCTGATTCGTCCCGAAGGGTTCTTCGCCGGGGCCGTCGACCGGTCGCAGCGTTTCGCCTACCGCCTCGATGTGGTCGGGGGGGACGGAAGCCGTCGGGTGATCGATGATCCCTATCGGTTCCCGCCGGTGGTCGGAGAGTTGGACCGGTACCTGCTGGGTGAGGGGACGCATCATCATCTCTATCGCCGGCTGGGCGCCCATGTCCTGTCTCTGGAGGGCGTGGCCGGGGTGTCCTTTGCCGTCTGGGCCCCCAACGCCCGCAAGGTGTCGGTGGTCGGCGACTTCAATCAATGGGATGGCCGGGTGCATGCCATGCGCCTGCATCCCGGATGCGGCGTCTGGGAGATCTTCATTCCCGGCATCGGTGCCGGCGCCCTGTACAAATTCGAGATCAAGGCCCAGGACGGGACCTTGCTGCCGGAAAAATCCGATCCCTTCGCCTTCGCCGCCGAAGTGCCGCCCAAGAGTGCGTCGGTGGTCTATGACCTGAAGAGCTTCGACTGGACCGACGCCGACTGGATGGCGCACCGTCAGGCGGCGTCCGCGCGCGAGGCGCCGGTCAGCATCTACGAGGTTCATCTGGGATCCTGGCGCCGCAATCCCCTCGAGGGGCTTCGGTCGCTGACCTATCGGGAACTGGCCGTCGAACTGGGCGACTATGTCAAGGAGATGGGGTTCACCCACATCGAGTTGCTGCCGGTGCACGAGCATCCCTTCACGGGCTCGTGGGGGTACCAGCCGATCGGCCTTTACGCCCCCACCAGCCGCTTTGGGACGCCCGACGATTTCCGCTGGTTCGTCGAACAGATGCACCAACGGGGCATTGGCGTCATTATCGATTGGGTTGCCGGCCATTTCCCCACCGATGCGCATGGGCTGATGGAATTCGATGGCACGCATCTTTACGAGCATGCCGATCCCAGGCAGGGATTCCACAAGGATTGGAATACCGCCATCTTCAATTTCGGCCGCAATGAGGTCGCCAACTATCTGTATTCGAACGCCCTGTTCTGGTTGGACGAATATCACATCGACGGCCTTCGGGTGGATGCCGTCGCCTCGATGCTGTATCTGGATTATTCCCGTCAGCCCGGCGAATGGATCCCCAACCGCTATGGCGGCAACGAGAATCTGGAGGCGATTGATTTCATTCGCCAGGTCAACACCGAGGTTTACGGCCAGTATTCCGGCGTCATGACGGTGGCTGAGGAATCGACCGCCTGGCCGATGGTGTCGCGGCCGGTGCATCTGGGCGGCTTGGGCTTTGGCTACAAGTGGAACATGGGGTGGATGCATGACACCTTGCGTTATATGAGCAAGGATCCCATCCACCGGCGCTACCATCATGACGATCTGACCTTCGGCCTGCTGTATGCCTTTCACGAGAACTTCGTCCTGCCCTTGAGCCATGACGAGGTGGTGCACGGCAAGTCCTCGATTTTCGGGCGCATGCCGGGCGATCGTTGGCAGCGTTTCGCCAATGTCCGGGCCTACTACGCCTTCATGTTCGCCCATCCGGGCAAGAAACTGCTGTTCATGGGGTGCGAATTCGCCCAGGAACGGGAATGGAATGTCGATGACAGCCTGGACTGGCACCTTCTGGAGGACGCCGGTCATGCCGGGGTGTCCAATCTGGTGCGTGATCTCAATCGGATCTACCGGGAGATTCCCGCCCTGCATCGGCTGGACTGCGATGGCCACGGATTCTCCTGGATCGACTGTAACGACCGCGACAATTCGGTCATCTCGTGGGTCCGACGGTCCCATGATCCCAAGGATATCGTCGTCGTGGTGATCAACTTCACGCCGGTGGTGCGGGATTTCTATCGTCTGGGCGTACCGCAAGGAGGCTGGTATCAGGAGGTCCTGAACACCGACTCGGCCCTTTATGGGGGAGGGGACGTCGGGATGGCGGGGGGATGCGAGGCGGAACCCATTCCCTGGCATGGGCTGTCCCATTCCCTGGCCTTGCGGTTGCCGCCGCTGGCCGCCCTTTATCTGCGTCCGCAGCCTCGTTAGGCCCCTGTCATGGCGACACGTCGCATCCTGGCCGGCAACCCCTATCCGATCGGTGCCTACTGGGACGGCAAGGGTGTCAACTTTGCGCTGTTTTCCGCACACGCCGAAAAGGTCGAACTGTGCCTGTTCGAAACCGCGGTGGGACGCGAGGTGGAACGGGTCGTCCTGCCGGAATTTACCGACGAGGTCTGGCACGGCTATCTGCCGGAGTGCCGGCCCGGGCAGCTGTACGGTTACCGGGTGCATGGTCCTTATGAACCCACGGCCGGTCATCGCTTCAACCCGCATAAGCTGCTGATCGATCCCTACACGCGCGAACTGGTCGGGGCACTG
>Ga0326727_10015277_pt1 | contig 16528 bp, 15 predicted proteins | sample MB2enrmetagenome_FD_207643 | JGI IMG/M metagenome (GOLD analysis project Ga0326727, IMG submission 207643) | Lab enriched peat soil microbial communities from McLean, Ithaca, NY, United States - MB29MY | ecosystem: Environmental > Terrestrial > Soil > Wetlands > Peat | place: USA: New York...
TGTGGCAAACACACGAATGGGAGTTTTTGAAAACTTACACAGTTCCTTGCACACTTTCACGGTGCGCCAAATTAACTGGCTGTGTTACCAATATGTTACTGACATACGCAGAGCACTTAAAATCCCTCGGTCCGCAAGGACTGTGCGGGTTCGATTCCCGCCCTCCGCACCACATTTCTCTTGATCGGGGCACGCCATAGCGTGCCCCTCCTGCTTAGGCTTTCTGGCCGGTGAGAGTTTCCATGAAACGGCGAGCTTTCACGGCCTCGGCATTAGCGTGGGCCAGGTCGCCGTGGTCGAGACACTCGACGACCAGCGGGCCGTGCGTAAAGCCACCCTGCTCAAGACGGGACATCACCTTCGGGAAGTTCACCATGCCCGTGCCCGGGGTTATCTCCACCTCTTCCGGCGCGCGGAAGTCCTTCACACTCATGCCGGCCACCACGCCGGCGACCGTCGCGGCGTCGTCCACGGGGTCGAGTTTTCCGTCGGAGTAATAGAAGATGTTACCGGGGTCGTACCATAGTCGAAAGCTCTTATGGCCGATCCGGTCAATGGTCTGGCGGCACGACGCGCCGTTGGGATTGCTTCCCGCATGGGGTTTAAGGGTGAGGACCACGGCCTTCGACGCGGCATAGTCGCAACACTCGGCGACGGTCTTGTAATAGGCCCCGGCGTGTTGCTCTTCTGTCCCTCCCAGCAAGAGGAATGGACAACCGCAGGCCGCAGAATTGTCAATGAGGTGTTTGAGCCCGCCTGTAATCCCCATGGCGGCATCGTCCGCCCACATGGAGATGATCTTGAGGCCGCGCTGCTTTGCCTCTCCGCCGATGGCGGCAGCCTCCTTGGGCGTGGTCGCCATAGAGATAATCAGGCTGGTCTTGCTCTTGGTCGTCATCAGGCCCACAAATCTGAAGCCGGCCGCCGCGATGCCATCGAATGCAACGTGATAATCATATTGCGCCCAAGGCCGCGTGTAACAACCGATCTGCCAGCGCGGCGTTTGGCTGGCGCGGCTCAACAGGGCGCCGGTGGTCCCGGCGAGAGCACTGCCGATGAACTCACGGCGGGACAGACCGTGGCGACTCGCGGCAGAAGCAGCGGACACAGGGAAAGGCGGCGATGTGAGATTGAACTCAAGCGACGAGGCTTGAGTAGCGGTGGTCTTTGGTGATTGCATGAGTCCTCCGAGAATGCACGAGTTTGACGGCCCCCTAGTGTACGCTTACCACGTCCCGTAGGACAGGACATGTTTCGGCAGTGTGCCGGTTTGGACGTTACGCCGACCTTCAGGCCGGCACGTTTGAAGTGCTAATCCGATGCTGACCTAAAGATCAGCGCTACAAGTCAAACAGGCGCACACCCGGCCTTGCCTGACGGTCCCCGCTTTTCCTGATGCAAGGGTCCGATGCGTGGCGAGGGCGGTGCAGCGGGGGTGGACTAGGGTGTGCCGGCAGGGTACGAACCCCGATAACGTGTTGATGGGGAAGGCAGTATCTGGTAGCGATTCAATCGACTATTTGTACCGTAGGGGCCGCAAATACTGCCATTCGGCAGATTCTCCTTAGATACTCGTCAGTGTTTTTGTACCATTAGCTTTTGTATTCGGGCACTTCCGCAAACTATGCCTGTTTAGCCTTTCCGCGAGCTTTGCGGAGTGTCGATTTCGGGAGGAAAAACCACTATGCCAAGAATCCGAGGTCAGCGGCTGATGAAGTACGCCGACCAAGCTCTTTCCTCGACGGCTGGAGTGCTTTTCAATACCATCCAGTTCTTCAACAAGTATCGTCCTGGACCCACTTTTATTCCCCGTTGGTCCGACAAGCCTATTCTGAAATCATGGCAAAAGACCAAACCACCACTGGGGTGGCCTCGCGAGACCGACTCGCTTTGTCCCCAGTGCGTGAAGGAAGCGCGGGAGAAGATCTTGAACGGCGAAAGAAACTGGCAAACGCTCCTCTCCGAGAAAGTGGGTGAAATCAAAGCCAGTATTATCGAACGGGATGGTCAGGTCTGGATGGTGAAGGATTGCCCGATTCACGGCCACTTCGAAGACCAGATGGCGGTGGATGCGAGTTTTCTGCAGTGGATTGAAAAGAACTTTCCCGGCCGCGATATTCGCGCCCACAACGACGAAGGCCTGCACAACCACGGCTCCAGCACCATCAAGCATGGGCGCGGGTCAGTACTCACGGTGGATTTGACCAACCGCTGCAACATGATGTGCGATCCCTGCTTCATGGACGCCAACCAAGTCGGCTTTGTGCACGAACTCGCCTGGGAAGACATCACGCAAATCCTCGACAATGCCGTCAAGATCAAACCTCGGCGGCAGATGTCGGTGCAGTTCTCGGGCGGTGAACCCACGATGTCGCCGTACTTCCTCGACGCCATCCGCTATGCGCGCAAAATGGGTTACAACAGCGTGCAAGCGGCCACCAACGGAATCGAGTTTGCCAAGAGCAAAGAGTTCTGCAAGCGCGCCTTCGAGGCAGGCCTGCGCTACGCCTATTTGCAGTTTGACGGGGTCGGCAACGACGCCAACAGCCATCGTCAGGTGGGCAACCTGTTCGACGTGAAGTTGCGCGCCATCGAGAACATGCACGAGGCGGGCATCGAGATCATCCTCGTCACCACCATCGTCAATAACCTGAACAACGACCAGGTAGGGCCCATCGTCAACTTCGCCCGCGAAAATCCCAAGAAGATTGCCTTCGTAGCGTTCCAGCCGGTCAGCTTCACGGGCCGAGACGAGGACATCACGCCACAACGCCGCAAGCGCCAACGTTACACGCTGTCGCACCTGGCTCTGGACGTTAAAAAGCAGACGGGCATCACGGAGCCGACGCGCGACTGGTTCCCCATCTCCCTGATGGGCGCCTTTGCCGACTTTGCCGACCTGGTGCACGGCCCCGAAGCGCAGTGGGGACAGGTCAGCTGCGGCTGCCACCCCAACTGCGGGGTGGGAACGGCGCTGATGATCAACAAGGAGACCAAGGAATGGGCGCCGGTTCCCCAATTCCTCGACATTCCCCAGCTTGTGGCGGATATGCGGGGGATCACCGACGCCGCGCGCGGCAAGGTGTTCTCCAACTTCATGATGGGACTGGCGCTGCTCAAGAACTACAAGCCCTTACGGGCGCCTAAGAGCCTGGCCCTGATCGACCTGCTCAAGAAGTTCGACAAGTCCTTTGCGCTGACGGGCGAGGCGAGGGCCCGGAAGAAGTATGGCGCCTCGGATCCGAATCGCACCTACGAAGACGCGCTCAAGCGCCGCTCCGATCCCTGGAACTTCCTCTTCATCGCCGGCATGTGGTTCCAGGACCTGTTCAATTACGATTTCCGCCGCACCGAGATGTGCATCATCCCCTATGCCACGCAGCAGGGCGAGATTTCCTTCTGCGCTTACAACACGGGAATCGGCTGGCGAAAGATACTCGAGAACATGTACAAAAACGCGACCGTGGCGGAGTGGTACAAGACGCACGGCAAGCACCAGATTTACGCCAAGGGCAAATCCGTCGAACTGCAAAACCAGCAGATCTCGCTAAACGTCAACTCCGAGGATGCTGCCCGCGTACGTTCGAAAGAGCACGACATCCCGATCACCGCCGCGGAAGAAGAACGTCAACGCCGCAAGACCGCTTGGGAAGAGCAACAAGCCCGTCAGTACTATGAAGAGATGGTGTTGAAGCAGCCCAAGGGCGAACTTGTCCAGATTGGCGTCACCGCGCCGGAGGTCTCCCAAGAGGTTGACGAAAAAGTTCCCGCCTAACTCCAGGGTTGGATTGTGGGGAAACAGGGGCCGGCCGTGTTCACGCGCGGCCGGCCCTTTTCTTCCATCGGTGTGGCACAGGCACTCTTGCCTGTGACCGACACCTGGAATACATCAGCCTTGCACACGGGCAAGAGTGCCCGTGCCACCTGAGGGCCTCACCCCGCTCTTCTAAAGGTGGCCAGGGCCAACCTGAGTGGCGTTATAATGCAGAGGTGCCCGCATGCAGTGGTTGGTGGGTCATCGACAAGGGTCGGTTCACCAAGTGAATCAGCCCTGACGAAGCAGCCATGGAAGGGAACCACGATGTCCAAGGTTGAAGAACTCAAGGCAGATATCGAGAGGCTTCCCGGCGAGGAAGTCTCCGAGCTTTTTCGATGGTTATCCGAAAAGGAATGGGAAAGCTGGGACAAGGAAATCGAAGCCGACTCTGAGGCTGGCAAGCTCGATTTCTTGGTGCGCGAGGCCCACGAGGGGAAAGCGAGATTCAGCGGCAAAGAACTGGCGGGCCTCCTTCGTTCACTGCCCAAGCCGGATGAGGAATACCTCGCCTTGGTCGAGAAGCTCTAGGAGAGTGGTGGTTTGCGGAGTTCTGAGAACTGGTTGATGCGCACGATGCCGCCGGGCAGGACGGCGCGGATTTCAAGTTCACCGCCCATGGCCTCGATGATTTTCCGAAGGGTGCTGATAAACATATCCGAACGCCGTTCGACTTTGGAGATGGCGGCCTGCCGGACGTGCAGGACATCGGCCAACTGCTCCTGAGTCAAGTCCAGGGCAGTGCGCAACTCATCCAGCGCCATCTCCTGGATCATGCGGTCGGCCTTGGCCTCAGAGCGAGCCCGGGCCTCGGCCGACATCTTTGCCTGAAGCTCTTTGAAGTTCTTCGCCATCGTCTAAGACTCCTTCTTGATCGCAGCCAGATGCTCGTCATAAAGCCGGTCAGCTATTAGAACAAACCTCTCGTACCACCTATCGTCGCCGGTCTTATCGCCTCCCAGGAGGAGAATGGCTGAACGCCTGGGGTCAAACGCGTAAAGCACCCGGTAAGGTCTCCCCGCATGCTGGATAACCAGTTCTTTCATATGGGGGTGGCGAGACGAAGCGATTACGTCGGAGTGAGGTCTCCGCAATGCCGGGCCGTACCGCTGAAGTAGAATCACCTTGGCGTTGACATCCTCCTGCTCCGCTTCGCTAAGAGAGTTCCACCACCCCTCAAACTCCTCCGTATACTCGACCTCCCATTCCACAGAAGGAATATAACTCCTATGGAATTATCCTGTCAAGTCCTTTGTGACTCTTTGGGCTCCATTCCGGGGATGTCACAGGCTCGACTCGCTGGTCGGGTGGCGGTCTAATTTAGATGCTTACTGCCGCGATACGTTTTTGCCGGGACCGACTGAGCCCAAGGGGGCGCGACTCTGCCCGGCTCACCGGAAGTGGAAGCAGGTTGGTGGAGGTCGGTAGCATGGCGAAGCTAAGGCACGATCCAATCACTGCAAAAGATTTGGAGGAGTTTGTCGGGTCCGACTCCGACTTCGCCTTCGAGATGCAGGTTCTTTCACAATTGCGGGGCGCCGGCTTCGAGTGCGCACACTCTGGAACATACCGCGACCCGGTTACCGACAAAATCCGACAATTTGATATCCGGGCGGTCAAGCACGAGGGCAACTTGACGCTCGCACTTGCCGTCGAGTGCAAGAACCTTCGGCCAAACTATCCACTCCTGTTGAGTGCGGTTCCCAGGACGACACCTGAATCTTTCCACGATCTCATCGTATGGGAGCGTCAGTCGTTTCCTTACCCCCAATCAGTCCGTCCTGTCACGGGAGCTGCGTCGGCGTACAAGCCGGCAGAAATGGTCGCGAAGAAGACCGATCAAGTTGGCCGGGACACGTCAGACGGGTTGGTAAGCGACGACCAGGCGACATTCGAAAAGTTGAATCAGGCTGTGAACAGTTGCCGAGATTTGGTCCAAGACTATTTGCACGAATCCTCTCCGCCTCTGGTGAGGGCCATAGTGCCGCTCCTCGTTGTTCCGCCGGGACTTCTGTGGCAGGTGGATTACAGCGCAGATGGGAATCGTGTGACGGGACCTCGCCAGGTCAAGCACACTAGTCTTTTCCTGAAGAGCGCCTGGTCCGTGGATTTGGGTGTTGGTGCGATGCGCTCCTATCGGCTGTCGCATATCGAGTTAGTTACGCTCGACGCCCTATCCGCTACTGTGGCCACCTATCTCGGTGCCGGAGGCTTTTTCGCAGCCGTGAAGGGGTAGAGAATTCCGGCGACGTGGCATTTCGAAAGTCGCGTCATTCCTGCCGAATCGGAACCTCAGGTTGCTTCCGATCATCTAATGCTTTAGGATAAGAGTGTTCTCCGAGCCCGGGGTTGCTAAAGGCACAACACAAGCCCAAGCCTTGCGGGCCGCTAGGGTGACTTGAGAAATCGAGCCGCCTCCCGTGTTTGGAAAGGAGAACGAGACCTACTCCAAACGCGTGTAGGTCTTTTTGTTTTTGGGGCGTAGCAGTAGGGAAAGGTTGTCATTCCGAGCGCAGCGAGGAATCTCGCTCTGCGCATTGGAATAATAATCAGGGCAAGATTCCTCGCTGCGCTCGGGATGACAGCGAAGGCCGGCACGTGCCGACCTCAACGTCGGCGCTACACGCCTGTGGGACATATCTGCGATGGGACTGAAAGACAAATTCGGCCGCGACATTCACGACCTGCGCATTTCGGTGACGGACCGATGCAACTTCAGTTGTGTTTACTGCAAGTCCGCCGATCCAAAGAACTATTTTCCACACCGTGATTTGTTGAGCTGGGATGAATTTCTGCGGCTCAGCCGGGTTCTTGCGGGGCTCGGAATCCGCAAGGTTCGTATTACAGGCGGCGAGCCTCTGCTACGTCCCGGAGTAGTAGATTTCATCACACAACTTCGGCAAATCGACGGCCTTGAGGATATAGCGATAACCACCAACGGTTATCTTCTTCCAGAGATGGCGGGGGAACTCGCCGCGGCAGGCTCGCCCCGCGTCACGGTGAGTCTGGACTCGCTGGACTCAGGAAAGTTCGCCCGCATAACGCGCACACCACGTTCGCTCGAGAAGGTGATGGCCGGAATCGATGCCGCGCTCGAGGCAGGACTGACGCCTGTAAAAGTGAACATCGTGCTGGTGCGGGGGTTCAACGAAGATGAGACTGTGGATTTTGCCCGCCTCGCTCGAAGGCGCGACATCGTCCTTCGCTTTATCGAGTTCATGCCACTGGATGCCGACCACACCTGGAAGCGCGAGTTGGTGGTAACCGCGCGGGAGATCGTTGCGGCTATCTCACCGGTTTATCCGCTGGTCGAGATCCCTCGGCATTCTCCCAGCGAAACCGCTCTGCGGTACCGCTTTGCGGATGGGCAGGGTGAAATTGGAATTATCGCGCCGGTTTCAATTCCCTTTTGCGGCCAGTGCAGCCGAATCCGCCTGACTGCCGACGGAAAGCTGCGAACGTGTCTCTTCTCGATGGCAGAGTGTGACGTGCGGCACCTGGTTCGCAACGGAGCAACAGACAGCGACATTGGGCGATTTTTCACCGATGCGGTTTACCAGAAAGAGCCCGGGCACCGCATCAATGAGCCCGATTTTGTTCAGCCGGACCGCACGATGGTGTACATCGGGGGCTAACCGAATGAGATAACTCCCCTCCTCGGTGGAGGACCGGCAAGAGGTGGTGGAGACCGAGGACGCCGGCCAACCACCCCCTACCCCCTCCTTATCAAGGAGGGGAGTCCTGGTTTAGGTTAGAATGGTTTGAGGGATCGAAATGGCGACAGCAGTTTTAAATGCCCTGCCGGAATTGTACGTGGGGCTTTCGGAGCAGGAACTCGACGAGCGCATTGCCGGCGCGAAAGCGGCGCTGGGGTCGCGCCTGGTGATCCTGGGACATCACTATCAACGCGATGAGGTGGTGAAGTTCGCCGATTTCCGGGGCGATTCTCTGAAGCTCTCTCAATTGGCGGCTGCCCGGCCGGAAGCAAAGTACATCGTCTTTTGCGGCGTGCACTTCATGGCCGAGAGCGCGGATATCCTGAGCGCCGACCACCAAGTCGTGATGCTTCCCGATCTGAACGCCGGCTGTTCAATGGCCGACATGGCCGAACTCGAGCAAGTGGAAACCTGCTGGGAGGAATTGAACGGGGCGACCGGCGCGAAGATCGTTCCCGTTACCTACATCAATTCAACGGCGGCCATCAAGGCTTTCGTGGGCCGGAACGGCGGCGCCGTGTGCACGTCCTCGAACTCGAAAAAGCTGATGGAGTGGGCATTGGCGCGGGGAGAGAAAGCTCTGTTTCTACCCGATGAGCACCTGGGCCGCAACACCGGCTATCGCATGGGCATTCCACTGGATCAGATGGCGGTATGGAACCCTCGCGCGGAAGCAGGCGGGCTTCCCGAAGCGGAAATGCGGACAGCGCGCGTCATCTTGTGGAAGGGACACTGTTCCGTGCACCTGCGCTTCGTGCCCCGACACGTCGAGAGCGCGCGCCGGGCGCATCCCGGCATCCGCATCATCGCTCACCCCGAGTGTTCCTGGGAAGTCTGCCAGTTGGCGGATGACGTGGGATCGACCGAATACATCATCAAGCGAATCGAGGAATCGCCGGCAGGAAGCCAATGGGCTGTGGGCACCGAAATTCACTTGGTCAACCGGTTGGCGGCTGAGCATACGGACCGGAAGATTATTCCTCTCGACGATTGCGTGTGCATGTGCAGCACGATGTATCGAATTTCGCCGCAGCACCTTTGCTGGACACTGGAAAGCCTGGTGGAAGGAGAAGTCGTCAACCAGGTTGAGGTGGACCCGGAAACAAAACGCTGGGCGCGCGTAGCGCTGGAGCGCATGTTGAAGGGCAGTTGACAGTCGACAAATCAGTCGACAGTCGACAGTTAACAGTTAACAGTTGACAGGCAAGGCTCCAAGACCGCCTGAGCTGTCGACTATCAACTGTCGACTTCGCTTCCGACTGTGGACTGTGAACCTTACTTTCATGGCTGAAAAATACTTCGACCGCCAGGAAGCGGAAGAGCTGTTGCCCGCCATCGGGCAGTTTCTCGAGGAGGCACGCAAGCAGAAGCAGGCCTTGGACAGCATTACGGCTGACATCTCCAACGCGTCGTTGCGGATCATGATGCTGGGCGGCTCGCTTCCGCCTTTCGCGGAGCTGAACCACAAGAAAGCTCAGCGCGAAAAGATTGCCGAGCAGTTGAGCCGGACGGTGGACGAGATTCAACAAACCGGATGCGTGGTGAAGGATCTCGATACGGGATTGGTGGACTTTCCAAGCCTGCGGCGAGGCGAGAAGGTTTATCTCTGCTGGAAGCTCGGCGAAGAGCGCATCGGATACTGGCACGGCATCGAGGAGGGCTTCGCGGGACGCAAACCGCTGGACGATGTGCAACCTGAAGAGGAGCCGCCCAGGTCGTCGCGCGTGCAGTGACGGCGGGAAAATGGAAACTGGAAATTGGAAAATGGTGACTTCAACTTTGGGATAGCGTGAAAATCGTCGCGTACAGTTTCCATTTTCCAGTTTCTATTTTCCAGTTTCCAACAATAGGGTCTGATGAATTCTAACTCATCCACCAACGAATTGGCGCGAGCTGCCAGCGCTTATCTGCGCAGTGCCGCGCACCAGCCTGTCAATTGGCGCGAGTGGGGAGACCAGGCCTTCGCGCAGGCTCGCGAGCAGGACAAACCCATTCTCCTGGATATCGGGGCGGTTTGGTGCCACTGGTGCCACGTGATGGACCGGGAGAGTTATGAGAACCCGGAAGTTGCCAGCGTGATCAATGAGCACTACGTGGCGGTAAAGGTGGACCGCGACGAGCGGCCGGATATCGACTCGAGATACCAGACTGCTGTGAGCGCTCTGACCGGGCAAGGAGGGTGGCCGCTGACGGCCTTCCTCACGCCCGAGGGCAAACCGTTTTACGGCGGTACCTATTTCCCGCCCGACGACCAATACGGCCGCCCGGGCATGCGGCGCGTGCTGGAAGCCGTGGCACAAAGCTACAAAGCGCAACGGGCGCAAATCCTGGAGAGCGCGCAGAGGATCGCGGAAGCGCTGGCCGGGGTGGAGCGTTTCCACCGTGACGGTGCGCCGGCAGGCAGAGAAGTTCTCGACGCGCTCCTCGAAACTATCCGAGGGATGTACGACGCGCGGTTCGGCGGGTTCGGCAACGCCCCCAAGTTCCCTCACCCCGGCGCCCTCGACTTGTTGCTGGAGACCTATCTCCAAACCCGCCAGGCCGGCTTGTTGGCCGTAGTCACCAACACCCTCGAGCAGATGGGACGCGGAGGGGTTTACGACCAACTGGAGGGCGGCTTTCATCGCTATGCGGTGGACGAGCGCTGGATTGTGCCTCATTTCGAGAAGATGGCGTATGACAACGCAGGTTTGCTGGGAAACTACCTGCGCGCTTATCACGTAACGGGAAACAGCTTTTTCCGGGAGATTGCCCTAGGCATTCTTTCGTTCGTGGGGGATGTTCTTTCCGACCCGCAAGGCGGATTCTACGCCAGCCAGGACGCAGACTACAGTTTGGAAGATGATGGCGACTATTTCACCTGGACGCTCGAAGAAACCCAGGCCGTTCTTGACCCGCTCGAAGCGCACGTGGCATCGCTCTACTACCACATCGAGCCTCAAGGCGAAATGCAACACAACCCGGCCAAGAACGTGCTGTTCGTTGACCAACCCCTGGAAGCGATTGCTGCGCGCCTGGAGCTGAAGCCCGAACAAATCGCCGGAATTCTGGCGAGCGCCAAGACCAAGCTGAGGGAAGCGCGGGCCAAGCGGCCGACGCCGTTTGTGGACAAGACTATTTACGCCAGTTGGAACGGGATGATGATTTCCGCCCTGCTCGAGGCGTTCAAGGTTCTGGGCTTGGCGGAGGCTCGCGATCGGGCGTTGGCTGCGCTCGATCTGCTTCTCGCCAAGGCTTACGATCCCGAAAAGGGGATGTACCACAGCCTCGTCGATGGTCAGGCCCGCGTCGAGGGATTGCTTGACGATCAGGTGTTAATGGCCGCCGCGCTGCTGGACGCGTACGAGGTCACGGGCGCTCCTCTCTACTTTGACCGCGCCCAGCAGTTAATGCAGACCACTTTGCGCCGCTTTTGGGACGAACCGAATGGCGGTTTCTTTGACGCGGCTCGCGACTTGAGTGACCGGCTGGGAAACCTCACGATGTCTCGGAAACCCTTCCAGGATTCTCCGACGCCGGCGGGCAATTCTGTAGCGGTCCTTGTTCTCGACCGCCTGGCCAGCCTTGCGGAGCGTGTGGACTTTCGCGCCAAGGCGGAAGAGACTTTGGCTCTGTTTGCGTCGAAGGCTGCTGAATACGGCCTGTTTGCTTCGACCTACGGCCTGGCGTTGCTCAACCACCTGGAGGCCCCATTGGAAGTTGTGGTGATCGGAGAGCCCAAAGATGAGCGGACATCCGAGCTCTTGACCGCTGCCTACCAGACGCCGCGCGCGAACAAGCGAGTCTTCGCGTTTCTGCCGGCGGTGATAAAGAACGGCGAACTTCCGCCAGGGCTCGCCGCGACGCTGCCGAATTTACCCCTTGCCGACGCGCCGTTGGCGCTGGTCTGTGTCGGGTCCTCGTGCCTGCCGCCGGTGAATTCGCCGGAGGGGCTCAGGGCGCTCCTCACAGAAAGCGCGGAGAGTGGGGCCGCGCAGGCCTAGGCCTCCGCGCAGGATTTCCTAGGGGCATCCCTTGTGGTTGCCCAGGGCGGCCACAGGGGCCGCCCCTACACGGGCCCGCAACCTTGCGGCACGCCCCGACAGGCGCTAAACTGAATTCTCGAGGATGACGTCGTGGCGCTGACCTTCAGGCCGGCACGCCTATGCTGATCGGTAGGTCGGCGCTACATGGCGGAATATGTATCTGGGAGAACAATTCTATGATGCCTCCAATTCGGAGTGACTGGGTAAAGAAGCGTACTGGACCGGTGGTGACGCAGATGCACTACGCGCGTCAGGGAACCATTACGGAAGAGATGGAGTATGTGGCCAAGCGTGAGAATCTTCCCGCGGAAACCGTCCGGTCTGAGGTCGCTCACGGGCGGATGATCATTCCGGCCAACGTCCGACACCTCGAGCTTGAGCCCATGGCTATCGGCATTGCGGCGAAGTGCAAGATCAACGCCAACATCGGCAACTCCGCCACCACTTCCAACATCGATCAGGAACTTGAAAAGCTCCATGCTGCCGTGCATTTCGGCGCCGATACGGCCATGGACCTCTCGACAGGCGGCGACATTCACGAGATCCGGGAAGCGATTCTGCGCCACAGTCCTGTTCCCATCGGAACGGTGCCCATTTACGAAGCCCTTTCGCGTGTGCCGCGCGTGCGCGATCTGACTCCCGAGATCATGCTCGAAGTCATCGAGGAGCAGGCGGCGCAGGGCGTGGATTACATGACCATCCATGCCGGCGTGCTGCGCGAGTATATTCCCATGACGCGGAAACGCATCACCGGTATCGTCAGTCGCGGCGGGGCGATCCTGGCGCAGTGGAGTGTGGAGAATAACCGGCAGAATTTTCTCTATACGCACTTCGAAGAAATCTGCAAGATTTTCCAGAAATACGACGTGTCGTTTTCCTTAGGCGACGGCCTGCGCCCCGGTTGCCTGGCGGACGCCAGCGACGAGGCGCAATTCGCCGAACTCGAGACCCTAGGCGAACTCACGAAGAAGGCCTGGGAGTACGACGTGCAGGTGATGATCGAAGGCCCCGGGCATATTCCCCTGGACCAGATCAAGCTCCAGGTGGACAAGGAAATCGAGATGTGCCACGAAGCGCCCTTTTACACCTTGGGCCCGCTGGTCACCGATATCGCGCCGGGTTACGATCACATTACCTCCGCGATCGGTGCGGCGATGATCGGCTGGCACGGGGCCTCAATGCTCTGCTACGTGACGCCCAAGGAACACCTCGGGCTCCCGGATAAGAACGACGTGCGGCAGGGAATCATCGCCTATAAGATCGCCGCCCACGCTGCGGACGTCGCGCGGCACCGTCCTGGCGCTCGCGACCGCGACGACGCGCTCTCCTACGCGCGCTTCCTCTTCGACTGGAACAAGCAGTTTGACCTTTCTCTCGACCCCGAAATGGCCCGCTCCATGCACGACCAAACGCTGCCCAACGAAACTTATAAAGACGCCGCCTTCTGCTCCATGTGCGGCCCTAAGTTCTGCTCGATGAATACAACGCAAGTTCTCGAGAAACAACTGGGATTGGATCAGGGTGAGCGGGAACAGAAATTCGTGGAGTTGCTCACGAAAGTGCAGGGCTAGTCAGGTTGCATGCATGAAGTTCAGCGCGCCGATGATCGACATGAAATACTCACTTGTAATTGAAGCCACCGAGGACCCCAATTTCTTCGGCTTTTACTCTCCCGACTTGGAAGGCTTTACTGGTGTCAGCAACTCCATCGAGGATTCTCTCTACAAAGCGAAGTGGGGCATGGAGGAACACGTTGCCTTGCTTCGCGAACGTGGCTTGACCGTCCCGGCCCCTGCGGCCGACCCAAAGGTTACGATTCAAAACGCCAAACCCGTGCCGGCTTAGGCTCGGGGTTATCCATACCACATGACCGATCCATCGCTCGAGCAGCACTTGCGCGAGGAATTCAACCGTTGGGCGGAAGCGGGCCGCGGCGACGATATGGAGCAGTCTCATCTTCCGATCGTCGAGCCGATGCTGGCGCTCATCAATTTCGACCCGAAGGACAAAATTCTGGATGTGGGCTGCGGAACGGGCTGGCTGGTGCGCAGGATTGCGCCACGCGTTTCCGCGGGCTTGGCGGCGGGAATGGATGTTTCCGACGCCATGGTCGGCCGGGCGCAGGCGTTGAGCGCCCAACTGCCGAATGTCGCCTTTGCACGCGGGGGCGTCGATGCGATTCCGTGGGATAGCGGCCACTTCGCTAAGGTTCTTTCCGTCGAGTCCGCCTATTACTGGCCCGACCCCTCGCAAGGCGTCCGCGAAATCTTCCGTGTGCTCTCAGCGGGCGGCGCGGCCTGGATTCTCATCAACTACTACCGCGACAATCCGCATTGCCACCAATGGGGCGGGCAGTTGAAGGTGCCGACTTGTTTACTGTCCGCCGAGGAGTGGGAGGACCTTTTCCGTCAAGCCGGATTCGAAGCGGTGGGAAACCGGCGCATTCCCGACCGTTCGCCTACCCCGGAAGTCTACAAGGGGCGCTGGTTCCGCGATGCAGAACAGATGCGGCAGTTCAAGCTAGAAGGCGCTTTGCTGCTCCACGCGGTCACTCCCGCGTGAAAGGCTTCCCTGGGTTTACTGCACCGGCGGTTCGCCAGGGTGCGTAGGGGTAGGCTGGGACGGCGCTGCCTGCCGGGGTCGCGGCCGGGCGCGCATGCCTTGGCGTTCTTCTCCCGCCGGGCCGCCCTCTCCCCGATTTTCAATGAAAGACACTATCTTCCTTTGTTGTTCCGGAGAAAGAACCGCCTTCGCCGAGAGGATCGCCTCGACATAGCTCTTCATCAACTGCCCGCGAAGGTCCGAAATTTCCTGCACCTTCTTCAGAATCGCATCGCGGTCGGGTTTATCGGCTCGGAGAGCTTCTTTGAGGTCAATGCTGTGTACCTGGATGTCGGCCCGGACCTTCACATTAGCTTTCTCCGTATCGAGTGCGATCTGGCGTAGCCGTTCAATTTGGGGGCCATCCAGCCCCAAGTAACTTTTAACCCGATCGCTATCCAGCAAAGCCAAAAGCCTTTCAGCCCCAAGCTGCTCTTGGGGTTCGCGCGATCGATCCCCCCACAACCCCTGGCCGGATGCTGTCGCCACGTTTCGCACGCTGAGGAGCAAAAGGAGAATTATGCCTGAGGCCAGCACGCCCTTCTTCGTTGCCATATTCCCTCCCAATTTCGAATTAGACGGCTTCACGAGCCGTGAAGATGAAGCAGCGGCGCGGGCGCCCGGCTTTTAGCTCCGCGGCTTGTTCACAACCCTGAAAGCCACGGCGGCTCCAAATCAGGACATCGTGCTGGCCAGTAAGTCCGGGAAAGTGAGCGAGAGTTGAATGTGGCGGCCACCGGCCGCTTACCGCGCTACGCTATTTGGTTCCCTTCTTGCCTTCCTGCAAAGCTGCATCGACGGCCTTGTAATAAGCGTCGGGGGAAACGAATCCGACAAGTATCGACCCATTAATGAAACAGGTCGGCGTACTCTGAATCCCCAACTGTTTCGCTTCGCTAGTCCCCTCGTCGATGCGCGGCATCGTGGCTTTGGAATCCAGGCAACCTGCCAGACTGGAGCGGTCCACTCCCACCTGGTCAGCATAACCCAGGAGGTTGTCGCGGACATTGGCGGCATTGGTGGTGCTCTGGTTCTGGAAAATCAGCGTGCGGTAAGGTGCGAAAGCCTCGGGCTTGAGCTTGTAAACGCACTCGTTGGCAATGGCGGCGGTCAGCGACCAGTCGTGGATTTGAACCAAGGGGAATTCCTTGAAGACAACTCGAACTTTGTCCCCGTATTTGGGCAGGAGGTCATTTTCAAGAAACAAATGGAGCTTCCCGCACATCGGGCACTCCAGGTCTGCGTATTCCACGATGGTCACCGGAGCGTGCGCCGGACCCTGGGAAGGCTGGTTGCTGGTCACAATGGCTCGCAAAGCCTGTCGGCGGAGATCCATATTGAGAATCGTCCCCACCACCAGCACACGATTGTCCGAAGTCAGGTAAAAATCCAAAGTTTGCTTTCCCTTCGGGTTATCCGCGATCACGCTGCTCACCAGAAAGTTGGGAATGCCAGAGTTATGGAAGGGCCCCGCCGTGAGGGTAGTGTCAGCAGGGACCTTGAGCTGTTCCCGGATGTGTTGAACGAGTTCGTCTTTTGGATCTTTGACGACCGCAAAGAGCTGCCCCACGATCAAATAGTGGCGGTCGTTGGTGAGAAACACGCCGGTATTCCTCTGCTGCTTGCCGTCGTCCGTAGTAATGGTGGACGTCAGAAAGCCCTGGAAACTCGATGCCTGAAAAGGCGAGGCGGTTATCTTCACCGTGTCCGGGATGCCAAATCGAGCGCGAACGAAGGACGTGATCTTCTCGTCCAGGGCGGTATCGTCAACGGCATTTGTTTTGCTTCTTGCCACGCTGCGGGCAATCGACACCCCTGCCACAAGAAGTAAGACCCCGCCCCATACTTGATAGCCAGACCATCTTTTGCGGATCAATTGACGAACCTCCTTACTTGTTCAAAAAGCCGAGCTGAACCCAATACTCGATTTTATAGACCCCGTCCGGGAAATGCAATTCTCGCGCCGAGGTAGCGTAAACTGCCCGTTTCAGGTCCGCGCCCACTTGTTCAGACCACTCCTCGCCAATCGTTACCCAAGGAGGGCAATCGCCGGCCCTGTCGGGTCTCCTTTTGTAGCTTTCATTGCAGTTTCCTCGTTCCTATAACTTCCCGCAATTGTTCGATGGCCAGCATGTAGGTGGCTAACGCCTGCCGGTAGGCCAGTTGCGTGGACCGGTAGCTGCGCTCCGCATCCAGGAAGTCAAGCAGGCTGGCGGCGCCGCGCTTGTAGGCGTATTCGCTAATGTCCCGCGAATCCTGCGCCTGCTTGAGGTAGCCGGAGAGGTAAAGTTGCATCACCTGGTCACCGATCCGGAAGGCCTCGTACGCGTTGGCCACGTCGGTCATCACCGTTTCCTGGGCGGAGGTCTTGG
>Ga0326727_10015278_pt1 | contig 16527 bp, 16 predicted proteins | sample MB2enrmetagenome_FD_207643 | JGI IMG/M metagenome (GOLD analysis project Ga0326727, IMG submission 207643) | Lab enriched peat soil microbial communities from McLean, Ithaca, NY, United States - MB29MY | ecosystem: Environmental > Terrestrial > Soil > Wetlands > Peat | place: USA: New York...
CCACGCTCAGGCGGTAGTACAGGTCCTCGCGAAATTCCTTCTCCTGGATGGCCGATTCCAGGTCGCGATGGGTCGCGGCCAGCACCCGCACGTCCACGGCCACGTCCGCCTCGCTGCCCAGCCGCTGGATGCGACGCTCCTGCAGCACCCGCAGCAGCTTGCCCTGCGTGTTGGCGTTCAGGTCGCCGATCTCGTCCAAAAACAGGGTGCCGCCGTGGGCCTGCTCGAACCGCCCAATGCGCCGCGCTTGCGCCCCGGTGAACGCGCCCCGCTCGTGCCCGAACAATTCGCTCTCCAGCAACGCGTCGGGAATGGCGGCGCAGTTGACGGCAATGAATGGCTTGTCCGCCCGCCCGCTGTGCTGGTAAATCGCCCGCGCGATCAGCTCCTTGCCCGTGCCGGTCGGGCCGCGGATCAGGACGGTGGCGGCAGTGGCGGCCACGCGGCCGATTTCCTTGTAAATCATCTGCATGGCGCGGCTGTTGCCGATGATGGCCGGGCGGTCCGCGCCCGCTTCACCCATCTCGACCGGCTCCGACATGAGGCGGCTGCTGGCCACCGCTGAAGCCACCAGGTCGAACAGCTCATCGGCTTCAAACGGCTTGAGCAGGTAATCGCACGCGCCCAGCTTGGTGGCCTCGATGGCCGTCTCCGTGGTGCCGTGGGCCGTCATCAATATGATCGGCTGCTTGGGCTTGGCGGCGTGCAGTTGCGCGACCAGCTCCAGGCCGCTCAAACCGGGCAGCCTGAAGTCCGTCACCACCACGTTGTAATCGTGTTCCCGCGCCCGCGCCAGGCCCTCGTCGCCCCGGCCCGCCGTGTCCACTTCGTATCCTTCCGCGCACAGCACTTTCTGCAACGAGACCGCCGTGCTGGTGTCGTCTTCGATGAGCAATATTCTAGGTTTCATTTTTCCCCTTTTGAGGCAGGACGATGCGGAAGGTCGTGCCCCGGTTGCGTGCCGTTTGGTAGCTGAGCCTGCCGCCGTGCTTTTCAACAATCCGCGCCGCGATGGGCAGGCCCAGCCCGGTTCCGCCTTCCTTGGTCGTGAAAAACGGGTCGAACAGCCGTTGCTGCACCTCCGGCGGGATGCCTTTGCCCGTGTCGGCCACCTCCAGCACCACGCTCCCTTCCGAACCCTTGCGCGCAGGCGCGGCCTGACCGCAGGCCCGCAACGTGATCACGCCGTCGCGCCCGATGCTGTCCGCCGAATTCTGAATCAAGTTGATCAGGACCTGCTTGATTTGCTGGGTGTCCGCCCAAACCCAAACCGGCTCGCAGGTCCCCATCTCCAGCTTGATGGCCGACTTCTCCAACTGGGGCCGCAGCAACTCATGCACCTCCTGCAACAGGCGCGCCGCCGGCAGCGCCACCAGTTCCGGCTCGGAGGGCCGCGCAAATTGCAAAAAGTCCTTCACAATCCGCTCCAGGCGGCTGATCTCCCCCGTGATGACCTCGGCGTCCTCTTGCGCGGCGGCGGCCAGGGACTTCTTCAGGCTGAACAGCCGGAATTTAATGGCGGTCAGCGGATTGCGGATTTCGTGCGCCACGCCCGCGGCCAGCACGCCGAGCGAGGCGAGCTTTTCCTGGCGCGCGATGATGGCATGGCTCTCGGTCAGGCGATGGCGCAGCGGCGCAATCATGCCGCGGTAAATCAGCAGCAGCAACGCCGCGGCCAGCGCCAGCAGCAGCGCCGCCGCCGCCTCCAGCAGCAGCTTGAAATTGGCCAGCGTGGCGTCGCTCCCCCGCAGAAAATCGCCAAATGTTGCGCGCTGGTTTTCAATAAACGTGTCGCACAAGGTTAGCAAACGCCCCGACTGCTGCTCCACAGTCTCGTAGCTGACCCGGAACTCCTTGGCTTGGGAGGAACTCCACCTGGCGCGGCTGGCCTCCAACACCTTGCCGCTTTCCACCAGGTAATCCTCGTAAGCCGCCCCGATGCGCCGCAGGAAATCCAGCTCCAGCGGCGAGACCACGTTGGTGAGGTTGTTTTCCAGCCGGTGCTTGAAATCCCGTGTGCCGGTGCGGAAGGCCTCCGCGTCGTTGGTGTCGCCGTGCAGCCGGTAACGCAGCAGGCTCTCGTTCATGCGGTCGATTTCGTTGCGCATCCGCACGCCCCGGTAAAAACTGTCCGCGTTCAAGCCGGCGAACTGCCTCTGCAAACGGTCCACCCGATGCCAGGTGGCCCGGCTGACCCACAAAACCAGAATGGACCCCAGCAGGGCCGTCAGGACAAGCCCCGCCAGCCGCAACTTCGTCCCCGTCCCGCTGACATTCGGGAAACCACTGGTGGAATGATTTGTTCCATTCATCGCATTCATGCGCCTGCCAGACCGCCGCCCCGTGCGCTGGACGCCTCGAAAACATCATCGCCCGCTTCAAATTGGCACGGGAACCGCTGCTTCCTGGGTCAGGCACAGTTCAAACTTGGCGGCACACATCTACATTACCTGAAACGCATGAAAACACGAATAGTTCTGAAATCCTTCCAAGCCTTGTCCTCCGGCGCGGTGGCTCCGGGCGACCCGGCCGGCGCCAACACCGGCAGCGACGGCTTGGAGGCTTCTCCGGCTTTTGACCTCCATTCCCAACCGGCTGCAAATGAGGCAGCCAGTGTCCCACTCCGGTTCAAATATTTCGACCAATCCAACGGCTGGCAGGAAACCGTCCATAGCGCCTTGAATGACATCGAGGTATGAGCGCCAATCCCCCCCTTGACGGTGGGTCCCGGCCTTCGACCGCCCCCGCCCCCAAGCGCGTGCTCATCGTGGATGACGACGCGCCCGTCCGCGAAGCAATCGGCGACCTGCTCCAACTGGTCGGCTACGAGGTGTTCCAATCGGGCGACGGCCAGGAGGCCCTGGCCAAATTTGATGCCAACCAGCTTGACCTCGTGCTGCTGGACCTGGGCCTCCCCAACAAAAGCGGCTGGGACGCCTTTGAAGGCTTCACCGCCCGCAACCCCGCCCTGCCCATCATCGTTATCACCGGCCTGGCCCGGCAGTCGGAAATGGCCCAAGCGGCCGGCGTGGGCGCTTTGATGGAGAAACCGCTGGACGCCGCCCAACTCCTGCAAACCATGCAGGAACTCCTCTCAGAACCGGTGGAAGCCCGCCTGCGCCGCCTCTGCGGTTACGGCCAGGACAGGCAGCACGCCTCCCGCTAATCCTAATCCCCCTACTCTTCCCTGACTTCGTCATGGAGCTGAACGTCGCCGCTGATGATGTCCGCCACGGTATCATTCTCGCGCTGCGGCCCTGTCACCTTGACCTCCCCCACTTTCAGGCCGTTCCGATACACGCTCAGGCGATGGTCCGTTTGCGGCATGGGACCGGGCGGGTAACTGATGACGACAAAGCGGGCCTCCGCATTGACCATGGCCACCCGGCCCGACGCCCGCCAATCGGGTTTGATGACCGCCGCCGATGGCTGGCCCTTGGCGGGCGCGGCGGCCTTGGCGTCCGGCTTGTGATGAGCGCAACCGGCCAGCAACAAGACCGCGCTCAACAGACCCATGGCAACTTTCATCCCTTGAGTAAAGTCATGCCGCCTCCCATCGTCAAGCCGCCCCGCCATAATTAATCCCGGATTCTTCGCTCCTCTGGTTCTTTGCGGCTTCGGGCTAAACGCCGTGCTCCAGCGATTTTAACGCCGAGACGCCAAGGCGCGGAGCCGCAAAGAAAATTCTGCATCTGAAAATCTTGGCGCCTTTGTTCCTTTGCAGTGCTATTCCTGAGAATTGCGTATTCCTGGCAAAATCTTCGTCTTTCCGAATGACAAATGAGAAATTCTCAATGACAGATTTTCAATTCAGACGCAGCGCTTTGGTTGCGGCTTGCCGCGCTGCGCCTTCGCGCCTTTGCGTTAATAGCCTCGATCGGGCGAAGTCCGGCCTCTCCGCCAAATTCGCGCCTTGACTTTGCCGCCCGGCGGCCCGAATCCATTGCCCATGCCCGGTCTTCCTCCAGGCTTCTATGCCGAATGGCGCGCCCGGAACGAATCGCGCCTCCTCTTGCGCGAACGCGCCGGCCCCCATCCGCCCGAACGCCTCCTCCAAACCCTCTGGCATCACCAGCGCCTCCGCCGCGATCAATTGCAGACCCTCGATGGCCGCCCCGTCCGCGTCCTCCATCCGGGCTTCTGGAACCACGAGCCCGGCCCCGATTTCCGCGGCGCCGTCCTCCAAATCGGCCGCGACGACGCCCGCTCCGGCGACGTTGAAATCGATTGGGAAGCGCAGAATTGGCGCGCCCACCAGCACCATCGCAATCCGGCCTTTGCCAATGTCATCCTCCATGTCATCTGGAGCGGCGCGCCGGGCGCCCCCGGTCCGCTCCCGACGCTTGCCCTGGAAAAGTTTGTTGACACGCCGCTGGCCGAAATGCAAACCTGGGCCGGCAGCGCCGTCGCCGCCGTCTGGCCCCAGGCCCTGCAAGGCGCTTGCGCGGGACCGCTGGCGCGGTTGACCGGCGGGCAATCCGGCGCCCTTTTGCAGCAAGCCGCCCTCATCCGTTTCCAGCGCAAGGCGCTCGAACTCGAACGCCGCGCCCGCGAAGCCGGCTGGGACCAGGCCCTCTGGGAAGGCCTTTTCCGCGCCCTCGGTTACAAGCAAAACATCTGGCCCCTGCAACGCCTGGCCGAGTTGCTCCCGCGCCTGGGCGACGCCGATTCCCCCGCCGCCTGGCAGGCGCGGTTATTCGGCGTGAGCGGTTTCCTCGATGCCGCCCACGAAAAGGGCCGGCACCACGAATATCTCCAGGCCCTGTGGGACCACTGGTGGCGCGAGCGCGACAACTTCCAGGAATTGCTCCTGCCCAAAACCGTGTGGCGCCTCGGCGGATTGCGTCCCGCCAACCACCCCCAACGCCGCCTTGCCCTGGCCGCCCATTGGCTGGCCTGGAAAAACTTCCCTGCCCGGCTTGAGCAATGGTTCACCGCCGCGCCGTCCGACGTTCCCCTGCCGCAATCCCTCCTCGCCTCCCTGCAACCCGCGCCGGACGAATTCTGGTCGCGCCACTGGAACCTTCCATCCCCGCGCCTGGCCAAACCCCAGCCCCTGCTCGGCGAAGCCCGCGCCACCGACCTCGCCATCAACGTCATCCTCCCCTGGTTTTGGACCCGTGCCCGCGCCGGCAAAAACCAGTCCCTGGCCCAACTGGCCGAGGCCCGCTTTCTGGCCTGGCCGCCCGCCCAGGACAACGCCCTGCTGCGCCTCGCCCGCCGCCGACTATTCGCCCGCCAGCCGGCCCGGGCCAAATCCGCCGCCAGCCAGCAAGGCCTCCTCCAAATCGTCCGCGACTTCTGCGACCATTCCAACTCCCTCTGCGCCGACTGCCCCTTCCCCGACATGGTGCGGCAGGTATGTAACGGGAACTCAACATGAAATTGCATTCACGGAACTGGGTCTCCGAAATTGCGACTAAATATGAATGAGCCTTGTTGTAGCTGTGGAGACTCGATTCCTCAGCGTGCCATGCGCAAACCAACACACTTCCTCATTGGCCTTGCATTGGCAGCGGTTTCCTTGAGTTGCTGCCTGATGACATGGGGCGCGACGGTTCTTTTTAACTTCGACTTGAGGGCTTTGGCTATGGTCTTTTTTGCCGCATTTGGGGTAACATTCTTGCTTTGCGGGTGGGGCGCCATTCGGCACTTCCAACTTGCCTTGGGATCCAGGGGATCGGAATCAACGCCAGCGGGTCCTGCGGCCACTGCGTCCGTGTTTATTGGCATTATCGCCGCGCTTTATGTTTTGAGCTACTCGTTTTTGTCGGAGCGAGGAGCTTACGGGCCGTTCACAGCCGGCGCCAATGGGATTAAGGATTACGCCTGGTATCCCCTTGGTTATCTTGACCAGTCCAATCACTGGCGGATGCTCCCAATCAAATCATACTTCCCACTTTGGGTGCTCGATTGCAAGTACTGGCATGATGATTGGACAGGTCAGTCAGGCCCACGCATTCCAGCGATGCCTGAGAAAGCGCCGAAGGCAACGTCTCCTTCGCCCTGAGAATTCGGTTGTGTGCAAACCTTCACTTCCAGTTTGCCGAATCATTTGCCGGAAGCTGGCGTACCAAATGTATAGTGAACTATGCGTTTGGTGTTACCAAATGTAAAGTATGGTAGCAGGCTTCTCAAGTCACTGGTTCTGAAGCATTTGCAACGAAGGCAGGCCAAGGCGCTCAGCGGGAGCAGATTGCCAGCCTGTTGCCCCCGGCCCCCGCCAAATCCGCCGCCAGCCAGCAAGGTCTCCTGCAAATCGTGGGCGATTTCTGATTTCTGATGATTTTCCCTTGACATGCCTAACAATATTAGGTAATTTGTCGCCATGCTTTCAAAAGAGCTTGTTGCGGCGTCAAGCACCACGCTGGTGCTTTCCATCCTCAGCGAGGGGGAGAATTATGGTTACGCGCTTATCCAGCGGGTCACGGAGCTGTCGGCTGGCGAAGTGCAATGGAGCGAGGGGATGCTTTACCCGGTGCTCCATTGGATGGAAAAGGAGGGCTTGATCGAATCGGAATGGCGTCAGGCGGAAAGTGGTCATCGGCGAAAGTATTACCGCCTGCGCCAGAAGGGCCGGAAGGCACTGCACACGGAAAGAGAACAATGGATGGTCGTCAATAACCTGTTCACAAAATTATGGAAAAGCCAACCCCGTTTGACTTGAACGAAGCGATTCGTCACTGGCAGCAGAACCTCGGCGCGTCGCCCGCTTTCAATGCCGACAATCTCGAAGAATTGGCATCGCATTTGCGCGCCTGCGTCCAGAAGTTAAAGGCGACGGGGCTTTCGGAAGAGGAAGCGTTTCAGATCGCCGTGCGGCGGACCGGGGAGCGCGGACCGCTGGAACGCGAATTCACCAAGGTAAACTCACCGGTGGCCTGGTCGCACACCGTGCTTGTCTTCTGGTTGGTGGCGGGTGTGTTCCTTTTGCAGGTCGCCTACTCGCTGATTAGCGCCTTTGTTTTCTCGCTGACGTCTTATCGATTATGGGTGTTTACCCATCATGAGGGCCATTTGACAGATCTTTATCGCGGTTTCCAATACGTTGACATTCAATTTGGTGGGGCGATTGCGATGGTTTTGTTTTTTTCCATTTGCGCCCGGCTGGTGGCCGGGGATTGGAGACGTTTCAACGTGTTTATCCGGTGCTTTGAGCATCCGTTGCGCACGGCCCTGAGTTTGACCGTGCTCGGCCTCGTTCCGATTGCTTTACGCTTTCTCATAGCCTTCATTGGATTGCCATATTCGTTGCCCTGGCGTTCGGCCCTCTTGGGAGCAAGATGGGGACTGTTCAGGCAGGGTGACTTCGCAGAGTCCACGCTCATCGTTGTTTGGGTTCTCGCGCTGGTCTTCCTGGCGCGCCACGCCTTGCGCAATAACGCGGCGGCGCGCTGAAAATCGCCGTGTGGAGAATCTTAACCCGGAAAATTTCCGGTTTGAAAACCGAATTCCCTGTCCACAGCAAGTGTGTAATGGAAACTCAAATGAAACTACGTTCGCCGTACTGGAACTCGGGAGATTGGAATCGGAAGCAGGACCGGCATGTTGTCACAGGAGTATTACGTCGCGGACAGAAACCGTTTTGCTCAAGGCGCCTTTTGCTTGAGGCAGGCTTCGAGGATCCCCTTGCGATATTGCTCGAAGCCGGCCCGGCCGGAGCGTGTCAAGCGCACGAGCGTCTGCGGTGTCTTGCCGCGGTAGGTCTTTTGAATCTCAACATAGCCCGCCTCTTCCAACCGCGCCAAATGGCTGGAAAGGTTGCCCTTGTTGAGCTGCGTTTCGTTCAGCAGGTAAAGGAAATCGCACTCCTTCACGGCGGAAAGCAGGGCCACGATCATCAGGCGGCCCGGTTCGTGGATCACCCGGTCCAGATCGGCGATGGCGCGCAATTGATCGTTCATGCCAGGCTCGCTTCAGCGGCGCGAGGACCGGGCGCGCGGCGCAAATACGAAAATAACGTCGCCAGGCCGGACCCCAGCCAGACCATCCCCAGAAACAGCATCAACGGGCGCGACGCGCCGATAAAATTGGCCGGCAGAAACACCCCGACCGCCAGCGAGCCGAAAACGAGCAAGCCGCACCAGGGCAGCTTCCATGCGTGCTCCTTCAAACCCGACGCTGCCATCATCAAATATAAAATCGCGTTGCACGGCACGAAGAGCGCCAGGATTTCCATTCGCGTAAAGCTGGCCGCGCCGGGATGCGCCACCAGTTCGCTCAGGTAAATCAAGCCAAGAATGGGCGCCGCCAAAAGCAGTATGATCCCATAAAACAGAATAAGGATCTTCACGCTCGTTGTGGTCCGGCGTTGCAGCTTCCCGCCGCAGAGCCAAAACTGCAGCGCGCCCAGTTCCTGACCCCACTTCATTAGTACCGCCGCGACGCTGGGTGGCGATTCAGCCGCCCCGCCCGCCCGCCGCCCCTTCTGCCGCGCGCGCCCGACAAAATAAATCACGAAGACACCAGCCGTCAGACAAATGAGAACGATCAGCGCAATAACCTGTCCTGGTGTGACGCCGACGGCCGGCGCCACACTGGCCGGCCTGGCGACCGTCGCGCGGCGCATCGCCGAGGTGACATGCCGCGACACCCACACGCTGGTTACGGCCGCGATGACAGCGGATGCGCCCATCGTCAACCAGAAGGCCTTGCCATTCTGATACGCCACGTAACCAGTGCGCGGAAAGGTGAGCAGTCGTTTGATGATCTTGGGGGCAAGCAGCGGTCCCAGGGCGCCGCAAACAAAAAACAGCCACTGAACGCCGTGCCACCAAACGGTCGGGCTTGGCGCCAGCAACGTCACGTAGCTGGAGATGCCGAAGCAGGCGCACATCAAGCCCCAGCCGATTTCGCCCGAGCCGTCCACATTGATATATTGGTGGGGACGCAGCGTGTATTGGAGGATGTCCGCGGAGGAAGGAGGCGAATCGTTTTTCATGCCTACTAGTTTGCATCACAAACTAGTTTGTGTCAACGCACATTCCTTGCCCTTTTTGCAACCTTTCTTGCCGCCCCCGTTTCCCGCCCCGCCCCGGCTCAACGCCGTCGCGTCCCGGCAAATCGCGCGCGACCTCTGCGGCCATTCCAACTCCCTCTGCGGTGCTGTTCCTGAGAATTGCGTATTCCTGGCAAAATCATCGTCTTTCCGAATGACAAACGACAAATTCTCAATGACAGATTTTCAATTCACACGCAGCGCTTTGGTTGCGGCTTTGCCGCGCGGCGCCGACTGCCTCTTCCCCGAAATGCAACCATGCTCCCACATCCATCGCCGCGCCCGGGGACCCCGCTCACGGCCCGTATTGCACGTTGTAGTATTGGGCGGAGGCGCCTCCTGAACATTCTGCCGCAGGGCCTCCCGCGAATCGCCTTGCCTAAAGAGGCAGGGGCGAAATCCCGGGAGCAGGAAGTGCCATTCCAGGAATGACATTTTTATGGCCCGGAACGCGCCTGCAAAGCCCGGAAGAAATGAGGCGCAGCAAAAGCGATGCCAGCGTGTATCTTTTCAATTGCTGCCACCGCGCCATGCCTCCCGGGCATCCGCGTCCCGTCCGTCCGGCCGCGAATCCTCTTGCCAAAAAACCGCCCCCATAGAAACTTGGCAGTGTGGATGCAGAGACATCGAAAAAGCGGATTATATTTGTAGTTGAAGATGAGCCGACACTCCGCGCTTTGGTGCGCCGGGTGCTGGAGCGCGGCGGTTATGAGGTCATTGAAGCCGCTTCCGGCCTCTCGGCCCTGGAGTTGTGGAAGGAAAAGAAAACCCACGTGGACCTGCTCCTGACCGACATGGTCATGCCCGACGGCATTTCCGGCCGCCAACTGGCCGACAAACTTAAAGCCGACAACCCCAACCTCAAGGTGATTTACACGACCGGCTACAGCCCCGATTTGATGGGCCAGGAAGTCGCGTTGCGCGAGGGGGTCAATTTTCTGCAAAAGCCGTACCCTCCCCAAAAGCTCGTGGAGACCGTCCGCAACGGCTTGGAAAATGATGCAGACTGAATGGGGGCCGCCTGCGGCCATCTTCATCCATGCTTGCCCCCCGCCGCCAACCTGACCCCGCCAACGCCCCTGCCTCCATCCTCATCCTGGGCGTGGGGGCTTTCGCCTACAGCACGGCGCGGATTCTCAAGGACGACGGCGCCCGGGTTTCGACCTATCTCACGCGCGATTACGGCCACTTCGCCCCCTCGCTGGCGGGGCCGACCTGCAACGGCGCGCAGCAGCCCAATCCCTGCCGCCTCCTGAGCGAGCTCCGCGTCGATCTGGTCATCCCCATGTCCATTGATTGGGCGCAGGCGCCGTGGCGGGACGAATTGCTGGCCGGCCGGACGCCCATCTTTTGCCCCACCGGCGAAGGCATGAGGATCGAGCGCGAGCGCGATTTCGCCCGGCAGCTTTGCCAGCGGCACAAAATTCCGTATCCGATGGCGCACCTGGCGGCCAACCGCCTCGAAGCGGAGGACATTCTGCGGCGGCAACCGGTGCCCTGCGTCATCAAGAACCCGCTCTGCTCGCCGACCAGCCCCGTCCACACCATCCTTTGCGAGAAGATCGAGGACACGCGGTCCTGGCTCAGGCACATTGATTATGCGGAGGGGGTTTTCCTCCAGGAATACATGGGCCGGGCGGAGGCCGGCCACATCGCGCTGGTCAGCGGCGGCGAAATTTATTCCATCGTGACCAATCAGGAGTACAAACGCGCCTTCACCGGCGACATGGGCATTGTGGCCGGGGCGCCCTTGGGAGGGTTGGTGGAGAAGGACCCGGGCGACAAATACGGCCTGGCGCGCCAGTTGATCCACCCTCTGCTCCCCTGGTTCCGCGCTGTCAAATATCACGGCCCGATCCAGGTCACCGCCCTGCGCCGCGACGGCCGCTGGTACGTCCTCGAATACAACATCCGCATCGGCGTCACCTCCGGCCCCATGCTCTTGCGCATGCTGGCCAACCCGGTTGAAACGCTCCTGCGCACCGGACGCAACCAGGCCCTCCAACCCCGGTTCAAACGCGGCCTGGATTTCGGCTGCTCCATCACCCTGGCCGGCTACGGCTACCCCTACGTGCCCTTGCTCGGCCCGTCGCTGCCGGTCGAAACCACCGCCCCATTCGACGAAGGCTGCGACCTGTGGTGGAACGAGGTCGCCCGCGGCGAGGACGAGCGCCTGGTCACCACCGGCCACCGCATTGCCGACGTGGTCGCTTTCGGCCCCTCCTGCGCCGCCGCCATCAAAAAGGCCTCCGCCAACATCCGCAAAATCCGCAGCCTGGGCAGCTATTACCGGACGGACATCGGCCAGTCGCTGTGGCCGCCCGGACACGAATGATCCGCTTATGAGCACCGCCACGCCATCGGCATTGGCCTGGGAAGAACCGCCCGCCGCCGGCGCCCAGGACGTTTGCCCGCAACGCGCGGCGTGGATCGAGATCGACCTGGCGCGGCTCCGCCGCAATTACGAGCTCATCAACCGGGACAAACCCAAGCCGCTGAAAATCCTCTCCGTGGTGAAGGACGAAGCTTACGGGCACGGCGCGCTGCCCGTGGCCAGGGCCGCGCTGGCGGCCGGGGCGTCGTTCCTGGCCGTGGCCGAGATGGAAGAAGCCATGCAGTTGCGCGATCACGGCCTGCGCGCGCGCCTCCTGCTCTTCGGCGAGCGCCAGGAATCGGAGCTGCCCTGGTGTGTCGCGCATGACCTGACGGTCTGCGTCAATGACCTGCGCCTTGCGGAGCAATTGGGGCGGCTGGCCGCCCGCGCCGGCAAACGCGCGCCGGTCCATCTCAAGATCAACACCGGCATGAACCGTTACGGCGCGCGCTGGTCCGACGCCCTGCCGCTGGCCCGGGCCGTCAGCGCCATTCCCTCGCTGCAACTGGAAGGCGTGCTGAGCCATTTCTCCATGTCCGATGAAACGGACAAGTCCTTCGCCCTGCAACAACTGGCCCGCTTCAACCAGGTCCTCGCCGCCTTGGCGGCCGCAGGCCTTGCTGTCAAATACCGCCACCTCTGCAACAGCGGCGGCTTTCTCGACCTGCCCCAGGCCCATTTCGACATGGTCCGGCTGGGCATGCTCCAGCACGGCGTTTATCCGTCCCAAGTCTGCCGCCGCCTCCCCGGCCTGGAACCGACCATGACCGTCAAGGCCAGGGTCGCCGCCATCCAGCTCCTGGAAAAGGACGACGTCGTGGGTTACGGCATGAAATACCGGGCGCCCTCCCGCCGGCGCATCGCGGTCATCCCCGTGGGATACGGGGACGGCTACCCGCGCCTGCGCAACCAGGGTTGCGTCTTGATCGGCGGACGGCGCGCGCCCCTGATTGGCGGCGTGGCCATGAACGCCTTCATGGTCGATGTCACCGATCTGCCCGGCGCGCGCTGGCGCGACGAGGCCGTGCTCATGGGACGCCAGGGCGCCGAAGAGATTTCGGCCCATGAAGTGGCGCAGTGGAAGAATTCAGTCTCCTACGATGTGCTGGCCGGCTGGCGGGCGCGGCTGCCGCGCATTTACCTGAACGGGAACCAGGCCCCATGAAGCTGCTCTTCTCCGAGCACAAGTCCGATTACGCCCATTACATCTTCCCCTACGCCATCTGGGCCGTCCCGGATGAAGGCGAAACGCCGGCCGACTTTTTTGCGCAGGGCTTCCTGCCCTCCTCGCGCGACATGGACCGTTTCTATCTCTGCCGCAACGTGCGCGTCGATCTCCGCCGGCACCAGCCTTCCTCCGAAAACCGCCGCATTCTCCGCAAGGGCGGGGACATCCAGGCCACCCTGGTCCCGCGCGCCGACTTCGACTACCACGCGCCGCGCCGTCAATTTTGCCAGGGTTACGCCGACCTCAAATTCGGCAAAGGCGTCATGACCCGCCAACGGCTCGACGCGCTGTTCAACAGCCGGATCACTTCGCACCTGCTGGTCTTCAACGATTTGGCCGCCGGCAAGGAAGTCGGCATCGTCACGCTGTTCCTGGAAGCGGACCGCCTGGCCTACTATTACTACGCGTTCTACGACATGAATTACCACAGCCGGAACCTGGGCATGTTCATGATGACCTCGGCCGTGGCGTTCTTCAAGGAACTCGGCTTCCGCCACCTCCACCTCGGCAGTTGCTACTCGCAGAACGCCCTCTACAAAACGCAATTCGCCGGCGCCCAGTTCTTCAACGGCGTCCGCTGGTCCGAGGACTTGGAGGAATTGAAATACCTCATCCGGCGCGACAGTTCCGAAGTGAGCCAGCACCTCCTCGAATCCGAAGAATACCGCAACCTCTTCTATGGCGGCGACCTGGCCCGGGCCGTCCAAGCCGGCCAGTTCCACGTCCCCCGCCTCAAGCCAACGGCGCAAGACTAGCCCAGACACAGGGAGGGGTCACCCATTAGGGCGTTTGGTCAACAGATAAAACGCTGCCGTCCTCAATGTTCTTCAATCGAGTCTTGCCGGGCTGCCAAAGTCTTCTTTACAGGCCGCATCCGATCCCTTCATTTCGTTCGCGTGATTCCGGTCCGCTTCCGGGCGAAGCGATCCGTTCAGTCACCCATCTGGTTCTGGCGTTGCGCCGCAGGTGAAGGCAACTTATGGACATTTGAACCGAAAAGGGCGGGCGCAGGGCCGCGCCCCTTCCGGCTCTCTTATTCCACCTTCCGAATAACTTCCCGGCACCTTCCTGTCAAGTGCGCCTGGTTCACCCGTCTTTTTCTTTTTCTCAATCGGTGCATGAGTTGCTTTCACCGGCCCGCGCCTGGTGGGAAGCTTTTGGCTCCACCACCCGCGCCCTAATCCCGATTTTCGGGATCCAGAAAACGTTCAGTGCCGGGCCGTGTTCATTCAGTTCGTGCAGAGCTCTGGTTCGCCACAGTCTGCCGCCAGACCCCGGCGTCCAACCTCTTGTTGACTCACGGCACGGTCGAATCGCCTGCAAAAACTTTCTCCAGCAGTTCCATTGCCTGTGGAGCGGAGCGCGGCCGCTTCCAATCAGTCCTGCAGGCTCAAGCCAACCCTTGCACCTGGCTGGCGGCCGCGCTCCAAAATCCACCGCTTCATGTGGCCGCGGCCAGTTGCGGAAACACCCGCCGCTGGTCATGGTCGCTTTCCTGGGCCATGAGATGCCACGCCGCCTTGGCCAGCTTGCAAGCCAGCGCCTTGGTCGCAATCACCTGGCTCGTTTTGGCCGCCTTGTGATCATACCATTGGCGGCACTGCGCGTCGTGGCGCCGCGCAAAATTGGCCGCTTCCACGAAGGCCCAGGCCAGATATTTGTTGCCGCATTTCCGGTTGTTCTCTCCTTTCTTTTTGCTGTTGGACAGACGTTGCGCATCGACCGTCCGGCAATGGCTGGCAAAGTGGCCGGCATCGGCGAAACGTTTGATCCGGCCCGCTTCCATGGTGATGGTCAGCCCCAAAATAATTCCCACCCCGGGCAGCGTTTTGAGCTTGGGATAATAGGGCAGGTGCTCCGCCACTTGGAGCACCACCTCCTTTTTGCACTTTTGGCCTTTCGCAGCAGGTTCGACACATGGCTCCAGCTCCCCATGTTGTCTTTGAGGTTTCCAGCTTCGGCTCCGAGATTCGTGATTTGGGCTAAAGCCCCGCCGCCAACTTGCCGATAGGGCGTTGACGTGAGATGTTTGAGCCGTCATCACCGGAGCGGGTGGGGTGGTTTCAGCCATGCAGCAGTGGCCGGCGGCCCGCCGCAAAGCGGCCCGCGCAAAGATTTGCCTTGTCGGAAGGCCGATTCTTTGCGACAAATTTTCCCGGATTGATGCGCGCCAAGCAGACGCCTGAATTGAACACAAATCAAAAATCCCAAATCGCAGGGTTTGTTTCCGTAGTGCTGTTGATGAGCCTCCTGGCCTGTCCCAGAACGGTCTGGGCGCTGGGCTTTGCCCTGCCGGACCAGGACGCCTTTGCCACGGCGCGCGGCAACGCCTTTGTCGCCACCGCCGATGATCCCGCCGCGGTCTATTACAACCCGGCCGGCGTCGCGCAACTGGACGGCTGGCGCCTTTCCGCGGGCGCCTACGGCATCGTCTATGGCTCCACCTACAACGGCCCCCTTGGTTCCATTGACAGCAAGACGGAACTGGAGGTCATGCCGCAGCTTTTCTCCACCTGGAGCCTGCCCCAATACAATCTGGCTTTTGGCTTGGGCGCTTATTGCCCCTTTGGCCTGAGAGAGGAATGGCCGGACAACTCGCTCTTGTCCATCGTCGGCCAGACGGCCGAAATCGACTACTACACCCTCAACCCCGTCGTCGCTTACCGCATCCTCCCCTCTCTCTCCATCGCCGCCGGGCCTACGCTTAATTATTCCGAGGCCGATTTGAAGGAGAACCCGGGCTTTATCAATCACTTCCGCGGCCGGGACACGGATGCCGGCTTCAATGCCGGTTTGCTCTGGCAGCCGTGGCGGCAACACTCCTTCGGCCTCACCTACCGCAGCGCCACGGACATGAATTACCAGGGGCACGGCACGCTGCCGCCCGGCCCCGTCAGCATCCCCTCCTCGGCCAATGTTCATTTCCCGCAATCCGTGGCCTTCGGCTATTCCTTCCGCCCCACCGCCAATTGGAATTTTGAAACCGATGCGACCTGGACGGATTGGACGGCGCTGCAGACCGTGACGGTCAACCCCCAGGGCGCGCCGGACGCGCTGGCCTTTGATTGGCATCCGAGCTGGATGTTCGACTTTGGGGCGACGCGTTTTCTGGGCGACGGCTGGCGGCTGAGCGGCGGCTACATGTACAGCATGAACACCGTGCCGGACAACACTTTCAATCCGCTCGTGCCGGATTCCGACCGGCACGTGTTCAGCATCGGCGTGGGAAAGAGTTACGCCCACTTTAGCTGGGACGTGGCCTACCAGTTGGGTTGGGGCCCGACACGCGGCGTGAGCAACGACGGCGTTTACCCGGTGGCCAACGGCAATTACGAGTTTTTGAGCCATGCTTTCACCATCAACTTTGGATGTCATTTCTGACCGGGCCGGCGTCCCGGTCGAAAAACCGCGCCGCACACTCCTCATCGTCGATGACGAAGAGGGGCCGCGGCAGTCCTTGCGCGTGGTGTTCAAGGAGGACTACAACCTCTTGATCGCCTCCGACGGCCAGCGCGCCGTGGAACTGGCCCAGGAACACAAGATCAACGTCGCCATCCTGGATATTCGCATGGCGGGCATGAGCGGGACGGAGGTGCTGGAACGGCTCAAGGCCATCCAGCCTTCCATCGAAGTCATCATGCTCACCGCCTACGAAACGGTCGAGACCATCCGCCAGGCCCTGCGCTTGGGCGCCTGCGATTATCTCAACAAGCCGTTCGACGTCGCCACCGTGCGCAAGGCCGTGTCCATCGCCATGGAACGGCATTCCTTCGCCGACGAGATCCGGGCCAACAACGAGAAGCTGGCCGCCCTGCAACTGGAGCTGCACGACCAGAAACTGCAGGAGGAAATCACCCGCACCCGCGGCGAGATTTACGCCAGCATCATCCACGACATCAACGGGCCGCTCACCATCATTTCCGGCTT
>Ga0326727_10015280_pt1 | contig 16525 bp, 13 predicted proteins | sample MB2enrmetagenome_FD_207643 | JGI IMG/M metagenome (GOLD analysis project Ga0326727, IMG submission 207643) | Lab enriched peat soil microbial communities from McLean, Ithaca, NY, United States - MB29MY | ecosystem: Environmental > Terrestrial > Soil > Wetlands > Peat | place: USA: New York...
GACCCCGGAGGTCGCCTCCAACGGGTCTTGGGCGCTGACCCGAAGGAGGCTGGAGTCGGGATGGCCGGATTTGAACCGGCGTTCTCCTGCATCCCGAGCAGGCGGATTCAGCCAAGCTTTCCCACATCCCGAGACACTCGATCCTTCACCAGAGCACCCGGCGGGAGTCGAACCCGCACATCTCCCATGGCAAGGGAATAGGCTTCCGCTACATCACGGGTGCTGGTTATCTCGCAAATAATGAGTCCGGAGGGACTCGAACCCTCACCGTCCGGGTAAGAGCCGGAAATGCTGCCGCTAACACCTCGAACTCAGTCAGTGAGGCCGGCGGGATTCGAACCCGCACCCCCGAGATTAAAAGTCTCGTGCGCTGCCGTTACGCCACGGCCCCTTAGAAAGGGGGCCTGCGTTTATGGCGGTGAAACATGACTCTGTTCCTCCTATCGCAAGACTCGAACGTGACCGAACAGCCGGTAGGGGAGTCGAACCCCTCTGGGCGGCTTGAAAGACCGCCGGCATCACCGAACGCCGAACCGGCCAAAACAGCGGGTCAGGAGGCGCTTGAATCCTCGTCTGCGGTTTTTCAAACCGCCGCTAATCCGTCTCAGCTACCGACCCGAAACAAAAAGGCCAGGCATCACTTGTGACACCTGGCCTTGCTAGCCTCTCGGGGAAAGAGACTCGGTGTCACAAGCGCAGAGGTAGGACGGTAAGGCCCTTCGCCCGTTCTCCGGACTGATGCCCGGCCGTGAATATCAGACTCAGATATTGAGGCAAGAGACCCGTCATGACTCGCTCGGTTTCCTAGTGTTTCGTGCACGACACGCCGCGTCGTACACAGGATTAGACGCCGTTCGCCGTGATTGGTTCACGGAAAAGTGCAAAAAGTATCTCGCGTTACCCTCTCACTTCTTTGCCCCGATGCAGTACAGGTGCTGATCGGACCGCAAGTAGAGACAGCCATTAGCCACGGCTGGTGTAGCTAGAACGGTTTCACCGAGTGCGTTGGTGGCCAATACTTCCGGCTGGTCGCCGAGCTTGATGACCGTGGCCACCCCGGTCTCGTCGATGACATAGAGCTTGCCATCCGCTGCGACCGGCGAAGCCCAGAACTGCTTGCCTTTGACACGCTGCTTCCAAAGCGACACGCCGGTCGTGCCGTCCAGGCAGTCCACCGCGACCGAGCCCAGCGCGTAGACCCGGCCGCGGTAGGCAACGGGTGATGCGTACCCGTCCGGGACTTTTCCGGTCTTCCACAGCACCTCTGGCGTGGTGCCGACGGGGCCGGGGCGCAATGCGCACAGCTCGTGCCCCGGGACGATAACCACCCCGTTCTCGGCCTGTCCCGGCGAGGCAGCCTGGGACGGAGTAATCCCGGTGTGCGTCCAGCGGACATTGCCTGTCTCGGGGTCGTAAGCCGTAATCTCCTTCGAGGTGGCGAACGCGGCGTCGATGCGATCGCCGACCTTGACCACGACCGGCGTCACCCAGTTGATATCGCGGCTGCGTTCTACCTTCCACTTGTTTTGTCCGGTTTTCACGTCAACGCCAGCCGCGTAGGAAAGACCGGTATTCTCCATCGGCAAAAGCAGTGTGTTGCCCGCGAGAACCGGTGAAGCGGCGAGCCCGAGCTGATTCGTCAGGCCGCCGTAATCCTTGTTGAGCGAGCGATACCAGAGAAGATTGCCATCGGCATCGATCGCAGCAAGATCGCCGGTCGCAAACAGGGCATACACGTTCTTGCCGTCCGTCACCGGTGTGGGAGCAGCCATGTTGGTCGTCGGGTGACACATGGTCGGCCCGGTGGCGGCGAATTGACGTTCCCAGATCTTGGCGCCGGTCGCTTCGTCGAAGCAAAGGACGTGCAGCCGCGTTTCGCGATAGCCGGAACAGGCCGTCACATAAACCTTGCCGCCGGCGATCACCGGACAAGACAATCCTCGCCCGGGTAAGTCGGCTTTCCAGCGAACGTTCTCCGTGGCGCTCCATTTGACCGGCAAGCCGGTCTCGTGCGAAACCGATGTACTGCCCTGGCCGCGGAATTGGGTCCAGTCCGCCGCCAGCGCGGGACCGGCGAGCAGGGTGATGAGGAGGGCATATCGCTTCATTTGAGGATTTCCTTTTCGTGGTTTTGCGGTGGCGCGAGTACGAGTTACTGAAAGGTCTTCCTTCTCCCTCCGGGGGAGAAGGATAGAAGGTGGAGGCCACTGAACACTTCCCCCCCCCACCCCGACCCTCCCCCACGAAGGAAGGGGGGAGGGTGAAATGCGGGCGTAGTTCCCTCCCCCCTCGTGGGGGAGGGTTAGGGTGGGGGGCGGACATCGGTTGACAGTCCCCTCACCCCCTCACCCCCGACCATTCTCCCCCGGAGGGGCCCGGAGGGGAGAGGGGAGAAAGCCAGGTTCCCCTCTTCCGAGGCTTCCGAGGAGAGGGGAGAAAGCCGGCTTCGCCCTCTTCCTTCGCGAGAGAGGCGAAATCACTGTCCGCCGCCGGTCTTGGTCGCCTGTTTCGTTTCCACCGTGACTGGCACGGCGACGCCGGTCGCGTCGCACAGGCGCGCTTGAAATGCCCAGTTTTGCGCCCAGGGCTCGGTCTGTTCGTTCTGACAGACCTTGAGCAGAAACTCGTTCCGGCCGGCTTTTAGCGTGATCGGAATGATGTACTGATCCATCTCCGTGCCGTGGTGGCATTCCTCGCACGCGAAGATTTCTTTGCCGTTCTGGAACACCTTGATGGCGTTGATGCAGCCGATGCGAAATTCAACTCGCCGGTCGGCCGGGGCGACAATGGCTGCGCTGGCATAGGCGATCGCCCCTTTCGTCTTGCCCAGGGCCTTGTTCAGATCGACTTCGCCGTAGGAGTCCTTGGTTGTATGCGGCAGCCAGCGACAATCGGCTCCGCCTTTGCCCTTGTAGCTCGCCTGCAGATCGACCGCTTTCTCGGGGGGATAAACGACGGCGAATTTTTGACCTTTCGGATTGTCAAACGGAGCGATCAGGTGCCACGAACGGATGAAGCCGAAATGGGTTGCAAGATCGACTGCAACTCCCTGCTCCTTGAGTTTCTTGGCGATGTCATCCACCTGATCCTTGTCGCAAGCGCCCGACAGCGCTTCATTGAGGGCAGCCACGGCCGCCTTCTTGTCGCCCTTCTTCAGAGCGACGTTTGCAGCGTCGATGCGCGTGGCCACGGCATCGCGGCGCAGATCAGCGTTGCGGTCGTGCAGAAACCCGGGAAGAAACCGGGCCGGCACAGTCGGATCGACACGCAGCAGGCATTCGTAAGCAGCGCGACGGCCGGTTGCGGACTTCATTGTGTCGAGGAGGAACTTCTCCAGCGCCGCGGTGGGAAGGGCCTTCTTCTCCTTCACGGCGCGCTCGGCGATGGCGTCCGCCGCAGCACGCAGCCAGTTGGTTGTAATGGGATGGTCGTCGTCAAAACTCGCGAGTATTGGAAGCAACGCATCGGGGCCGAGCCGCGTAAGCGCTTGCCAGGCTTTCGAAGCCGCCGGATTGCCGGCGCCTTCCTTGCCGACCGACTTGATGGTGGCGAGCAGTGACTTGACATCGTCAGCCGCCGTGGCGTGCGCGACGAATGCCAAAATCATCAAGCCCGCCAAGACAGTCGTTCGGAGGTGAGACCGTATTCTCATAAAGGATTCCTCGTGGGGAGTAAGAACCTTTGGTAGAAATGAACAGGTGCCTTGTCTTCAAACGGTCGGAACCGTTCGTTCAAACGACGCATAGCTCGAATCGGTTGAATCGGTGGGTGTTGACACATTCGTCCACCCGCTTTTTGCGTCCTTTTGTCAAGGATCTTTGCTGACGATGCGCTGCATCCGTCCGCAACGATCAGCGATGCGTTCTAACAGTGTCGCCCGTCGCGGCGACAAGGTACTGTGCGAAGTCCGGAACGCCGCATTCATCGTCTCTGAACGCTCGAAAGTAAAAATCGTCCGTTTAGCAGTACCCGGCGCTGTGCGATGGGAGAGAAGCAGCAGGCGGGAGTTCTGTTGTTATTGTCGGAGCAACGGTCCCGGGCGTCTACTGTGGTGTCAGCAGTCTTCCTTCACGCTCCGCGTTGCCTGCTAAATTGAGACGACCGCCAGCTCCCTTCCTATTCACTCTACCGGACCTGCTCGCACCGATTACAGGTCGGTAGTCGGTCATTCTTTTTGCGCGAACAGATCGGCTGGCTGGCGGCGTTGTACGATTGCAGGGCTCCGTGGAACGGCGCTGCGCTCTCCTCGGCGAACTAGCACGATGGCTGCCAGAATCACGGCCGAGGCTATTACGATGCGAATGGTTATGGGCTCCGACGCGACCAGCCAACCGAGAAGCATAGCGACCAGCGGATTGGCATAGGTGTGCGTCGCAACCAAGGCAGGTGGGCAGCGCTGCAGTAGCCACGTATATGAGGTAAACGCAATGATCGAGCCGAAAACTATTAAGTACGCCAGTCCCAGCAGCGACTTCCATGAGATAGCAGTCCGATCGATCTCCTGAAATTCCCCGGCGATGCCGGCAGCGATCAGCAACAGCGCCGCCCCGCACACAAGCGGGATCGCCGTGCGACCGAGCGCATCCGAGGGGAGCTTGACCTTGGGCGAAACGATCACTCCCACGGACCACGCCAGGGAGCTTGCGAGTGCGGCCAATAGGGCAAGGAAGCTCGAGTCACCGACGGTTAGGCCGGTGCCAGCCAAGAGAGCGACACCGACGACGCCCAACACGAGACCGCAAGCACTTAGCCGGCTGATCGATTGCTGGCCCGTCAACCACGCCAGCACCAGAATGAACATCGGCTCAGTTGCAATCAACACGGCGGCCAAGCCGGAGGCCATGTATTGCTGCGCCCAGTGCAGCAGGCCGTGCCCTGCCAAAAAGAACAAAGATCCCACCACCAACCCCGCGATCCAATTTGCCGGCGTCGGGCGAAAACCCCGCAACATCGCCCAGCCGAGAAGCACCGACCCCGCGACCGTGTGCCGGATGGCTGCCGTCAAGAGTGGAGGCACGGTCTCGATGGCGAAGCGAATGGCCAGATAGGTCGAACCCCAGATGAAGTAGATGGCGAAGAACGCGAGCGCAAGCTTGACCGCGTCGAGCCGGCCGGGGCTCTGGAAAACTCGGCGTGAATCGACTGCGGTCACGAATCCTCCTCCCGGGCTTATCGTATGCCCCGGGGCCTGTGATCCCGAGCGACACTGGTCGGGGATAGTCTCCCATCGACAGCGCTCGGGTTGCAATGTCAGCAATGTCAGCTGGATGAATGAAGGGGATGCGGCCGTCGCGCGTAGTCCCCGGGTGGCAGGGCCACGGCATTAGCGGCCGGTGACGAGCGAGGTAACGACGAGCCGGTCACTACAGTCACGCACTCAGCATCTTCAGCACAAAGTCAGCCCGCTCCGTCACGCCGACTTTTGGAAGCACAACCACCTCGTAACCCAGCGACGTGGCTGGCATCCAGTACCTAGTCCTCTGGCCTGTTATGTGTACTCTAGTACAGTATATTAACGTGATAGCCACTCCGAGGACCGCGTCTAGTGACGCGATTTGCACTTATACAGGTACAGAATATCGCTAATACGACAGGATTCTGGCGCAAAGGACCGCTGATTAATCCGTGTGGCCCGGACCTTCTATGACGAGGGGGAGGGTGACGTGGCGTTACAACAGTTTGGCGGCAGATGGACCACGGACAAGCTAGAGCGATTGCGGAAATACCTGGCAGCCTACGTACAGATCATGAAGAACCGGCGCTACCGTTTCGCCTACATCGATGCCTTTGCCGGCACGGGCTACATCGAGCCGCGCGCCAGGAAAAAGAAAAAGGATGCCGGCCCGACCTTGACGCCGGTGGACGCCGCCGACCCTGAGACATTCAAGGCGTTCGCGGAGGCTGAGTCTCAGGAGTTTCTGGAGGGATCGGCACGTATCGCGCTCCGAATTGAGCCTCGGTTCCACAAGTATATCTTCATCGAACGGAAGGCCGCTCGCTGCGCCGAGCTGGAGCGGTTGAAGGTGGAGTTTCCCGATCTCGCCGGGGACATTCAGATCGTGAACGAAGACGCGAACGGGTATCTGCGGCAGATGTGCGCGAAGAGCTGGAAAGACCGTCGCGCGGTCCTCTTTCTGGACCCCTTCGGAATGGCTGTCGAATGGTCCACCGTGCAGGCGATTGCCAAGACCCGGGCGATTGACCTGTGGTACTTGTTCCCGCTCGGCGTCGCCGTGAACCGTCTCCTTAGCAGTGACGGGCGAATCAACGATGGTTGGAGCCGGAGTCTCGACCGGGTCTTCGGCACTCATGACTGGTACGACGCTTTCTACCGAGTCACGAAGCAAGATGACCTGTTCGGCGAGCAAGCAACAAAGACCAGCAAGGTGGCCAATTTCGGCTGCATCACGGAGTTTTTCGTTGAGCGTTTGCGCCAAGCCTTCGGGCAGAAAAGCGTGGCCGCCAACCCGCTTCCGCTTTATAGCAGTTGCAACAATCCGCTGTTCTTGCTCTGCTTCGCCTGTGGAAACCCGAGCGCCGCCAAGACGGCCGTGAAGATTGCCGACCATGTACTTGGAGGTTAGGACCGATGGGGGCCAAATCCGACATCGAGTGGACCGAGGCCAGCTGGAATCCCCTAACCGGCTGCACCAAGGTCAGTCCCGGCTGCGCGCACTGCTACGCTGAACGAATGTCGGTGCGGCTCCAGGCAATGGGCCAGGCCAACTACGCAAACGGCTTCCGCCTAACTCTGCACGAGCGCGCGTTAGAGCTCCCGCTCCACTGGCGCAGGCCCCGGCGAATCTTCGTCAATTCCATGTCCGACCTGTTCCACAAGGACGTTTCGGCCAAGTTCGTCGGCCGCGTGTTCGACGTCATGCGGCGGGCCGACTGGCACGAGTTCCAGGTGCTGACCAAGAGAGCTGAGCGGCTGGAGGAGTTGGCCCCGACACTTCCCTGGCCGGCGCACATCTGGATGGGCGTGAGCATCGAGAATGGCGACTACGCCTATCGAGCCGATCATCTGCGGCGGACAAATGCCTGCGTAAAGTTTCTGTCGTTGGAACCGCTGCTGGGGCCGCTGGCCGGCCTCAACCTGCGTGGCATCGATTGGGTTATCGTCGGCGGCGAGTCCGGGCCGGGAGCACGTCCGATGCGTGAGGAATGGGTCGCTGACATCCGCGACCAGTGCTGCCGAGCGGGAGTAGCCTTCTTCTTCAAGCAATGGGGTGGGACAAACAAAAAGCGAGCCGGTCGCGAGCTGGAAGGGCGAACCTGGAGCGAGATGCCGGAAGCCGACAAACGGGCACGGCGACAGCCGCTGGAGATGGCGCAATAGAGCTCGGCGAATGGAAATCGGAAATCGCCGCAGCTAAGACATGCGGAGCAGCCGGTCAATCGGCGGCTCCATTCCCACGTCGAACTCTCACGCTTGGGGGCGAATTAAGTGTCCCTTCGGGCGGCGAGGAGGATGTCTCTACTCGATCTGGTCAACCCCTGCAAATCCGCGTAAATCCGCCGACTTCCTTCGCAAGATGGTTGATCAGTGTACTCATAAGCGTGCGTGAATTAGCGCGGAGAAGAACACGATGCGGAACAAAGAATTCGAATTCACCTTGATCTTGTCCGGGGTGAGCGAGATTACGGACGCGATGGAAAACGCCGTGTTCGTAGCCGGTTGCAATGACGCGCTACTTGGCTCGCGGGATGGCGTCGTCTTTCTCAAGTTCGGTCGAAAGGCCAGTTCGTTCGATGAAGCGGTCACGTCTGCTATCCGGGCGGTACGTCTCGCCGGCTACAAAATTGCTCGCGTTGAGCCGGACGATTATGTAAGTATGGCAGAGATCGCCCGCAGGTCCGGCTGGACGCGAGAATACATCCGCAAGCTAGCGTCGGGGCAGCGAGGGTCCGGCGGATTCCCCGCCCCGATTGCCAACGCGACCCGGAGGTCGCCGATCTACCGCTGGATGGACGTTGAGGAGTGGCTGACGAAGGCTCGCGAAAACGTGAATCGTCCCCTCGTGTCGAAGCAGGGTGCTGCAAACAAGGACGGTGGATTTTACTCAGGAAAATTCGTCGCGCTGATCAATGCGACCCTGAACATCGAAAGCCTCGGCACCATCGAAGAGGTGAATGCGATTCGGAAAAAGCTGGAGCCACAGCCCTCCACGAAAATGAATCGCAGATACACGAAGGCGAAATAATGTGTCTCGTGTGGCGCCTGAGCGATTAGCTCGTTCCGGTTGCCAACACATGCCTGATTCAGACAGTTCCTCTGCATTGTGTAAAGCACTGTACCCTTGGAGGCCGGCAAAGTGGAAAGCCTTAGCTCTGTTTTCATGAGCATCGCCAAGGTGGCGTTCCTGGTCGGCTTGGTCCTCGGTTGCCTGGCACTAGCCTTACAGGGGCTGGCGAAGCTCTTGCTGTGGCTGGGAGGAAACATGCAGCAGTCTGCCGGGTCAAAGCGGCTTCCCAATGCCCCCAAGTCAACGCCGGAAGCAGTGACCGAGGTCGACGAGTTGGAGCTCGAGGATTGAGCGAAGATGAGTTCGTCACCTGCCAGGAGCCGGGAGCATGTGCAAATGAACGGGGCGGCCTGAGCTGACTCCAGGCTGCTCCCGTCGCGTTGCAAATCTAGCCGTTCGGCAAAGTCGAAAGCCTCACACGCCAGCCCGATTCAAAGCCTCGTCGATCTTGGTAACCGTCCGCACGTTGGGCGAATGCCGGCCGCTTTCGAGCCGGTTCACAGTCTCTGTCCGCAGGTCGGCCTCGGCCGCTAGGCGGGCCTGCGACCATCCGGCCGCCCTGCGGCGGGTGATGATGGTGCGGGCAATAGAAGCGTACACGAACTCCACCGCCGGAAAATACCCGTCGGCGTCGGCGGGTGGAAACGGCGGAAGGGTGTCGGAAGCGGGCACCGGGACCTCCTTTGAGCTACCGGAGACTTCGTTCTTGCGGAGGAGTTTCTCCCTCGTGCCCGTGCCGCGGATCGCGGCCTTTAGGCGGGCGTTCTTGGCACGGATCTTCGTTTTCAGGCGAGCGATCTCGGCGCGCAACTTGGCGACCTCGTTGTCAGCCGGGGCGTTGCCAGCGGAACGCTTTTTCGTCGGGTTCCGTGCTGTCCCCGGCGGCTTAGCGTTTTGTGCGGTCCGAGTGGACATGCGTTACTACCCCTAGGAATAGAAGCCGTCGCGGTGGCCGATTTTCTCGACGATGACTTTGTAAGTGAGCGTTGCCTTCTGCGGTGTCTTGCCCTTTGTCGTCACCTTACCGAGTCCTGGTGTCATCTCCACCGAGCGGGTAGTTTCGACGCGGAACTGAACCCGGTAATGGCTGGTCCGCAGGCGATAATGTTGGTGCCCGCCTGAGTGCCTGACTTCGGCCGGTTGTCTTTACATTCACCCTACCCGGGCCACGCGCCGTTTCGCCGCTTGTTTCGCCTCCCTGACTTGCCCCGGCTCGCACCGCCGGCGGCTTGATCGGTGTTGCCGAGTTTGACCGTCGTCGGTCGCGTTTACAAAGTTGACGGATAACTTCCGGCGCAAGCGTTGTCTACTATGGTAGACGTCACCCCGAGCCGGAGTCCCGTGATGCGCCAGTTAGCGTCGAGCTTGCTCGCCCGCTTGTGCGGCTCCTTGCAATTGCCGCCGGACCAGATCACCGATTCGGAGTTGCTCGCCCGCTTCGTCCGGTCGCGCGATGCCGCGGCGTTCGAGCTTCTGTTCTGGCGGCACGGGCCGATGGTCCGGGGTGTCTGTCAGCGCGTTCTCGGCAACACATCCGACGCGGAGGATGCGTTCCAGGCCACTTTCCTGGTCCTAGCGCGCAAGGCCGGCTCGGTTGCTCGTGGCACGGCCTTCGCCGGATGGCTGTACCGCGTCGCCTGGCGGACCTCTTTGAATGCCCGCAAGACGAGAGGCCGGCGCGGCGCTCGCGAGCGACGCCTCGGGGATTTTCCCGACCTCCCTGCCCGCGACGACCCCGCTCGGTGGGCGATGGACGATGAAGTGCAACGGGTCCTCGACGGAGAACTTGCACGGCTGCCGGAAAAGCTTCGGTTGCCGCTTGTCTTGTGCGACCTGGAGGGCCGATCGCACGCGGCCGCCGCCGCCGAACTGCGTTGCCCGCTCGGCACGATCAACTCGCGCCTGGCCCGCGGCCGCGAAAAACTCCGCGACCGACTGCTGCGGAAAGGGGTGCCATCGGCCGGCCTCGCAGTCGCGTTGCGGCCGCCCGTCGTGTCGCCCGACGCCCTCACGTCCCTTTCGCGATCCCCATCGGCTATGGCCCTGACGCTCGCGCGGGGCACGATTCGCTCGCTGACGCTGGCAGCCGTTGGCAAACTGGCGGGCGCGCTCGCGGCCTGTGGACTGGTCGTGGCCGGCCTGGCCCTTGGAGCAACATCTGGCAAGGAGGAGCCTTTGCCCGTGCCCGTGGCGGCGTCGCAGGCGGGCGCGGAACTCCGGCTCATCGACCCTGACGCGGGACCGCTGCCCGCCGGTGCGATCGCACGGATCGGCACTCAGCGGTTTCGGCACATCGGGGAAGTGACCGGAGTCCTCTATTCGCCCGACGGGAAGTGGCTCGCTTCCATCTCAAACGATTTGCGCGACGCAACCGCACGCCTGTGGGACGCCGAGACCGGGAGGGAACGCTTCCGCGTCAGGATCACGGTCCGTGGAAACGATCCCGATCGCGAACCGAGGGCACTCGGCTTTTCGGCAGACACCCGGCGATTACTGGTCGTGGACGCGGCGTCGGTTCGCGCGTTTGACACGCGCGACGGGAAAGAGCTGTCCTCAGTCAAACACACCGACACGGCCCGGCACGACGCGCCGCTCATCGGCGCTGCGTTTGCGCCCGGTGGAAAGACGGTCGTGCTCGCCCGACAGAATGGCCGGCACGAGATCCGCGACACGACGACCGGAGAACTGCGCGTGACAGGCGAGCACCCATTCCACGGGCCGGGGGGCAGCAACTACGTTCAGGTCGTGTTCTCGCCGGATGGCCAGCGATTCCTGTTCGCCGGCCAGGTTGACCACTCGGAACCGGTCTTTGACGCGGCGACGGGCAAACAAATCACACAAATTCGAGCCGACGTTGGCTATTTGAATCGCCTGCAATTCCTACCCGACGGGAAATCAATCGTCGGCTTACCGATCTATTCAACGCGCGAGAAGCCCCCGACCAAGGATCAGCTTACCGTGTTTGCCGCCGACACCGGACGGGTACTCCGGAAGATCGACTATGACGGCGCGAGCACCATCGCCGTCTCCCCGGACGGGAAACTGCTCGCCGCCGGCAACGCACAGAAGGGAGGCTTGCAGCTATTTGATTTCGAGTCCGGGAAAGAGATCGGTCGGATGAAGACACGGGGGAGCGTGATGCACCTGGCGTTCTCTCCGAATGGCAAGTGGTTGGCCGGGGCCGAGTTTAGAAGCGGGGTGGTCTCCGTTTGGAACGCACCCGAAAGACGTCAGCACCCGGCGTCGCCCGAACCGGCCGGGTTCTACGGAACCGTGTTCACGCCCGACGGCAAGGCCCTCGTCCTCCCGCAGCGCAGCCTCTCAGAGCGCGGCCGGCCGGTGATCGACTGGCGGACCGGCAGAGAGATTCGCCGCCTGGCTGACGTGGACCCGGACGGCCGGAGGGATCCGGTCCTCTCGCCGGACCAGCGGTTGTACGCGGTGGGCGACCAGCGAGGACAGATCCGGCTGCTCGACACCGAAACGGGAAAGGAGGTCCGGACGCTCACCGGCCACCCGAAAGGGGCCTCCCGCATGGTGTTTTCGCCGGACGGCCGACGACTCGCCTCCTGTGGCTGGGAAAAGACAATTCGGGTCTGGGAACTGGCAACGGGGCGGCAGGTCGCTCGCTTCGAGCCGCCCGAGCTGTTCGGGGCGGACGACCTGGCCCTCTCGGCCGATGGTCGAGTGCTGGCGGTGTGCTGCAACCAGAACGTAAAAAACTGCAAGATCGTCTACACGTGGAACGTGGATGCCGGCACACAGCTCGCACGGATCGAAGCCCCGAATTGGTTCAACAGCGGCGTCGCGCTGTCGCCGGACGGACGCTTGCTCGCCGGGGGCGGCGGCAAGGTCGGCAGCTCCGCCGACTCACCGGTAATGCTGTGGGACGCAACGACGGGCCGGGTGATCCATCCCCTAACGGGGCAAACTGCTCCTTCTCTCCGGACGGCCGGTGGCTGGTGACGGGCGACATGGCGGGGACCCTTCGGCTGTGGGAGGTGTATACCGGTCAGGTGGTCCGGCGGTTCGAGGGGCACCAAACCAGTGTGGAGGCGAATTTCTCGCCGGACGGCCGGTTGCTCGTGGCTGTGAGCGAGGACGCGCCTGCCTGATCTGGGATGTCACAGGCCGCTCGCCGGCTGGCACGATGACCGCGGAGACGCTCTCCCCGGCCCGGCTGGAAGAATGTCGGGCGGCCCTTCACGGCAACGACTCTCCCGCAGCCTACCGGGCGCTGTGGACCCTCGTGGCCGCCTCGAGGCAGTCGGTGCCGTTCCTGGCCGGCAAACTACGGCCGGTGGAAGCACTGGAACCGACCCGACTGGCTCGTCTCCTGGCCGGGCTCGACGCGGACGCTTTCGCGGATCGGGAAAAGGCGGAAGCTGATCTGGCGAAGCTCGGCGAGCAGGTCGAACCGGCGCTGCGGAAGCTGTCGAAGGAGTCGCCCTCCGCCGAAGTCCGGCGGCGGTCGGAGGAGTTGCTGACGCGGATCACGCCCTCTCCGGAGTGGTTGTACGCGAGCCGTGAGGTTGCCGTCCTGGAGTACGCCGCGACGCCGGAAGCGCGCCGGTTGCTGGAAAACCTGGCCGCCGGCTTGCCCGGCGCCCGCCTGACCACGGAAGCACGCGACGCCTTGAAGCGACTCAACCCTCCCGTCGCTTCCCGTCGCTAGCGACTCGACCGGGCGGCTTCCTTGAAGCGCGAAACTATCTTTCGCACCCGGGTGGCGTTCCCCCCCAGTGCCGGGCCGACATCAGCAGCTCGTCGCGTCGCTAGCCTTGGGATCCGGGCACGTACGACACGCTTCCAGCCCCCAACGCGCTGCGACACCCGACCAAACTCGTCGCGCTCGCCTTATTTAGAATTCTTACCAATTCGGCATACCGGCCTTCAGCACATCCAAATTGACAAAAAATTCGATCAGAAATTGGGCAGGCACATCTACGGAGCGGTAGTGATTCGCTTTGACAGTCTCTCTAATGCTCTCTTCGCCTCAAGTGTGATCCACGCGCCTTCGGCACCGCTGGCTAAGTATTCGAGCAACTGCCGACCTCGACCTTCGGGAATGGCTTCAAGCAGTTCCAATGCTCTTGCCAAACGAAGGTGCTGAGCCGAAAATGGCGTCGCTTCAAGCTCGTCCAATATAGATCGAATTCGGCGTTGTAACTCTAACTTACCCTCGCGTGTTAGCCCTTTCAGAAGTAAGGGCTCTAGCTCGGCAGCAGACTTAGCCAGTTGAGCCGTAGCTTGCTCGCGCTCGTCAAACGTGTCCGATTCAAGTTGGTCGACCAAACGAATTGCTCTCGTCATTTCCTCAGCAGTAAAACTCTTCAGTCGCGTCTGCAAGAACGGAACTATATCTCTGTCGTTCGCTAAGTTAACAATGGCGTCAAACGCGCGCTTCGCATCAACCTCGGACAGATCCTTCCAATATCGCTCGCGTTCGATTTCCGTCAGATTCGAGCTTCCTTTACTTTCCTCGTCCTTCGGAACCGAGATGTTCCAAATGAGAGTTGTGCCGTCCCGGCCGCCTGTAGCCAATGTCTTTCCGTCGGGAGACAGCGCCAGCGCACTGACTCCCCCAGCATGTCCGTCCAATAAGCGGCGCGGGCGCCTGGACACGAACTCGTATTGGACGGCACCGATCTCCTCAGCGGTGAACAACGATCGGCCATCTGCAGAAACGACGCAACTCTCGATCTTTCTTCGCCATCCTCCGTAGGACGGGTCGGGCGCCTCAATCGGCAGACGTGCAGGACGACAGCCGGATCGAGTATCCCAAACGTGGATCGCGTCGCCTACCGAGACCACACGCCTACCGTCGGGAGAAAACGCAGAGTTGCACATCCAAAACGGCCCAATGAGGCGAGACACGCTTAGCCGCAGTTTCTCTTTTCCGGCGGCATCAACAAGCATGACGGAGGAGCCAAAATCTTCACCAAGTAAGAAACTTCCAGCAACGGCTAAGAACGTACCATCGGGTGAGAATGCTAAACCAGTCACACACCCTTGCGAAGCCGGCAATGGAGTACTCTTGTAATCGTTGTCAAGGTCCCATAATCGCGTGGTTCCATCATGGCTGCTTGACGCTAACGTCTTTCGCTTCGGCGAGAAAGCAAGTGCTATCACCGTCTCTGTGTGCCCGCAGAGAGAACGAATTTCCGAGCCTGTTATAGGATCCCAGAGGCGAATTACATTGTCTTCCGAACTTGTTGCGAGAACTCGCCCATCTCCAGAAAAAGCCATTGCATGAGAGTTCCGACTGGCAGCGCCCAATTGTCGCAACTGGTGGCTGTGCGAATCCCACAACTGTACTAATTCACCGGCCCCGGCGACCGCCAACAGCCTGCCATTTGGTGAGTACGAGAGGGCTTTAATCTCAGGAAAAAGATGGCAGCAAGCCTCAGAGGTGTGGCCTTCAACGGTGCTGCGGCCAGTCCGCAGACGCAACTCACCAGAGTCGTCTGCCCAAGCGAGGGACAACCCGTCCGGTGAAAATGCAACTGCACGGATCGGCGCATCCCGTTGCTCGATACACTCGTAGATCTCATTTCCGGTTGAAGGATCCCACACCTTGACTTGCTTATCGGCGCCGCCGGTGAGCAATTCTTTCCCATCGGCGGAAAACGCAACAGCGCAGACTGCACTTGCATGGGCCCTGATACACGTCTTGTCTTTCCCCGATCGGATGTCAATCACGTGAACAGTTCCATCATCCCTGCCTTCAGCCACAGTTTGACAATCCGAGGAGAGATCCCAACAATAAGGAATACCGTTGCGTTTTCGTGTGTTATCTCGAAACTCCCGCATAATCTTACCGCTATTAACCTCCCATAGACGAACAGAACCGTCACCGCCTATACATGCCAAAACTCGACCATCAGACGAGAACAGCAGCGTCCGGACGCCTTCTTTCGGCCCAGACCAATTCCTCTGTGTGGGCAACTGCTGGAGTTGGTTACCTCGACTATAACTCCAAAGAAAGATGCCGCTACCAGACTTGGTTGTTTCACAAGCGGCGATTGTGTGGCCGTCGGGAGCAATAGCAAAGCAATCGTACCTTTTCTCGGCAGGTCCGACTGTCTTTGGAGCCGGATTCAACCGGGCGTCAAGCCGCTCGGGCAACCCTTTGTCGTCGTACAAATCCCAAAGGCGTATCTCCTTGTTAGCGGATTCTGTGATCGCAAGCGGGTGATCTCTCGACAAGTAGCCCAGTGCGAGAAGATGAACGCCCGGGATGCGAATCAGGCTGGTACGCCTTTCTTCCCTATTCCGCCAGATCCACAAGAATCCTTCGGGACTCCACACGACCATTTGCTTGTTATCGGGCGAAAAAACTATCTTGGAAATGCTGTCATGACCGCTGGGGAGCGTTCCCAAACGGGTGAGAGCCCCTTTGGGAAGCGTATAGTCCGGGTGGTTCTGTTGATGGACAGAGGGCGTGCTGGCGCGCGCCCCATCTTCCTCCTCCTTACTTTGCGCGAAGGACTCTTCGCTCGAAGTTACGCAAAGCGCCAGCATGATGAAAGAATGACAAAGGAACTTAGTAAACACGTGCTGAGGCAAGTTCCGGAGGAAGGATTCTGTTTTGTGGGAATTCGTTTTGAAGGCCATGTTCAAACGGCAAGTCCGAAACCTCGCATAAAAGGAAGATTTCCTCGGCGAGCGGAGTGCAGTCGTCATAGACCATAGCGAGTTGTCCATGTAATCCTCGTTCTAGGGCGTGTCTGGTGAATCAGTCAGAGTAAGCGGAAGATTATGGCAATGGTTACCATTCCAAGGTAGTGGGTCGCCAGCTTTTCATAGCGCGTGGCTACGCGGCGAAACCACTTCAGGCTGTTGACGCAACGTTCTACGATGTTTCTGCGGCGATAGCTTTTCCTGTCGAATCGCTTGGCGGAGCCGTACTCACGAATCGCTGCGTCTCGTTCTCCTGACCGGGACCGACGGCCACCGCCAAGGGCGTCCCCTCGGCGTCACAAATCAGATGCAGCTTGGTTCCGAAGCCGCCTTGACTGCGTCCCAAGGCGTGATCGTCCGGCTGAGTCGAAATGGTTTTTTTTCCCCGCCCCGGCCGCGGATTGATGCGCCCGGATCACGGTGCCGTCGATGGCAAATAAACTCCAGTCGATGTCGCCTGCCCGCGTCTTGCAAGCTTGCAGCCGACATAGGATGCGATCCCAAAGGCCATTGCGGCACCACTTGCGGAAGCGGTCATAAACCGTTTGCCAAGGTCCGTAGCGTTCGGGCATATTCCGCCAACGTCCGCCGTCGGA
>Ga0326727_10015282_pt1 | contig 16523 bp, 15 predicted proteins | sample MB2enrmetagenome_FD_207643 | JGI IMG/M metagenome (GOLD analysis project Ga0326727, IMG submission 207643) | Lab enriched peat soil microbial communities from McLean, Ithaca, NY, United States - MB29MY | ecosystem: Environmental > Terrestrial > Soil > Wetlands > Peat | place: USA: New York...
GAGATGATCGCTCATGCGTGTTTCAGCCTTTCGGTGAGGAGCCGGTTGAGGAGCTTCGGATTGGCCTTTCCCTGGGTCTCCTTCATGACCTGCCCCACGAAAAAACCGAGGAGCTTCTCTTTTCCGCCCCTGTACTCCCCCACCTCTTTGGGAAAGCGGGAGATGATGTCGTCGATGGTCGCGTTGAGGGCATCCGTATCGGTGATCTGCAGCAGCCCCTTTTCCCGGATGAAGCGCTCCGGCGAGGTCCCGCTCTGATAGAGCTCGGGGAATATCTCCTTGCCTATCTTGCCGCTGATCACCTCGTCCTTTACCAGCGCGAGCAGCTCGGCGAGGTGCGTTGGCCTGAGCGGCGCCTCCGCGGGCGAGCGGTTGCCGTTCTTCAGCTCCCTCAGGAGCTCGCTCATGATCCAGTTGCTCACCGTCTTCGGCTCCGGGAAGAGCCCCACCGCCTCTTCGAAGTAGGCGGCAAGCGCCCTGTCGCCCGTGAGGATCTCCGCGTCGTACCGAGGAAGGCCGTACTGGCTCATGAAGCGCTCCATCTTCTGCACCGGCAGCTCCGGAAGCTCCTTTCTTATCTCTTCCTCCCACGCCTCGTCCACGATCAGGGGGAGCAGGTCGGGCTCGGGAAAATAGCGGTAGTCGTGCGCCTCCTCCTTGCCCCTCATGGAATAGGTCACCCCTTCGTCCACGTTGAAGAGCCTCGTCTCCTGCACCACCTCCCCGCCCCGGGTGATCACCTCCACCTGCCTCTCGATCTCGTACTCGAGGGCCCGCTCGATGGAGCGAAAGGAGTTGAGGTTCTTCAGCTCCGACCTGGTCCCGAGCTTGTCGTCGCCCTTCCTCCGGACCGACACGTTCGCGTCGCACCGGAAGCTTCCCTCCTCCATGTTGCCGTCGCAGATGTCGAGGTAGATGAGCACGTCCCTGAGCATCTTCAGGTAGGCGACCGCCTCGGCCGGTGTGGCCAGATCGGGTTCGCTCACGATTTCGAGGAGGGGCACGCTCGACCGGTTGAAGTCCACGAGGCTGTAAGTGCTCGTTTCGATTGTCGCCTCATGGACGAGCTTCCCCGCGTCCTCTTCCATGTGGATCCTCTTTATCCTGATGCGCTTCTTGCCGCCCTCCGAGAAGATCGTGAGGTGGCCGTCGACGCAGAGGGGCTCCTCATACTGAGAAATCTGGTAGCCCTTGGGGAGGTCCGGATAGTAGTAGTTCTTCCGGGCGAAAATGCTCTTCCGGTTTATGGTGCAGCCCGTTGCCAGGCCTGCCTTGACGGCAAAATCGACCACCTTCTTGTTGAGCACGGGCAGGGCCCCCGGCAGACCCATGCAGACCGGGCATGTGTGGCTGTTCGGCTCTCCGCCGAACTCCGTGGAGCTGCCGCAAAAGATCTTACTTTTCGTCAGGAGGTGGGCATGCACCTCAAGACCGATCACCCCTTCAAACGTCTCCAACCCGGGCTCCTTTTCGCACTGGGCCTCGAGGCCCGGCGCACGCGCTGATCATTTAAAGCGGGATATCCTCCTCATCCGCGCTCTCATGGACAAAATCCTCATCCCCATGCTCGGAGGGGCCGCCGCCCCTTCGCTCGTCGCCGGGACCGCCGCCCTGGCCGCCGAGCATCTTCATGCTCGATGCCACTATTTCGTAAGTCTTCCTTTTTACCCCGTCCCTGCCCTCGAACTCCCTGCTCTGGATCCTTCCCTCCACGTAGACGAGCCTACCCTTCTTCAGGTATTCGCCCGATATCTCTCCGAGCTTGCGCCATGCCACGATGCGGTGCCATTCGGTCTGATCGACCCTGGTGCCGTCCTTGTTCTTCCGCGTTTCCGTCGTGGCGATCCTGAACGTCGCGACCGGCGTCCCGTCGGCGGTGTATCGCATTTCCGGATCCGCACCGAGCCTACCGATCAGGATGACTTTATTCACGTAGGACATGGTCTACCTCCGTCCACCGGATCAATGTCCGGTCCTTTTCCCCGGTGCGCCCGGGACGCCCCTTCCCCTAACGCGCTCGGGGTCCAAAAAGCTGACATAGGGCTCGTCTCATCGTACAGATATCACCACATGCTAACGCATAGCAGGGAAAAAGTCAATTTGGCCTTCCTTCTTTAGAGGTGAGATCGGGGCCCGCCTGTATTATACTATAACCGGCCTTTGGATCGCTCTCGGGAGGGCGGAAAGCATGGGCGGCCGTCCGCTGCGATCGGGCCAAAGGAGGCCTTCATAGAACTCTACGGGAACACGCAAGGGCTCAACCGCCTGCAGAAGAGGAGGCTCCTCAACCTCTACCGGAAGCGGGTCGAGGCGGGCGAGGTCATCTCCTTTGAGCGGGCGAGGAACCTGATGGAGGTCTCGAAGGAGGTTTCAAGGCAGGTCGGCCTGATGATCAACCGCAGAGGCATGATAGAGCAGGTGATCGTCGGCACCAGGGAGCGCATCCATATCCCCGTGCTCTCCTCCGAAAGGGTGGGGAGGGCCCGCTTCCGGGGCCTCAGGTTCGTCCATACCCATCTGGCAGGAGAGCTCCTTTCCAAAGAGGACCTGACCGACCTTGCCCTGCTCCAGCTCGACCTGGTCGCCTGCGTCCTCGAGAGGGCGGGGGAGCCCCAGGAGCTGATCCACCTGGGCCATCTCATACCGGAAAACAAGAAAGGGCAGGTGTGGGACTTTATCGGCCCCGTGCCCGTGAACGAGCTGGACCTCAACTTTACCGAATTCATCACCGCCCTGGAAGCGGAATTCGTGAGGGAACGGGGCACCCACTACGTGACGCGCGCGGCCGGTCAGGAGACATGCGTCCTCGTTATCCTGGTGCCGCCGCGAAGGACGAAGAACGTTGAGGAGCGCATTGAGGAGCTGAAAGACCTCTCCTATTCGGCGGGCCTCTCCGTGCTCGACGTGGTCGTGCAACGGCCTAAAGAGCTCCATCCGAAGTTTCTGGTGGGGAAGGGAAAGATCGAGGAGATTGCCATGGGCGGCCGTCAGGTCGGCGCAGACATGCTCGTCTTCGATGAGGAGCTGACCCCCAGCCAGCTCAACAGCATCGCCTCCCTCACGGACCTGAAGGTGATCGACCGGAGCCAGTTGATCCTCGACATCTTCGCGGCCAGGGCGAAGACGAGCGAGGCGAAGATCCAGGTCGAGCTCGCCCAGCTCCGCTATATCCTGCCGCGCCTCGCCGAAAAGGAGACGGCCCTCTCCCGCCTGACAGGGGGCATCGGGGGCAGGGGGCCCGGCGAGACAAAGCTGGAGGTGAACAGGAGGAGGATCAAGGAGAAGATCGCTTTCCTGGAGCGGAAGCTGGAGGTGGTTGGCAAGGTAAGGGAGAGGAAGAGGGAGAGGAGGCGTGCCACGGGCATACCCGTGGTTTCCATCATAGGTTACACGAACTCCGGTAAATCGACCCTGCTCAACCTCCTGACGAAGAGCGCGGTGGAGGTAGAGGAGCGTTTCTTCAGCACCCTTACCCCGACCACGAGGCTCATCAAATACCCTTCCCGGAAAGAGATCGTCATGACCGACACGGTGGGCTTCATCGAGGACCTGCCCGAGGCGCTGCTCCGTGCCTTCGTCGCCACCCTGGAGGAACTCGAGGATGCCACGCTCCTCCTCCATCTCGTGGACATCAGTTTCCCCGATTTCGAGGAGAGGGCCGAGACCGTGGACAGGATGATCGCGAGACTCGGCCTCTCGGGAAAGCCGAGGCTCCTCGTCTTCAACAAGATCGACCTGATCGACAGGGCCTTTCTCAGTCAGATGGAGAGCCGCTTTTCAGCGATCTCCGTCTCCTGTGCCACCGAGGAGGGTATCGAGAGGCTGGTGGAGACCCTGGAGCGGAGGGTGGAGACTATCCAAGGAGAGCTGAAAAGATCCCGGCCATTTCAGGAGACAGGCGCGTAAGGTCGAGCTTCCGGGCAAGCTCCGCGCCGGACACGGTTTTTGCGGGCATGAACAGACCCCGGCTGCGGGCGATGACCCTGCCCGAGTCATCTTCGATCTCTCCGGACGCGTGAAAGGCGCGGTGACGCGCCTCCGCAAGCCGCCCTCTCGCCGTGTGCACGGCCTCGCACCGCATGGGCCTCAGGAATTCGACCTCGATCTTCCGTGTCATCGCGATCTGCCGGGCCCCCAGGGTGACCGCCCACCACATGACTTCGTCGAGGATGCCCGAGACTATGCCGCCGTGCACCGTCTCCTCGTATCCCTGGAAGGATCTTGCCACGGCGAACTCGGTCACCACCGCACCGTCCGCATGGCGCAGCTTGAGCTTCAGGCCGAAGGCGTGCTCAGGCCCGCAGAAGAGGCAGTCGCGATAGGTGGGAAGCAGGTCCTGCCCCTTCAACGCTTACCTCCGCGCCGCCGAGATGAATCGCTGCCTCATGGGCGCGGAGACCCCGGAAAAATCGAAGCTTGCTATAAACCGCTCGTAGTCGATGGACCTCGCCTCCCTGAAAAGGGCGCTCACCTGGGCGTAACGCTCCTTTTGGCCGTCCTCGACCCAGGCCGTTGCCCATACGTCCCGGTCCTCGATCCTGAGGAGCTTCCCCTGGGCCCTGTAAGGAGTATCGCACACGACCGGTTTCAGAAAATCCATATCGGTCTTTCTCGTCATACAGATCTTCCCGGTCTCCAGAAAGATGGCATACCACATGATCACGTCGAGGACGCCGAAGAGCATGCCCCCCTGTACCACGTCCTCGTAACCCTCGAAGCTGTTACCGATGCTCATATCGGTGTAGACCAGGCCCCTTCTGTGCCGCATCTGCAGCCGCATGCCGTCGAGGCGCCGCTGACTCGTGAAAAAGGAGTTCTTATAGGCCGGCAGGAGGCTCATGACTGCCGCTCCTCCAGATACCGCATGCCGAGCTGGCCGCATCCTCCCGCGATGTCCCCGGCCCGGGAGTCCCTCACGATGGCGGTAAAATGCCTGTTGATCAGGTACGACTGAAAACGCTTCACCGATTCCTCGTCGGGGGCCTTGAACTCCGCGTAAGGCGATTCATTGTAGGGGATGAGATTGATCTTGCACTTGATTCCGGCCAGCAGCTCGGCAAGCTGCGCGGCGTCCTCGAGGGAATCATTGACGTGCTTCAGCATTACGTACTCGAAGGTGACCCTCGTCCTCCCCATATCCCCGAGACTCTTCACGTAGGCAACGAGGTCGTGCAGGGGGTAGACCCTGTTGATCGGCATCAGTCGCGTCCTTACCTGGCCCGTGGCCGCGTTCAGCGAGATGGCGAGCTGGACCTTCCGCGGATCGATGAGGCGCAGCCCGTCCACCAGACCGACGGTCGACACGGTGAGGCGCCGCCGGGAGATCTTCAGGCCCAGGGGCTCTTCCATGATATCGATCGCTCTGAGCACGTTGTCGATGTTGTCGAGCGGCTCCCCCATGCCCATGAGGACCACATTGGTGATGGTGTCGCTCCCCCTGTGGGGCCGCACCGCCATCACCTGGCCCACGATCTCCCCGGGGGTGAGGTCCCTTATGAAGCCGATCTTACCCGTCACGCAGAAGGCGCAGGACATCTTGCAGCCCACCTGCGTGGAGACGCACAGGGTGCTCCTCCCGTCCTCCGGCATCAATACGCTTTCAATGACATGGTTGTCGTGGGTGACAAACGAGAACTTGACTGAGCCGTCCTTGGAGACCCTCTTCTCCTCGGTCCGGGGAAGACCGAAATAGAACAAGTTCCGCAGGGTGACCCTCAAGCCCTTCGGCAGGTTGGTCATGAGGCTGAAATCGGCCGTCTCCATCTGGTAGACCCATTTGTAAACCTGCCGGGCCCGGTAAGGCTTGAGCCCCAGGCTCTCCATCAGGTTCTCTAGCTCATGGAGGGTGAGGTCGAAGAAGTTGGTCATAGGCGCCGGCCGGTCCGGAGAAGAGGCTCTACCGCTGCGTGGCCGCACGATAATTTAGCAGAAAGGGCTGGGGGATTCAAGGGCGGCGTGGGTGAAATTGGGCAAAGGCGCATGAAAAAATCAGGGGCCGCCCCGAAGGGCCGATCTTGTTGGCCCTGATTCCCGAATGTGTGGCCCGGGGTACTAGGGTGCGGTTTCCCGCCCCTAGTCGTCCCGCTCCTCCCACTCATCGAGCGCCGCGGCAGCGCCGGCAGCGAGCACCGAGAGCTTCACTGCCCCTATGGTCCGGTAAACCTCCCCGGGGCCGCGCCGCTTCCCATTCACCGTGAGTAGATCGTCCACGGTAATGCCGAAGAGGCGTTCGTTCTCCTCCAGGTAGGGCCTGACGAGGTCCCACTCCGCATCGCCGAAGGGCAGGAACTGGCCGCCGTTCAGCTGCTCCTCCACCAGGGCGCCTCCCGGATCCCGGACGAATATGGCGCCCCCCGAGGCCAGGGAGAAGAGGTTCGATCCGGCATAGGGCGGCTCCAGGGGGATTACCCGGCCCTCGTCGTCAAAGGAGACGCCGTTCAGGATCACGAAGCCCCCACCGTGATGGGGGTCGCCGGCCATGAAGGATTCAGCGAGAAAGTCGAGGGCGGTGCCGTTGATGACGACCCTCGGCCGGCCCGCGGCATTGATGAGGGGCCGGCCCGCGGCATTGCCCAGAATATAGACCTCTCCGCCCTTTGCGCCGTACATGAAGGTCTGGCCCACGTCGCCGTGCACCACGAGCTTGCCGGCCTTTAGGATCTGGCCGAGCTGGTCCTGGCCGTTCCCGTGCACGTGGAGCTCCAGGCCGTCGAGCCCGGAGCCGAGGTAGTCGCCGGTCGCGCCGTAGGCGTCGATGCGGACACCTGCCGTATCAGGACCGAGGCCGCACCCGAGGAAGCGCTGTCCCCGGTGGCCGAAGCAGATGAAGCGCCGCCATCCGAGCTTGAAGGCATCCCAGACGAGCCGGGCATGGGCCGCCTCCCCCTCGGCGGGAAAGTCGGCCGCATTGGTGACGAGGACCGACTCATTCCGGCCCCGCGGCCGGAGACCCTGGCGTGTGGAGAAATCGACCCTGAGAAAGGCCTTGCCTTTCGCCTCCGTAATGAGGGGCGTGTCGAGAAAGATCCGGTCGAGGGCGCCCGACACCATCTGGAGGAGGGAGCGTCTCCTCTTCGCCCCCGTGGGATAGCGGCGGTCGAGGAGGCGCGTCAGCACTTCGATAATCACGGGCTTCAGCCTGCTCTGAGCGGCGAAGGCCACGAGCTGCGCGAGACGGACGCGGATCTCTTCGTAATCCCAGTCCGTGATCCCCTCGGTCCACTCCCGGGAGAGGGCGTCCCGGTCGCCTTCGGCCAGCCTTTTCTTGAGGTCCCCTGAGAGAGCCCCTTTCCTCGGGACCGCCAGGGCGGGGGCCCTGCTGAAGTCGTAGGGTATCTTGTCGCCGGGTACCCTTATCTCCCTGCCGAACTTGTCGGTGCAGGTCATCTTATGGCCATCGCCCGCCTCAGCTATGGTGAAGATGAAGGCGCCGCCGTCGGTGTAGCTCCCACCCCTCGCATTCCAGTACTTATCGGCGACGGTGCCGAAGCGGGGATCTTCGGAAGCGAGGCTCTGGAGGGTCGCATCGATGGCCTGCTTCTCGGAGCAGATGAGGCCGACCTGGAAGTCCCCCTCCTGGAGGGCAAAGACCTGGGGTCTCAGCATGGCCGTATCGGTGATGCCGATGAGCTGGAAGCGGCGCTCCCGCGCGATGGTGCGGGCGATGATGAAGAACCAGGGGCCGTCCGGCGAGCCATGGATCTGGGTTGCCTGAATCTGGCGGTAGATGCGCTGCTTCTCTTCGGGGAGGTGGTCGAAATCCATCTCGGTCGTGGGCGCCAGGGCCTCGATGATATACTCGAGGGGGTAGCCGTAGACCCGGTTGAGCAGATCGAAGACCTGCACGGAGACCTCCGTGTCGGTCAGGAAGAGGGGATAGACGTTGCGCTGGCGCAGGTACTCGGTGACCGAGTAGTAGTTGGCGAAGTCGCCGTTGTGGACGAGGGCCTCGTCGAGTCCGATGAAGGGGTGAGCTCCCCCGGGGTGCCACACACGCCCCTTGGTGGGGTACCGCTGGTGGGCTATCCAGATGTGGGCCTTGAAGCCCTCCAGCTTGTAGTACTGGGCCACCTGTTCCGCGTAGCCCACAATCTTGAGGATCATCATGTTCCGGCCGTGGGAGAGGACGAAAGCCCTCTTGTCGCCCAGGGAGCTGTAGTATGCCTGGTTGAGGAGAAAGGTGTTCTGGTAAACGAACTCTTCCTCCACCTTGTGGAGGGGCAATGCCTGGAGGCCCCGCTCCTCCTGGAACCGGGCGAGCACGTCGGATTTGACACGCACGAAGTAGCGCCTCACCGCGGGCGGCCTCATTTCGAGGCCGGGCACGTCACGGTAGTCGTCGACCGTATCGAGGAATGCTTCGTGATCGATGCGGAAATAGGGCCGCACGAATTTCTCCTCCAGCTCGCCCAGCACCGACTCGTCCAGAAGGGCGATCTGGAGGAGAAATGCCTCATCGAGCGTCTTCCGGTCTACCCCGAGCTGGTCGGCCGAGAGCCCCACGGCAGCGATGCCGCCCCCCTTGCCGTTGCCCCTGTTGTGCATCTGCACGGAGGGCTCGATGATATGGCGGCCGCTCACCGGGATGCTGCAGGCAAAGCCGGTGACGCCGCATCCCCCCTCCTCTGCCTCCTGGACCGGTCCCCTGGGGGCCCGCTCCTTCAGCCAGCCACGGGAATCAGTGATCAATGCGCAATAAGATTCGTCTTTCATGTGCCCCTCTTAATCGAGCTCTCCCTCGACCTCCTCCTGCCTCACGTAGTCCAGATGGACGAGCGCGTCGGTGCGGCCCACCAGCTCGGTCACACTGCGCATGCCGAGCCTCTGGAGGATGGAAACGAGCTGCCTGCGCCAGGCGAGGTAGAGGTTGATGATGCGCTGGGTGCCCCACTCTATCTCCATGAGGTTGACCAGCTCGTCGTCGGTCGTGGCGATGCCTCGGGCGCAGCCCCGGCCCGATTCGCAGTGGTGGCAGCGAAGGCACTCCAGGGCAACCAGGTCGGCGGTGCCGAGGCAGGCTGCGTCGGCCCCGAGGGCGATGATCTTCGCCATATCGTGGGGGGTCCGTATGCCGCCGCTTGCGACAATGGTCACCTTGTCCCTGATGCCCTCCTCCTTCAGGAACTTATGTACCCTCGGGATGGCGTATTCCACGGGCATGGCGATATTCTTCTTCGCGATGTCCGGGGCTGCGCCGGTCCCTCCATAGCTCCCGTCGAGCTGTATGATATGCGCGCCCGCAAAGTAGCTCCCCACGGCAACCATATCCACGTCGGTGGGCGTCGAGACCTTCACGCTCACCAGGGCGTGGGGGTTGATCTCCTTGATCCAGTCCACGTGCTTCTTGTGGTCCTCCACCGAATAGACGCTGTGGAAGGGGAAGGGGGAGAAGAGGGCGCTCCCCGGCACTGCCTCTCTCATGGCGGCCACCCTGGGCGTCACCTTGTCGCCGAGGAGGTGTCCGCCGAGACCCGGCTTCGCCCCCTGGGCGTACTTGAACTCCACGATGGCGACCCGTTTGATCGTCTCTTCCCTCACGCCGAAGAGGCCGGTGGCGACTTGGGTGATCACGTGGTCGTCATAGGCCTTCAGCTCATCAGGATAGCCCCCTTCGCCCGTACAGCAGAAGGTGCCGAGGGCCGCCGCGGCCCTCACCCTGGAGAGCATGGCGACGATACTCACCGAGCCGAAGGACATGCCCCCGAGGTAGAGGGGCAGCGGTATCTCGACCAGAGGGCGCCCGTCACCCGAGCGGTTGAGACGGATGGCAGTGGAGACTTCCTCCGCTTTCACCTCCGACGTGTCGGGCCGGGGGTAGACGAAGCGGATCTTGTCGAACCCGCCGCCGGAGGCGCCGGTCTTGTAGTTCAGGTCCTGGTAGGGGGGCTCACCGGTCTCAGCCATATGCCAGGAACTGGCGAGGAGGTCGGGGGTCCATCGACTGTCCCCCAGCATCTCGAAGGAGGGGTTGAGGCGCAAGCTTATCGCCTTCACGTGGCATCGCGGGATGCAGCAGAAGGACTCCTTTTCGCACTTCGGGCCAAGGCACCGCTGCTCGCGGACCACTTTCGGCCTTCTGGCCCCCGCCTGGAATACCCCATGGGGGCAGAGGCCCACGCATTCGCCGCAGTTGTCACAGGCCTGGCTGATGAGAAGGCGGTACTTGGACAGGGGGTTTCGGAAGCGGGTAGGCGTATATCGCGCCTCAGGTAAGGTGAATCTCCCTTGATCTGCCATAGGTCAACCCCGTTTTCCCAAAGTTGCGAATTCCTTTTCCAGGTCCTCGTAGAACATGGCCCTCCCCGTCTCGCCCCGGAGGCGGCGCACCTCCCTGATCCCCATGGCACCGAGGACCTCGATGAGCTGATTGTGCCACCCCGCGATGAGGTTGCGGATCCGTGCCGCGCCCCATCCAGGATTGACCGAGCCGAGATCCACCGGACACGAGATGCCCTCCGCGCACCGCTTGCATACCCTGCATTCCATGGCCACGAGCAGGGGGACGTCGCAGGAGACCGCATCGGCGCCGCAGATGATCAGCTTGGCCATGTGCTCTGCCATGGCAACCCCGCCCCCTCCGATGAGGGTCACGAGGTCCCGGACACCCTTGTCGACCAGATGGAGGTGCACCTGCCGCATCCGGTCCTTTATGAACATGGGCGGTGAGTCCTGGTCGAGGCCGTGCACGTCCGCCACCAGATGAATCACCTCGGCGCCGTCCCGGGTCAGGGCGAGCACCCGCTCTGCCGACGCGACCCCGGCGGCCAAGCGGATGGCGACGACCAGTTGAGGATACCTCGCCTTGAGCGCGGCCTGGCGGGTAAGGGCATCGGGGCCGTCCGGTATCTCCACGAGGCGCAGCGCCTCGAGCAGGCCCTCGGTTGCGGGCCCCTCCTCGTCGAGGTAGAGCAGGGTCTCCCGCGCGTAGGGCTCGTATGCTTTATCCCATTCGGAGGCACGCACCACCACGAGGGTCTGGAGCACCTTGGCTGCTCCCAGGATGGCCTGAGTGATGAGCCGTCCGGGCGGCGACCAGGGGAGGAGATCGAAGATCGCGGGCAGGGGCAGCTCCACGAGGGGGGGGATCGATGACGGCACTGCGCCGTCAGCCTTCTCGAACAGGAGGGCCTTGACCTTCCTGCCCAGATCCACGGTAGTGCTGATATATTCGCGGCCGTGGATGCCGTCCCTGGTGGGACGAACGATCTCCGACATATCGGTCCACATGGCGTCGAAGCCCGGTCCTGAAAAAAGACCGCCGTATCCGGCGCCCGATACGGGTATGCGCCCCGTTTCCGCCTGGAACCAAAGCGCCGATATGATCTCCGGGGTCCAGTATTCGTCTCCCAGGGCCTTGTAGGCAGGGTTGAACCCCTTTTCGATGAGCCGGTTGGGGCAGTTCTGGACGCAGCGGAAGCAGTCCTTGCAGATGCTGTCGAGGGAATCGACCATCTGCCGGGGATCGAGTCCGCGCTTCTCGTACACCTTGTAAACGCACTCCTTCTTCACGCAGCGTGCGCACTTGAGGCAGCCCTCCTCCCAGGCGATCACCCCCGACCTGATCACGGAAGGGAACCTGTTCGGCACGGGCTGGGTGCTTATATGATATTTGGCCGGCATCGCTCTTCTCACCCCCCGGGTCTCGGGAGTAATTCCGCTTTCTCGACCAGCTCGGGGACGACTTCCTCCCACTCGATGGCCATGATGTGGACTCCCCTGACACCCTTTATCTCCTTGAGGGCCTCCATGGTCTCCACGGCGATCTTGATCCCCTCCCGCCGCTGCTCCTTGGCGGGGACCGCCTTGATGCGGTCGATAAGCTCGGGAGGTATGTCCATGCCCGCCACGCTCTTCGCCATGTACTCCGCCATCCGGGCCGATTTCAGCGGCGTTATCCCTCCCAGGATGGCCACCTTTCCATCGAGCCCCCTATCGCGCACTTCCGCCATGAATTCTCTAAACCGGGTAATATTGTAGATGCACTGGGTCTGGATGAATTCGGCCCCTGCCCGCACCTTTTTCGCGAGACGCGCCACGCGGTAGCTCCTCGGGTCGCCGAAGGGGTTCTCCACGGCGCCGATGAAGAGGTCGGGCATACTTGAGAGCTGATCGCCCCCGAGGACGATGCCCTTGTCCCTCATCTGCCGCACCGTCTGGAGGAGCTGCATGGAGTCGAGGTCGAAGACGCCCTTCGCCTCGGGCTGGTTGCCCAGGCTCTGGTGGTCGCCGCTCAAAAGGAGGATGTTCCTGATGCCGAGGGCGGAAGCGCCCAGCACATCGGATTGCAGGGCGATCCGGTTTCGATCCCTCGCCACCATCTGGAGCACGGGATCGAGCCCCTCCTCCCGGAGGATCACGCATGCCGCGAGGCTGCTCAGACGGACCACGCCCGTCTGGTTATCGGTTACGTTGACGCTGTCCACATATCCCGCGAGGAGCCTTCCCTTCTTCCGGATCACCTCCGGGTCTGCGCCTTTCGGAGGACCACACTCCGCGGTCACCGCGAAATGACCCCCACCCAGTACCTTTTTCAGCCGGCTCTCGCTCATCACGCTCTCTGATCCTCCCTCACTATTTTCCTGGGCCCCTTCCCCTGCTTCCTGGCCCAGTTGGCAGGCGGATAAACCTCATCCATCGATGCGGTCCGGCCCGTCTCTTCAAGCCGGGTGATGATAAGCTGCCAGGCGCACTGGGCGTCAGGGTCCGCCTCGCAGCGGCCCTCTTTCGAGCCGCCGCAGGGACCGTTGAAGAGCCCCTTGGCGCAGCGGGTGACAGGGCAGATATCGGCAAAATAATCGAGCTTGCAGTCGCCGCAGCCCCGGCAGTCCTCGAGCCACACCCCGGCCTCTCTCGTCTCGGCGATAGAGGTGGTGTTGAGGGCGGGCACGATATGTATCTTCGGCAGCACCTCCGCCATTGCCTGGACCCCTGCTCCGCATCCCAGCGAGAGGATCACGTCGTACTGATCGGCCACGGGAGTGACCTGGTCGATAAACTCGTAGACGCACTGCCGGTCCAGGGTCATCTCCTTGATCTCGATCTCCCTGCCTTCTTTTACCGCGTCCAGGCGGAGCTGAGACGCGAGGAGACCTACCTCCTTCTCGCCCCCTGCGGCACACTCGGCCACGCACGTGGCGCACCCCACCATGAGTATCTTCCTGTGGGGACGGATGCTCGCCTTTATCTCCCCGAAGGGTTTCCTTTCAGCGCTTATCATGATTCACTCCTTTTCTCGCCTCACTCATGTTTCACCGCAACTGTTTCGCCCTTCTTTTCCGGGATTGCGGGGCTGCCCGGGGCTTGACGGACTGCTGGGCTACGTGCCGGCCCGAGACCGAGGAGCTGCCGGCTCAGGGTGTCTATCGACACCGGAAGGGGACCGGCCGCATAGATCAGCTCGAAAGACTCGGGCGCAAAACCTATCTCCTCGATCAGACCCCTGGCGTAACTGAGCCGCTTCCGTGCCCGCACGTTGCCCTGACCGTACCTGCATGCTCCCTCGGGACAGGCGATGAGGTAGACCTTGTCGGAGCCTGTCTCAAGGGCCTTCAGGAAATGGAGCGGATCGATCCTCCCGCTGCAAGGCAGTGGAAAGAAGCGGATCCGCGGGCCCAGCTCCTTTTCGAGAAGCCGCCTGTGCGTGTCCTGATCGGGATCGAGTTGTCGACAGAAAAAGATCGCTACCCTTACGCCCTGCTGGTTGGCCTCCATAATTTTCCCACCCACAAAAAAAGGACGTCCGGAGTGGACGCCCTCGTCTTTTGTGACACCCCTCTGTGCCTCTGGTAGTCTACCACTCTGCCAAGCGGCCTGTCAATACCCTTGCGAGCGACCGCGCTCTCTCACCGGGCGAGCAGTGTCCTCTTTTCCAGACTCCACCAGAGCTGCACCGGCCGCGTCTTTTGGGCGTCATCAAAGAGCCCCAGGGTCCTCTTCACCCTCAGGGCAGATTCCATCACCCGTCTGAAATTGGCGAGGATCGAGCGCCCCTGCGCGACGAATGCGTCGTGCAGCCGCGCCCCTTCCTCCAGGATGCGCCCTCCGTCAATGGAGGACGCCTCCTTGTCCATCCACCCCTTTACCATGTCGGCCGTCACCTCGGCGTGGAACTGGAGCCCGTAGGCGTGGTTCCCCATCTTGAACGCCTGGTTCCGGCAGAACTTCCCCGTGGCCAAAAGTACGCCCCCTTTCGGCACGCCAAAGGTATCCCCATGCCACTGGAACACGGGGAGCGTGGCCGGCAGCCCGCGAAAAAGGCTGTCCCGCCGCCCTTCCCGGGTGAGCTCCACCTCATACCACCCTATCTCTTTATGGGGCGATTTCGTGACTGCCGCCCCGCAGGCCTTGGCCAAGAGCTGACCGCCAAGGCAGATGCCCAGGAAGGGGACCTCCTCCCTGAGCACCTGCCTGATAAACAGGTCTTCTTCCTTCAGGAACGGATATTCCTGTTCTTCGTAGACGTTCATGGGTCCGCCGAGAACGACCACACCGGCCGTGGATTCGAGACTTTCGGGGAGCCGGTCACCCCGGTGGAGGTTGAGCTCTATCACTTCCACGCCGAGGTCACGGAAGAACTCTCCTATCAGGCCCGGCCCCTCGTCCTCCACGTGCTTCAGGCAGTAAATCTTCTCGTCCATGACCCCGTCCTTCTTAGAGATCGAAATAGAGGTAGAATTCGTAGGGATGCGGCCTCAGTCTGATGGGATCGATCTCGTTCTCCCTCTTGTAGTCGATCCACGTCTCGATCACGTCACCCGTGAAAACGCCACCCCTGAGCAGGAACTCATGGTCTTTCTCCAGGGCGTTGATCGCTGCTTCCAGGGAGCCCGGCACGGTCGGTATCTTCGCGAATTCCGCCGGATCCATGTGGTAGGTATTCACGTCGGTCGGATTGCCCGGGTTGATCTTGTTGATGATGCCGTCGATGCAGGCCATGAGAATGGAGGGGAAAGCGAGATACGGGTTGCACGTGCAGTCGGGCGGCCTGAACTCGAGCCTCTTGGCCTTGGGGTTGTCCGAGTACATGGGTATCCTCACGGCGGCTGAGCGGTTCCGCGCGGAGTAGACGAGGTTGACCGGCGCCTCATAACCCGGCACCAGCCTCTTATATGAGTTGGTGGTGGGCGCACAAAAGGCGAGGAGTGCAGGGGCATGTTTCAGGAGACCGCCGATGGCGTACTTGGCCGTCTGGCTGATACCGGCGTAGCCCTTGGGGTCGTAGAAGATGTTCGTCCCCTTGCTCCAGAGGGAGACGTGGGTATGCATGCCCGAGCCGTTGTCGCCGAAGAGCGGCTTCGGCATGAAGGTGGCCACCATGTTAGCCTTCTTGGCCATATTCTTCACGATGTACTTGTACATCATGCACTGGTCCGCCATCTTGACCAGGGTGGTGAACCTCATATCCATCTCGCACTGACCCGCGGTGGCGACTTCGTGATGGTGCACTTCCATATCCAATCCCGCTTTGATCATGGCGAGGAATATCTCACTCCTCAGGTCCTGGATGGAGTCGTGGGGCGGGACCGGGAAGTAGCCTTCCTTGTAGCGGGGCTTGTATCCTAGGTTCGGCTTCTCGTCGCGGCCCGAGTTCCATGCGCCCTCGACCGAGTCGATGAAATAGTAGCCGGCGTTCACGGTCTGGTCGAAGCGGATGTCGTCGAAGATGAAAAATTCCTGCTCCGGGCCGTAGAAGCTCTGGTCGGCGATACCGGTCGTCTTCAGGAAGGCCTCAGCCTTCTTTCCGATGTAGCGGGGATCACGGGTATAGGGCTTCTTCGTGACCGGATCGTAGATGTCGCAAAGGACACTCAGGGTGGGCACGGAACAAATCGGATCGACCACTGCGCTCGAGGGATCGGGCAGCAGGATCATATCCGACTCGTTGATCTTCTGGAAACCCCTGATGGAAGAGCCGTCGAAGCCGATGCCGTCCTCCCAGATGCTCGTTCCGAGATCGCCATAATTGGTCAACTCGGTAGCCGGTATGGAGAAGTGCTGCCAAAGGCCGGGCAGATCGCAGAATTTCAGATCGACGACTTGGATTTTGTTCTCCTTCAGGAGACGTCCCACCTGCTGGACCTCCTTCTCCGTGACCCCTCCCTGCCACCGGAACGACTTGCCGCTCCCTTTTGCGCCAGTTTTCTTGTCCATTCTCTGTCCTCCTTGTTTTTATACACTGCTCTTACGATATTTTTTCAGGCAGTCAAGGTACTGGTCCAACAGGTGAAACCCCTCCCTCAGCTCGTCGGATCCGGGATTGACCTCCCACTCCGCCTCCATCTCCTCGACTATGCCTTTCAACTGGCTCGCGATCACCCCCACAAGCTCCCTGTTGAGCCTCTCCTTCGGGAGGATCTTCTCCTTAAGCACGCTGTCGCCCGCGATCCTTACCAGCCTCAGCCTCTCCTTGTTGCCCGTGCCTGTCATATGGGTGCTCCCCGGGCAGAACCTCTTCGCTCGGCGCCTTGAACCGTCCCGGCACATCGGCGTCCTTCGAAGGTGGCAAGCCCTGGAAATCGGCGAGG